>Ga0124846_1000296_pt1 | contig 9849 bp, 15 predicted proteins | sample ThiBio_1000_biof_FD_88620 | JGI IMG/M metagenome (GOLD analysis project Ga0124846, IMG submission 88620) | Wastewater bioreactor microbial communities from Cape Town, South Africa - Thiocy_expt_1000_biof (PacBio error correction) | ecosystem: Engineered > Bioreactor > Thiocyanate-remediating >... | reverse complement strand
GACAGCCCTTTGGACACACACGTCTACATCGACGGCTTCAACCTTTATTATGGCTTGTTGAAGGGTACAGCGTTCAAGTGGCTTGATCTGGAGCGTTTCTGTGACCAGTTGCTCCCGAAAAATACTGTGAAGAAGATATATTATTTCACGGCCAAAGTCGATGCCCGCCCCCAAGATCCCGATCAACCAGTGCGCCAGCAGGCCTATCTCAATGCCTTGGCGACCCTTCCTCGTGTTGAAGTTCATTTAGGAACCTTCATGAGCTCCGTTGTAAGCCAAGTGGTGGTTGCAACGGATCCAGCCACTGGGAGGTATATGAAAGCTGGCGGACAGCCGGTTTTGAAGACTGATCCAGTAACGGGGGCGCTGGACAAGGCCTGGGTCCACAAGACCGAAGAAAAAGGCTCGGATGTCAATCTTGCCGCTTATCTTTTGCGCGATGCTTACCGCTCGGCCTGTCAATGCGCCGTGATCATTTCCAATGATTCCGACCTGTTGACGCCCATTCGTATGGCCAAAGCTGACTGCGGATTGACCATTGGCCTCGCTCCACCTCGCCCGAAAGGGAGCGTTGAGCTCAAGCGACTTGCCGACTTTAAGGTCGAACCGCGAACACACTTGTTGGCCTCATCGCAATTCTTAGATCCAGTCGCCACGAACAGCGGCTCGGTTCACAAGCCGGTCGCTTGGTAATCGGCAAAGTGGAATTTGTCTCTTAGCGGTCCGCTGGCAGCGCCGATTGGCGCTACCAGTTCGCCACTCAATGCACCGCCACCACATCGATGAGCAGCCCATCGAGGCTATCGATGCCGCGCTCGCTGGCGATCAGGCTCCAGGCGGCGACCAGTTCCTCGAAATATTCGGCGTCGACCAGCGTCTCGGCGCTGGCTTCGCCAAGCTGGCTCTGTTCCCAGGAAAGGGCGTGGGCGGCGTCGGTCGAAGAGGCGATGGCGTTGCCCAAGTGGGCGGCGATCTCGTAATCGCTCAAGGTCACGGCTTGGGCGCGGATACGGGCGACCATAGCGGGGTTGGTGACGGTGATGCCGCAGGGGACGCAGGCGAATTCATCGAAGGCCGAGGTGTAAAACATGGGCTTGCTCCCGAAAGAGAAAGGGCGGCCTCTTGAGGCCGCCCGTCTGGGTCAGATGAACTCGATTTCGTCAGCGACGATCTCGGTGTTGTAGTAGGTCCGCCCGTCCTTCTCGTTCTTGGTGTAGCGGATCTCGCCGGTGACGATCAGCTTGTCGCCCTTCTTCTTGTGGTTGGCGATCGACTTGCCGAGGCCGTTGAAGGCCTTGACGGTGTGGAACTGGTCGTAGGTTTCTGCGTAGCCATCCTCGCCCTTCTGGACCTGGCCGTCCTTGATGACCGGCCTGCTGGTGACGAGGGTGAAGCTGACGCCGCCCTTGCTGTCGGTGCCGAAGCGGCTGATGTCGGAGGTAATGCGGCCGGACAGGAAAACCTTGTTCATGGGATGTCTCCAGATCTTACCGGCGAGCCTTTCCCGCCGGGATGAACTGAAGCGCAGCCCGCGATTGATGGGCCGCCGCACCGGAGCGCAGCGTAGGGGAACCTCCATTTTTCGAGTGGTGCGGGCCTGAGCGCAGCGAAGAACTCGGTCGACAAATGGAGGTTGCGGCGGTCCCGCGCGGGCGTAGTGTTCATCCCTTCTCTGGCGGGATGGCTTGCCGGTCAGATTGTCCGGAGATGTGTGGCCAAGGTTGTGCTTGGCTGTCGGCTGCTCTGAAATCAGGTGCCTTGCTTGGCGCTGCCAAGGGCCTGCTGGCCCGCACTCGTTCCTATGCCGCCGTTTCGTGGTCGCCAGGCAAGAGGTCCGGAGCATGGCTTGGCTATGACCCGCAGCTTTCCGGCAGCGGCGTGGTCCGCGGCTAGCGATCGCCCGCCACCGCACGGGGGCGACTGATTGTCACCGGCGATGCTGCGCCCATTCGACGAGGGAGCGGGCGCGCCACAACAGCCGGGTCGGCTGATCGCTGAGAGTTCAGGCCTGAGCGGCGGCCTGCTGGTGGAGCGGGTTTTCGGGATCAAGACATTGCAGCGCATGATCGATATGCATGGCCGCCAGCAGGTCCCCGGCTTGCGTGAGCCGTCCCTTCACCTCGACCAAGGTTGTCTTGATTGCCTGATACTCGGTGGGTTTAAGCGGGTTTGAGACCCCAGTCATTTGTTCAGTTCCACTCTTTGTTGCCCCACGGCAGGGAGCATGAAATTGCCAACGATCGCATTGCGAAACGTCAATCCGAGGTAAGTTTTGTAGAGAATACTCCGTGGTGAAATACTCATCAACCGTGGCCTTTCCGGGGCATGGAAATTCGGGAGACATTGGCGATCAATCTGCGCAGGCTTAGGCATGCCGCTGGCTTGTCGCAGGAAGAGCTTGCGCATCGCGCTGACATTGACCGCACCTACATCAGTTCCATCGAGCGCCAGCAATATGCCGCCAGCATCGAGGTCGTTGATCGCTTGGCCAAGGGACTGGGCATCGAAGCATCGGAATTGCTGCAACCGCCACCAACACCGGACGATAAACAGCAGACCTTCCCCTCGAAGACTCCGGCCAGCATTGAACGAAAAAAGGCGACCCGTCGCGAGACGGGCCGCCCATAGTGCAAGCATTCTGGAGGTTGGCGTCAGGCCGCCTTGGCAAGACCCGGCTCGAGATCGCCGAAGGGCGATGCCTCGCGGCGATCATCCTCACCAGCGCCGAAGCCATCGTTGGCCGCCCCCATTGCGGCGGTATCGGCGAAACCAGCCTCTGCCCGACGACGCGGACGCGACCAGGCGATGTTGAGCGCGCCATCGGCCTGCGCGAAAAGCGCGATCGACAGCGGGGCTTCAAAGCTGGGATCATCGATCTGGCCCTGAAGGAAGGTGCCGCCACCGTTGGTCGCAGTCTTCTCCCACAGGCCACCAACAGGGATGAACTGGCCATTTTTGGCGCGGACCATCACGTCATACTTGGGGGCGGCGGCATTGCTGGAATTGACCGGGCGCAGGCCCACCACGAGGTCGAGCGTGGCGGTCTGGATCTTGCCCATGTAAACGCCAGCGCCGTTGAGCTTGAGTTCACCGATATTCATGGCCGTATTCTCCTCTGGCCCGACACCCTCTTGCGTCCTGGGTGCCGAAGGTTGGTTCATGTCTTTGGCCCCTTGGCCCCAGACACCCATCCTCATTCCCCTCAGCTCTCCCCCGCCCGGTGGCCGCCCCGCAGCCCCGCTGCCGGAGCCGAGCAAGGCCAGCGCCCCGCACAACGCCAAGGCGCCGCAGATGGTGTGGACGGCGCTCCAAGAGGGAATTGAGTCGCGCTACGCGACACCTCACGGTGTGATTGTCAAAGATCCACCAAAGCGGAGCACCATCCATGAACAAGCTATCACGCGATTTATCGGCAGTCACGGTCGTTGGGCTTGATTTGGCCAAGCATGTTTTTCAGGTTTGCTGTGTTGATGGGCAAGGCCGCATTGTTGTCAACCGCGCTCTTAAACGTCGAGAGGTTTTGAGTTTTTTTCGTGGCCTTCCAGCCTGCCTTGTGGGGATTGAGGCTTGCGGCTCTGCGCATCACTGGGCCCGCATGCTTATTGGTGTCGGACATGAGGTGAAGTTGATGCCGCCTGCCTACGTGAAGGCTTATGTGCGCCGTCAGAAGAATGACGCCATGGATGCTGCTGCGATTGCCGAGGCGGTTACCCGTCCCACAATGCGCTTTGTCCCGGTGCGTTCTATCGACAATCAGGCCCATCTCATGCATCACCGGGTGCGCGAGATGCTCGTCCAGCAACGTACGCAGATCTTCAATGCCTTGCGCTCGCATCTTGGCGAGGTTGGGGTGATTGCTGCACAAGGTGCCCGCAATGTCCGAGCTTTGGCCAATCTGCTTTCCAGTGGGCACGAGGATATTCCGGTGCCAGTCGCTCAGGCATTACAGCCTCTGGTCAGGCAAATCGAAAAGCTTGATGAGGAGATTGCCGGGCTCGACAAGATACTGGCCCTTGCCGCCAAAGCGGATGCGGATGCATGCCGTCTGATGACCATCCCCGGGATAGGAGCGCACACCGCCCATGCCGTAACAGCCACGCTAGGCTCGGACGGGATTGCCCAATTCTGCGGCCCGCGCGAGTTCGCAGCCTTTCTCGGGCTGACGCCAAGGCAGAACTCCAGCGGAGGCAAGACGCGACTGGGCAAGATCAGCAAGATGGGCAACCAGTATATTCGCAAGCTGCTCGTGGTGGGCGCCCATGCGGTGTTGTGCCATCGCGACAAACATGATGACGCTTTACGCATCTGGGTCCGGCGCTTGATCGCAAACAAGCCCTTCAAACTGGTCGCGGTGGCCCTGGCCAACAAAATGGCACGCCTGATCTATGCCCTCCTGAAAGGTCAGGGCCACTATATCAAGGTCATGCAACCGGCCTGATCTATCGTTACAAAGATCGCTCAAGGGACCCATGAAGTGATGTGATTAACGGACACCAGCGATAGTCAAGCCCGCTCACTGCCTTGGCCGATAAAGGTCGTGCCGCAGATCGGGGCAAGCTATCGCAAGCGGACATTCATCAGGGCCAGCGGACTTTAAACCCGCAAAAACAGGCCGAAGACAAGACCGCTCCCGATTAACTCAAAACTTCTCACAACCCCTTGACGAGGAGCGCCGTCCAGACAAGGCAGGGAAAGAATGCTTCGCGATTGTCACCCGAAGCATCGCAAGCACGCAGTCAGGCGGCGTCCAGATAAGTGGGATTGTCATTGGCAGAGGCCGCCACGCGAAAGCCGGAGCGGCGCTGGGGGCGCAACCACGCGACGTTGTAGCTGCCGTCATCCTGGCGGAACGCGCTGATCGCCAGCGGACGCGCCATCGAGGGATCGTCGATCCGGCCTTGCAGGAAGCATTCGCCGGTCGAATTCGAGGTCTGCTCCCAGAGCGCCCCAATCTGGACGGCGGCGCCAGCGGGGCTGCGCGTGCAGATCTCATAGCGCGGGGCATTGGGATGGTTCGAGGCCACGCCGCGCAGGGCGAAGCTCATGGAGACGGTCAACGTGGCGATGCTGCCGGTCAGTGCGCCGCGGTCATTGGCGCGAATGGTGCCGATCTTCATGCAGGTTTCCTTTGGCAAAGGCCCCGTCTTGCATTCCAGGGGCCGCAGGGTGGGATGTGTCTCTGGGCGCCTGCGCCCATGACACCCACTTCACCCCCACTCACCTTCTCGTCTCGCTCTGGCATTCGGGAGGTGGCGCAGGCTTCACCGAAGCATGGTAGTAGGGCGTGTGCAGCCCGCAGATATTCTCCGGCGACCACCGCAGATGCCCGCCAGACAGGAAGCGCCCGTCCTCCGGCTTGACGGTCACCGGCCCGTTAGCCGGCACGTCAAAGAAGGTGCCGTTGATCGGGTCCATCGTCGCCACCCAGCATTTCTCGAAAGTAACAGGTCGGCTGAGGTCTAGCGCGATCAGGTCCGGGATCGGCACGATCGCATAGAGGCAGAAGAGGAATGCAGTGGAGCAGGCATTGTCGATGATTTCGGCAAGCTGCTCGTGGCTGATGACCGGCGCGCGCCGTCGCCTTGCGTTGCGCGGCAAGACGCTGTCGGCCGAATGGCGGTTGCCACTGGCCTTGCGAAACTCACCGATGGTGTAGCCGAGGTTGTTCAGCGCGAATTGCAGGTTGCCGGTCACAGCAAGCTCGCTGGTCTCGGGCCATGGGCGATGCGAGAAAACCAGCGCATCGTCGAGCCAGCGCTCGGTGCTGAAGCGGAACAGCAATTCGCAGCGATCATGACTGTCAAAGAGATCGGCGACGCTGCTGCCATCACGGTCGGCAGCGCAATCCTCCCAAGCATAGCGAAGTGCGTCCATGGCCTCATCGTCATCACTCAGACCTGCCGCACAAAGGCTGGACCGCAATTGGGGAGCAACCTCGTAGTGCCAGGTCTGGCCAAATTCCGCCGGTGGGAACTCGGCCCCCATGATCTCGTCGAGATCATGATCGTCATACTGCGCGTCGATGATCCGCGCCGCCAAAGTGTTGAGCGTCTTCAGCGGCCAACTGTCAGAGCGGTCGCGCCAGTATCGTGTATGGGGAAAGTTCTCGGCCAGTGCTCCGACCCAGCTTTCGCCAGCAGCGCTGGCCAGAAAGGCGGGATCGGCAAGAGCATTGGGCGCGGGCAGAGCGGGAACGATGAACATGGTCTGGGGCTCCTTTCGGGTTCACCCGTTCATCTCCCTCTCGGCTTTGAGCCAAGGCTCGGCAGTCCTTGCCCAGTGGGCTCTCCGCCGCCATAGTGCCACCATGTCAAAGCCCCATGATCCCTACGCCTATGTCATCCGCCTTGATGGCCAGATCGTCGGTATCGAGCCGGGGATCACACGCAGCCTGGAATTGCCCCGTGACCTCAATTTCGCGCAGCTTCACGAGGTGTTGCAGGCGGCGTTCGGGTGGACGGATAGCCACCTCCACCAGTTTCATGTGGGGGGCCTGACCATCGGCGCGCCCGAGGCCATCGAGGACGATGCCTATGGCCCACGAGTGTTGGAAGCGACCGAGGTGCAGCTCAAGGATTTGACCTTCCCCTACGAGCTCGATCCGACACTCACCATCACCTACCAATATGACTTTGGCGATGATTGGCAGCACAAGCTGGTTCTGCGCCGTGCAGAAATCGAGGACGGCGTCAAATATCCGCGCTGCCTTGCTGGCGCGCGGGCCTGTCCGCCCGAGGATGTTGGGGGCTATTCCGGCTATGCCGACTTCCTTGAGGCATGGCTGGATCCCGAGCATGAAGAGCACAAGGCAATGCGTCGCTGGGCGGGCAAAAAGTTCGATCCTGAGCGTTTCGACCTCGAGGCAACCAACAAGGCCGTAGCCAAGGCGATCCGTGCCTGCCGCGGCGATTACCGCCAAAGGCAGATCTGAGCGCACAATTGTCAGGCCGCTGGCCGATAGCGATCCGGGCGGATCATGTCCGCCCAATCGTTGAAGTCTGTCGGGCAGCGTTCGATGGCGAAGGGCACTTTAGGCGATTGCCGCGCAGCCACGGCGGCACTTGCCGCCTGCGCTCCCTCCTGGTCGTTGTCAGGCAGGAGGATGACCTGCCGGATGCCGGAACCTACGGCGAAGCCAGCAAAGTTGCGCAGTCCAAAGCAGGTGCCAGCCTCGCGCCCGCTGAGTTGGCGATAGGCGCAGGCCGTCTCAAAGCCCTCTGCGATTCGCATGGTGTCGCCCGCGAAACTGGCGGGCCAGGTTCCGCCGCGCGAATTGCCCAGCATCATGCGATGCGTGCGCTGGCCGGTTATAGGGTCAAGGAACAGTCGCTGAATGGCAATAAGGCGCTGCGCATCGAAGACGCCGACCAGCAAAGCTGGCAGGCGTCTGGGCGCGGGACCGCGCCCCATCGGGCAAGCCGGATGGAACCGCACATCAGGCGGCAGCAAGGTGATGCCCCGGATCTCGCGCAAGTAGCGATGGGCCAGCGTCCCCGCGATCGCCCCCCCTTCGGACCATAGGCGCTGAAAGGGCGCGGTCCGGTTATTGGCTGGCACGGGCAAAGCCCGCTGGCTGCTAACCGGATGCCCCAAGACGTGCCGGATGGCTCGCATGACATCGCCGCCATCGCATCCGGCGAAGCAATGGACGAGGATCGAATGTCGCCCTTGACGGATCGACAGGCTGGGCGTGCGATCCTCATGGGCCGGGCATGGCACCAGCGCATAGCGGCCATTCCAATGGCCGCCGAGGCGGGCAACGATGGTCAGCGTCTCGGAGGTGGGTTGAAAGCGCATGATGGAAAGTTCCCTCGTGGGATAGGTTCAACCGCGGCAATGGCGGCAGCCAGAGCCGTCGCAGCAATCGGCCCACGCGCTGATGTGGAGGGTCGATCCGTCTTTGAAGCGCGCAGAAACGCCAATGGCATATTCTTGGCGACTGGCGTCCCGGTCGAGCTCGAAGCGCCAGTCTTCCTCAAGCCTTTCCCAGACCTCATAGATGTGGACGAGGTTGCAGTTGAAATCGGGAAAGGAATGGCGCGCGAGGTCGGCGATGGTGACCTCGGCGCCGAACCTTTCGTGGGCGCGATCGACGACAAGCTGCCCGCACATCAGTAATCCTCGGGCAACAGGATGGTCATCACGCGCGTGGTGATCGAGGCATCGGCGGGATCCTCGGAGCCGAACTCCATCGCCGCATCGTAATAATCGATCTTCATCCACACCTTGCGGCCCAGAAACTCGATCGCGGCAAAGTCCCTTTCAGGGCTATCTTCCGAGAAGGTGCAATGCCGAAAGGCCGCCATGAGGCGGGCTTGCAGAACGATGGTTTCCTCAGGCGCCCCTTCGGCCTCGGCCAGTCGTTCGAGGCAATTGCGGGTGATGACAACACGGGCGGTCCGATCGAGGCCAAGGCGGGTGCGGTCATTGAGCCGGGCGATCTGTTCCAGGTGCGAGACAGCGCCCGCCGGTGTGGCAGTTGTCAGCATGATGGTTCTCCGGTGGATTGGGTTCAGGCGGTGGCCGCGACGAGAGCGGTCCACGTTGGATAATTATCGACCTCAATGTCAGCGGTAGCGATGCCGAATGCGTCAGCGAAATCCGCCGTCAGTCGCGACTTGCAGGAGGCATAAATCAACTCCTGCGTCACAAATTCCACTTCGTGACATATTCATAAGTATGTGGCATGATCAGGACGAAGCGCCATTCAGGCGCGCGGAGCCGAGCCATGACAGTTCAGGTGAGCATCACGCCGAATGGCCGGATGAGCCTGCCCGCCGATATTCGCAAGCGCCTTGGCGTCGCCGCCGGCGGCGCGCTTATCGTTGAGGAAACGCCGGACGGCGTGATCCTGCGCACGGTCGCTCAGTCCATCGCGCATGCCCAGGCGATCGCCCGCAAATATACGGCCGGCAATCCGGCTGCGTCTGTTGATGGCTTCATTGCCAATCGCAGGGCGGACAGCGGCGAATGAGCGAAGTCGTCCTTGATGCGTCGGCACTACTGGCCTTGCTGAATGACGAGCCCGGAGCTGCCAAAGTCGCTGAGGCCTTGGGCGCGTCACGGATGTTGTCGGTCAATCTGGCCGAGGTTGTAAGCCATTTCGTCCATGCTGGCATGCCGCATGGCGAAGTCGACGCGATGTTGCGCCCGCTCCCGATGCAGATCGTGCCGGCTGACGAGGGCCTCGCCCATATCGCCGGACGTTTGCGTGCAGTGACTGCCTCGGCCGGGCTATCGCTCGGCGATCGGTTCTGCCTCGCGCTTGCGCAACGCGACGGTTTGCCGGCGATGACCGCCGACAAGCAGTGGCGGACGGTATCCGATGCAGTCGACGCCAAGGTCATCGTCATCCGCTAGCCAAGCGGACGCTACCAGCGGTAGGTCGGCAGTCCCTCGATCAGTTCGGCGTCACGGTCGAACATCACCCAATCGCAGTCCAGCGAGCGTGCGAGCGCGAAGCAGGGGCGAAGGTCTTCCGGCAGGTCGGACGGCTCGTCGTCAGGTACGTAGACGAACCAACCGTATTCGGCCTTTCCGAAGGTGGCGAAGGGCGCTGTTTGCAACCAGCCATTGCAGGTCTCTTGTGTGACATGCGCGGTCGAGAGCACCAACAAGGTCTCGATCATGGGATAGTCCCCTCGACCTGTGAGGTGGGCCGGGCGGCGGCGATTGCGGCGAGCAACTGCGCGATGGCTTGGTTGAGTTGTCCGTTGCCGCGGCTGACTGGGAAATCGCCGACCGCGACGAGCAAACGATCCGCTGCGGCGAGAAGCAATGGCCCAGCCTCCTTCGCCGTCAGGTCAGCGCGCGCGGCATCAATCCGGGCAATCAATCCGGGCAATCTCG
>Ga0124846_1000288_pt1 | contig 9876 bp, 8 predicted proteins | sample ThiBio_1000_biof_FD_88620 | JGI IMG/M metagenome (GOLD analysis project Ga0124846, IMG submission 88620) | Wastewater bioreactor microbial communities from Cape Town, South Africa - Thiocy_expt_1000_biof (PacBio error correction) | ecosystem: Engineered > Bioreactor > Thiocyanate-remediating >... | reverse complement strand
AGTCGGCCTGTCGCGTTCCGCGCTGCACGAGCGCTTCATGCAAACCCTCGGCGATCCGCCGATGCACTACCTCGCCAGTTGGCGCATCCAGCTCGGCAGCCGGCTGCTGCGGGAATCGAATCGCACCGTGGCGACCATTGCCCTGGAAGTGGGCTACGAATCCGAAGCCGCGTTCTCGCGCGCATTCAAGCGCATGGTCGGCCTGCCGCCCGCCGCGTGGAAACGGACGCAGGCCAGCCGGTAGGCAAGGGGGAACAGGCTATGGGGGCGGGAGATCCGGCCTTGCACCTTGAAGCCAATGTCTTAAGGTGAAGAAACTCCAAAGACACGATAGTTCTCACAACGTATCCTCAACCGGGAGCATGGCGATGAAAAACAATCTGGACGATGTCAGCAAGCTGGTCTTGCGTCTCACCCTCGGCATCCTGATTCTGCTGCACGGCATCGCCAAGCTCCGGCACGGCATCGCCCCGATCGAGGGCATGGTGACCGGCATGGGCATGCCCGCCTTCTTCGCTTACGGCGTATACGCCGGCGAAGTGCTCGGCCCGCTCCTGCTCATCGTCGGCCTCTATGCGCGCATCGGCGCCGCGCTGGTCGCCGCCAACATGTTCTTTGCCTTCGCGCTTGCCCACCTCGCGCAACTCACGAGCCTCAACGAACAGGGCGGCTGGGCGCTGGAACTGCAGGGCATGTTCTTGTTCACTGCGATTGCGCTGCTACTCATGGGGCCCGGGCGGATCAGTATCAATCGGCGCTGATCGCCGAGGCCCGCGCAATGGAGTTGGGACATCCCCGGCCGGACTCGAAACCCGTCAGGGTTGCGAGGTATTTCGACCCTGGCCCGTTTTCCGCCTTTAATCCGCGAGCCTCGTCGCGCGCTTCAGTTGGCGGGGCCAATGGGTGGTGTCTGCGAGCCGCGCGTCGTCGATATCCCCTTCAGCGTTCGCCCGCCTCCCGCCACTCGACTGCGCCGAACCTGGCATCGCCGAAATAGTAGGTGTAGAGCAGGCTCACCGTTCTCACGGTCTGCAGGGTGTTGGGAATATCGGGGTATCGCGCATCCCGTCGCGAGGCGTTGTACTTGAGCGTGAGGGCGTGGGGGCCGTGGATGCGCATGGTAAACGCCGCATCTCCCCGGAAGATGCGCTCTGTCCCCCGGTCCTCGGTCGAAGCCACATCGCTGACGTAGTAGGAGCGCGCCGTCAAGTCGACGTTGACGCGCTCACCCAATAGCAGGCGCAGCGACAGGAGCGCCTGCGGCGTGGCGCCGTAATGGTAATTGCGCTCACCCTGACCGTGTATGGTCCCGGCGGCTCCGTAGCCCACACCCGCAAGGGCGGTGCCCTGCAGCGCCACGTTGTCCGAAATCCCCCATTGCGCGGTCGTACCGAACGACACCGCGGTGCTCGAGACGCGAAACGTCTGCGGCGAGATATAGTCGTAGCTGCCATAGAGGCCCCAGATGCCGCGGTAGTTGTCGCCCGCCGTGTATTCCTTTCCGATCAGGAGGCCGCGGCTCATGATGTTCTCGAACACGTTGGCGGTCGTCGCGGTGAAATCGAAATCGAAGTAGTCGAACGGACGTGTATAGCGATAGCCGTTCTTCCCGGGCAGCCCATAGGACATGTGAAAGTCCACGGTGGCCGTATCGCGTTTCACCGTCTGTCCCACGATGCCATCGAGTGCGTCATCGATCTTGTTCCAGCCGAAACGGACATAGCTGTAGGTGGCTGGGTTGTGGCTCTGAAACACCGCGCGGAAGCGGTCGCCGAAGGCGAGCCGGTTGAAGCCCAGCGGCGGGGAGATCGCCGCTGCCCCCGTTTCACGCCAGAATCCAGGCGTGTCGCCGCCGTGCTCCAGCAGCAGGTTCGCCATGCGGAACAGCGGTTCGCCGAGAAACGTCCCGCCGAGGCCGGTGGTGACGAAGTCGTTGATGGAAGGCGGCCCCGTTTCGCCGGCGATCTCCCAGATCAGGCTGCCCCCGAAGGTGTACCCAAGCGACGTCCAGTAGTCGAGGCCGGACGAGCGTGCGAGCCCGAAATAAACGGAGCCCTGATACGGATGCATGAACTGGTTCACCGCGAACGGATCGGTGTCGACCACCCATTTGGCGCTCAAATTGTCCCGGATCGTTTGCAGGCTGGTGTCGTAGACCGGTTTGTCGATGGAGTGGTAGTTGAACCGGTTGAGCAGGAAATTGAATCCGATAATCTCCACGGCCGGAAGGGCATAGTTGGGGCGGGCCTCCCTTTTTACGGAGCCTTCGAGCTGCGCGACAGGGGTATCGGTAGGTGTGGACGCGGCTGGAGACGTGACATCCGTCGCGCTGGCAATATCTTGCGCGAGGAGGTATGGGTCGAAACGATCGGGCGTGAGTTGCCAGCCAGGATTAAACGGCACGAGCACGCGTTCAGGGGTGTCCGCCTCGGCTTCCGCGGCAGGAGCCGGGCCCGGGCTCGCGAGCGCACAAGCGAAAACCGACCCCATGAACAGCATCCTGAACGTCATGCGGTGCATCGGTCGATCGGTGCCCTGCGGGGTAGCAGCCGGGGTTTTGAGCGTGGTCGTGGCAGAGCCATACATCGGCCAAGACGCCGCCGCGGCATGTCTATTTGATTGCATGACTGCCTCCACTTACGGTCTGAAACGAATCGCGCAAACCCACTTTATACCCTATGTCGCGGCTGGATTAAGTCCGGTCTCGCGACTTTGAATTCGTGCAAATGAACCGCCGTCGCCCTGACGGGTCTGACCAGGGAGCCCACGCAGATGAACTGATATGCCGGATTCCCACGCCGCCTTCGTCGCGCCGCATCCCTGGTCGATCGAGCAGATTGCGTTCGACCGCATCGCGCATGAACGCATCGCCCGCGAAGAGACGTGGTTCCATGTGCTCGCAGCGGCGTCATTTGTGGAGAGCCTGGCGGATTTGTACACCCACAATCTGCTGGACCACATGGCGGGCGATGCCGAAGCCAGCCAATGGCTGCGTGAGCGATGGGAACCAGAGGAGCTGCAGCACGGACGCGCGCTGCGACGCTACGTGGAGACGGTGTGGCCCGCATTTGACTGGCAGACGGCGTTTGACGGGTTCTGCACGGACTATCGTCCGTATTGCAAGGCGGAACTGCTGGAGCCCACGCGCGCGCTGGAAATGGTTGCGCGGTGCGTCGTGGAAACCGGCACCGCGGGCCTGTATGGCTTGTTGCAGCAAATCAGTCCGGAGCCCGTGCTGGCCACGCTTGTGGGCCATATCCGTGACGACGAAGTGGGGCACTACAAGTATTTCTATCACGCCTTCCTGCGGTATCGCGAACGGGAACACCCTTCGCGCTGGCAGGTGGCCCGCGTCATTCGGCAGCGGCTCGGGGGAATCGGTCAAGAGGACGCCTACCTGGCGTTGAAAAACGCCCATGCGGTGCGTCATCCCGGACAGACCTTCAGCCCCCGGGACTTTCAGCGCTTTCAACATACGGCCGGGCACTGGGCGCGCGCCCACTATCCTTATGAGATGACGGTGAAAATGCTGCTCAAGCCGCTGCACCTGCCGGGCCTGGTCAACCGCATGGCGCTTCCGCTGCTGGTGCGTCATGCGCGGCGCGTGGTGGCGCCGTGACGGGGCTGAACAGCCCCTGTTTTCCTGGCGGATTCAAGCCGCGGGTTGCAAGGCCGCCTGCATCGCCTGCTCGCTCACCGGGTAGGCCAGCACCGCATGGATGGGAAACAGTTCCAGCAGCTTGCCGATGTGGTCCTCTTCGCGCGGATGCATGAACACGATGACCTTCGCCTGCGGCGCAAAGCGCTGCAGCGTGCGGATCGTGACGTCCAGGTTGGAGACGTTGGCGCCGGCGTAGTTGTTGCCCCAGCCGTAAATGAATTCCCCCACGAAGAAATCCGGCGGCGCTTTCTGCATCGCCCGGTGAAGATTGCGGGCCGAGTCGAAGCGCTGCGCCTCGATGCCAAGCTTCCGGTACAGGGCGCTGAAATCGGGGTGGAAGGGGGACTCGATCAGGGAGAAAAGGGTTTGCATGCTACCTTCAGTCGGGTTGCCGTCGCGCTTTCATTCGCTCAATCCAGCGCGCTTTTTAACGAATGCCACTGGATCGGCGCGGGCCGCGTGTTCTCCAACGCCTCGGCCTGCTTGCGTTTGGCGTATTCCTCCGCACGCTGCGTGAATTTCTGAAGATCGGCGTTGGCGATGCGGGTCTGTTCCGCCATCTCGTCGGCGGTCAGAGGCACTTCGATCAATTGCACCTCGATACGCAGAACGGCAGGATATTTTTCGGTCAGCGCCTGCAGGATCGCGTCGAGCTTCTCACCGGGCAGACCGTAACGCAGCTTCTTGGTGAGAAACAGCCGCAGGATTGCCCCGTCGCCCGGCTTCGCGCGGTTGTTGATCACTGCCGCTTCTTTCTGCAGCCAGCCACGCAGCCGCAGCGGCGTGATTTCGACGCCGGGGTTCAAGATGGCGATGTGGATTTGTCCCGAAGCCATGCGGAACTCCTGTCATGCAAAGGCGGCATTGTGCAGAAGATTTGCGGGCAGCGCCAACCCGGGTCAGTTCAGCCTGGCCCCTTTGGTTTTCTACCGAGTCGTCCCGCATCACCGCGCCATCAGCGCGAACACGCCCCAGCCCAGGTATTCACGCGTGTAAGCGGCATAGCGCGCGGGCTCCGACGTCAGTTGGGCGCGCACCTCTTTCGCCAACGCGTCGTCGGGGTTGGCTTCAAGCCATCGGCGCATGGTCAGCCACTTGGCCGCCTCGTATCGGTCCCAGCTGTCCTGGTCTGCCAGAACCATTTCAACGACGTCGTAGCCAAGGGTGCGGAACGACGCGAGCAGTGCGGGAAGCATGAGAAAGTCGGAGATGTCGTTGGCAAGACACCCCTTGGCAATTGCTTCCGTCGGCAGCTGCCGCCAGAAGGGCTCGCCGATGAGGATGATTCCTGCCGGGCCGAGGCTTTGCGCCAGCAGCGCGATCGTGCCGGTGACGCCGCCGGCTATCCAGCTGGCGCCCACACAGGCTGCCACATCGACCTTCTTGTCCGAGACGTAGCCGGCGGCATCGCCATGGATGAACTTCACCTGGCCGGCAACGCCGAGTTCTTCGGCACGACGTTTCGCTTGCTCGGTGAACAGCTGGCTCAGGTCGATGCCGGTGCCGACGATCCCGTGATCGCGTGCCCAGGTGCACAGCATCTCCCCCGAACCGCTGCCGAGGTCGAGCACTCGCGCCCCCGCTTCCAGACGCAGCGCCGCGCCGAGTGTGGCGAGCTTTTCGGGGGTGAACGGGTTGTGGATGCGGTGAGCGCTTTCGGTGATGTTGAATATTCTTGGGATGTCCACTGCGAATAGCCTCCTTGGCGTGTTGGTTCTCCCGGCCGCATTAGCGTTGCATTGCAGGGCGTGCCCCACTGTCTTTTGACCCCGCGGTTTTCAGCTCGGCGGATATGTGGGCGCAAGGACCCGGCGACCACGCGTTTTAATGTTGTGCGCTAGTTCTTGAGATTGCTGATTCTGTTTTCATTACCAGTTTGGAGAGATATCCCATCATGCTTTCAGCAATCGTTTGCACCTCATGTTGTGAAAACTGGACGACAGAACTGTTAGGGAGCTTTGCCTTGATATCTCGCGGAAAGGCTTCGCTAACTTGACGGGTGAGTCGGGGCGTTATCTCGCCACCAGCGTGAACAATAACGTGGCGGCAAGCTTGAGCAAGGATGATGTTATTGACGACAGCATCTTTATCTATCTCTACACCAATGTAGTCTCGGAAGGCCCTGTGGATCGCTTTCATGTCTTGGAATGACAGATCTTTTTTCTCAATGAATAGAGCGACAAGCGCATCCTCAGCACTAGAGGCGGCGTCCATTAATTCACCCACCGTTAACTTCAGGTCTTACTTGAGAAGGCGGGAAGATCCGCCAGCGCGAAGAGTCGCAGTCATTGCGGACGAAAAGACGTCTTCGACTGCTGATCCGAAGTATGAGACGAGAAGGACAACAGCTTGATTAAGAATTAAAGAGAATCTCGGCTTTAGAGATTCGTTGTCCCGGACACCCCGAAGAATTTTCAGGGCTCTGCCGCCATTCATCTGCTCATTTGTGATTTCCATTGTATTAACTAGCCGCCCATGTAATTCCTCGACAGCTGAGATGGCAACATGCATTACCTCGCGATCAAACTCAATGAGCCGATTTACGTCCGAGACATGCTGTGAGAAATTATCAAGAATGGTGCGCATGGCTTGGTAACATTATTAACTCCATCCGATTAGGGCCGCCCTGCAAAAAAAATTAGCATCGAAAGTAGGCATCAGCGATATCCGACGCTGACCCGTTTAACCTTGGAAAGGTTATGCATTTTTAGCCACCAAGCTACTGAGAACATCCAGCAAAAAAGCCCCCGCTTGGCTTAAAAAGTAGAGAACAACGGCGCCGACCAACCCACCGACAATCGCCTGAAATAGCCAGTGAAAGTGCTCGCGACCTTTACGAATAAATTTCACGTTTGGGAATGCGAGATTTAAGATGCGCAGAATGAGTTGGTTTAAATATGTCCAAGTATTGGAAAACAAAATAAACACGAAAATGAAACTAATTACAAAAGGACTTTCTACAGCAAGCTTTGGCGAGAACTTGGCGGCAGCCCACAGACTTAATAGAAACCCGAGTGTTACGCCTACCAGTTGAACTATAAAAGTTGTCCAGGCACTTCTTACCCAGGCCGACTTGTTATTGCACTTGTATATGACTTCTTGCAATGAGGAAAACGCCGCTTCAGCCCAGTCTTTATCGTCAGAGGTTGCCTGTAGATATGAGGTGTGAGGCTCAACCTCATCTAGGCGTACCTCCATAAATGTCCCTGTCTGGCGGTTGTTTTTTAAGCTTCTACCAGTCTCAAGCGTAATCAGTACTCTCTCGACCGACTTGGCTTGGTGGAGATATCTAAGCAATTCATCAATAGAAAAGACTCTGTATCCTTTTCCATCAAAACGAATGATGTATGAAAGGGCGGGCTCGTCATCCGGAGAGTTATTAGCTTTTGATGTGTCATCAAGTGACTTTTCTCTGTCTTCGAAAATAGTCGATAACTGAGAAAGTCTATCCTCAGTTATCGACACACTTGAAATCCGTTGATCTCTCAGAAAATGAGCCATGAAAGCTTCTCCGTGAGCTTATGCATAACGCGTTTGAGGTAAGGCGCTTGCCGAAAGTGGACGGAGGCCGTTGTGGGCCAGTTCACGCTTGACCGAAGTGTTAGGTGTTGATTGGGTGGGGCTCAAAATATCGGCCCCGAATGACTTCCGGCAGAGTAACTAGAGGAAGACTCCAGTAAGTCAAAAAAGCTCTTTCTAATACTGGAGTCATGCAGATCGTAGCTGGCTATATGGTGAAATCCGGGTTTCATATTCTCGCTAAATAGCCTGACTTTTATATCTTCAGTGTCTAACTCGACTACGAACGCAATGAAGTCAATATCATACAAAGACTCGGTTATCGCATGCGCCCTGTCTGGGAAGTTGTTTTTATATTTGTCGTTGTATCGTGGTTTAAAGTACTTGATTAGGCCCGCTTCTGCCAAGGCAATTTCGGTCTTTCCGTCAATAAGTTCTTGTTGTTTTCTTAGGTCTTTAATTACATCGCGATCATCTTCCATGCGAAGTGACTTGTCACGACCGTCGAATGTTATGAGTGAAATCGGCGGGGCGTACTGAACCAGGATTAGGAGCGCCTCACTATCGGGTTCATCGGCGCTCATATCTGCGAGAACTTGTTGCAGTGTGGAATGGCTCTTTAGTCTATCTTTCGCTGACCGATTGCCGTCGCCGTATGACATGCCTACATATACGACCTCTAGGTCTCGCAGGCTCTTATCGCTAATATCGTCGCAGATAAGGCTGATTAGATGCGCTGGTAACGGCCAAATTCTATCCTCGCCGTTAACTAGAGTAATTGTGTTATGCGGATATTCGCTGTATTGGATGATTCCATTTGGCTCTCCAGCCAATAGAAAATCTATCTCTATTCTTTCTCCCGCTTGATGGTAGTACATCTTTCCTTTTGTAATGCCATCCTTCCACTTTATGGAATCTGCCACAAAGCCAAGTCGAGGACGTTTTACTATCAGGTAGATATGGCAGTCTTTGGCCAACTCACTAACATCTTCAGGCTGGTCATCAATTTTTGAAATGTCTTTCGGATGAGTAATCATTACGCCTTGCGAAGCAAGGGTGAAAGCCATTTCAGTTATAAACTTGCGCTCCGCCATGTTCGGCACCTAACGTGAAGTAGACACCTGAACAGGTGCATATCTAGTTCCGATGAAGATGAATAACGCGCTACGTTGCATGCTAACTCGCTGTTCTTATTGAGAGTGATTTTGTTATGGGGCGCTTCCCAGCGGAAAACACACCTTCTCCGCTTTTATCCGGCCGCGCTAGTACTGATTCGCGCCCTCGGGTCGTGGCAGAGAATCGCAGTATTTCCGGCACAGCGCAACGGCGTGACGCGGTTGGACGTAAAAAAGCGCGACTGATTGCTCAGTCGCGCTGGGAACAACAGATTTAAGGCCGGTCGTGTTTATACACGAACGGCCTTTTTCCTTTGTCACCCCGGCAACATCGCCAGCAACCCATTCAAGCGCCGCACAAAACTCGCCGGATCATCGAGCTGTCCGCCTTCCGCCAGCAGCGCCTGCTCGAACAGCAGGTTGGCCCAGGCGGCGAAGCGGTCTTCGTCTGATTCGGCGTTGAGCCGCGTGACCAGCGCGTGGGTCGGGTTGATTTCCAGCGTGGGCTTGACGGTCGGCGCGGCCTGGCCGGCGGCCTTCAGCAGACGCTCGAGGTTGGCGCTCATGTCGCCTTCGCCGGTGACGAGGCAGGCGGGCGAGTCGGTCAGGCGGTGGGTGACGCGGACGTCCTTGACGCGCTCGCCGAGCGTGGTCTTGATGCGCTCGACCAGCGGGGCCAAGCTATCCTCGGCTTCCTTCTGCGCGGTCTTCTCGGCTTCGTCTTCGAGTTCGCCGAGGTCGAGGCCGCCCTTGGCGACGGACTTGATCGGCTTGCCGTCGAACTCGGTGAGGTTGCTCATCAGCCATTCGTCGACGCGGTCGGACAGCAGCAGGACTTCGATGCCTTTCTTGCGGAAGATTTCGAGGTGCGGGCTGTGCTGGGCGGCGGCGAAAGTGTCGGCGGTGATGTAGTAGATCGCGGTCTGGCCTTCCTTCATGCGGCCGATGTAGTCCTTGAGCGAGACGACCTGGGCGTCGGTGTCGGTGTGGGTGGAGGCGAAGCGGAGTAACCCGGCGATCTTCTCGCGATTGGCGAAGTCCTCGCCCGGGCCTTCCTTCAGCACCTTGCCGAAGGCCTTCCAGAATTCGACGTATTTCTCCGGCTGGTTCTCGGCCAGGTCTTCCAGCAGGCCCAGCACTTTCTTCACCGAGCCGGCCTTGATGGCGTCAATGTCGCGGCTGTTCTGCAGGATTTCACGCGAGACGTTGAGCGGCAGGTCGGCCGAGTCGATGACGCCGCGGACGAAGCGCAGGTATTGCGGCATCAGCTGCTCGGCGTCGTCCATGATGAAGACGCGGCGCACGTAGAGCTTGATGCCGTGGCGCTTCTCGCGGTCGTAGAGGTCGAACGGCGCTTTCGACGGCACGTAGAGCAGCGAGATGTATTCCTGCTTGCCCTCGACGCGGTTGTGCGACCAGGCCAGCGGCGGCTCGAAGTCGTGGGCGACGTGTTTGTAGAACTCGGTGTACTCGTCGTCGGTGACGTCCTTCTTGGCGCGCGCCCACAGGGCGGAGGCGCGGTTGACGGTCTCGTCCTCGTCGGTGGGGGTTTCGACCGGTGGGGGTTTCGACGCCGTCCTT
>Ga0124846_1000287_pt1 | contig 9882 bp, 9 predicted proteins | sample ThiBio_1000_biof_FD_88620 | JGI IMG/M metagenome (GOLD analysis project Ga0124846, IMG submission 88620) | Wastewater bioreactor microbial communities from Cape Town, South Africa - Thiocy_expt_1000_biof (PacBio error correction) | ecosystem: Engineered > Bioreactor > Thiocyanate-remediating >... | reverse complement strand
GCTTGCTCATTGCTCTGCCCTTTCAGATAACAAGTCTGTGCACCATCCGGCGCTGCTTTTTGCCCCGGCTCGTCAGGGCCGGGGGAGGGCGCACGACGATGCCGGAGCTGCTTCAGCCCGTAATGGTCGTGGTTTTGGTGATGGATGCGCGCGCCGCCGCGCCTGCTGCTGGAACAGGCAGGCTCTGGGTCGGAAACAGGCAGTGATCGCGCATGACACCGGATTTTAAAGGATGCCGCATGACTTCATGCCTGCGGCATCTCCATGAACGCCGCATCAGCGCAATGCGTTGACCACCGCGTCGCCCATCTGCGTCGTGCCGACGCGGGTCGTGCCTGCGCTCCAGATGTCCGGCGTGCGCAGGCCCTGGGCCAGCACCGTTTTGACCGCCGCCTCGATGCGGTCCGCAGCTTCGCTCTGCCGCAGCGAGAAGCGCAGCATCATCGCGGCGCTGAGTATGGTGGCGAGCGGATTGGCCACGCCCTTGCCCGCGATGTCGGGGGCGCTGCCGTGGCTGGGCTCGTACAGGCCCTGCTTCTTCTCGTTCAGGCTGGCCGAGGGCAGCATGCCGATCGAGCCGGTGAGCATCGAGGCTTCGTCGCTCAGGATGTCGCCGAACATGTTGCCGGTGACGATGACGTCGAATTTCTTCGGTTCCTTGACCAGTTGCATCGCGGCGTTGTCCACATACATGTGGTCGAGCTGCACGTCGGGGTAGTCCTTGTGCACGTCGCTCACCACATCCTTCCAGAACTGGAAGGTCTCCGACACGTTGGCCTTGTCCACGCTGGTCACGCGCTTGCCGCGCTGGCGCGCCGCGTCGAAGGCCACGCGCGCGATGCGCTCGATTTCGGGGCGCGTGTAGCGCATGGTGTCGAACGCCTCCTCGCTGCCGGCGAACGCGCCATCGGGCGCGCTGCGGCGCCCGCGCGGCTGGCCGAAGTAGATGTCGCCGGTGAGTTCGCGCACGATGAGGATGTCGAGGCCCGCGACCAGCTCGGGCTTGAGACTGGAGGCGTGCGTGAGCTGCTCGTAGCAGATCGCGGGACGGAAGTTGGCGAACAGGCCCAGTGCCTTGCGCAGGCCTAGGATGGCCTGCTCGGGGCGCAGCGCGCGCTCGAGCGTGTCGTACTTCCAGTCGCCCACCGCGCCGAAGAGGATGGCGTCGGCCGCCTTGGCCAGATTCAACGTGGCTTCGGGCAGCGGGTGGCCCGCGGCTTCGTAGGCGGCGCCGCCGACCGGGGCGGTTTGCATCTCGAATTTCAAGTCGAGTGCATTCAGGACCTTGACGGCTTCGGTGACGATTTCGGGGCCTATGCCGTCGCCCGGCAGGATGGCAATATTCATGATGTTTCTTGATTTGATAGCTGCCAGCGCTTGATGGGAAAGCGCTGGAGCCTGTTTTTGCTTGAAATTTCAGGAGGACATCACATGCGCCAGCCAGGGCTTGGTGATGAGGCGCTCAGCCTCGTAGGCCTGGATCTTGTCCTTGTGGCGCAGCGTCAGGCCGATGTCGTCCAGGCCGCCGAGCAGGCAGTACTTGCGAAAGGGCTCGACCTCGAACGGCAGCTCTTCGCCCTGGGGCTGCACAACCACCTGGCGCTGCAGATCGACGGTGAGTTCGTAGCCCGGGAACGCGGCCACTGCGTCGAACAGCCTGCCGACGGTGGCTTCGGGCAGAACGATGGGCAGCAGGCCGTTCTTGTAGCAGTTGTTGAAGAAGATGTTGGCGTAGCTGGGCGCAATCAGCGCGCGAAAGCCGTATTGCTGCAGCGCCCAGGGCGCGTGCTCGCGGCTCGATCCGCAGCCGAAGTTCTGCCGTGCCAGCAGGATGCTCGCGCCTTTGTAGCGCGGCTGGTTGAGCACGAAATCCGGGTTGGGCTTGCGTTTGGATTCGGGCATGCCCGGCCTGCCGGGCTGATCCAGGTAGCGCCATTCGTCGAACAGGTTGGGGCCGAAGCCGGTGCGCTTGATCGACTTGAGGAACTGCTTGGGAATGATCGCGTCGGTGTCCACGTTCTCGCGATCCATGGGGGCGACGAGCCCCTTGTGCACGGTGAATTTCTGCATGGTGTGTCCTGTTATTTGGCCGCGCGCTCGATCGCGCTGCCGGCCTTTTGCACGTCCTGGCCCATGCCCTTGACGGGGTTGCATCCGGCAAGGAGCACGGCGAGCAGCAGGGAAACGAGTGCGGTCGCTTTGAGCATGGGGGTTCCTTCAGGCGAATTGGCGGATGTCGACGAAGTGGCCGTGGATCGCGGCGGCCGCGGCCATGGCCGGGCTCACGAGGTGGGTGCGCCCGCCCGCGCCCTGGCGGCCTTCGAAGTTGCGGTTGGAGGTGGAGGCGCAGCGCTCGCCCTTTTCCAGCCGGTCGGCGTTCATCGCCAGGCACATCGAGCAGCCCGGATCGCGCCATCCGAAGCCCGCGCCCAGGCAGATCTTGTCCAGTCCCTCGCGCTCGGCCTGTTCCTTCACCAGGCCCGAGCCGGGCACGACCATCGCCAGTTTGATGTTCTTCGCGATCTTCTGGTTGAGCTTCTTCACCACGGCGGCAGCGGCGCGCAGGTCCTCGATGCGGCTGTTGGTGCACGAGCCGATGAAGATCTTGTCCACGAAGATGTCGGTCATCGCCTTGCCGGGTTCCAGGCCCATGTAGGTCAGCGCGCGCTCGATCGCGTGGCGGCGGCTTGCGTCCTTTTCCTTGTCGGGGTCGGGCACGCGGCCGTTGATGTCGGTCACCATCTCGGGGTTGGTGCCCCAGGTGACCTGCAGCAGGATGTCCGCGCCCTGCAGCTCGACGATGGTGTCGAAGTGCGCGTCGGCGTCCGAGTGCAGCGTCTTCCAGTAGGCCACCGCCTGGTCCCACTCCACGCCAGTGGGCGCAAGCGGCCTGCCCTTGAAGTAGTCGATGGTTTTCTGGTCGACCGCGATCATGCCCGCGCGCGCGCCGGCTTCTATGGTCATGTTGCACACCGTCATGCGGCCTTCCATCGAGAGCGCACGGATCGCCTCGCCGCCGAACTCGATGGTGTAGCCGGTGCCGCCGGCCGTGCCGATCTTGCCGATGATGGCGAGCACGATGTCCTTGGCGGTGATGCCCGGCGCCACCTGGCCGTTCACGCGCACCAGCATGTTCTTCGCCTTCTTGGCCAGCAGGCACTGCGTGGCCAGCACGTGCTCGACCTCGCTCGTGCCTATGCCGTGCCCCAGCGCGCCGAACGCGCCGTGCGTGCTGGTGTGGCGGTCGCCGCAGACCACGGTCATGCCGGGCAGCGTCGCGCCGTTTTCCGGGCCGATCACGTGCACGATGCCCTGGCGGCGCGACAGGAAGGGAAAGAACGCGGCGGCGCCGCTCTTGGCGATGTTCTCGTCCAGTGTCTCGATCTGCAGCTTGCTGATCGGGTCGGCGATGCCGTCGTAGCCCCGCTCCCAGCCGGTGGTGGGCGTGTTGTGGTCGGCCGTGGCGATGATGGAGGTGTTGCGCCAGACCTGACGCCCCGCCTCGCGCAGACCCTCGAAGGCCTGCGGGCTCGTCACCTCGTGCACCAGGTGGCGATCGATGTAGAGCAGGGCGGTGCCGTCCTCTTCGGTATGGACGACGTGCTCGTCGAAGACTTTGTCGTACAGGGTGCGTCCCATCGTTTCCTCTTGCGTTGTTCGCCCGTCCGGGTGCGTCTGGGCGAGTTTCAAATTCTAGTGATCCACCGTCCGGGGCGCGATCTGGTCCGCGAGCGTCCGCGCGGCCGCGGGCAGGGCGTCGAAGTCGCGCGCGACGAGGCGCAGCTCGCGCTCGGCCCAGGGCTCCTGCAGCGCCACGGCGGCGAGCTGCCCCATGCCCTGCATCAGCGTGAACGCGCGGTCGGGCAGCAGGCCGATGCCCAGGCCGTTGTCGATCATGCGGCACATCGCGTCCAGGCTCGTGACCTGGATGCGCTGGCGCAGCGGGCGGGCTGCCTGCGCGGCCGCCGCGCGCATAGCCAGGCTGATCGAGCTGCCCGCGTGCAGGCCGACGATGTCCCAGGCCAGCACCTCGCCGAACGCCACCGCCTTGCGCGCCGCGAGCGGGTGCGAGCGCGGCACGACGACGACCAGCCGGTCGTTGCGGTAGGCGCGGCTTTGCAGGGCGGTGCCGCTGGCGCGCAGGCTGCAGATGCCCAGATCGGCCGCGCCCTCGGCCACCGCGTGCGCCACGGCGGGAGAGAGGAGCTCCTGCAGATCGGTCTTGATCTGAGCATGCGCGCGGGCAAACGTGCCCAGGTCCTCGGGCAGGAACTGCACGATGGCCGAGAGGTTGGCGTGCATGCGCACATGGCCGCGCACGCCCTCGGCGTACTCGGCGAGTTCGCCCTGCATGCGCTCCAGGCCGAACAGCACGGCGCGTGCGTGGTGCAGCAGGCTCTCGCCCGCGGGTGTGGGGGTGACACCGCGGCGGCTGCGCCGCAGCAGCGGCGTGCCCACCACGGCTTCGAGATCGGACAGGCGCTTGCTCACCGCCGAGGCGGCGATGTATTCCTGCTGCGCCGCGCGGCCGATGCCGCCGAGTTCGCACACGGCGGCGAAGAGTTGCAGCGAGGTCAGGTCGATGCGGCGCGCGAAACTGCGCTCGGGGCCTTCCATCGATGGTATTTTCGTCGTGTTTGGCGATGGATGACCGTGGATTACCTGTTAGTTCGCGCAATCAACATCGTGAAATACGATGAATAGATGAAGGCGTGGTCATCGTTTTCTCGAAACCATAGCTGTCAGCGCTTGCTGGCAAAGGGTTTGAGGCCATTTCCTTCAGATATCCAGCGTCGCCCCGTGTTCCGGCATCTGCGCGTTCCAGCCCAGGCGGTGGGCGATGTCCTCGCGCAGGTGGTCGGACGCGGCGATCTCGCCGTGCACCACGAACACGCGCTCGGGCCGGTCAGGCATCCGGCCCAGCCAGTCGAGCAGTTGCGCGTGGTCGGCATGCGCCGAGGCGCTGGCCAGTTGCACCACCTCGGCGCGAATGGCCACGTCCTGGCCGTGGATGCGAATGCTCTTCTCGCCCGCGGCGATGCGCGCACCGCGCGTGCCTGGCGCCTGGTGGCCGGTCGGGATGATCATGGCGCGGTGGTCGCCCGCGTAGTGCTGCAGGTGGTGCAGCACGCGCCCGCCGGTGGCCATGCCGCTGGCCGAGAGGATGACGCGAGGGCCGTGCATGCGCGCGAGCGCCTTCGATTCGTCCACGCTGTGCACCAGCGTGGTGCAGCGCGCCATCGCGTGCAGCGCGGCGGTGTCCAGCCGGTGCTCGTCGCGGTGGCTGCCGTAGAGCTCGGTGGCCTGCACCGCCATCGGGCTGTCGAGAAACACCGGCAGCGCCTGAGGCAGCACGCCGCGCAGCTTGAGCTGGGCGATGGCATGCAGCACCGTCTGCGCACGCCCCACTGCGAACACCGGCACCACCGCCACGCCGCCGCGCGCAGCCAGACGCGCCAGCGGCTCGGCGAGGTCGTCCAGCACCTTGCTGTCGGGGTGCTCGCGGTCGCCGTAGGGGGATTCGATCAGCACCACGTCGGCTGCGGGCGGCGGCTCGGGTGCGCGCATCAGCAGGTCGTCGGGGCGTCCCAGGTCGCCCGGAAACAGGATGCGCCGCCCGCCGACCTCCAGCAGCACGCTGGCCGCGCCCAGGATGTGGCCCGCGCGGCTGAAGGTGGCGCGCCAGCCCGGCAGCGGCTCGAACGGCTGGTGCCAGCCCTGCGTGCGCAGCAGATGCAGGCTGTGCAGCGCGTCCTGGCGGGTGTACAGCGGCAGCGCGGGGTCGTGCTTGCTGAGCTTGTGGCGGTTGAGGTAATTGGCGTCTTCTTCCTGCAGATGGCCGCTGTCGGGCAGCAGGATGGCGCAGAGGTCGCGCGTGCCGGGCGTGCAGAACACCGGGCTGCCGAAGCCGTTCCTGGCCAGCAGCGGCAGGTAGCCGCTGTGGTCCAGGTGCGCGTGCGTGAGCACCACGGCGTCGATGGCCGCGGATGCGATGGGCAGCGGTTGCCAGTTGCGCTCGCGCAGCAGCTTGTAGCCCTGGAACAGCCCGCAATCGACGAGCAGCGTCTGCGTGCCGTGGCGCACCAGGAATTTCGAGCCGGTGACGGTGCCGGCGGCGCCGAGGAAGGTGATCTGGACGGACATGGGGCTCCCCGTGACGGATGCATCAGCGTATCAGGCCGCGGGCTCCGGCCGGCCCTGGTGATAGCGGACCATTTCCTCCAACTGTGCGAAAAAAGCGACACCATGGAAATTTCAGGGCGCTACCTTCGTCGCATTCCATTGACCCACGAGGAAAACACATGCCCAAAACCATGATCGAGCCGTTTCGCATCAAGAGTGTGGAGCCGATTCGCATGACCACGCGCGCCGAGCGCGAGCGCCTGCTGCACGCGGCCCGGCTCAACGTCTTTCAGCTGCGCGCCGAGGACGTGCTGATCGACTGGCTCACCGATTCTGGCACCGGCGCGATGTCCGCGCGCCAGTGGGGCGCGATCATGGAAGGCGACGAGAGCTACGCCGGCGCGCGCAGCTTCTTCCGGCTGGAAAAGGTAGTCCAGGACATCACCGGCATGCAGCACTTCGTACACACGCACCAGGGCCGCGCGGCCGAGAAGGTGCTGTTCACCGCAGTCTGCAAGAAGGGCGATCTGGTGCCGAGCAACTGCCACTTCGACACCACGCGTGCCAATCTGGAATATGTGGGCGTAGAGGCGCTGGACTGCGTGATCTCCGAGGGGCTGGAGCCCGCCACCATTCATCCTTTCAAGGGCAACATCGACCTGGAACGCGTCGAGGCGCTGCTCAGGAAGGAGGGCGCGCGCATCCCGTTCGGCATGATCACCGTGACCAACAACACCGGTGGCGGCCAGCCCGTGGCCATGGCCAACATCCGTGCCTACGCCGCCTTGCTCAAGAAATACGGCAAGCCGCTGGTGATGGATGTGTGCCGCTTCGCCGAGAACGCGATGTTCATCAAGATGCGCGAGGGCGGGTATGAAAACACCAGCGTGCGCGCCATCGCCCAGGAGATGTTCTCCTACGCCGACGGCGCGACGATGAGCGCCAAGAAGGACGGCATGGTCAACATCGGCGGCTTCATCGTGCTGCGCTCGGACGAATGGCTCGACGAGGTGTGGAACGACCTCATCATGATGGAAGGCTTTCCCACCTACGGCGGCATGGCCGGGCGCGACCTGGAGGCGCTGGCCGTGGGGCTGGAGGAGGGGCTCGACGAGGACTACCTGCGCTACCGCCTGCGCACGGCCGAATACCTGGGTGAAAAGCTGGACGCGGCGGGCGTAGGCTTTGTCAAACCCACCGGCGGCCACGCCGTCTACATCGACGCGAAAACCGTGCTGCCCGACATGCCGGTCGCGCACTACCCCGCGTGGGCGCTGTGCAATGCGCTGTATCTGGAGGGCGGCATCCGCGGCGTCGAGGTCGGCTCGATGATGTTCGGCCGGCATCTGGAAGACGGGACCGAGACCTTTCACAGCATGGAACTCGTGCGTCTGGCGTTCCCGCGGCGCATGTACACGCAGAGCCATTTCGACTACGCGGCCGAAGTGATCGCGGACGTGAAGCAGAAGGCGGCGAGCATCCGCGGCGTGAAGATCACCAAGCAGCCGAAATTCCTGCGCCACTTCACCGTGCAATGCGCCTGGGCCTGATGGCAAAGAACTGCGTTGCCTGCGCCCTGGGTGTCAGGTAACGCAGAAAAATTGCGTTGAAAAACAAAAACAGAAAGCATTGTTTTGGTTTTCATCCATAAAGTAGCGACCACGTTGCGTCAAGAAGGCGATTCGAGCTCTCAGACGTTTCACCGACAGCCTACCGACTGGAGATGCCCATCATGCAAGCGCACTACCCCGCCGAACCCTACAAGATCAAGGTCGTCGAGCCCATCGCGATGACCACGCGCGAAGAGCGCGCGCAGTACCTGAAGGATGCGGGCTACAACACCTTCCTGATCAACTCCGCGCAGTGCTACATCGACCTGCTGACCGACAGCGGCACCACCGCGATGAGCGACAACCAGTGGGCCGGCATGATGCTGGGCGACGAGGCCTACGCGGGCAGCAAGAACTTCCTGCACCTGCAGGCCGTGGTGCGCGAGTACTCCGGTTTCAAGCACATCATTCCCACGCACCAGGGGCGCGGCGCCGAGAACCTGCTCTCGCGCCTGTGCATCAAGCCCGGCGACATCGTGCCCGGCAACATGTACTTCACCACCACGCGCGCGCACCAGGAGCTCAATGGCGCCAGGTTCGTCGACGTGATCGTCGACGAGGCGCATGACTCGCAGGCCGATGTGCCCTTCAAGGGCAACGTGGACCTCAAGAAACTGCAGAGGCTGATCGATGAAGTCGGCGCCGAGCGCATCCCCTACATCTGCGTCGCCGTCACGGTGAACCTCGCGGGCGGCCAGCCGGTGAGCATGGCCAACCTGCGCGCGGTCAAGGCGTTGTGCGCGCCGCTCGGGATCCAGGTGATGCTGGACGCCACGCGCTGCGTGGAAAACGCCTATTTCATCAAGACGCGCGAGGCCAGCCACAAGGACAAGACCATCCGCGAAATCCTCAAGGAGATGATGAGCTACGCGGACGGCTGCACCATGAGCGGCAAGAAGGACTGCCTCGTCAATATCGGCGGCTTCCTGTGCATGAACGACGACGAGCTCTATCAGCGCGCGAGCGAACTGGTGGTGCTGTTCGAGGGCATGCCCAGCTACGGAGGCCTGGCGGGGCGCGATATGGAAACGATGGCGCGCGGCATCGAGGAGTCTGTCGATTTTCACTACATCGAGCACCGCATCGCGCAGTGCCGCTACCTGGCCGATCAGCTCACCGACGCGGGCGTGCCCATCGTGCGTCCCGTGGGCGGGCATGCGGTGTTCCTCGATGCGCGCGCGTTCCTGGACCACATCCCGCAGGACGAATTCCCGGCGCAGACGCTGGCCGCGCACCTGTACCTGGAAAGCGGTGTGCGCAGCATGGAGCGCGGCATCGTCTCGGCCGGGCGCAACAAGGAGACGGGCGATCACCATCGTCCCAAGCTCGAACTCGTGCGCCTGACCATCCCGCGCCGTGTCTACACCTACGCGCACCTCGATGTCGTCGCCCAGGCCTGCAAGTATCTGTACGCGCGTCGCCGCGAGATCCACGGCATGAAGATGGTCTATGAGCCGGCCTTCCTGCGCTTTTTCACCGCGCGTTTCGAGCCTTTGCCCGCGCCGACCGGTGCCGCGCACAAGGTGCAGGAGACCGAAGCCGTACCGGCCTGACGAGGGTGCGGGCAGCCTGCGGGCTGCCCGCCAGGCGCGCCGCCATGATCGCGCCGTGGCGCATGCGCGCCGCGCTATGCTTGCCCCTTTGGCGCGCCGCCGCACTGCGGCGGCTTTTGATTCTTCGGGGGTGTGCCATGTCTCTGTCCATGCAATGCGGCGGTCGTCGCCTGGTGCTGGTCGTCGGCGTCCTGTCGACCTGGGTGCTGACGGCTTGCGCTGGCGGTTATGCCGGCGATCGAGGTGGCTACGGCGATCGCGGGGGTTACGGATACGGCGATCGCGGATACGGCGACCGTGGGCATGCGCAGGAGCGGCGGGAAATGGCCCGCCAGGCGTACGAGCGCGACCTGGAGCGGCGCGTGGTCGCGGCGCTGGATGCCGATCCGCGCACGAAGATCCATGGCCTCCAGGTGACCGCCCAGGGCCAGGGCGATGGCGTCGTTCAGATCAGCGGCTCGCCGGCCAACGGCGTCCTGGGGCGCGATCTGGCGCTCAGGGCCGCGTCGCGCGTGCCCGGCGTGCGTTCCGTGGCCAACAACATGACCGTGAACTGAAGGGTGCGGCCCATGGCGCCGAGCGAAGTGGGCCGCGAA
>Ga0124846_1000279_pt1 | contig 9902 bp, 7 predicted proteins | sample ThiBio_1000_biof_FD_88620 | JGI IMG/M metagenome (GOLD analysis project Ga0124846, IMG submission 88620) | Wastewater bioreactor microbial communities from Cape Town, South Africa - Thiocy_expt_1000_biof (PacBio error correction) | ecosystem: Engineered > Bioreactor > Thiocyanate-remediating >... | reverse complement strand
GCGCAAAACCACTTCCACACTTTCCAATTTTACCGCAACCCTTATGGGGCGGGGCTTTTCGGGCAGTCCGCCTTGTCAGGCCCCTGGCGAAGGAGCGCCCCGGAGCGTCGCCAGAAGGGCCCTGCGGAGCGGGAATCGGGCAACGGAGGGGATGCTTCGACCGCACCTCAATATTGTTGGGGCGCAGGCATCCCGCTACGTGGTCGCACCATTCGCATCGCGCGCCTTATGATCATCCCGATTTTACCAGCAATGCGTTCAGCAAGGATTTATTCAGCGCTTCCCTAGGATTGGACCGCACCTTTATTTGTTCCGGCAGCCGCATCATTGGGCGCAGCCTTGGGTTTGGTCGATTTCACCTCTTTCTTGCGCGGAGATAGCACCATGACCATCTGCCGCCCCTCCATCCGGGGAAATTGCTCAACTATCGCATGCGCCTCCAGGTCGTCTCTAACTCGCTCCAGCAGGCGAACGCCAAATTCCTGATGAGCCATCTCACGCCCGCGAAAGCGCAAGGTAATTTTTGCTTTATCCCCTTCCTCAAGAAAGCTGATCAGATTGCGCAGCTTGATGTTGTAATCGCCCTCATCGGTATTCGGACGAAATTTGACTTCCTTGATCTGAATCTGCTTTTGCTTGAGTTTCGCCTCGTGTTTTTTCTTGCTTTCCTGATAACGGAACTTACCATAATCCATCAAGCGGCAGACCGGTGGCCTGGCCGTAGGCGCGATCTCGACGAGATCCACCTCCGCTTCTTCCGCCAACGAATTGGCCGCCGCCAGGGAAACAATGCCTATCTGCTCTCCCCCGACACCAATCAAGCGCACTTCCGGTGAATTTATCTCTTGGTTGATGCGTGCTGCTTTCTCTTGAACTATAGTAATTCCCCAGGTATATGATTGAGTCAGTTCGCGCCGACCCCTATGGATGCCTCTGTTTTGAGAAGATCGATCAGCGCGGTCAAGTTAAACTGGCCGAGATCGGCGCCCGTCCGGGTTCTCACGGAAACCGTTTGCGACGCCACTTCCTTATCGCCCACAATGATTTGGTATGGCAACTTTTGCAAACTATGCTCCCGTATTTTATAAGTTATTTTCTCATTTCTCAAGTCCGCGAACGCTCGAATGCCATTGTGCTTGAGCTCCACGGCTATTTTGCTGGCATAATCCGCCTGTCCTTGGGAGATGTTCAACACTACCGCCTGATCGGGAGCAAGCCATAGCGGAAGGGCGCCTGCGTGGTTTTCGATGAGAATGCCGATGAAACGTTCCAGAGATCCCAATATCGCCCTGTGGAGCATTACCGGCACCTTGCGGGTATTATCCTCTGCCACGTATTCCGCACCCAGCCGTTCTGGCATGGAAAAATCCAGCTGCAAAGTGCCGCATTGCCAGACCCGGCCGATGCTGTCCTTGAGCGAAAATTCGATTTTCGGACCATAAAAAGCGCCTTCCCCAGGCTGCAGCTCCCAGATGAGCTTTTTATGGCCCAGGGCCGATTGTAACGCCTGTTCGGCTTTATCCCACTGCTCTTCCGAACCGACGCGTTTTGCCGCCCGCGTCGAAAGCTTTACCAGGATCTCCTTGAAACCAAAATCTGCATACACTTGCTGCAACAAGTCGATAAAACACACCGCCTCATCCTGAACCTGGGACTCCGTGCAAAAAATATGAGCGTCATCCTGGGTAAAAGCACGAACCCGCATAATGCCATGCAGGGCACCGGAAGGCTCGTTACGATGACATGAACCGAACTCTGCCAGCCGCAATGGCAGATCCCGGTAACTCTTCAGTCCCTGCCTGAATACCTGCACATGGCCAGGGCAGTTCATCGGCTTGACAGCAAACTCTCGTTCTTCCGACTGGGTAACGAACATGTTCTCTCGGAAATTCTCCCAATGTCCGGACCGCTCCCATAGGCCTTTATCCAATATGGACGGTGTACGGATTTCCAGATAGCCGTTATCGCGGAGCACTTCCCGCATGTATTGCTCCACCTGCTGCCAGATAATCCAGCCTTTGGGATGCCAAAACACCATTCCTGGCGCTTCTTCCTGAAGGTGGAACAGGTTCATCTGCTTTCCAAGCCTGCGGTGGTCGCGCTTCTCCGCTTCCTCGAGACGACGCAAATAAGCTTCCTGGTCTTCTTTCTTTGTCCAGGCGGTACGGTAAATCCGCTGCAGCATTTCATTGTGCGAATCGCCACGCCAATAGGCGCCTGCCAGCTTCATCAGCTTGAAAACCTTCAGCCGCGAAGTAGCCGGGACGTGGGGACCGCGGCAGAGGTCGGTAAAATTCCCCTGGGAATACAAGGAAACATCTTCGTCTCCCGGTATCGCTTCGATGATTTGCGCTTTGTAGTGTTCGCCCTGATTCTTGAAAAAATTAATCGCTTCGGACCGGTCCCAAATCTTGCGTTCCACCTTCAAATCGCGCGAACTGATCTCGGCCATGCGCTTTTCTATCGCGGCGAGATCCTCCGGGGTGAAAGGTCTTTTGTATGAAAAATCGTAATAAAAACCATCTTCGATGACCGGCCCGATAGTAACCTGCGCATCAGGGAAAAGCTCTTTTACCGCGTGCGCCAGCAAATGGGCGCTCGAATGCCGGATGATTTCAAGTCCCTCCGGATCCTTCTCCGTAATTATCGCCAGGTCGCCGCTGGTCTTGATGGGACTCGACAGATCCACCAGCTTACCATTGATTTTTGCCGCCAGAGCGGCACGACCGAGGCGCGGACCAATGGATTCCGCGACCTCGCGAGCCGTTACCGGCTGCTCATAGCACCGCTCAGAACCATCCGGGAGACGAATGACAGTCACAACCTGTTCCTTTACAAAGTTAAACCCTGCCAGCGCGCAGGCCCGCAAAATGACCTACTTGTTCCATGTCTGTTTTACAAAGCGGATGGCGGAGCCTACCCATTCCGACTGACCAGCCTAAAAAACCGGCCTGATGCAGGACTCAAACTATAACAGCCAATCGAACGATAGGCTAGCAGCCTGTCGGACTTGAAGAATCGAAGCGAAAATGTGGCTGGGTGAGGGGGATTTTGACGATTTTGAAGACCAGTAGTTGTTCTATTGGTCGAAAAAGTGGCGGAATATAGACCAGTCAGACGCTTTTGCAGCCGATTTCCTTTAAGTCCGGCAGGCTGCCACGGAAGGACACGGCGACTGGGCTCTATACAACTTACAACTAAGCTGGCAAAAAAAACTGGCCCCGAAACAATAGACGAAAGGAGCGCCGATCTGAAATGAAGAACGACAGATGCAAAACCGATTTGCAAACCTTTCTTGCCGCTGCCGTTGCTCCAATTTTCAGATCAGGATGACTGATGTGGAATCATTGACTGGTTTCGCGCTTCAACACTTCTTCGATCTGGAGTCCGACCTCGGGCTGGCCATTGAAAACCGTTCCTGTTTTCTTTTGGCTAAGATGTTCGAGATTTGTGGTGTAAACCTGTGGGGGCAGCGAAAAGAATTTGACTTCTTTTACCAGCGAAATCGCATTTTTCATATAGAACTCGATAAATTCCCTGACTTCCGGCTTATCCGCCGACTTTATATTGACGTAAATGAAAATGGGCCGGGATAACGGTTGATAACTGCCGTCCTCCACCGTTTTCATGGAAGGAAGAACGGGCCCCTTTCCTCCGTCGACGCCGACAGCCTTAAGCTTCTTCTGATTCTCTATGTAATAGGCAAAACCAAAGAACCCCAGTCCGTTCTTGTCGCTCGCGACTCCCTGGACCAATACGTTGTCATCCTCAGAGGCTGTAAAATCGCCGCGGCTTGATTTAGCCTTGCCGACGACAGCTTCGGTAAAATAATCGAAAGTGCCTGAGTCGGAGCCTGGTCCGTAAAGCTTGAACGCCTCATCCGGCCATGAGGCATTCACCTGATTCCACCTGGTTATCTTCCCCTGAGCAGCAGGTTCCCATATTTTCTTCAGCTCTTCGACAGTGATATTTTTGCTCCAGTCGTTCCTCGGATTGATTACCACGGTCAAGGCATCGAACGCGACGGGCATTTCCACGTATTGCACCCCTGAAGCCTTGCATTCGTCCATTTCCTTTTTAAGAATAGGACGTGAGGCATTAGCGATATCGATTTGCCCCCGGCAGAATTTCTTGAAGCCGCCACCGGTGCCCGAAATACCTACCGTGACGTTGACAGCTCCGCGCTTTGCCTTTTGAAAATCTTCTGCAACGGCTTCGGTAATGGGAAAAACAGTGCTTGAGCCATCGATTTTTACTAGCGCAGCGGCCTGTGCAACACCAATGGCGCCGCTCGATATCCATGATATGGCCAAAATTCCAAGTGCGCGGGTATTCGATAATTTCACTATTTCACCCCTCAATGTCTTGATATACCAATTCTTCCTCGCGTTCGTCCATGCTAGGTCATCAATATTACAGTATTGTGACAGCGCGTTATCGTCAGGAAGCCTTTGAACAAATCCCCGCTCCGGCGCGACGGCGGCTTTGCGGCATGAAATACATATGTCCGGACAACCCTGGACCCGAGTTCACGACGGATGCTTCATCTGCCTCATTGAACAGGGGAGGCACTCTCATCCAGTGCGTCTGCCCGCACCGCATCCGCTATTCGTTCGGCCCAGTGTGTAACCTTCTGCAAGGATTTACCCTCCACCATCACCCGTATCAGCGGTTCCGTCCCGGATGCCCGCAACAGTACCCGGCCATCATTGGCAAGATCGCGTTCAGCCTCCATCTGCACGGCCTTAACCAAGGCACTCGCGCTTAAATCAAACCCTTTGCGGACCTTGACGTTGACGAGCTTCTGCGGATGAAGCGTTATATCGCGCGCAAGCTCGGCCAGGGTGTTGCCGCTATCGCGCATGGCGTGCAGTACCTGCAGTGCAGAAACAATTCCATCGCCCGTTGTATGCTTGTCCAGGCAGATGATATGGCCCGAGCCTTCCCCTCCCAGTTGCCAGCCTTCCTTCTGCAGAAGTTCCAATACATAGCGGTCGCCCACCTTCGCCCGGGCAAATGGGATATCGAGTTTTTTCAGGCCGTTTTCGACCGCAAGATTGGTCATCAGGGTTCCCGCCACGCCGCCCTTGAGTAACTCCCTTTGCTTACGGTGCTTGGCGATAATATATATCAGCTGGTCTCCATCGTATAGCTCGCCTTCGCTGCCGGCCATGATCACCCGGTCGCCATCACCGTCGAGGGCGATACCGAGATCAACCCCGTATTTTCTTACGGCCTCCTGAAGGGCGGTACCATGCGTGGCCCCGCATTCATGATTGATATTGAGACCATCCGGTTGCACCCCCACGGCCACCACGTCGGCGCCCAACTCATGCAGCACTGGTCCGGCGATTTGATAAGTAGCGCCGTGAGCACAATCAACCACGATGCGTAACCCGCGTAGATCGAGATAATTCGGAAAAGTGCTCTTGCAAAATTCAATATAGCGGCCTCTGGCATCGTTCACGCGCCGGGCCTTGCCTAGCTGTGCAGAATCCATCGACCTGATCGGAGCAGTCAAGCCCGCCTCTATCTCGTGCTCGGTCGCGTCTGGAAGCTTGCTGCCGGCAGAGGAAAAAAACTTGATGCCATTGTCTTCGAATGGATTGTGGGAGGCGGAGATCACGATGCCCGCTTGCAGCCGCAACGCCCGCGTAAGGTAGGCGACGGCTGGCGTCGGCATGGGACCGGACAGCAGCACGTCGACACCGGCCGCCGACAGGCCTGCTTGCAAGGCCGATTCCAGCATATAACCCGATATCCGGGTATCCTTTCCGATAAGCACCGCAGGGCGTTCTCCTTTGGATAAATGCCAATCCGACGACGCCAGGACCTTGCCCGCGGAATACCCTAAATGCATGACGAACTCGGGTGTGATGGGTGGTTCTCCGACGCGACCGCGAATACCGTCGGTACCAAAATATTTTTTTGTCATTTAAAGTCTCGGGGAAGAAGAAGGCGGCGATGGGGTTATTGCTTAAGGAAGCGCTGAACAAATCCTCGCTGGGCGCGTTGCTGGTAAAATCAGGAGATCATAAGGCGCGCGACAAAGGTCGTAGCCGGAACTACGATGCCAGAAAGCGCCGCGCCATGGCTCCCCAGATCGGTGGCCCAAGGAACCTGAGAAGCGGGGGTCTGGCAGCGCCGGGGAGCCAGACCGCACCATAGTACTGTTGGGGCGCCAGCAGCCCGCTACGGGGACGCATCTTCCTCTGGAAGACACTGCTCCGCCCTGCGCGGTCGCACCATTCGCGTCGTTGCCTTTCGTGCATCCCATCCCGCAAAGCCGCCGCCGCGCCAGCGGAGATTTGTTCAGCGCTTCCTTAAGACATTCCGCACAATAACTCGCGTTCGCAACCTGAAAAAAAGATCAGCCGGACGATCAGGCAAAAAAACGCTCGGAATACTGGATGACGAGCATGGATTACGCCGTAATTTTATCGCATTGGCTGACCGTTTACCGCATTATAAACAGCTATTGCATCGCTGGTTGCCTTTACATCATGCACCCTGACGATTTTCGCTCCTTTCATGATCGCCAGCAAGGCAGCCGCAACGCTTGCCTGGACCCTGTCTCCCACTTCGCCGCCGGTAATTTTCCCCAGCATCGATTTCCGCGACAGACCCACCATCAAAGGAACTCCCATGTCCAGAAAGGAGCCGAGATGACGCAACAGCGCAATATTATGCTCCAGCGTCTTCCCGAAACCAAAACCAGGGTCTATCACCAAATGTTCCAGCGGAATACCAGCGGCACGAGCCGAATGCACCCGATCCCGCAAAAAATCCTTCACCTCTGTAACCACATTCCCATAATACGGATTGGCCTGCATGCTTCCCGGTTCTCCCTGCATGTGCATGAGGCAGGCGACCACGCCGCCTTCCGCAACTGCCTGTAGCGCATCCGGCGCTTGCAGCGCTTTTATGTCATTGATCATCGCAACACCCGCTTCTATCGACGCGCGCATCACTTCCGGCTTGGAAGTATCCACGGAAACGCAGATGTTCCTACCTACCAATGCCTCTATCACGGGCATGATACGATCGATCTCTTCGGCAGCATCTACCGGCTTGCTGCCGGGGCGCGTGGATTCCCCGCCGATATCCACTATATCCGCGCCCTGTTCCACCATGTGTTCGGCATGGCGGATGGCATTTTCCGCCGAGACCCATAAGCCGCCATCGGAAAAGGAATCGGGGGTGATATTGAGCACTCCCATTATCAGGGGACGGGAGGAAAAAGATGAGATTGATTGCCCGCGTGAACGCAAGGTAGACAGGAGACCGCAATGAAGGAACCTGATAAATAAGGCGGAATTTCCGCCTTATTTATCACGCTTCGTGCAATTAATTGGGTGGAACCAAATATCGCGGCTTACGCTTCCTGCGCCGGAGTAGCAGAGGCCGCAGGCGCCGGAGGAGGCGTGTTGTCCTTGGGCGGCGTTGCGGTAGTCTTGGAAGGTTTGGGCGGGCGCGGCGTACGGCCTTCCATGATATCGCCGATCTGTTCCGAGTCTATGGTCTCCCATTCCAGCAAGGCTTTGGCCATGACTTCGATCTTGTCGCGATTCTCTTCTATCAACCTCCGGGATAATCCATATTGAGCATCGATGATGCGCCGGATCTCTATATCCACTTTTTGCATGGTGGCTTCACTCACGTTTTTATGCGTGGTCACGGAGCGGCCGAGAAAAACCTCACCCTCGTTTTCACCGTAGACCATAGGCCCCAGCGAATCCGACATTCCCCATTGGGTCACCATGCGTCGCGCCATCTCGGTAGCACGCTCAAAGTCGTTTGAGGCGCCCGTGGTCATCTGCCCCATGAAAATCTCTTCGGCAATGCGTCCGCCGAATAGCACTGCGATATTCTGCAGAATTTCTTCGCGATCCATGCTGAACCGATCCTCGGTAGGCAGCTGCATGGTCACGCCTAGCGCACGTCCCCGCGGGATTATCGAAACCTTATGCACAGGATCGGTTTTCGGCAGCAGTTGAGCCACCACGGCATGCCCAGACTCATGATAAGCCGTATTGCGCCGCTCGTGCTCGGGCATAAGGACGGAACGCCGCTCGGCGCCCATGAATATCTTGTCCTTCGCACGCTCGAAATCTTCCATGTCCACAAGCCGCTTGTTGCTGCGTGCCGCGAAGAGCGCTGCTTCGTTCACCAGATTCGCCAGATCGGCGCCCGACATTCCGGGCGTGCCACGGGCAAGTATCTCGGCATGCACGTCGGGCGCAATGGGTACCTTGCGCATGTGGACATGCAGGATCTGCTCACGCCCACGGATATCGGGCAGCGGAACCGTAACCTGCCTGTCAAAACGTCCGGGACGAAGCAGCGCCGGGTCGAGCACGTCCGGACGGTTCGTCGCCGCGATGACAATGACCCCTGCAGTCCCCTCGAAGCCATCCATTTCCACCAGCAACTGGTTCAGCGTCTGTTCGCGCTCGTCATTTCCGCCACCCAGCCCTGCTCCGCGCTGGCGCCCCACGGCATCGATTTCATCAATGAAAATAATGCAGGGAGCATGCTTTTTGGCCTGCTCGAACATATCGCGCACCCGGGCGGCACCCACGCCGACAAACATTTCAACGAAATCGGAACCTGATATGCTGAAAAAGGGTACCTTGGCCTCGCCCGCAATCGCACGCGCGAGCAACGTCTTGCCAGTGCCGGGATTGCCAACCATCAGCACGCCGCGCGGAATGCGCCCGCCCAGCTTCTGGAATTTGCTCGGATCACGCAGAAATTCCACCAGTTCGGAGACTTCCTCCTTGGCTTCCTCGCAACCCGCCACATCCGCAAAAGTTACCTGATTGGTGGATTCATCCAGCATCCGCGCTTTGCTTTTCCCGAACGAGAACGCGCCGCCACCTCTGCCTCCCCCCTGCATCTGGCGCATAAAGAAAATCCATACGGCTATCAGAAGCAGCATCGGGAACCATGAAACGAAAATATTCATCAGCAGAGACGGTTCCTCTTCAGGCTTGGCGTCAATGACGACGCCCGCTTTGAGAAGATCGCTCACCATCCATGGATCGGAAGGCGTATAGGTAGTGAAACGCCTGCCATCGGACTTGGTGCCTTTGATGGTGCGGCCTTCTATAGTTACTTTCGCGATCCTGCCCTGCTTCACCTCATCGATGAATTGCGAATACTCCATCGGTGCCTGGGCCGATTGCCGCGTGCTGAACTGATTGAACACCGTCATCAGCACCAAAGCAATCACCAGCCAGATGGCCATGTTTTTAATGAGATTGTTCAAGATAACTCCTTGGCTCGCGCCGTCAATGCCCTTGAATATTTCATTCTAAACCCATTTTGAGATTTATAACAGCGTGGAATACCGCTGCAGCAGGCGTTCGCCCCACCGCCAAAGACCCAGCCTCATGCTCGTCAGACGGTTTTGATCATTGCATCTAATAGCGTTTTCCAATCCCCAGTAAATAAAGTTCGCTGCTTCTATCACGGGATGCTTCCGGCTTGCGCGTTACCACCTTGTTGAAATCCAGCCGCATCGACCGCAAAAACTCCTGGAAGCCCGCTCCTTGAAATACTTTGACGAGAAACGCGCCGCCGGAGTTCAATTGCTCCCTGCTGAATTCGAGCGCCAACTCCGCCAAATACATGCTGCGGGCCTGATCACTTGCCGCTATACCCGTTATATTAGGGGACATATCCGAAATTACAAGGTCAACAGGAGATTTTCCGAGTGCATTTTTGAGTTCTGCCAGAACCCCGGATTCCGTGAAGTCTCCCTGTATGAAGGTCACTCCCGGCAATGGTTCCATCTCGTTCAGATCCAGCGCCACGATCCTGCCTCTTTCACCCAGCTTGGGCGCAGCCACCTGGGACCACCCACCGGGAGCGGCGCCGAGATCATCGACTATCGTCAT
>Ga0124846_1000273_pt1 | contig 9916 bp, 9 predicted proteins | sample ThiBio_1000_biof_FD_88620 | JGI IMG/M metagenome (GOLD analysis project Ga0124846, IMG submission 88620) | Wastewater bioreactor microbial communities from Cape Town, South Africa - Thiocy_expt_1000_biof (PacBio error correction) | ecosystem: Engineered > Bioreactor > Thiocyanate-remediating >... | reverse complement strand
AGCCGCCAGCTCAAACTTTCCAGCCCTAGTTTTAACAACATTTTGGCGCAGGTGCACCACAGCTGGCGTTGTGAGCAGCATGATCGTTGGCTCTGTTTCCGCACTTGTTCTCATCTATTTCTCGCCCACCGTCCAAATTGACATTTTAGGGCACACTACGGCTTTATTCCCGCTTAAAACACCAGGTCTTGTTTCTATTCCTCTTTCATTTATCACGGCTATTGTGGTTTCATTAGCTACGAACGATAAACATGCTGTGGATAGATTTTCCCTCGTCAAACGACAGATACACCTAGGTGAGTTTGTTGTTAAGCATCGAGAGCTCGCTCATGGTGAAAATATAGTCACTCAACACCCTCAAATGGTTCCCACTTCGGAAATTGGAGTTCAAACGCCACCCGAAGAAACTATTGATGAGGGCGCCAAAGCTTGATAAATCAAAAGTTTTTATTAAAACTTTGCTTCCCATTATGCTTGTTTCTTACATTCAGCTCACCGTCTCTTGCTGACAATCACACGTCACCCATTGCTAACCTGCTGAATCAGCTTAAGATTGAAGTGAAACCAAAATCGAGTTTTTTGAAGAAAGAGAGAGTCGAATGGCAATACTCAGCCTCAGCTAAGCCTTTATCTTTAAAGGCACTTCCAAGTATTCCACCTGCACTCCAACAGATCGATGCCCTACAAGCAAAGGTAACAGCGCCTGTTGCACTTGGTGATCTGCTTTCATCTGCCATCAAGCTTCAACCTGGCGACCAAGTGACAATTCATTCCTTTAATGTTCATCTGGGGCAAGCTCACCTTAAGGCCAATGGGAAAGTTAAATACTTTGCTGATGATGACTGGGTTGGAAAAATAACTATAGAAGCCCATAATGTGGATAAGTATCTTGATGAGCTCCTACAATCCGGTGCCATTCGGCAGCCTCATGCGATGACGCTAAAATTTATTCTATCGGGGTTTTCACTTGCAGGAGCTAAAACCCACTCAAAAAAGCAACCGCTAAAAGTGGTTGTGACACTGAAAGACAAAATGCTTTGGGTGCAGGAATTGCCTATTTGCCCCATTTCAGCACTCTTCAAACACCCGTCCGAAAAACCAGATGAACCTCAAGACATCCTGCCTTCCAAATGATCAATCATCCACGGCTTGGTCTTGACCTTCCACCACCATCCTAACTATGCACGCAATTGTTCACGAATGCCATTTTCAATTTCTTTAAAGCTGTCTTCTAGCTTATCAAGATCATTACCACCACCTTGGGCAAAATCTGGACGACCGCCACCTGTTCCACCTAAAATTTTAGAACTAGCTTGAATCAACGGAACAGCATTTACCCTAGATGCTAAATCACTTGTAATCCCAACCATAAGGGCAATTTTCTCATCCATTCGATTGGCCACCACAACGATGCCAGACTTAAGGTCATTTTTTAATTTATCCACAACTGACCGTAAATCTTTAGGGGCAACCCCTTCCAGTTGCTGAAATAGTACTTTATGCCCAAAAATATCTAAGGTTTCCTGATCTTTTGGCTGTGATGAACTACCGTTAAGCATTTTTTGCTTAAGATTTTTAATTTCCGTTTCAAGCTTCCTCTTATCATCAAAGAGTACTTTGATTTTTGGGACCATATCAGACTGAGATACCTTCAAAATAGCCATAGCCTCAAACAGATTATTCTGAATTTCATCCACATAATTGTCCACGGCTTCTCCAGCAACAGCCTCAATCCGTCTGACTCCAGACGCTACGCTAGCTTCTGAGATGATTCTTAAAGCCCCAATATCGCCTGTTTGTCTAGCGTGCGTCCCACCGCAAAGCTCAAGTGAAAAGGTCTGATCTTGTTCATCGGTTTGGCCCATACTTACAACGCGCACTTCATCTCCATATTTTTCACCAAACAACGCCATCGCCCCCATTTCAATAGCTTGCTCAGGAGGCAAGCAGCGGGTCGTGACAGACTTATTTGCGCGAATTTGAGCATTCACAATTTTCTCAATTTGACGAATCTCTTCTCTTGTCAGCGCCTGATGATGACTGAAATCAAACCGCAATCGATCTGGTGCCACCAGGGATCCTTTTTGGGTAACATGATCACCAAGAACACGACGCAATGCCGAATGGAGTAAATGCGTAGCTGAATGATGATTTCTTAAAGAAGACCGCCTTTGAGCATCAACGCTAAACTTAGCTGACTGCCCAACGGCAACTTCACCTTTAAGGACTTCGCCAACATGCACATGGATTTTCCCAAGTTTTTTAAGAGTATCAGTTATCTTGATCTGGCCTGACTCGCCAACAATGATACTCCCTGCATCACCCATTTGGCCACCTGACTCACCATAAAAAGGAGTCTGATTCGCAACCACATGCACTTTATCGCCAGCACATGCTTTTTCAATCGCCTGTCCATCTGCCAAAAGTGCGACTATTAACCCTTCAGCCTGTTCTAGCTCGTACCCAAGAAATTCTGTAGCCCCACATTTTTCCAAAATATCAAACCACACCACATCCGTTTTGGCATCACCAGAGCCGACCCAATGAGCTCTCGATTCAGCACGCTGCTTAGCCATCGCCTCTTCGAAACCAGACACATCCACGCTACGGTTAGATGCCTTAAGGGCATCTTGCGTTAGATCCAATGGAAAACCAAAGGTATCATAAAGTTTAAAGGCAACACTGCCCGGAAGAGGTGCTCTGTCAGATAAGCTCTTGGTCTCTTCCTGCAAGAGCTTCAGCCCACGCTCAAGCATACCGCGGAAACGCTCTTCTTCAAGCTTTAGTGTCTGGCTAATCAAGCTACAAGCTCGCGAAAGCTCAGGGCAAGCTGCTCCCATTTGCTCAATCAATGCACCTACCAATTGATGCATCAATGGCTGCTTAGCTCCCAAAATATGCGCATGGCGCATAGCCCGTCGCATGATACGGCGAAGCACATACCCACGCCCCTCGTTAGAAGGCAAAACGCCATCAGCAATAAGAAAACTTGAGGCTCTTAAATGGTCTGCAATAACTCGGAAAGAAGCAACATTAGCCTCTGTAGCTTTAAGGGATAAAATATCTTGGCAAGTTTCAATAATCGCCATAAAAAGATCGGTTTCATAGTTATTGTGAATGCCCTGCATCACCGTTGTAATACGCTCAAGCCCCATGCCTGTATCAATCGATGGCTTTGGCAAAGATATTCTCTCTCCATTAGCAAGCTGCTCAAATTGCATAAACACAAGGTTCCAAATTTCGATAAAACGATCACCATCCGCATCAGGGCTACCAGGAGGGCCACCAGGAATTTTATCCCCATGATCATAAAAGATTTCAGAGCATGGGCCACAAGGTCCTGTGTCCCCCATGGACCAAAAATTGTCGGATGTGTGGATGCGGATGATTCGCCCTTCATCAAGTCCAGCAATTTTCTTCCATAACGCTGCGGCATCATCATCTTCCGAGTAAACTGTAACCAGAAGCTTATCCTTAGGAAGGGCATATTCTTTTGTAATGCATTCCCAAGCAAAATGAATCGCATCTTCTTTAAAATAATCGCCAAAAGAGAAGTTCCCAAGCATTTCAAAGAAAGTATGGTGACGAGCAGTAAAGCCTACATTTTCTAGATCATTATGCTTACCACCAGCTCGCAAGCATTTTTGGCTCGTCGCCGCTCGCGTATATGATCTTTTCTCAAGCCCTGTAAATACATCCTTAAACTGAACCATCCCCGCATTTGTAAATAGCAAGGTTGGATCGTTATGAGGAACAAGAGGACTAGATGGCACATGAGTATGGCCATTCTTGACAAAAAAATCGATAAACGCAGAACGAATCTGAGCCGTTGTTTTCATTTTTACTCCCCGTCAGTGCCTGAAGCAGAAGCTTCAGAAAAACCAATCATTGATTCAGAAACTTGACCCACGTTTTCACGAATAGCTTTCTCGATTGCCTCAGCTGCCTTTGGATTATCTTTTAAATATAGACGAACGTTTTCACGACCCTGCCCAATGCGTTGTCCTTCATAGGAATACCAAGATCCTGATTTTTCCAAAATGCCAGCCTTTGTTCCAAGGTCAATCAACTCACCAGTCTTGGAAATACCTTCACCATACATAATATCAAACTCAACCACTTTAAAAGGAGGAGCAACTTTGTTTTTAACAACTTTGACGCGGGTTTGATTGCCAATCACTTGATCTTTATCTTTGATCGCGCCAATACGGCGAATATCAATACGCACGGACGCATAAAACTTTAATGCATTACCACCCGTTGTTGTTTCTGGATTCCCAAACATTACACCAATTTTCTGGCGGATTTGGTTGATGAAAATAACCATGCACTGAGACTTGGAAATAGACGCTGTCAACTTGCGCAATGCTTGACTCATCAACCTAGCTTGAAGCCCCACATGGGTATCACCCATTTCTCCTTCCAATTCAGCTTTAGGCACCAGCGCTGCTACGCTGTCAACCACCAGGACATCCACAGCACCTGAGCGAACCAGCGTATCTGCGATTTCAAGCGCTTGTTCACCCGCATCTGGCTGTGAAATCAAAAGCTCATCTGTTTTCACCCCGAGTTTGCGAGCATAGCTTGGGTCTAAGGCATGCTCAGCGTCAATAAACGCGCATGTGCCACCTGCCTTCTGAGCTTCCGCCACCACATGCAACGTCAAGGTGGTTTTACCAGAGCTTTCAGGACCGTAAATTTCGATGACACGCCCTTTTGGCAACCCACCAATGCCTAACGCAATATCAAGGCCTAGCGATCCTGTTGAGATGACCTCAATATCGCTGGCTTTATCTTGTTGGCCTAATTTCATCACTGAGCCTTTGCCATATGCCCGCTCGATTTGACTGAGAGCCACCTCTAACGCTTTTGCCTTATCCATCTTTAATACCTTTCCAATCCATATTCTTACATTTATTTCATAGACCGATGCCCAATGCAATTGCTGTTTTATCAAATTGTTGTCTAAAAAATGAGAGTTGCTATACCACGAGCTGAAGGAAGAAAACGCAAACAATTTTAAGTAAATTATTTGTATTTACTTTGCTTTTCATCATTGATACTTAAGGCGAGATATTGATAATATTTTTGACAAAAATATTCGGTCGATTTAATCTCGTTATAACGACAATTTGATAAAAATAATAATATGAAAATAACTCGCTTGCTGATAGCACTCATACCCCTTCTTCTCAACCACAAAAACGTTGTCGCAGGAGGGACAGATGGCATCTTTCTTAGACCATCCCCAGTCGTTTTGCTGACACCAACACCACCGGCTTTTCAAATGGCACCCTCAGCCCCTCTTCCTAGCCCAATTGCTTACCCTCCATGACCCCTTTGCCAACACCCACGGCAAAGGCCCTTAAGATGGTGGGAAGAAGGAGCACGATGGATTGAAGGATGGGAAACATGGTGGGAGAATAGAGACAGAGAATGGGACGCAATGATCACGACACGTGACGCAGCACTACATTACCCACTCGATGCAGCAGGCGAGCTAAATGTTTGGCCAACCCCTCGAAATAATTGGCAGGCTCTTGTTTTAGCCATACGCCACATATTCACTGGCGGTCATGCGCCTGGCATTACAAGAGCGACACGAGCTCGCCTAGCGGAAGAAGAAACAATTGTACGAAGGCTGGCAGCTGAAAGCGATATTTCACAGCTGCAAACCTATCTAGTTAGACAACAACGTTCCAAGAACTGCATTGTTGTTATCTGCCCAAGAGACCTGAGTGACCGAACCATGTCCCCACTAGTGGTCATAATGTTTTCAAAAGAAACCCTTGAGCTCTTGGGGCTTGAATTTCCCCCTGAACACCTCGAGACATGCTGGCCAACTCTCAAAATACTAGCTCGAGCAGCCATACCGGTTACCTTTATAAATACGGCTACTCCAGCATTAGATGAACTGGCAGATACCGACACTGACACTGAGGCAGCAGGAGCCGGCACAGGCATTGCAGCATTAGCCCAACGAAGGCCACTTCCTGTCACAACTGAACCACCTGCTACGGGTGGTGCAGGTGGAAAGCTACCCACTGAAAGAGAGACAGAAGGCACTCCCTTCGCTTCCAGTGTGTCACCATTGTTTAAACATGCGGCAGGATCAGAAGCAAGAAAACCCGGCGGCTTTGGCCCAACACAAGCCCGTTCAAGTAGGGTGCTTATTAAAAAGTAAATACGCTTATATTTCCCCTGCTGAATAGTCGCTCGACCAACCTGAAAACCAGTACATAAAGAATGTTACATCAAAAATAAATGCGTTATCTCAGATGATTTTTTGCCAATTCACAATCGGCACGTATTTGAGCCACTAACTGGTTCACACCAGCAAATTTCATTTCTGGCCGAATAAAAGCCTTAAATTGAACTTCTATCATATGCCCATAAATATCTTCAAAAAAGTCAAATATATGGACCTCCACAACCACATCCTGCTGATTGAATGTTGGCCTAATTCCGATATTTGCAACGCCATGAAATTGACTATTCCCCACCAAGGCCGAAACTGCATACACACCCATTTTGGGCAAGGCGAATTCCCCCACATACAAATTAGCAGTGGGAAAGCCAATGGTACGCCCACGTTGGTTTCCCTGAACAACAACGCCGGCGAGAGAATACGGCCTTCCGAGACACTCTTGAACTTCATTAATATTCCCATCACTCAGGGAGTCCAAAATACGCCGAGATGAAAGTTGCGCCCCCGCTCCATCATTTTGGATTTTGATAATGTTGATAGGCAGGCTGGGCTCTATGCTGACGAAAGACTCGGGCGAACCCAACCTTTCTCTACCAAAACGAAAATCTTCACCAACAACGATACCTTTAGCTTGGCAAAAACCAATCACAACTTTCGTAATAAACTCTTGGTAATCAAGCTGAGAAAATTTCTGATCGAAGGGAACAACGCATATATGGTCAACACCATAATTCTTCAACATTTTCATCTTCTGAGCAAAAGGTGTCAGCCGAAGCCGAGATCCTGACGGCGCCAAGACTAGCCGCGGATGAGGCTCAAATGTGATAACCCCAAACGGAAGCCCCTGCTTTTTGGCCATATTTCTTGCTGTTGTAAAAATTGCTTGATGCCCCAAATGAACACCATCAAAATTACCAATCGCATAAATAGCAGATGGCAAAAGTGTTTGAACAAATGGAGTATAAAAATTAACGTCTATCATGAGGACATACTTTGACCGAACTCTTAAGTGTTGTCAAAGCTATCAAGGAAAAATCTTAAATACCAGATACCTTTATGTATTTTTAAATAATCCTGATATGATACCATAAAGTTCTCATAAATGACCTTGGTAATCAAAACCATTCCCCTCATTGCGCTAGCAACACCTTGAGCCATAGCTTCCGCCAGTGCTCGTAATCATGGTGAGTCAACCCAGGCACAACATTGACAGTTACAGGGGCCATTGGGCTCATTTGCTTCATCTTTCGAAGATAGGTTTGAGCAATTTCTGGAAACACAATTTGATCACTTCCTCCAACCATATGCTCTTCTTTGACAAGGCGATTTAAGTCTATCCCCCCACTCACCAAATCAAAAGGAGCAGGTGGGTGTGTTTCAAAATGACGCCCAAAGAATACACCATGATCCAAGTTAGCAGCTAGTGTGGCTACCGATGTTACATCCGTGCGAGTACGTGCTAATCTGAGAGCAAAAGTGCCACCGCCGGAATACCCAACCAAACGAAAACCTGAGATTGCCTGCTTGGCTTTGAGAATATCAAGCGCATTAGATAAGCTAGCCAAAGCTTTGTCCCCATAGCGCTCCTTCAACCAGTCAAGTGACTCACACTTATCCTGCTTTGTTTGCAATGTGAACTGACAAGGCCTCGCAATGTAAGCCACTAAATGGTTAGGTTTAAGCCGGTGATGATCCGCAGCTAGCAGCAAAGGTAGCGGCGGCGTTGGGGTTGGATCACGTGATAAAAAAGCACCCGCCCTAGATGGGGTTTCCAAAACCCCATCCCCTTCAATATAAACTGTAGCCTCGCTCGCTGCAAGATCTGGTTGCCCCCATGCAGGCGACAAATAGCTCCAAATTTTGTTTGGGCTTGAGGGAATGACATAGCGTTTAAACCCCGCCGCTTGCGCAATCTGTTCTGCCTCTTGCACACGATCCTGTGGCAACAATTTTCCTGAGGATACGGCACAAGCTTGAAGGGCTAGCAGAAAAAACCAAATGTAAACATTTTTACCCATTGTTATCTCTCCACTGTTATTCTTGCTCTTTTCCCTACCACTCTCGCGCCTCTTCTACCATCCTTGCGCCTCTTCTGCTGTCACTCTCGTTTTCTTCCTTGTCATCCTCGCTCTTTTCCCTGTCGTCCTCGCGTATGCGGGGGGCCATATAAATCCTGGGTTCCCTACCATTCTGGTGCTCTTTTCCCTGTCGTCCTCGCCCCTCCACCTGTCACCCTCGCGAAAGCGGGGGGCCATATAAATCCTGGGTTCCCTACCATTCTGGTGCTCTTTTCCCTGTCGTCCTCGCCCCTCCACCTGTCGTCCTCGCGAAAGCGGGGAGCCATATAAATCCTGGGTTCCCGCATCAAGTGCGGGAATGACAAAAGGAGGTGTGCGGGAAGATAAAGAGTGGGCCCGGGAAGACAGAGAGTGGACCCGGGAAGACAAAGAGTAGGCCCGGGAAGACAAAGAGTGGGTGAGCTTGCTACTACTAAGCATACAACAGGGCGTTTTCCATCATTTGTTCGATAGATTTTGTTACTATCTCAGAGACTTCTTCCCGAGTGACTTCACCCAGTTTCACCTCTTTGCCATCCTTTTGCAATTTGATCTCACCAGTTGAAATATGTGTCATAACTTTATCAATGATAGCCTGCAGGTCATTCGTACCATCCATATATTGAATGATCAAACGGGGCACAATATCAATTGAAAGCCTTTGGTGACGGCTATTGGTGACCCACGTCTTGGATTTAGCTTGGTGGCGAGCCAACGGCAATGCAACAGGTTTTTCTGTAACTTTATCTGCGTTAACACCCCGCTCGCTTAGCAGCACCATGCCTCCAGATAAAAATACCCTCAAACTCAATTCATATAGGTTTGCTTTAATAACATCAGGTGCAGGCCTGAATTCTTCATCAAAACGCTCTAATGTAAGCTTCACAATCTCATCTACTTTGAGTGGCTTTTTATTATTCTCAAACAGAGTAAGGAAAATTGCCGTGGCAACACGGTTATGTGTGGTCAACGTAACGGGACCGCTGAACTTTTGCTGATCATCAAATTTAAGGTCAATTTCTGCCACAGGTTTTTCTGGCTTAAGATAGCTCACCAAGTAAAACTCATCAATTATTTGTGGCTGCAGATTGCGGCTTAATGCAACCCCTTGATGACACAAGATGCTATGGCGAAAACGACGATTCGTGATGAAATCTGTATATTGTTCTGTGCGCACAATATCATCGGATGTCGCTAGAACTGCCGCCGCTTTTTCAGGAAGATTGCCTGTAAACATAGAAGCTACAGCGGTATCACCCACATACTGCAGGCCCTGGTCGTTAGCCAATTTCATAAATTCATGGAAATAATATTGAATGTTGTTTTCTTCCAAGTGGTCATGCAAAAGATAACTATCTGCCTGGGTTTTGAGAAGTTCTACCTCATTGTTAACTAGCTCGGCGTAAGGAGAACCTTTTTGTGTTGTCTCACTAATAAACTGTAACAACGCTCTGCTTTGAGCCGCTTTCTCAGCTGGATTATCGAAACGCTGCGTATGATAAACCATCATATCACGAATGGTACGGACCATATTCCAGCCCGGCAAGGTATTATAGCTAATCACAGCTAATCCATTGACAGAAAGGTTGTTTTTGCAAACCTTCAAAATTCCCTCTTGCACAAACAAAGCAAAGGCACCCAAGAAAAAACA
>Ga0124846_1000271_pt1 | contig 9917 bp, 7 predicted proteins | sample ThiBio_1000_biof_FD_88620 | JGI IMG/M metagenome (GOLD analysis project Ga0124846, IMG submission 88620) | Wastewater bioreactor microbial communities from Cape Town, South Africa - Thiocy_expt_1000_biof (PacBio error correction) | ecosystem: Engineered > Bioreactor > Thiocyanate-remediating >... | reverse complement strand
TGAAGACGACTCTCGATTGACGCCACGAATGTTCCTTAGCTGAAGCGCTCAATGACCATGACCGCTCGTCCATCGCTCGGCGAGGCCGCCGGCGCCCCAGACGGTCAGCACACCCAGGCCGATCAGTAGGGCCTGCTGGGCTGTGTGTCCCAGTTCTACCCGTTTATGCAGGCCGGGGATCAGGTCGGCTACAGCCACATAGATCATGCCCGAGGCGGCTAGGGCCAGCATGTAAGGCAGCAGGTTGTGCAGGGGCGTCAGCAGGAAATAGCCCAGCAAAGCGCCCAACAACATGGCCGCGCTGGACAACAGGTTTAGCATCAGAGCCTGGACCTTGCTGTACCCGGAATGGAGCAGAATGAGAAAATCACCAAGTTCTTGCGGTATCTCATGGGCGGCGATGGCGAAAGCGGTCACCACGCCCAGCTTCGCATCCACCAGAAAGGCGGCGGCAATCGCCACGCCATCCACGAAGTTGTGCACCGTGTCCCCCACCGTGATCATCAGGCCGGCACGACCGTGGTCATGGCCATGTCCGTCACCTGCTGGCGCGCCGTGCGCCCCGCAGTGATCGGTGTGACAATGCCGCCAGAGCACCAGCTTCTCCAGAATGAAGAAGCCGAAGATACCGGCCAATACCGTACCGCTGAGAGTCCCGAAGGCGCCTGCATGCTCCATGGCGTGAGGTAGGATTTCGAGAAAGGCTGCCCCCAGTAGGGCGCCGATGGCGTAGCTCACCATCACCGGCACCCACTCCGCCTTCAAGTTCAGAGCCACGCTCGCCAACAGCACGGACAACAGTCCGCCGGCGGCGCTGGCGAGAAGGATCGTAGCGAAAAGACTCACGGGAACCTCCGAGCAGCCTGTCGGGCTGGGCTAGGCATTGGCGCAGCGTTGAGCTTGACGCTTGACCGCCACCCAGGGGTTGGAGGGAACGAAATGCAAGGTGGCGATGTTGGAGATGACGGTGACGCGGTCTTCGGCGCGCGCATTCTCCCGCATCTCGAACGCCATCGGCATCCCGCCTATCACGGCTCCCAAAATCACGATGTGGGCCATTTTCTATCCTCCTTGCTGTATTTCTGCTTATTAAAACGAAACGGCCGGTCACACCGGCACTCCATCGCGGAATGACCGTCTTATGCCCGGCCCAGAATGAAAATTTGCCGCCCTGGCTATTTCTTCAGGGCTTCCCTAAAAGCGATACCCGACGCCAATGCTCATCAACCACGGATTCACGTCGAGATCGGTCACCTTCGTGCCCGCCAGCGCACCACCGGAACTGTGGATGTTTTTCGCTTCGATCTTCACGTACTTGACGTCCAGATTGAGGAACCAGTTAGGTGCCATCCGGAAATCCACTCCCACTTGGCCGGCCAGCCCCCAGCTATTGCGATCCGAATCGATTGGCGCATCAACGCCAAGCACTGGCGCAGCATTGAGCTTGACGCTCGTGAGGCGTGTGTAATTCAGGCCCACGCCTGCGTATGGACGTATGGGACCTTCCGGCAAGAAGTGGTACTGAAGCGTCAATGTGGGCGGGAGGTGTGTAACAGAGCCAATCTTGGTGCCAGCAAAAGTGACGTCGTGCTCTTGTGGATAGGTGAGGATCAATTCCGTCGCAATGTTCCTCGTGAAGAAATACGTCACGTCGACTTCCGGGAACCATTTATCCTCCATCTCGGCTTTACCCAAGGCCGGAACTACGGCGATCCTGGAATTATCGTTATCAACATGCATGTTGAGTGCGCGAAGACGCACCAACCATGGCCCATCTTCCGCAGCGGCGGCTGACACACAGAACGCTGACCCGATAAGCGCCAAGCCAATTACTCTCATCATCTTCTTCCCCTTGACATGGATTAAGTTATTGCTGTTCCTACGCTCTTGCCAGCTCGCATTTTTTGTCTGGCGCAGTTCGTGCAGCAATTTGGGTGCCAAAGATGCGGATCAGTAAAATCAATAACTTATAAATCAACACAAGTCATTTCTGCGAAGCGTAACTACACTCAACTGAAGCAATGCTTCATTCAGAAATAATTTTCTAGCCCAGCGCGATGTGGAGTATTACAAATGTCAAAACGGCCCTCCTTTCCCAACCTGACTCCCGAAGAATTTCTCCACACTTTCATCGACGAGGCCCGTGACATAGCACCCTCTGCCAGTTGCACCAGTTTGCAGTCCTTCATCCACCAGATTGTGTTTAAGGCCAGCGCCTGTCTGGAGGAACGCTACCGAGCGATAGAGGATTTACGCGGAGCACTAGCACCAGAGCAATACGCGCAATTGATCGTGAACATAAAGAACAGTATCGGGGGCGAATTCGCGGTGGTCTCCAACGACAAGCAACAGGTACATATCCGCGCCGATCGATGTCCATTCGGCAAGTTGGTGCATTCGGCCCCAGGGCTATGCCATATGACGTCCAGCATCTTCGGCGGTATTGCAGCGCGCAATTTCGGTTATGCGAAGGGGGAACTAAAGAGTCGCATTGCACTTGAAAGTGACCACTGCGACATTTGCATCCATCTGGACACGACTGCCGCAACCGAGGTGCTCGGCGACGAGTATTTCAGTGATGGTTATCAGGTGATCGCAGAGGTCCGCGCACCGGATGAGTTGCAAAAGGTCATCGAGCAGCGCCTGCATACTCTGTGGAGCCAGGATCTCACGCGACATGCGAACGAGGACATATCGACACGTCCTTGCCTGATCGCAAGCAGTATGCAAATGCGTGACCTGCTGCGCGCGGTGGAGAGGATCGCCGATACCCGTGCGACTGTGCTGCTCAGCGGCGAGACCGGAGTCGGCAAGGAGATACTGGCCAGATCCATCCATGGCATGTCTTCGCGCCTGAACCCGTCCTTTGTCGCGGTGAATTGCGGCAGCCTCCCGGCAGATCTGGTCGAGAGCGAACTGTTCGGCCATGAGCGTGGCGCCTTCACCGATGCCAAACAACAACGGCAGGGCCGGTTCGAACTCGCCAACCAAGGCACCTTGTTTCTGGATGAAATCGACAGCCTGTCGCCAAAGGCCCAGGTGTCATTGCTACGGGTATTGCAGGAGGGCCGGTTCGAGCGGGTCGGCGGGCACCAACCGATCGCCTGTGATGTCCGGGTTATCGCTGCCAGCAATCGCAATCTTGCCGAACTGGTCGAACGCGGTGAGTTCCGCAAGGACCTGTTCTTCCGCCTGAATGTTGTGCCGTTGCATATACCACCGCTGCGTGATCGGCGCGAAGACATAGCGCCCTTGGTCAAAATGCTATTGCGGCGGTTTGCGGATCGCTACCAGACCGAGGTCAAAGAGGGGTCTCCGGCCGCGATGCGCTGTCTGGAGGAACATGCCTGGCCTGGCAATGTTCGGGAATTGGAGAATGTCCTTGAACGCTCCTTCCTGTTTGCCGAAGGGCCAGTGATCCAGCGTATCAGCCTGGATTTGACGCCGCGCCTTGGGCATGTGCCGGTGAATGAGACAGCCGATCTGCGACAGCTGAAAAAGAATGCTGCCGACGAGGTCGAGCGGCGGATACTGGAGTCGTTGCTGGAACAGACCAATGGTGATGTTCGGGGGGTGGCCGCGGCACTAAGCCTCACGCAGCGCGCCATCTACCAGAAGCTTAGCTATCATGGGCTCGGTGCGGGGCACGAGGCAAAAAATTGACCCACGCAGTGGAGTGGGGTGGGGTGAAACTCGGCGCAGCCAATCGATATGTTCTTTTCGTTTCTGCGGCCTTTAACTTCCGTTCAACGAGGATGCGTCGTCTTCCGGCGACGCGCCCCTTAGCTAGTTAGGTTCTCCATATGGTCACGAGTCTCTGACGTCGATTACGTAGCTCAACTGCCTTCTACTCGCGAACATTACGTGAGCCCACTCCGCATGGGACGCGCCGCGAGCGGCGCGCCCCTTATCTCAGACGCTAGTCCGGTTCTTATCCCATAGCCGCCATTAGTAGCATTAGCCCGACTATCTAATATGGTCGGGTGTGTCCCTCGCGACTGGCGAAAGTGGCCGTTCAAGAAGCCTACCCAGTCAATGTCTGCAACTTGCGCGACACCGGCCGTTTAACTCTGCCAACGCCACTGGCAGCAAAAGTCGATCAGGCGCCGCCCGGCCAGGCCATGCCGCGTATTCTCACCTGCATGCGCCAGACTGGCCGGCACCGCCCCGTGTCAGGGTGACGGAACGGCAGGTGCCCGGCTCGCGGGCGGCGTGACCGGAACCGGCAGCACGACGTTGGGTTCGAGATCCTCGGGGAAACCGCCTTGGTTGACCGGCTGCTTGACCGTCGGGTCGGCCTGGCTGGTGGAGCCGTCTGGTGTTTCCTTCACCGGTGCGCGCGGACGAGCGGGAGTCGGCGCAGGAACGGGAGCTGGCGCCGCAGCGGGTTCGGGCGTGGGTTTCGCGGAGGCAGACGGCGTGGTGGGCGGCTCCGGATACAGGTGGGGCTGCAGTTGCGGCAGCAGGGTTTTCAGCATCTGTGCGGTGAGCGAGCTGGTGAAACCGAACCGCCCGGCCTGCTCGCCTTCCACCACCGCGGTCAGTGTGCCGAAGTAGCGATCGCCCATATAGAACACGAAGGTGGCGGAGCGGCTGACGACGCGCGAATCGATGAGCTGGCCACCCTTGCCATAGGTCTCGAAACGGTGGTCGCCGGTGCCGGTCTTGCCGCCCAGCGTGATGGGCTGGCCGGCCGGGTCCTTGAGGGCGCCGGCCAGCCGCCCGGCGGTACCGCCCTCGACGACCTTGGCCAGTGCGCGCCGAACGGTTTGCGCCACTTCGACCGGCAGCAGGCGCTCGCCCGGAGCCGGCTTGCGGGACAGGCGGGTGTCGTAGGGGGTGTGGGCCGCGAAGTGCATGCCGGTGAGGCTTACCGTCGGTGCGCGCACGCCGTCGTTGACCAGGATGCCCATCAGTTCGGCCAACGCGGCAGGCCGGTCGCCCGAGGCGCCGATGGCGGTGGCGTACGAGGGCGTGATGTTGTCGAACGGATAGCCCAGCCGTTTCCAGTCGCGCAGCAGGCCGTCGAAGGCCTCGACCTCGAGCAGCGACTGGATGCGGATGTCCTGCGCGTTCTTGCGGCTGGTCTTGAACAGCCAGTTGTAGACCTCGCGGCGGGCGTCGGCGCCCTGGTCGTCGAGCGTCTTGAGGTCGGTCCCGGGCGCGCTGCGCAGGGCTTTCACTACCCATAATTCCAGCGGATGGATCTGCGTCACGTAGCCGCGGTCGGCCAGGTTGTAGGCATCGGGCGCGTGGGGCTCGTAGAGCGATTTGAGTGTCTTCGGGCTCAGGCTGGCACTGGCCGGCACGTTGGCGTGCAAGGCGGTGACATAGGCGTCGAATCCAGCCTGCGGTTCGAGATAACGGTAGGCCGAGGTGAAGCGGCGCGGGTTTGCACGGACGCGCGCATAGACATCTTCCGCCATTTGCACAGGCGTCTGGCTCTTGTGGTTTTGGTAGAAGCGGCGGATGAACAGACGCCCTTCCTGGTCGACGAAACGCATCAGGTAGGTCTGGCGCATCGGGTTGCTGGCGTCGTCGAGTATGCGTGCGGCGGCACCCGGCGAAGCGCTGGCGTAATGCCGCACGATGTCGCGCATGATGCGGATGTAGACGAGGTTGACCGAGTTCTTCGTGGCCTCCCACACGTCCATCACGCGGCTATTGTCCTTGGCGTCGAAGTTGACGAAATCGTGCAGGCCGCCGCCGGTGAAGAACATTTCCCGCGCCGCCGAATACTGGCGACCCATCGCCGCCTCGAGCAGGGCGTCCCGCTTGATGTCCGGCTGGCTCAGCAGCGTGGCGGCCACCCACTGCGCCAGCACGTCGCGCTGCGGTTGGGCTTTCTGCTTGAGCGTCGCGGCGTCGAGTGTGCGGTAGGTGTCGTACGTTTGCGAAATGATCTGCAGGTAGGTGACCAGGGTACGCAGCTTGGCGGTGGAGCCAAGATCCAGCCGGGCCTGGCTGTTGATGTCGAACGGCTGGTTGAGGTTGTCGGCCTGGACGCGCAGCACATTGCCCGATGGCGTTTTCTCATACAGCGTGAAGCTGTAGATCACCTGGTCGAATGCGTTGTCGGGCTTCAGCAAGCGGAATCCGATCAGTCCCGAAGCGGCGGCGGCTTCCGGATGGGCCAGATTTTGCAGGTAGCGGCTGACGATCTTCTGCGCCGGCTGGTTGATGGTGGTGTCGACCTGCAGATCCAGCCGGTCGAGGTCGTACAGACGGGGCTCGCCCAGCATCTGCGCGACACGGATGCGTTGGGCGTTGGTGGCTTTCTGGTCGACGAAGCGGGGCGCCGGCGGATCGACGCGCTCATGCGTGCTGCGCAGTTTGACCCGTTTGGCGCGGTCGGCGAGTTCGCGCGAAATGACCTGGGCGTTGGCCAGCAGGTCGAGATGGTCGTCGGTCAGGGCGTCGAGCGCCTTGCGGTTGGCGGCCAGATAATAGGATGGGCGGCGCTCGGCGATGATCAGCGACAGCACATGTTTCAGCGCGCTTGCATAGGCGGTTTCGCCGACGCGTGTCTTTTTCTCCAGGATCGCGTTGATCTCGCCGAAATCCAGCCCATACCAGGCCCACAGCCCGTCGGCGATGCCGTTGACCTCGCCGAAGCGCGGCGCGGCCGCGAGCGGTACGGTGTTCAGGTAGGCCATCACCGTCTTCTTGCGCATCGGCAGCGTATTGGGCCCGTCGAGATAGGCACGCAGGCTGGCCGTGGCCATCTGGCGCAGCTTCTCGCTCATATCGCTGGTCAGCCCCTCGGAAGAGTGGCGGTACTTCTCGATCTGCGTCGGCAGGGTGCTGCCGCCGGGCACGTTGCGGTGGGTGTCGATGAGGCTGATGCCTTTTTCCATCAGCGCCTGGGCGAGGCGATCCCATTCCACGGCCGGGTTGCGGGTGGGAAACTGCTCGGTCAGCAGTTCGCGGTTTTCGATGTAGAGCAGCGAATCGACCAGGACCTTGGGAATATCCTCGAAGCGGTGGTACACCCGGGTTGGATGCAGCGCCTGATACAAGGGCTTGCCGTCGCTGTCGAGCAGGCTGAGGCCGGCCTGGTCTTTTTCGTGATAGGGCAGGAACAGGCCGAGGTCGCTGGCGCGCGCCATCTGTATGCTGATCCGGGCCTGCTGGTCGATCTTCCAGCCGGCCTTGTCCAGTTGCGTCAGGTAATGCGGCAGCTTGCTATAGCCGAGCCGCACGTCGTAGGGGCCCTGGCCCGGGTAACGGATGCGGTCGGACGGTCCGGGGCGGATTTGCCAGGTCATTTTTTGCGCCGCCTGCGCGATGTATTTTGCTTCCAGCGCCGACGACAACAATTCGTAGGCGATGAGCCCGGCCAGGACAACGAGCAGCAACAGGACGCCGAGGCCGATCAGGATGCGGCGCGGGATTTTATGCATGCCAGTCGCGTGCGGTCAGGAACTCGGTGTACAGCGCAGCTTCCGGCGTACCAGGCTCGGGGTGCCAGTCGTAGCGCCATTTTACGATCGGCGGCAGCGACATCAGGATGGATTCGGTGCGGCCGCCAGACTGCAGGCCGAAAAGCGTGCCGCGGTCATACACCAGGTTGAACTCGACGTAGCGGCCGCGTCGGTAGGCCTGGAAATCGCGCTCGCGTTCGCCATAGGCGCGTTCCTTGCGGCGTTCGAGGATAGGCAAATAGGCGGTGAGAAACGCGTCGCCCACGCTCTTCGTCATCGCGAAGGCATGGTCGAAGTCGCCCTCGGAAAAGTCGTCGTAGAAGATGCCGCCGATGCCGCGCGGTTCGTTGCGATGCTTGAGGAAGAAGTAGCGGTCGCACCAGTCCTTGAAGCGCGGGTGCAGGTCGGCGCCGAAGGGGTCGAGCGCCTGCTTGCAGGTGACATGGAAATGCCGCGCGTCCTCCGCGAAGCCATAGTAGGGCGTGAGATCCATGCCGCCGCCGAACCACCACACCGGCGCCTCGCCATCCTTCAGTGCGACGAAGCAGCGCACGTTCATGTGCACCGTCGGCGCATAGGGATTGCGCGGATGCAGCACCAGCGACACCCCCATCGCCTCCCAACGGCGGCCGGCGAGTTCCGGGCGATGCGCGCTGGCCGAAGGCGGCAGCTGGCTGCCGAGCACATGCGAGAAATTCACCCCGCCGCGCTCGAATACCCGGCCTTCCTCGATCAGCCGCGAGATGCCGCCGCCGCCTTCAGGACGCTCCCAGGCATCGGTGCGGAAGGGCAGGCCGTCGGCGGCTTCCAGTGCGGCGACGATGCGTGCCTGCAGGTCGAGCAGATAGGTTTTGACGGCAGCGGTATCGGGGGCGGTGGCAGACATCAGGGGCGAAGTATCGTTCCGGTGGCAAGGTCGATCAGAGTGGAGGGACGGCGGCGGCGGCCGATGCGGCCGGCGACCACGCGGACCCGCGTGCCGAATATTCTGCGGCATTCCGCAGCGGTTTTGGCGGGTTTGCGGCCACTTTTGTTGGCACTGGTGGAAACCAGCGCCATGCCGAGGCTGCGGCACAGGCGTACGGCGGCAGGATGGGCGGTCACGCGGATCGCGACCGTGGATCGGCCACCGGTCAGTTCGGGCGGGCAGTGCGCGGATGCGGGAACGACCCAGGTGACGGGACCCGGCCAGACGCACAACATCCGTGCCCGGTCGGCTGCGTTCAAGGGCTGGATGAAGGGCCGCAACGGCTTGAGCCGGTCGGCGATCAGCAGCATGCCTTTGGCTGCGTCGCGCCCCTTCAGGCGGAGCAACCGTTTCAGGGCGTGCGGATTGCGCGGGTCGCAGCCGAGGCCGTAGCAGGATTCGGTCGGGTAGGCGATCAGGCCGCCGCGTCGCACATGCGCGCGCAGCGCGTCGGTCTCACCGTTCACTGCTCACCGCTTGCCGTCTCATTTTTTCCGGTCAAGCGCGCGCCAGCCGATGTCGCGCCGGTATTGCATGCCGTCGAAATGAATGCTGGCGATCGCTTCGTAGACGCGTTTCTGCGCCATGCGCACGCTGTCGCCAAGTACGGTCACGGCCAGTACGCGGCCGCCGCTCACCACGGTACGATCGTCCTGCGCGACGGTGCCGGCATGGAAGATATGCAGGTCGTCGGCAGCGGCGGGCAAGACGCCGATGACAGCACCCTTCTTCGGCGCATCGGGGTAGCCTTCGGCGGCAAGCACCACGGCGAGCGCGGTGCGGCGGTCCCATTCGGCTTCGATCTGGTCGAGCTTGCCGTTGACGGCGGCTTCCAGCATGGCGACCAGATCGGACTTCAATCGCATCATGATCGGCTGGGTTTCGGGGTCGCCCATGCGGCAGTTGAACTCGAGCACCTTGGGCGCGCCGTCGGCGCCGACCATGATGCCGGCATAGAGAAAGCCGGTGAACCGGATGCCGTCGGCGGCCATGCCCTCGACGGTCGGGTGGATCACCTCGCGCATGATGCGTGCGTGCAGTTCGGGGGTGACCACCGGCGCCGGCGAATACGCGCCCATGCCGCCGGTATTGGGACCCTGGTCGCCGTCCTGCAGGCGTTTGTGGTCCTGGCTGGAGGCCAGCGCCAGCACGTGCTCGCCGTCGACCATGACGATGAAGCTGGCTTCCTCGCCGAGCAGGCATTCCTCGATCACCACGCGGTGGCCGGCCTCGCCCATGCTGTTGCCGGCGAGCATGGCGTCGACCGCGGCGTGCGCTTCCTCGGCGCTCGTTGCGACGACCACGCCCTTGCCGGCAGCGAGTCCGTCAGCCTTCACCACGATGGGCGCGCCGTGCTGGTCGATGTAGGCGTGTGCGGCAGCGGCGTCGGTAAAGGTGCCGAAAGCAGCAGTGGGAATGCCGTGGCGCGCCATGAACTGCTTGGCGAAATCCTTGGAGCTTTCGAGCTGGGCGGCGGCCTGGGTGGGGCCGAATATCTTCAGTCCGGCGCCGAATATCTTCAGTCC
>Ga0124846_1000270_pt1 | contig 9930 bp, 9 predicted proteins | sample ThiBio_1000_biof_FD_88620 | JGI IMG/M metagenome (GOLD analysis project Ga0124846, IMG submission 88620) | Wastewater bioreactor microbial communities from Cape Town, South Africa - Thiocy_expt_1000_biof (PacBio error correction) | ecosystem: Engineered > Bioreactor > Thiocyanate-remediating >... | reverse complement strand
GAAATCTTCTGGACACCCGAGACCGGCAGCGTGCCGCTGGTGGCCGACATGTCGTCGACCATCCTGTCGCGCCCGATCGACGTGTCGCAATTCGGCGTGATCTACGCCGGCGCGCAGAAGAACATCGGCCCGGCCGGGCTGACGATCGTCATCGTGCGCGACGACCTGATCGGCGAGACCGTTCCCGGCACGCCGACCATGTTCGACTACAAGATCCACGCCGACAACGACTCGATGTACAACACGCCGGCCACCTTCGCCATGTACACGGCGGGGCTGGTGTTCAAGTGGCTGAAGGCGCGCGGCGGCCTCGTCGCGATGGAGAAGACCAACCGCGAGAAGGCGAACCTGCTGTACGACGCGCTCGACGCGACCGATTTCTACGCTTCTCCGGTGGCACGCGACAACCGCTCGCTGATGAACATCCCCTTCACCCTGAAGGATGCCGCGCTCGACGAGGCCTTCCTCAAGGACGCCAAGGACCGCGGCCTGATCCAGCTGAAAGGCCACCGCTCGGTCGGCGGCATGCGCGCCTCGATCTACAACGCCATGCCGGTCGAGGGGGTGCGCGCGTTGGTCGACACCATGCGCGAATTCGAGAAAAGCCATGGCTGAACCGCGCAAGGTGCTCACCCTCAACGCCATTTCCGCACGCGGACTGGCGCGCTTGCCGCAGCACTATGTCGTCGGCGGCGACATTGCCGACCCGGATGGCATCCTGGTGCGTTCGGCCAACATGCACGAGATGGAGATTCCCGCCTCGGTGCAGGCGATCGGCCGCGCCGGTGCCGGCACCAACAATATTCCGGTGAAAAAACTGTCGGAACGCGGGGTGCCGGTGTTCAATGCGCGGGGGGCCAACGCCAACGCGGTGAAGGAACTGGTCATTGCCGGCATGCTGATGGCGGCGCGCAACCTGGTGCCGGCGCTGAGGTTCGTCGAAGGCCTGTCGGGCAGCGACGAGGAAATGCACAAGGCGACCGAAGCCGGCAAAAAGCAGTTTGCCGGCACGGAGCTGCCCGGCCGCACGCTTGGCGTCGTCGGCCTCGGCGCGATCGGCTCCACCATCGCCGAAGCCGCGATCAAGCTCGGCATGAACGTGGTCGGCTTCGACCCCGCGATCACGGTGGATGCCGCGTGGCGGCTGCCGTCGCAGGTCAAGCGCGCCGAGAGCGTGGAAGAGGTGCTGCGCCAGGCCGATTTCGTCACCCTGCACGTGCCGCCGCTGGACGCCACGCGCAATCTCATCGATGCCCAGCGCATCGGCGCCATGCGCCCCGGCGCGGTGCTGCTGAACTTCGCGCGCGAGGGCGTGGCCGACAACGCCGCCGTGATCGAGGCGCTCGACGCCGGCAAGCTGCATGCCTACATCTGCGATTTCCCGGCGAATGCGCTGAAGGGCCACGCCAGGGTCGTCGCGCTGCCGCATCTGGGCGCCAGCACCTCCGAGGCCGAAGAAAACTGCGCGGTGATGGTGGCCGGGCAGCTGGCCGACTATCTGGAAAACGGCAACATCCAGAACGCGGTCAACTTCCCCAACGTCAGCATGGCGCGCGAATCGGCGTATCGTATCGCGATCGCCAATGCCAACGTGCCCAACATGGTGGGGCAGATTTCGTCGGTGCTGGCCGCCGCCGGACTCAACATCCACAACATGGTCAACAAATCCAAGGGCGACATGGCCTATACCCTGGCCGATGTCGACAGCGCGGTGGGCGATGCCGTGATGCGCCAGCTGACCGGGATTGCCGGTGTGCTCGCGGTGCGTTATCTGCCCGACGCCTGACCCGATGGATGAGGCATTGAAGGCGCTGCGCGCGCGCATCGACAGCATCGACGACACCTTGCTGCAGCTGGTTTCCGAACGCGCAGGCCTTGCGCAAGCCGTCGGCCGTGCCAAGAACGGCGAAAAGATCTATCGCCCCGAGCGCGAAGCCCAGATCGTGCGCCGCCTGCGCGAAACCAACCCGGGACCGCTCGACGGCGACACTGTCGAGCGCCTGATCCGTGAAGTCATGTCGGCCTGCCGGGCGCTGGAACAGAATATCCGCGTGGCCTACCTGGGCCCGGCCGGCACCTTCAGCCAGGCGGCCGCCTACAAGCACTTCGGCCATGCCGTCGAGGCGGTTGCCGAAGCCGATATCGACGCCTGTTTTCGCGCCGTCGAAACCGGACGTGCCGATTTGGCCGTGGTGCCGGTGGAAAATTCCACCGAGGGTGCGATTGCGCGCACGCTCGATCTGATCGTCGCCAGCCCGCTCAAGATCTGCGGCGAGATCATGCTGCCGATCCACCAGAACCTGATGCGCAAAAACGCGGGCCTGGAGGGCATCGACCGCGTCTACGGCCATGCCCAGTCGCTCGCGCAGTGCCAGAACTGGCTCAACCGGCATCTGCCCCGGGCCGAGCGGGTGAGCGTCGTCAGCAACAGCGAAGGCGCGCGCCGTGCCGCGGCAGAGCCCGATGCCGCCACGCTGGGCAGCGATGCGGCCGCGGAGTTGTATGGCCTTGCCATCGTCGAGGCGCGCATCGAGGACGAGGCCGGCAATACCACCCGTTTTCTCGTCCTTGCGCCCGCCGATGCCGCGCCGTCCGGTCGCGACAAGACCTCGCTCGTCGTCGGCGTGCACAATCAGCCCGGCGCCATCGTCAAAATGCTGCAGCCGCTGGCCGATGCCGGGGTTTCCATGAGCAAGCTCGAATCGCGTCCGGCGCGTTCGGCCAACTGGGAGTACCTGTTCTTTGTCGTCTGCGAAGGCCATCGGCAGGACGCCAAACTCGCCGCCACGCTCGCCGAAATCGAGTCGCGCGCCGCCTTCCTCAAGATTCTCGGCTCCTATCCCGCTGCACAGTCATGAATTGTTGCGATCTCGCTCCCGCCCACATTCGCGCCATCGCGCCTTATCGCCCCGGCAAGCCCATCTCCGAACTCGCACGCGAACTGGGGCTGGACGAGGCCGACATCGTCAAGCTGGCGTCGAACGAAAACCCGCTCGGCCCCAGCCCCGCCGCACTGGTCGCGGCGCAGGATGCGCTGCACGACATGGCCCTGTACCCCGACGGTGCCGGCTTTGCGCTGAAGGCGAGGCTGTCGGCGAAGCTGGGCGTCGCGGCGAATCAGATCGTGCTTGGCAACGGCTCGAACGACGTGCTGGACATGGCTGCGCGCGCGTTTCTCGGCCCGGCTGCGTCGGCGGTGTATGCGCAGCATGCGTTCGCCGTCTACCCCATCGCCACGCTGACCGCGGGGGCGGCATGCATCGAGGTGGCGGCGAAGGATTACGGCCACGATCTCGATGCCATGCGCGCGGCGATCCGCGACGACACGCGGGTGCTGTGGATCGCCAACCCCAACAACCCGACCGGCACCTTCCTGCCGTGGACGCAGATCGAGGCCTTCCTCGAAACCGTGCCGCCGCAGGTGCTGGGGGTGCTGGATGAGGCCTACGGCGAATACCTGCCGCCGGCCGAGCGCTGCGACACCGCGGCCTGGCTGGCGCGCTTTCCCAATCTGCTGATCAGCCGCACCTTTTCCAAGGCGTATGGCCTGGCCGGACTGCGCGTCGGCTACGGCCTGGGCAGCGCCGGCGTGATCGATCTGCTGAACCGGGTGCGCCACCCTTTCAACGTCAACGCGCCTGCCCTCGCCGCAGCCGAAGCGGCGCTCCGCGACGAGGCGTTTCTGGCGCGCAGCTATGCATTGAACACCGCCGGCATGGCGCAGTTGGCGGCAGGGCTGGCCGAAATGGGCGTCGAAACCGTGCCGTCGAAAGGCAATTTCCTGCTGGCCAAGGTCGGCGCTGCCGCGCGGATCAACGCCGAGTTGCTGAAACGCGGCGTGATCGTGCGACCGGTCGACAATTACGGCCTGCCCGAATTCCTGCGCGTGTCGGTCGGGCTCGCCGCGCAGAATGCCCGGTTCCTCGATGTCCTGAGAACGTGCCTGTGATCGTCGAAAAGCTTGCCGTCGTCGGCGTCGGTCTGATCGGCGGATCGTTTGCGGCGGCATTGAAACAGGCCGGCGCAGTGCGCGAGGTGCTGGGGGTGGGGCGCAATCCGGCGAGCCTGGAAGCCGCGCTTGCAGGCGGTCTGATCGACCGTGCCGCCGGCTGGGCGGAAGCCGGGCAGGCCGACTGCATCCTGCTGGCGTTGCCGGTGGGGGAGACGGAGACGATGCTCAGGCAGCTCGCGCCGCACCTGAAGGCGGGTGCCATCATCACCGATGCCGGCAGCACCAAGCTCAACGTCGTCGCAGCGGCGCGTGCCGCCCTGGATTCACGCTTTGCCGATTTCGTGCCGGGCCATCCCATTGCGGGCTCCGAACAGTGCGGTCCCGGCGCCGCGCGCGCCGATCTCTATCGGGGCAAGCGCGTGGTGCTGACGCCGCAGGCCGGCACGCGTGCCGATGCGGTTGCTACCGTGCGCCTGCTGTGGGAGGCGGCGGGCGCGCAGGTCGAAGCGCTGGACGCCGCGCAGCATGACCGCATCTTCGCAGCGGTGAGCCATCTGCCGCACCTGGCGGCGTTCGCGCTGGTGGACGAGCTGGCGCAGCGCGCCGACGGCGACACCTGCTTCCGCTTTGCCGCCAGCGGCTTCCGCGACTTCACCCGGATTGCCGGCAGCAGCCCGCAGATGTGGCGCGACATCGCGCTGGCGAACCGGGAGGCAGTGCTGGCCGAACTGGATGCCTACCTCGCATCGCTGCAAGCACTGCGCCAGGCAGTCGATGCGGGAGATGCTGATGCATTGATGAAGACGGTTTCGCGCGCCCGCAATGCCCGCGAAAACTGGATTAAGACTCAGGATTCTTGATGGATTTTCTCGATTTGCCCGCAAGCGGCGAGGCGCGCGGCACAGTGCGCCTGCCGGGCTCCAAAAGCATTTCCAACCGCGTGCTGCTGCTGGCGGCGCTGGCGCAGGGCACGACCAGCGTGAGCGCGCTGCTCGATTCCGACGACACCCGGGTCATGCTCGACGCCCTGCGCGCGCTGGGCGTCGGCGTGGCGCGCCAGAAAAATTCAGCCGGCGGCGATTCCGACGATTACGAGATCACCGGCGTCGGCGGCGCGTTTCCGGTCAAGCAGGCCGAACTGTTCCTGGGCAATGCCGGCACCGCGTTCCGCTCGCTGACCGCCGCGTGCGCCTTGTCGAGCGGCGAATATGTATTGAAGGGGGTGGCGCGGATGCACGAGCGGCCGATCGGCGACCTGGTCGACGCGTTGCGGCGGCTCGGTGCGCGCATCGACTATCTCGGCCAGGAAGGCTTTCCGCCACTGAAAATCCATCCCGCAGAGATTGCCGGCGACACCACCGAGGTGCGCGGCAACGTGTCGAGCCAGTTCCTGACCGGTCTACTGATGGCGCTGCCGCTGCGCCAGCGCAACACCACGATCGAAGTCGTGGGCGAACTGATTTCCAAGCCCTACATCGGGATCACGCTGGCGATGCTGCGCCGCTTCGGGGTGGAGATTGCGCGCAACGGCTGGCAAGGCTTCGGCGTGCCGGCGGCGGCGCGCTACCAGAGCCCCGGTGAAATCTGGGTCGAAGGCGACGCCTCGTCGGCGTCCTATTTTCTCGCCGCGGGTGCCATCGGCGGCGGCCCGGTGCGGGTGGAGGGCGTCGGCCGCGACAGCGTGCAGGGCGACGTGCGCTTCGCCGATGCGCTGGCGTTGATGGGTGCGGGGATCGAAATGGGGCCGAACTGGATCGAGGCGCGCGCGCCGCAGGGCGGACGCTTGAAAGCGATCGACCTCGACTGCACCCACATCCCCGACGCCGCGATGACGCTGGCGGTGGCGGCGCTGTTCGCCGACGGCACGACCACGCTGACCAACATCGCCAGCTGGCGGGTCAAGGAAACCGACCGCATCGCGGCGATGGCGGCCGAATTGCGCAAGGTCGGCGCGACGGTGGAGGAGGGCGCGGACTTCATCCGCATCACCCCGCCTCACGCCTCGCGCCTCACGCCTCACGCGGTGATCGACACCTACGACGACCACCGCATGGCGATGTGCCTGTCGCTGGTGACGCTCGGCGGGGTGCCGGTGCGCATCAACGATCCGGCGTGCGTGAACAAGACCTTCCCGGAGTATTTCAGGGTTTTTGCCGGGATTGCCCAGTGACGCCGCCCATGCCCCCCATCCCAGTCATCACCATCGACGGCCCCTCGGCGTCGGGCAAAGGCACCGTGGCGGAGCGGGTCGCCGCTGCGCTCGGTTTCCATTTCCTCGACAGCGGCGCGCTGTACCGGCTGACCGCGCTGTCGGCGATGCGCCACGGCGTGGCGCTCGACGATGCGGCCCGCGTGGCGCAACTGGCGGCCACGCTGCCGGCGGCGTTCCGCGACGGCACGGTGTGGCTGGCGGGAGAGGATGTCACCGACGCGATCCGTGCCGAGGCGGTGGGCGACGGCGCGTCGAAAGTGGCGGCGCTGCCGGCGGTGCGCGCGGCGCTGCTCGAGCGCCAGCGCGCCTACCGCCAGGCGCCCGGGCTGGTGGCCGACGGACGCGACATGGGCACGGTGGTGTTCGCCGATGCGACGGCCAAGGTCTTCCTCACCGCCAGCGCCGAGGCGCGTGCCGAGCGGCGGTATAAGCAGTTGATCGAAAAGGGGAACTCTGCTAGCCTACCGGCCCTTGTTGCGGATATGCAGGCGCGCGACGCGCGCGATACCGGTCGCGCCGTTGCGCCGCTGAAACCCGCGCCCGATGCGCTATTGCTCGACACGACCCGGATGGATGTCGAGTCGGCGGTGCAGGCGGTGCTGGGCCACTACCGCGGCAGGTGATGCATCAAGCTTGATTTCGATTCGTGTCGGCTCGCGCCCGCTGGCCGACGATGTGCAACCAACCCCGTCCTTGCCGACGGAAATGAAGGTTTTTAATGTCTACTGCTACCGCTTCTTCCGCCCCCGCTTCCATGGAAAGTTTTGCCGCCCTGTTCGAGGAGTCCCTCTCGCATCAGGAAATGCGCCAGGGCGAAGTCATCACCGCTGAAATCATCGATGTCGACCACAATTTCGTGACGGTGAACGCCGGCCTCAAATCCGAGAGCCTGATTCCCCTCGAAGAGTTCAAGAACGACCAGGGCGAAATCGAAGCCAAGGTCGGCGATTTCGTGTCGGTCGCCATCGAGTCGATCGAAGACGGTTTCGGCGCGACCAAGCTGTCGCGCGAGCGCGCCAAGAAACTGGCAGCGTGGCTGGACCTGGAAGCGGCGATGAACGAAGGCCGCATCGTCACCGGCATGGTGCAGGGCAAGGTCAAGGGCGGCCTGACGGTGCTGGTCGGCGGCCTGCGTGCCTTCCTGCCGGGTTCGCTGGTGGACATGCGTCCGGTCAAGGACACCACCCCGTTCGAATACAAGGAAATGGAATTCAAGGTCATCAAGCTCGACCGCAAGCGCAACAACGTCGTCGTGTCGCGCCGCGCCGTGCTGGAAGAGACCATGGGTGCCGACCGCGAAGCGATGATGGAGAACCTGAAGGAAGGCTCCATCGTCAAGGGCGTGGTGAAGAACATCACCGACTACGGCGCGTTCGTGGATCTGGGCGGCATCGACGGCCTGCTGCACATCACCGACATGGCCTGGCGCCGCGTCAAGCACCCCTCCGAAGTGGTGCACGTCGGCCAGGAACTGGAAGCCAAGATCCTGCGCTACGACACCGAGAAGAACCGCGTCTCGCTCGGCATCAAGCAGCTGGGTGACGATCCGTGGGTCGGCATCGCACGCCGCTACCCGCAGGGCACCCGCATGTTCGGCAAGGTCGCCAACCTGACCGACTACGGCGCGTTCGTCGAGATCGAAGAGGGCATCGAAGGCCTGGTGCACGTCTCCGAAATGGACTGGACCAACAAGAACGTCAGCCCCTCCAAGATCGTGCAGCTGGGCGACGAAGTCGAAGTCATGGTGCTCGACATCGACGAGGACAAGCGCCGCATCTCGCTCGGCATGAAGCAGTGCAAGTCGAACCCGTGGGAAGATTTCTCGATGAACCACAAGAAGGGCGACAAGGTCAGCGGCGCGATCAAGTCGATCACCGACTTCGGCGTGTTCATCGGCCTGCCGGGCGGCATCGACGGCCTGGTTCACCTGTCCGACCTGTCGTGGAGCACGCCCGGTGAAGAGGCCGTGCGCAATTTCCGCAAAGGCCAGGACGTGGAAGCCGTGGTGCTCGGCATCGACCTCGAGCGCGAGCGCATCTCGCTCGGCATCAAGCAGCTCGAAGGCGATCCGCTGACCAGCTACGCCACCGGCCACGACAAGGGCAGCATCGTCAAGGGCACCATCAAGACCGTCGAGCCCAAGGGCGCCACCGTGCAGCTGGACAGCGACATGGAAGGCTACCTGCGCGCATCCGAAGTCTCGCGCGACCGGGTCGAAGACATGCGCAGCCACTACAAGGAAGGCGACGAGATCGAAGCCATGATCATCAACGTCGATCGCAAGAACTGCGTGATCAACCTGTCGATCAAGGCCAAGGACATGACCGAGCAGGATTCCGCGATGAAGCAATTCGCCGCCGAATCCGCAGCGGCGGCCAGCGGCTCGACCAACCTCGGCGCGCTGCTGAAGGCCAAGCTCGACAACAAGAACGCCGAGCAGTAACCCATGACCAAGTCCGAGCTGATTGCTCAACTGGCGGCGCGGCATTCGCAGTTTTCGGTTGCGGATATCGAGATGGCAGTGAAGACGATCCTCGACGCGCTGGCGAGAAACCTGTCGCGCGGCGAGCGCATCGAAATCCGCGGCTTTGGCAGCTTTAGCCTGAGCTTCCGCCCCGCCCGTCTCGGACGCAATCCCAAGTCTGGCGAGCGCGTTCAGGTGCCGGCCAAGTATGTGCCGCACTTCAAGGCGGGCAAGGAACTGCGCGACCGGGTGGATTTTCCGCTGTGAGCGTGATGCAAGGCAGGTGAAAACGGCGCAATTTGCGCCGTTTTCTTTTTTTCGCCCGCCGCCGCGCTTTTTGAAGCCGGCCGGCAAAGGTAGAATGGCCCCAATCTCACGCGAATAACCATGAAAAATCTCACACGCTATCTGGCGCTGGCGGCGAAACTGCTGGTATTCCTGCTGGTGCTGGGTTTTGCCCTGAAAAACAGCCATACCACCATCTTCTATTCCTATCTGGATTATGTCTGGCAGGCGCCGCTGATCGTCATGCTGGGGCTGGCGTTCGTGCTGGGCGCGCTGACGGGGGTGCTGGCCTTGCTGCCGACCCTGTTCCGGCTGCGCCGCGAGCTTGCCCGTAAACCGCAGGCGGTCGAATCGGATACGGGTACGCACAACGACATGCCCGTCGTGTAACGCGCCATGGAATTCGAATTCTGGTGGTTGCTGGCGTTCCCCCTGTTTTTCGTGCTGGGCTGGCTGGCGGCACGGGTCGACATTCGCCAGGTGGTGACTGAGTCGCGTGCGCTGCCCAATTCGTATTTCCGCGGGCTGAATTTCCTGCTTAACGAGCAGCCTGACAAGGCCATCGAGGCCTTCCTCGAAGTCGTCAAGCTCGAACCCGAAACCATCGACCTGCACTTTGCGCTGGGCGGTCTGTTTCGCCGCCGCGGCGAGATCGATCGCGCCATCCGCATGCACGAAAACCTGCTGGAACGCGAAGGCCTGGCCGAAGACCAGCGCCTGCGGGCGATGAGCGAACTGGGGCAGGATTACCTCAAGGCCGGCCTGCTCGACCGTGCCGAACAGGTGTTCGGCAAGCTGCTGGAAACCCCGGCAAGCTGCTGGAAACCCCGCAGCACGGGCAGGCGCGCACCTACCTGCTGGAGATCTTCGTGCAGGAAAAGGACTGGCAGAAGGCCATCGACGCGGCGCGCCTGCTGGAGAAAGACACCAGCAAACCGCTCAATGCCGACATCGCCCACTTCCAGTGCGAACTGGCGCTGCAGGAAGCGGCGAAAGGCAACCCCGACGCCGCGGCTG
>Ga0124846_1000266_pt1 | contig 9939 bp, 11 predicted proteins | sample ThiBio_1000_biof_FD_88620 | JGI IMG/M metagenome (GOLD analysis project Ga0124846, IMG submission 88620) | Wastewater bioreactor microbial communities from Cape Town, South Africa - Thiocy_expt_1000_biof (PacBio error correction) | ecosystem: Engineered > Bioreactor > Thiocyanate-remediating >... | reverse complement strand
AACCATGAGCCGCATCGGCCAGACTTTTACCGCGCTCAAGGCGCAAAACAGGAAAGTCCTGATCCCTTTCATCACGGCCGGCGACCCCGGCAAGGGCCTGACGGTGCCGTTGATGCACGCGCTGGTGGAAGCCGGGGTGGACATCATCGAACTGGGGGTGCCGTTTTCCGACCCGATGGCCGACGGGCCGGTGATCCAGCGCGCCTCCGAGCGGGCGCTGGCGAACAAGGTCGGGCTGAAGGACGTGCTGGCGATGACGGCGGAATTCCGCAAGACCAACGCAACCACGCCGGTGGTGCTGATGGGCTATGCCAATCCGGTCGAGCGCATGGGTTACGAGGCCTTTGCACAGGCCGCCCAGGCGGCCGGCGTGGACGGCGTGCTGACGGTGGACATTCCGCCGGAAGAGTCGCACGGGGTGGCCGATGTGTTCAAGGCGCACGGCATCGATCCGATTTTCCTGCTGTCGCCGACCACGCCGGAGTCCCGGGTGGAGCAGGTGACGGCGGTTGCCGGCGGCTTCATCTATTACGTGTCGCTGAAGGGGGTGACCGGCTCGGCCAGTCTCGATACCGAGGAGGTGGCGCGCAAGCTTGCCATGGTTCGCGCGCATTGCAGCCTGCCGGTGGGGGTGGGGTTCGGCATCCGCGACGCGGCGACCGCCGAGGCGGTGGCGCGCATTGCCGATGCCGTGGTGGTGGGGAGCCGCATCGTGCACGAGATTGAGACGGCACCCGAAAACGAGGTGATCAGCCGGGTGAAACATCTGGTGCAGGACTTGCGCCGCGGCGTCGACGCGGCGTCGAAATAGGCAAGCGGAGAAAACGATGAGCTGGTTCCAGAAAATTTTGCCGCCGGAAATCAAGCGGCGTGCGCTGGCCGACAAGAAATCCATGCCCGAGGGGCTGTGGTCCAAGTGTCCGGCATGCAACGAAGTGCTGTACCGCGCCGACCTCGAAAGCAATCTGGAGGTGTGCCCCAAATGCGGCCACCATCACCGTATCGGCGCGCGGCAGCGGCTGGCGATGCTGCTGGATGCCGAGGGGCAGCACGAGATCGGCGCCCAGGTGACGCCGCTCGACCCGCTGAAGTTCAAGGACAGCAAGAAATACCCCGACCGTCTGAAGGATGCCCAGGCCGCAACTTCGGAAACCGATGCGCTGGTGGTGCTGGGCGGCAGCGTCAAGGCAGTGCCGGTGGTGGCGGCGGCGTTCGAATTCAAGTTCATGGGCGGTTCGATGGGCTCGGTGGTGGGCGAGCGTTTTGTGCTCGGCGTGGAAGCGGCGATCGAATCGAACTCGGCCTTCGTCTGCTTTTCCGCCAGCGGCGGCGCGCGCATGCAGGAAGGCCTGTTTTCCTTGATGCAGATGGCGAAGACCTCGGCTGCGCTGACCCAGCTCTCGCGCCACCGCCTGCCCTTCATCTCGGTGCTGACCGACCCCACCATGGGCGGCGTGTCGGCGAGTTTTGCCATGCTGGGCGACCTCATCGTGGCCGAACCGAATGCGCTGATCGGCTTTGCCGGTCCGCGCGTGATCGAGCAGACGGTGCGCGCGACGCTGCCGGAAGGCTTTCAGCGCGCCGAGTTCCTGCAGGAGAAGGGCGCCATCGACCGCATCATCGATCGCCGCCAGATGCGCGACGAACTCGCCGCCACGCTGGCGATGATGATGGGGCGGCCTGTGCTTGCCGCCTAGGGCGTGCCGACGCGTCCGGGGCTTTCGCTGGCCGACTGGCTGGCGCGGCTGGAACATCTGCATCCCAGCAGCATCGAGCTTGGCCTGGAGCGGGTGCGCCGCGTCAAGGACGCGCTCGGGCTGGAGGCCGCCTTTCCGCTCGTCGTCGTCGGCGGCACCAACGGCAAGGGTTCCACCTGCGCCTATCTCGAAGCCATACTCCGCACCGCCGGCTACAAGACCGGCCTTTACACCTCGCCGCATCTGCTGCGCTACAGCGAGCGGGTGCGGATTGCCGGCAGGGAGGCGGGCGACGCCGAACTGGTCGCCGCCTTTGAAAGGATCGATGCTGCGCGCGGCGACATTTCGCTGACCTATTTCGAATTCGGCACCCTCGGCGCGATGCTGCAGTTCATCGATGCCGGCGTCGACGTGGCCATCCTCGAAGTCGGCCTCGGCGGGCGTCTCGACGCCGTGAATGCGTTCGACGCCGATGCGGCGATCGTCACCAGCGTCGACCTCGACCACATGGATTATCTGGGCGACACCCGCGAAAAGATCGGTTTCGAGAAAGCCGGCATATACCGCGCCGGCCGCCCCGCCATCTGCGCCGACCCTGAACCGCCCGCCAGCCTGCTCGAGCACGCCCGGCACCTCGGCGCCGACCTGCGCTGCGCGGGCCGCGACTTTGCCGCGCAGCGCGAGGCGGACCACTGGATCTATCGGGGGCAGGCGCATACCTGGACCGACTTGCCCCTGCCCGCGATGGCGGGCGCCTATCAGCTGCGCAATGCGGCCGGTGCGCTGGCGGCGCTGGAGGCCTTGTCCCCCCGCCTGCCGGTGAGCGAGACGGCGATACGCCAGGGGCTTGCCATGGCGCGGGTGGCGGGGCGATTTCAGTGCATTGCCCATGCCCCGGAGGTCATTCTCGACGTGGCGCACAACCCGGAAGCGGCGCGGGCGCTGGCCGCCGCCTTGCGCGACCGGCCGGTGCCCGGACGCACGCTGGCGGTGGTGGGCATGCTGGCGGACAAGGATGCGGCAGGCGTGTTCGCCGCATTGTCCGGCGAGATCGATGCATGGTGGGCGTGCATGCCCGCTTCGCCGCGCGCACGCGATGCCGAGGCGCTGGCAGCCGTCCTGCGCACGCACGCAGGCCATGCCCCGGTCAAGGTGCAGCGGGACGTGAACGCGGCGCTTGCGGAGGCGCGAAGCGCGGCGTGCGAAGGTGATAGAATTCTCGTCTTCGGTTCGTTCTATACCGTTGCCGCCGTGCTCGACCATGCCGCCACCCAGCAGTGAAAATGACCTCAAACGCCGCGCCCGGCGCCGCCTGATCGGCGCGGTTGCACTGACCTTGCTGGCGGTGATCGTGCTGCCGCTGTTGCTGGAAGACGAGCCGCCGCCTGCCAGTTCGCTGGCGGTGAAGATGGCGGTGTCGCCCGCCGCAGCGCTGCGCGATGAGCCGAATCCGTCCGCCGAGGCGGAACCGGCGGAGCAGGCAGCTGCCGTGGCGGCGCCGTCTCTCCCGCTGCCGGAGACGAGGCAACCCACCCCGCCCCAGGCGGCGCCTGCCGAACCTGCGCCCGGACCCGAACCGCTCAAACCCGAAGTAGCCAAGCCTGCCTCCCGGCCGGAACCGTCCAGGCCCGCGCCCCAGGCGGTTGCCAAACCCGCAGCGACGCCTGCGCCGCAGGCCAGGCCCGCCGCAACCGGCGAGGCTTTCGTGGTGCAGCTTGCCGCGCTGTCCGATTCTGCCAAGGCCGGTGCGCTCAAGGCGCGTGCAGCCAGCGCCGGCTTGCCGGCCTACACGGACAAGGTGGGGGCCTTGACGCGCGTGCGCGTGGGCCCCTATGCCTCGCGCGAAGCCGCGGTGGCGGCTGCGGTGAAACTGGCCGAAAACGGCATGGCCGGACAGGTGCTTGCAAAATGAGCATGCTCGACCTCGTCGTGCTGCTGGTGCTGGCCCTGACCGTGGTGCGCGGGCTGATGCGCGGCATGGTGGATACGCTGTTTTCGCTGGCGGCCTGGATCCTGGCGTTCGTGCTCGGCAAGTGGGGCGCGCTGATGGTGGCGCCGATGCTGCCGATCGCGGTTGAAAATCCGGGGATTCGCTATTTCGCAGGCTTTGCTGTGATTTTTCTGGTGGTGCTGATCGGCGTGCTGCTGTTGGGACATGCCCTGGCCTCGCTGGTCAGGGCGGCCGGACTGGGCAGCGCCGACAAGGTGCTGGGCGGCGTGCTGGGGCTGGTCAAGGGGCTGGTGATCCTGATGGGCCTGACGCTGGCGGCCGGACTGACCTCGCTGCCGCGCACCGATTTCTGGAAGCAGGCCATGCTGTCGGGCAGCCTGCAGGCGATGGCGCAGCGCGCCTTGCCGCTGCTGCCGGCCGACGTGGCGAAGTACGTTCGTTTCGAATAATTTCATGGATGGGTGCACGGTATGTGCGGGGGAATCGGAGTCGTTTCCAATTCGTCGGCCAATCAGCTTCTATATGACGGGCTGATGGTGCTGCAGCATCGCGGCCAGGACGCGGCCGGCATCGTGACGGCGGAGGAAAGCCGCTTTCACATGCACAAGGGGCAGGGACTGGCGCGCGACGTGTTCCGCACCCGCGACATGCGCAACCTGCTGGGTGACATGGGGGTGGCGCATGTGCGCTATCCCACCGCCGGCAGCGCCTCGTCGTCGGCCGAATCGCAGCCGTTCTACGTGAATTCGCCGTACGGCATCGTACTGGGGCACAACGGCAATCTCACCAACACCCACGAGCTGAAGGAAGCCTTGTTCCGTTCCGACCTGCGCCACGTCAACACCAATTCGGATTCCGAAGTGCTACTGAACGTGCTGGCGCACGAATTGCAGGTGCGCGCTTCGGGGCGGCAACTCAACCTGGATACGATTTTCGGCGCAGTGGCAGGTGTGCATGCGCGCTGCCAGGGCGCCTATGCGGTGGTGGCCTTCATCGCCGGCTACGGCCTCCTGGCGTTCCGCGACCCGCACGGCATCCGTCCGCTGGTGATCGGCGTCAACGAGCAGGTCACGCCGCACGAGTACATCGTCGCCTCGGAAAGTGTGGCGATCGACACCCTGGGCTTCCGCCTGCTGCGCGACGTGGCGCCGGGCGAGGCGGTGTTCGTCGACTACCAGCGCAAGCTGCACAGCCGCCAGTGCAGCGACCGTGCGGTGCTCAATCCCTGCATCTTCGAATACGTCTACCTCGCGCGCCCGGATTCGGTGATGGATGGCGTTTCGGTCTACAACACGCGTCTGGCCATGGGCGTCTCGCTGGCCGAAAAGATCAAGCGCGATTTCGCCCATCTGAAAATCGACGTGGTGATCCCGATTCCCGACACCAGCCGCCCCTCGGCGCTGCAACTGGCGAACCACCTCGACGTGCCGTACCGCGAGGGCTTCATCAAGAACCGCTACATCGGCCGCACCTTCATCATGCCGGGGCAGGCGCTGCGCAAGAAATCGGTGCGCCAGAAGCTCAACGCCATCGCCGAGGAATTCAAGGGCAGGAACGTGCTGCTGGTCGACGACTCCATCGTGCGCGGCACCACCAGCCGCGAGATCGTGCAGATGGCGCGCGACGCCGGCGCGGCGCAGGTGTATTTCGCCTCGGCCTCGCCGCCGGTGCGCTTCTCCAACGTCTACGGCATCGACATGCCGACGCGCGACGAACTGATCGCCAATGGCCGCACCGACGCTGAAATCGCGCGCGAGATCGGCTGCGATGCGCTGATCTATCAGGACCTCGACGCCATGGTGGAAGTGGTCCGTGCCGGCAACCCGGCGATTCTCGACTTCGACACCTCGTGCTTCGACGGCCGCTACATCACCGGCGACGTCACGCCGGAGTACCTGAATTACGTCGAGGCCGTGCGCAACGGCGAAACTCCGCCGCCGTCGGCCCTGTCCACCCAGCAGCTCGACCTCAATCTTGCGTCCGGAAGCTGACACGCATGGGCAACGAATACGATCTTGAAACCCTGGCGGTGCGCGCCGGAACGGTGCGCAGCCAGTTCAACGAGCACTCGGAGGCGATGTTCCTCACCTCCAGTTTCGTGTTCGGCAGCGCGGCCGAAGCTGCGGCGCGCTTCAAGGGCGAGCAGCCCGGCCCGATCTACGCGCGCTTCACCAATCCCACGGGTCAGATGATGGAAGCGCGGCTGGCCGCGCTCGAAGGCGCCGAGCGCTGCGTCGCATTCGCCTCCGGCATGGCGGCGATCCTGGCGACGGTGATGGGGCTGATGAAGGCGGGCGAGCACGTCGTCGCCTCGCGCTCGATCTTCGGCTCGACCGTGCAGCTGTTCTCCAACATCCTCGGCCGCTTCGGCATCGAGACCACCTACGTGTCGCCGACCGATCCGGCGGAGTGGCGCGCGGCGGCCAAGCCGAACACCAGGCTGTTCTTCGTCGAGTCGCCGTCCAATCCGCTCACCGAGGTGAGCGACATCCGCGCGCTCGCCGCCATCGCGCACGAGGCCGGTGCCTGGCTCGCGGTCGACAACTGCTTCTGCTCGCCGGCGCTGCAGAAGCCGCTCGAACTCGGCGCCGACATCGTGATTCATTCCGCCACCAAGTATCTCGACGGCCAGGGCAGGGTGCTGGGCGGCGCGGTGCTCGGGAGCCAGGCGCTGATGGAGGGCGTCTACACCTTCCTACGCACCGCCGGCCGACGCTGTCCGCGTTCAACGCCTGGGTGATCCTGAAGGGCATGGAGACGCTGTCGCTGCGCATGGAGGCGCATTCGAAGAACGCGCTGGCGCTGGCGCAGTGGCTGGAAGCGCAGCCGCAGGTCGCGCGCGTGCTGTATCCCGGCCTGCCGTCGCATCCGCAGCATCGGCTGGCGATGGCGCAGCAGAAAACCGGCGGCGGCATCGTCGCGTTCGATCTGAAGGGCGGCCAGCCGGCGGCATGGAAGCTGATCGACGCGACCCGTATGCTGTCGATCACCGCCAACCTCGGCGACGCCAAGACCACCATCACCCACCCGGCGACCACCACGCACAGCCGCATGACGCCGGAGCAGCGCGCGGCGGCAGGTATCGGCGACGGGCTGGTGCGCATCGCGGCGGGGCTCGAATCGGTGGCCGACATCCAGGCCGATCTCGCGCGCGGGCTGGCGGAATGAAGTGGCTGCTGCTGTGTCTGTTCGGCACGGGGCTGTCCGCAATGGGCGCCGCCCATGCGGCCGACATGGGCGCGCCGCGCCAAACCATGATTGCGCTGCGCTATGTCGATCAGGATCCGGGCGATCCGCCTTATCCGACGCGCATCTTGGTCACGCGGGACTTCATGCGCATGGACGGCGGCGAGGACGACGACGACTTCGTCCTGCTCGATCGGCGCCAGCGCCTGGTCATCAACGTCATGCGCGAAAGCAGGCTGGCAATGGTGTTCACGCCCGGCACGCTGCCGCCCAAACCCGCTGGCTGGAAGCCGCGGCTCGATACCCGCAAGGCCGCGCGCGGCACCCGGCGTTTCAGCCTCGCGTTGAAAGGGGTGGTGTGCAGCGAAGGCGTGGCCGCCCCGCGTGCCGCGCCGGATGCGGCACGTGCGATGGCCGAGTTGAAATCCATCCTGGCCGCCACGCAATACCGCGTCTGGAAGGATTCGCCGCCCGAGATGCAGCGCGACTGCGATCTGGCGAATCAGGTGTGGGAATCGGGCGCCACGCTCGCGCTCGGCCTGCCGCTGGAGGAGCGCGAGTTCACCGGCCGCACGCGGCAGCTCGAAAGCGAAACCCGGCAGCCGCTGCGGCCTGAACTGTTCAGCGTGCCGGACGGCATGGCGACGATCAACGCGCCGTCATAGATCTTCCGTCCTGAGCGCGCAGCCGGCGGCGTCGCACACCACATAGCCCCAGCGGGCATACCAATCCGGCACCACCCAACGCTCGCAGTCGCTGCCATCGACCGCATGGACGTGCCGCGCCGGACGATGCGTGTGGCCGTGGATCAAACGGCAGATCCGCTGTTCGCGCAGCACCCGCACCACGGCATCGGCATTCACATCCATGATCGCGGCCGGCTTGCCGGCCTTGGCCGATTCGCTGCCTGCCCGCGCCCGGCGCGCCAGGCGGCGGCGCCAGCCCGGCGGCAGATGCCGCAACAACGCCAGCGTCAGCGGATGCCGCACCCGGCGGCGAAAGGCCTGGTAAGCCGTGTCGTCGGTGCACAGGGTGTCGCCGTGCATCAGCAGTGTCGGCACGCCGTACAGATCGATCCGGGTGGGGTCGGCGAGCAGCGTCATGCCGGACAGCGCAGCGTAGCGCCTGGCCAGCATGAAGTCGCGGTTGCCGTGCATGAAGTACACCGGCGTGCCCGCAGCGGCCAGGGCCTTGAGCCGCTGCGCCGTGTCGCGGGCGACCCGTTCGTCGTGGTCGTCGCCGATCCAGGCCTCGAACAGGTCGCCCAGGATGTAGAGGGCATCCGCGCCCGCGGCGTCCTCATCCAGAAAGCGAAAAAACCGCCCGGTGGCGACCGGGCGTTCGTCGGTTAGATGCAGGTCGGCGACAAAGAAGGTGCGGCCCGTTTTTAACGACGAGGTTGGGCTCACCGGTCCGGTCAGGCGATTTCGGCCTGGCTGATGACGACGTCTTCCAGCGGCACGTCCTGGTGCCCGGCGCGGCTGCCGGTTTTCACTTTCCTGATCTTGTCGACCACGTCCATGCCTTCGACCACCTTGCCGAACACGGCGTAGCCGTAGCCCTGCGGGGTCGGTGCGGTGAAGTTGAGGAAGCTGTTGTTGGCGACGTTGATGAAGAACTGCGCGGTGGCCGAATTGGGATCGGGCGTGCGCGCCATGGCGATCGTGTAGGGTTCGTTCTTGAGGCCGTTGGAGGCTTCGTTTTCAATCGCGGCGCGCGTCGGCTTTTGCGTCATGCCGGGTTCGAAACCGCCGCCCTGGATCATGAAGCCGTCGATCACGCGGTGGAAAATCGTGCCGTCGAAGAAACCGTCGCGCACGTATTGCAGGAAGTTTTCGACCGTCTTGGGTGCTTTCTCGGCATCGAGCTCGAGGGTGATGGTGCCGTGATTGGTGTGCAGCTTGACCATGGGTGTCCTTGAAGAGAGGTTGCGGATGGTTTCCCGGCGGCCGTTTTCGCGGCGCCGGGGCGGGTGTGATCTTTATCTGGCCGGGGTGGGCTGGCTGGCACCGGGAACGGGTTTGGCCGCTGCTTGCCGGCGTGCCTGTTCCCCGAGCATGTTCTGGATCAGCGTGAGCTTGGTCTGGACGGTCGCGTTCCTGCTGTCCAGCGCCAGCGCCTTGCCATAGGCAATCGTCGCCATCTTAGCGTAGACGTCGCCGAGATTCTCGTGCCCGGTGGCGTAGTTCGGATGAGTGCGGACCGCCGTTTCCAGCGCGTTCCTGGCGGCCTCGTACCGGGTTTGCGAGGCATACAGCACGGCCAGGTTGTTGTAGGGCTCGGGCAGTTCCGGATGGTCCTCGGTCAGGCCGCTAAACAGCTCGATGGCATCGTTGGTCTTGCCCTGATCGGCGAGGATCAGCCCTTTCAGAAAGCGTGCGCGGGCGTCCCCGGGGTGCTGGGCCAGATAGCGGTTGGCGTGATCGAGCGCGCCGCCCAGGTCGCCGGTGCGGAACTGCAGGTTGGTCTCCTGGATTTCATCGGCCAGCGCCGGCGTGCCGGCGAGGACGGCGCAGGCGGCAACGGCGGTCAGTAAACGTGGCAGGGCCATGTGATATGCTCGGATCATCTTGGTCGAGCGGGCATTCTAACAACATCGTCCCGGCTGAGACAGTCGGCGTGCCGCTTGAATCCCGCATGTCACCCTTCCGTGCGTAGCCGTTCGCATCATGTTGCATATCACCAATTCCCTTACGCGCACCAAGGAAGAATTTGTCCCGCTCACCCCGGGCGTAGTCCGCATGTACGTCTGCGGCATGACCGTCTACGATCTGTGCCACCTCGGGCACGCACGGGTATTCGTGGTGTTCGATATGGCGACGCGCTGGCTGCGCGCCAGCGGCTATCGGGTCGAGTACGTGCGGAACATCACCGACATCGACGACAAGATCATCAAGCGCGCGCAGGAAAACGATGAAACGCCCGCCGCGTTGACCGCGCGCTTCATCGCCGCGATGCACGAGGACGAACGCGCGCTCGGCGTGCTGCCGCCCGACCATGAGCCGCGCGCCACCGCCTACGTGGCGCAGATGCTGGCGCTGATCGAACAATTGATCCGCGGCGGCCTGGCCTATCCGGCGCCCAATGGCGACGTCTATTATTACA
>Ga0124846_1000265_pt1 | contig 9940 bp, 11 predicted proteins | sample ThiBio_1000_biof_FD_88620 | JGI IMG/M metagenome (GOLD analysis project Ga0124846, IMG submission 88620) | Wastewater bioreactor microbial communities from Cape Town, South Africa - Thiocy_expt_1000_biof (PacBio error correction) | ecosystem: Engineered > Bioreactor > Thiocyanate-remediating >... | reverse complement strand
CGTCGCGGAGGCTCGCCGCGGGCCGACCCACCTCGCTGAAGGAACCCATCCATGAGCATCGTCTCCGATCCCGCGACCACCCCTGCGGCCGACGCCCACATCCCCGAGCGCCCGCGCACCCTCGCCGAGAAGGTGTGGGACGCCCACGTCGTCGCCAAGGGCGAGAACGGCGAGCCCGACCTCATCTACATCGACCTGCACCTCGTTCACGAGGTCACGAGCCCGCAGGCGTTCGACGGCCTCCGCCAGGCCGGTCGCCCCGTGCGCCGTCCCGACCTGACGATCGCCACCGAGGACCACAACACCCCCACGCTCGCGATCGACCGGCCCATCGCCGACCTGACGAGCCGCACCCAGATCGAGACGCTGCGCCGCAACGCGGAGGAGTTCGGCATCCGCCTGCACTCGCTCGGCGACGTCGAGCAGGGCATCGTGCACGTCGTGGGGCCGCAGCTCGGCCTCACGATGCCCGGCATCACCGTCGTCTGCGGCGACAGCCACACCTCGACGCACGGCGCCTTCGGCGCCATGGCGTTCGGCATCGGCACCTCCGAGGTCGAGCACGTGATGGCGACCCAGACGCTGCCGCTCAAGCCGTTCAAGACGATGGCCATCACGGTCGAGGGTGAGCTGCGTCCCGGCGTCACGGCGAAGGACATCATCCTCGCGGTCATCGCCAAGATCGGCACCGGCGGCGGGCAGGGCTACGTGCTCGAGTACCGCGGCAGCGCCATCCGCTCCCTCTCGATGGAGGGTCGCATGACGATCTGCAACATGTCGATCGAGGCGGGCGCTCGCGCCGGCATGGTCGCGCCCGACGAGACGACCTACGCGTACGTCAAGGGCCGCCCGCACGCGCCCGAGGGCGCGGACTGGGATGCCGCCGTCGAGTACTGGGACACCCTCGCGACCGACGAGGGCGCGGTCTTCGACGCCGAGGTGTTCCTCGACGCGGACGAGCTCGAGCCCTTCGTCACCTGGGGCACCAACCCCGGCCAGGGCGTCTCGCTGTCCGACGTCGTGCCGAGCCCGGAGCAGTACGCCGACCCCAACGACCAGACGGCCGCACGCCGCGCCCTCGAGTACATGGACCTCGAGGCGGGCACGCCCATGAAGGACATCCGCGTCGACGCGGTGTTCATGGGCTCGTGCACCAACTCCCGCATCGAGGACCTGCGCGCCTTCGCCTCCGTCATCAGGGGGCGCAAGAAGGCCGACCACGTGCGCGTCATGGTCGTGCCGGGATCGGCGCGCGTGCGCATCGAGGCGGACGCCGAGGGGATCGACAAGATCGTCGAGGAGTTCGGCGCCGAGTGGCGCTTCGCCGGATGCTCGATGTGCCTCGGCATGAACCCCGACCAGCTGGCACCGGGGGAGCGCTGCGCATCCACCTCCAACCGCAACTTCGAGGGGCGCCAGGGCAAGGGCGGGCGCACCCACCTCGTCTCGCCGCTCGTCGCCGCCGCAACCGCCATCCGGGGCACCCTGTCAAGCCCGTGGGATCTCGAACAGGAATCGGATACCGTCCAGACGAGCGAAGAGGTGTCGGCGTAATGGACAAGATCACCACGATCCAGGGCGTCGCCGTGCCGTTCCGCCGCTCGAACGTCGACACCGGCCAGATCATCCCCGCCCAGTTCCTCAAGCGCGTCACCAAGACCGGCTTCGACGACGCCCTGTTCTACTCGTGGCGCCAGGACCCCGAATTCATCCTCAACCAGCCCGCCTACCAGGGGGCCGCGGTGCTCATCACGGGGCCCGACTTCGGCACCGGATCCAGCCGCGAGCACGCCGTCTGGGCGCTGCGGGACTTCGGCTTCCGCGCCGTCATCTCGCCCCGTTTCGCCGACATCTTCCGCGGCAACTCGGGCAAGCAGGGACTGCTCACCGGCACCGTCCCCGAGGAGACGATCGAGCGGCTCTGGGCGGTGCTCGAGGCGGACCCGGGAATGAACGCGACCGTCGACCTGGTTGCCAAGACCGTGACGGTCGGCGACCTCCAGGTGCCCTTCGACATCGACGATTACACTCGGTGGCGACTGTTGGAGGGGCTCGACGACATCGGCCTCACGCTGCGCGACGAAGCGCGGATCACCGAGTTCGAGACCACCCGCGAGAGCTGGCGGCCCCGCACTCTCCCCATCCGCTAGGCCTCCCGGCCCCATATGACTAGGTAGTGAACGTGGACTCAGTCGCGATGAACCTCGCGCGTGACGCCCAGAAGGCAGGAGCGCGGGTCGGACTCACCTCCGACAGCATCGTCATCCACGGCGGCAAGCCGCTCACCGGCCGCATCGAGGTACGCGGGGCCAAGAACCTCGCCACCAAGGCGATGGTCGCGGCCCTCCTCGGCGACACCCCGAGCCTGCTGCAGAGCGTCCCCGAGATCAGCGACGTCGACGTGGTCACCCGCATGCTCGGCGCCTACGGCGTCGGCGTCACCCGGCCGGCCGAGGGCGAGCTGCTGCTCGACCCGGCGAACGTCGAGAAGGCGCACTTCGCGCAGATCGACGCGCTCGCCGGCTCCTCGCGCATCCCGATCCTGTTCTGCGGGCCCCTGCTGCATCGCCTGGGCGAGGCCCTCATCCCCGACCTCGGCGGCTGCCGCATCGGCGACCGGCCGATCGACTTCCACATGGACGCGCTGCGCGCGTTCGGCGCGATCGTCGACAAGTCGTACGAGGGCATCCGGATCACCGCCCCGAACGGGCTCACCGGCGCGCACATCGAGCTGCCGTACCCGAGCGTGGGCGCGACCGAGCAGGTGCTGCTGACGGGCGTGCGCGCCTCCGGGGTCACCGAGCTCAAGAACGCGGCGATCGAGCCCGAGATCATGGACCTCATCGCGATCCTGCAGAAGATGGGCGCGATCATCTCGGTCGAGCCGAACCGCACCATCTTCATCGAGGGCGTGGACCGGCTCGAGGGCTACACGCACCGCGCCATCTTCGACCGCAACGAGGTCGCGAGCTGGGCGTCGGCGGCGCTCGCCACCGACGGCGACGTCTTCGTCGCGGGCGCGCAGCAGCAGGAGATGATGACCTTCCTCAACATCTTCCGCAAGGCGGGCGGCGGGTTCGACATCCAGGAGGACGGCATCCGCTTCTTCCGCGCGGGCGAGCTGAAGCCCGTCGTGGTGGAGACGGATGTGCACCCCGGCTTCATGACCGACTGGCAGCAGCCGCTCATCGTCGCGCTCACCCAGGCCGCGGGCACCTCGATGGTGCGCGAGACCGTGTACGAGAACCGGCTCGGCTTCACGAGCGCGCTCATCGAGATGGGCGCCGACATCGTCGTGCACGAGAAGGGTCTCGACTCGCCCGACTGGCGGGTCCCGAAGCGCCCGCTCGAGCAGGTCGCCGTCATCAACGGCCCGACCCCGCTGCACGGCGCCGACGTGCTCGTGCCCGACCTGCGCGGGGGGTTCAGCTACCTCATCGCGGCGCTCACCGCGGAGGGTCGTTCGACGGTCTCGAACGTGGGCATCATCGCGCGCGGCTACGAGCGCTTCGTGCTCAAGCTCGAGCAGCTCGGCGCGGACTTCACGCTCGTCTGATGGGCGAGGCGGCGTCGCGCCCGCGCCGGAGGCGGGAGAAGACCTTCGGCTGGCACGGGCTCGCCGCGGTCGTCGTGCCGTGGCTGCTGCTGCTCGCGCGCTACCGCATCCGCACGGGGAGCGCCTGCCGCGCGAGGGCGCGTTCGTGCTGGCGCCCAACCACTACTCGAACCTCGATCCCGTGACGACCGGCTACCTCGTCTGGAAGCTCGGACGCGTGCCGCGCTTCCTCGCGAAGGCGAGCCTGTTCCGGGTGCCGGTCGTGGGATGGGTGCTGCGGAGGACGGGGCAGATCCCGGTCGAGCGGCAGGGCTCCGGCCACAGCCGTCAGCCGCTCGCCGCCGCCGCGCACCTCGTCGACGACGGCCTCGCCGTCATCATCTACCCCGAGGGCACCCTCACGCGCGAGCCGGACCTCTGGCCCATGCGGGGCAAGTCGGGGGCGGTGCGGATGGCACTCGAGCACGACGTGCCGCTCATCCCGATGGCGCACTGGGGCGTGCAGCGCATCCTTCCCCGCTATTCGAAGCGGCTGAGCGTGTTCCCACGGAAGGACGTCGAGGCGATCATCGGCGAGCCGGTCGACCTGGCGCGCTTCCGGGGGAAGCCCATCACGCATGAGCTGCTCGCGGAGGCGACGGATGTCGTGATGGCGGAGATCACGCGGCTGCTCGCCGAGCTGCGCGGCGAGCCCGCACCGCTCGAGCGCTGGAACCCCAGCGCGCACGGCCAGTCCGAGATCGGCCGCTTCGAGGGCTGAGCTCACCCGGCCGAGTCGTGGGCCTCGCGCGCCAGCAGGGTGGCCGCGGCGACCGCGGCCGGCATGACGACGACCTGTCCGCCGGGGACCAGGTAGAACAGGTGCACCGCGACGCCGAAGCCGAGCAGGCGCGGGTTGCGCGCCCGCAGCATCCGGAGCCGCTCGGAGCGATCGAGCCCGCGGGCCTCGAGCGGCCGGGCGGTGAGCTCGAGCGCCACCAGGCGGCTCGCGACGAGGAACCCCACGACGGGCGCCGCGAGCCCCACGACCGGGACGAGCCCGAGCAGCCACACGAGCAGGCCGAACACGACCCCCTGCAGCACGAGGCGCCCGGAGTCGCCGACCGTGCGCCAGAAGCCCGGCTCGCGCCGCGCGGGCATGCCGCCCGCGTGCTCCTCGACGGCGTGCCAGATGCGCTCGTAGATGGGCTCACCGAGCAGCAGGGTGAGCGCCGTGAAGGCGAACCCCGTGAGCACGAGAGCGCCCGCCAGGATCGCGACGCCGAGGGTGATGCGGACCGTCCAGCGCGCCCACTCCCACCAGCTCGCCGCGAAGGGGGTGGCCGCCTCGGTGATGCCCTCGAGGTTGACGGCGAGCACGATGAGGAGCGCGGCGAACAGCGCCGCGACGACGAGCGCCGGGATGACCCCGAGCGCCATGAGGCCGGGCCGCACCCGCCAGAACGCGAAGCCGTGGCGGATCCAGGCGACGCCGCGCGCGACCTCGCCCAGCCAGCGGCGCGCCGCATCCGTCCGGGCCCCCATGGGTCGAGGGTATCGGTGGGCGGGGTGACAGAATGGCCCGGTGAGTTCCGACGAGGGCGCCGAGCCGCGGCGCGTGGCAGTGCTCGGTGCCGGATCCTGGGGCACCACCTTCGCGAAGATCCTCGCCGACGGCGGGTCGCGCGTGGCGATCTGGGCGAGGCGCCCGGAGGTGGCGCGCGAGATCATGCAGTCGCACCGCACCTCCGACTACCTGCCGGGCATCAACCTGCCGCTCGGCATCTCCTCCTCCAGCCGCCTCCCCGACGTGCTCGACGGTGCGCAGCAGGTGTACCTCTCGGTTCCGAGCCAGTCGCTGCGCGAGAACCTGCGCATCGTGCGGGAGCTCATCCCCGACGGCGTGCCCGTCGTCTCGCTCATGAAAGGCGTCGAGAAGGGCACCCGCTACCGCATGAGCGAGGTGATCGCCCAGGAGCTGGAGGTCGGCGCCGAGCGGATCGCGGTCGTCTCGGGCCCCAACCTCGCGCTCGAGATCGCGAAGGAGCAGCCGACCGCCGCCGTCGTGTCGTCCGCGAGCCTCGAGGTGGCATCCGCCGTCGCCCTCGTCTCGCGCAACCCCTACTTCCGCTCCTTCGTCAACACCGATGTCATCGGCACCGAGTTCGGCGGCGTGCTCAAGAACCTCATCGCCGTCGCGATCGGCATCGTCGACGGTGTCGGCTACGGCGAGAACACGAAGGCGTCGATCATCACCCGCGGCCTCGTCGAGATGACCGACTTCGCGGTGGCCGCGGGCGGCCTCCCCGAGACGATGAGCGGCCTCGCGGGCCTCGGCGACCTCATCGCCACCTGCGAGTCGCCGCTCTCGCGCAACAACACGGCGGGCCGCCTCCTCGGCCAGGGGTACGACTACCACGAGGTCATCGCGCAGATGAACCAGACGGCGGAGGGCATCAGCTCGGTCGCCCCCGTGCTCGAGCTCGCCGCCGAGCTCGGCGTGGAGATGCCCATCGTGAGCCAGGTCGCCGAGGTGCTGGCCGGTACGCTGGACCCGCGGGACATCGCCCCGCACCTCACCACCGACACCGACGTGCCGCAGGGCGAATGACCCGGGCCGTCCCCACCCCGGAGGCCGCATGATCCGCGTCGCCCTGCTGTTCGGCGGCCGCTCCAGCGAGCACGGCATCTCGTGCGCGACCGCCGCGGGGGTGCTCTCCGCGATCGACCGCGAGCGCTTCGAGGTGCTGCCGATCGGCGTGACGCGGGCGGGCGCGTGGACCCTGCAGCCGGATGACGCGGAGCTGTTCGCGCTCCGGGCGGAGCTGCCGGAGGTGACCGACAACGGCACCCGCGTGCGGCTGCCGGATGCCGCGGGCTCGCGCGAGTTCACGCTCGTCTCCGCCGATGGAACGGCGTCGTCGCTCGGCGACGTCGACGTGGTGTTCCCGATCCTGCACGGGCGCTTCGGCGAGGACGGCACGGTGCAGGGGCAGCTGGAGCTGCTCGACGTGCCCTACGTCGGCAACGGGGGGCTGGCATCCGCCCTCGCCATGGACAAGCACATGACGAAGTCGGTGCTCGTGGCGGCCGGCATCGAGGTCGCGCCGTGGGTGGCGTTCACCCGGCCGCGCTGGGAGGCGCAGCGCGAGCTCCTGGAGCGCCGCATCCGGGGACTCGGGCTGCCCGTGTTCGTGAAGCCGTCGCGGGCGGGCTCGTCGGTGGGGGTGACGCGCGTGGCCGACTGGGCGGAGCTGGACGCCGCCGTCGAGGTGGCGCTCGCCGAGGACGCCACGGTGCTCGTCGAGGCGGCGATGTCGGGTCGCGAGGTGGAATGCGCGGTGCTCGAGGGACGCGACGGCGGCGAGCCGCGCGTGAGCCTCGCGGGCGAGATCGTCGTGACGGGGCGCGACTTCTACGACTTCGAGGCGAAGTACCTCGACCCGGATGCGGCGCAGCTGATCTGCCCGGCCGAGCTGCACGACGGCGAGCTGCGCGAGATGCGGCGCACCGCATCCCGGGCCTTCGAGGCGATCGGCGGGGCCGGCCTCGCGCGCGTCGACTTCTTCCTCACGGGGGAGGGCTTCGTGGTGAACGAGATCAACACGATGCCGGGCTTCACGCCCATCTCGATGTTCCCGAGCTGCTGGCAGGCCTCGGGGGTGTCCTACCCCGAGCTCATCACCGAGCTCGTCGAGCTGGGGATCGCGGCGCGACGCTAGGGGGCCGACGGCGTCGTGGAGTCGATGATGTCCGCGTCGTCGAGGTCGGTGCACTCGTGGCCGTTGGGCACCGTGTAGGAGACGGCGCGCGAGAGGTCCATGAGCGCGGGGGTGGGGCCCGCGACCTCCGAGTCGACCACGACGTCGATGGCCGGCTCGCGTCCGTAGCTGCGCAGCACGTAGCTCGGCGCCTTCGTGTCGTCGACGAGCCAGAAGATGCCGTCGACCTGGATGCAGCGCTGGGTCGACGCGCTCGGCACCTCGACGCCGCAGTACAGCAGCACGGATGCGGGCGAGCCCCACGCGCCGGTCGCCTGCGCGTTGGTCTCGCGGCGGTCCTGGCCCGCGCCGGTGTCGGGCAGGCGCACGACGACGTCGGCGCAGCCGGGGTCGTTCGCGTCGTCCGCGGGCTCCATCGGCACGATCGAGACGCATCCGCTCAGGGCGACGGCGAGCAGCGCGGCCGCGGCGGCGGGGACGGCTCGGGCGATGCGCACGCTCCAGGCTAACCTGGCGGGGTGACGCACCCGGACGAGACCCTGGCGTCGCTCGGGGAGTCGGCGGTGCTGCGGCGCATCTTCCCGCGGCTGCCGGACGCCGCATCCGCTCTGCTCGGGCCGGGCGACGACGCCGCCGTCGTCGCCGCACCCGACGGCCGCTTCGTGGTGACGACCGACACGCTCGTGCACGGGCCGGACTTCCGGATGGCGTGGTCGAGCCCCTATCAGCTCGGCTGGAAGGCGGCCGCCTCGAACCTCGCCGACGTCGCCGCGATGGGTGCGCGGCCCACCGCGCTCGTGGTGGCGCTCGTGGCCCCCACCGCGACGGGGGTGCACTGGCTCGAGGGTCTGGCCGACGGCCTGCGCGAGGGGTGCGCGGCGCTCGCCCCGGGGTGCGGGGTCGTCGGCGGCGACCTCTCGGTCTCCGAGCGGCTGACGATCGCGGTGACCGCGTTCGGCGACCTGGAGGGGCGGCCGCCGGTGCTCCGCTCGGGGGCGCGCGCGGGCGACGTCGTCGCGGTGTGCGGCGAGCTGGGTCTCGCGGCGCGGGGGCTCGAGCTGCTGTTCGCGCGCGGCGTCGACGCGGCGGGAGCTCCGGATGCGGTCGCCGCGGCATCCCTGCGCCCCGCATTCGACCGCGAGCTCGACGCGCAGCTGGCCCCCTCGCCGCCGATCGGCGCGGGCGTGCGCGCCGCGCTCGGCGGGGCCACCGCGATGATGGACGTGAGCGACGGCCTCGCCCTCGACGGCCGCCGCCTGGCGGAGGCGTCGGGCGTCGTGCTCGACCTCTCGTCCGAGGCGGTCGGCTCCCCGCTCGCGCTCACCGGGGGCGAGGACCACGCGCTGCTCGCGACCTTCCCGGCGGACGCGGCGCTGCCGTCCGGCTTCAGCCCGATCGGGCGCGTGCTCGTCGGCACCCCGTCCCTCCACGTCGACGGCCGCCCCTTCGACCCGCGCGGCGGCTGGGACCCATACGCCGACTGGACGGCGGGGTCGGCTGACCCCGTCCCTTCACCTCCTCGGGACCCGGCTCCCTCGCCCCACGGGCGCGGCGGCGTTCGCCCAGGAGATCGACATCCTCTTCCCAGAAACGCAGGAGATCTCGTCCGGCTGGTGCGGTCGCGCAGGGGGAGCGGGCCGTTCCCGGACGAGATCTCCTGCATTTCTGGGTCCACGTGCGCGGTGGGCGGCACGGAGGTCCTCTACCGTCCGTCGTCCGTCGTCCGTCGTCCGCCGTCCGTCGTCCACATCCGTCGCCCGTCGTCTCTGCTGGGGTCTCCGCCTCGCTCGGGTGCAGAAATGCAGGAGATTCTGGCCTCGCGCGTGTACCGGCCCAAGTGCTGGCAGGAGGTGGGGGAGGATCTCCTGCATTTCTGAGGTCGCGGGCCCGCGGTCGCGAGCCCCCAGGGTCGCGGATCAGGCGGGCGAGAGCCAGAAGACGGCGGTCTCGCCGTAGGTCGTGCGGCGGTCGAGGGTGAGGCCGGCGGGCCAGGCGGGCTCGGGATCGCGGGCCGAGCGCTCGACCACGACCACGGCATCCGGGGCGACGCGCGGCGCGAGCAGCAGCAGGTCGTCGACGAGCTCGGCCCCGGCGAGCTCGTACGGCGGGTCGAGGAACACGAGGTCCCAACCCCCCGCGGAGCCCGCGAGGAACGCCTGCACGGGCTGCACGACGGTGCGGATGACGGGTGCACTCGCCGGCGCGGCGCGGCCCACCCGGTCGGCGTTGCGCCGCGACACGACCGCCGCATCCCGCGAATGGTCGACGAGTGTCACCTCCGCCGCACCCCGGGACGCCGCCTCGAGCCCGAGCGCACCCGACCCGGCGTAGAGGTCGAGCACCCGCGCGCCCTGCACGAGCCCGCGCGCGTCGAGCGCCGAGAAGATCGCCTCGCGCACCCGGTCGCTCGTCGGACGCGTGCCGGACTTCGGCACCGTCAGGGCGAGCGAGCCGGCGAACCCGGCGATGATGCGCGTCACGCGCTCAGGCTAGCGAAAACGCCGGGCGCCCAGGCCGCCGATGCGCGACTGGATCGCGCGCACGGAATACGCCCGCTGCGACGATGCCCGCATGATCGGATTCGCGGGGCTCGGCATCATGGGTGCACCGATGGCGACCCGGCTGCTCGACGCGGGAACGCCCCTCACCGTGTGGAGCCGCCGCGCCGAGGCGCGCCGAGGTC
>Ga0124846_1000262_pt1 | contig 9946 bp, 9 predicted proteins | sample ThiBio_1000_biof_FD_88620 | JGI IMG/M metagenome (GOLD analysis project Ga0124846, IMG submission 88620) | Wastewater bioreactor microbial communities from Cape Town, South Africa - Thiocy_expt_1000_biof (PacBio error correction) | ecosystem: Engineered > Bioreactor > Thiocyanate-remediating >... | reverse complement strand
GGGCGATGCGGCGGCGGCGGTGTTCAGCACACTCATGATGGCCTGCTCCAGTCCCTCGGGTGGCGAGCACTCGCGGTGGTCGTGCAGCGGCGCGAACGTGAGATGCGCGTCCGGGCGCAGCACCTGCCAACGCTCGACCAGGGTGGCGAGCCAGGCGTCGAGGGGCTGCGCGGCGGGGTTGCCGTCCCGGGCGCGCGCGGCAAGCTGGGTGAGAATGCGCTTGCAGGCCTGTGCCTGCTTTTCGAGCAGGCGGCAATCGTCGCCGATGTCGGGATCGTTGGCGAATTCGCGCGCGAGTTCGTGCGCAGTCGTCTGGATGGTGGCGAGCGGTGTCGCCAGCTCATGCGCCGCCAGGGCCGCCTGCGTGCCCAGCGCGACGATGCGTTCGTCGCGCAGCTGCTTTTCGCGTAGCGTGGAAAGCTCCTGGTCGCGTGTGCGCAGGGCCGCGTGCATGGGGGTGACGAAGAAGGCGATCAATCCGGCACTGACGAGGAAGTTGAACCACATGCCACCCAGATGCATGCCGTAGGCGGCGATCGGATCGGCCACCGCCAGCGGCTGGAAATGGAACAGCAGCAGGCCATAGAAGCCGCCGGCGATCGCCGCCAGCAGCCAGACCCATCGCGGACGCAGGCTGATTGCAGCGATGACGATCGGCACCAGCATCAGCGATACGAAGGGGTTGGTCACGCCGCCGCTGAAGAAAACCAGCACCGCAAACGCGGTCAGATCGGCCAGCAGGTGAGCCAGGAATTCCATCTGGGTGGCGGGCAGATCCAGCCGCAGCCGCCAGGCGGTGGTGAACGAGAACATGCCCATGAGGATCAGCACCGCACCCATCGGCAGCAGCGGCAGCGCGATGCCCAGGCCCCAGTGGAGCCAGACCATGCCGACCGCCCAGCCGGCGATCATCGATATGCGCACCGCCAGCAGACGACCCAGCAGCGCGCGCGCCGGCAGGGTGGACAACAGGGTGGAATCGGCCGTTGACGACATGGCGGCATTGTAATCCGGGCATTGCGGTACGCCGCGAGATGCGACGATTTACCACATTCCGCGAGTGAGCCTGGAATAGGACAATCAAATCTCTTTTGTCCATTCCCGGAGCGCGATCGACATGCCGTGTCCTGTTTTTGCCCCCCGTCTGCTGTCTGTCCTGATTGCCGCCAGCCTGCTGCCGATCGGCGCCAGTGCGAACGAAGCGCAATTGCCGACCATCGAGGTGGTGGATAGCCTGGAGAAGGCTGCGCCGTTCGCCGCCGGAGTCGAGAATGCGCCGGCACTGCGCGCCACGACGAGCGACACGGCGAGCCTGCTCAGGGATGTCCCGGGTGTGAGCCTGTACGGTTCCGGCGGCGTTTCCAGCCTGCCCGCGATCCACGGCCTGGCGGACGATCGCCTGCGCATCAAGGTCGGCGGCATGGACCTGATTGCGGCCTGCCCCAATCACATGAACCCGGCGTTGTCCTATCTCGATCCGTCGCAGGTCGAATCGATCGGCGTCTACGCCGGGATCGCGCCGGTCAGCGTCGGTGGCGACAGCATCGGCGGCGCGATCGTCGCCAAGACCGCCGATCCCGAGTTTGCCAGGCCGGGCGAAGGCAGCCTCGTCAAGGGCAAGGTCGGCACCTACTATCGCAGCAACGGCAATGCCAAAGGTGCCAACGCGGCAGCCACCTACGCAACCGAGGGATTCAACATCTCCTACACCGGCGCCATCGCGCAGTCCGACAACTACGACGCCGGCGGCAACTTCAAGGACAGGCTCTTCGTCGCGGGAACGCCCGCCGGCTTCACCGGCCACCCGGGGCACACCCTGCCGGCCGACGAAGTCGGCTCGACGGCGTACGACACGCGAAACCATACGCTGGGCCTGGCGTTCCGCGGCGGCAGCCATCTCTTCGAGGCCAAATTTGGCTACCAGGACATGCCCGAGCAACTGTGGCCGAACCAGCGCATGGACCTGCTCGCCAACGAACAGAAGCGCGTCAATCTGCGCTACGCCGGCGACCGCGACTGGGCAAGCTGGAGGCGCGCGTCTACCATGAGGATGTCGATCACTTCATGGACTTCGGCGCCGACAAGAAGTACTGGTATCAGGCAGGAACCCCCACGTATGCCGGCGCTCCCTGCGGCGGCCCCAGCGCAGGCTGCGCCACCGGCATGCCGAGGCCACCACGAGCAAGAACACCGGCGCCGTCGTCAAGGCCGATATCGACCTGACGCAGCAGGATCTGCTGCGCGTCGGCGCCGAATACCAGCGCTACCGGCTCGACGACTGGTGGCCCGCCTCCGGCGCGGGCATGTGGCCCAACGCCTTCCTCAACGTCAACGACGGCGAGCGCGACCGCGCGGCGCTGTTCGCTGAGTGGGAGACGCAGCACAGCGCGCAGTGGATGACGCTCGCCGGCGTGCGCTTCGAGCGGGTGAGCATGGACGCCGGGGACGTGCATGGCTACAACCTCAACACCTTCCCGACTACCGTTGCCGCGAGCACAGGCAACCAGACCCGCGACGCCGCCAACTTCAACAACGCCGACCGCAGCAAGACCGACAACAACTGGGACATGACCGTGCTGGCGCGCTACACGCCTGACGCCACGCGCGACATCGAGTTCGGTTTCGCCCACAAGACGCGCTCGCCCAACCTGCACGAGCGCTACACCTGGTCGACCTGGCAGATGGCGGCGCTGATGGTCAACTGGGCCGGCGACGGTAACGGTTACATCGGCAACCTCAACCTCGAGCCGGAAAAAGCCAACACCGTGTCCGCCTCCTTCGACTGGCATGCCGCCGATCGCGCCTGGGAGTTCAAGGCCACCCCCTACTACACTTACGTCACCGACTACGTCGACGCGGTGCAGTGGGATGCTGCGACCAACGCGCCGCGTGCGGTGATGCAAACCGGCCAGTACACGGTACTCAAGTTCGTCAACCAGTCGGCGCGGCTTTACGGCGTCGACCTGTCGGGCAGGATGCCGCTGGCGAAGACCGGCACGGGCGAGTATGGCCTCAAGGGGCTGCTCAGCTACACCCGTGGCGAGAACCGCGATACCGGCGACAATCTGTACAACATCATGCCGCTCAACGCCAGGTTGACGCTGACGCACAAGCTGCGTGGCTGGGACAACGCCGCCGAACTGGTGATGGTCAGCCGCAAGGACGACGTGTCCGCGATGCGCAATGAGATGGAAACCCCGGGCTACGCGCTTCTCAACCTGCGTGGCAGCCACGCGTGGAAAAAGCTGCGCATCGACTTCGGCGTGGAGAACGTGTTCGACCGGCTTTACTACCATCCGCTCGGCGGCGCCTATATCGGCCAGGGCACGACGATGACCGCGGGTCCGATCCAGACCGTGCCACAATGGGGGACCCCGGTTCCCGGCATGGGCCGTTCGATCTACACTGCTTTGAATTACCAGTTCTGAAGAGAGGCAATCGATGAAAGCGCTTGTTACCGTTGTACTCCTGGCCAGTGCCGCCAGTCTGCCCGCCTGGGCCGCCCAGATCAGCGTGACCGACGCGTGGGTACGCGCCACCATGCCGGGGCAGCCGGTGGGCGGGGCCTACCTGCAGATCCGGTCGGATGCCGATGCGCGTCTGATCGGCGTCTCCAGTAGCGTTGTCCCGCGCGTGGAAGTTCACGAAATGACCATGGACGGCGACATGATGCGGATGCGCGAAGTGAAAGCGGTCGAACTGCCGAAGGGCAAGACGGTCTCGCTGGAACCGGGTGGCTTTCACATCATGTTGATGAACCTGAAAAAGCCGATCGTCGTGGGCGACAGCATTCCGCTTACGCTGGTGATCGAGTCTGACGGCAAGCGGCAGACGGTCGAGGTGAAAGCCGAAGCGCGCGCCATGGACGGTGCCATGCGGCATGCTCATTGAGCCGGGCCGTTCGGCTTCTTCCGGCGGATAGGCCGGGCAAGGCCAGGCAGCCATCGGTCCCTTGAAATGAGGCCCGGGCTCCCCCAGATAGGTTGCATCTGAAACTTTTGTCAACCTGAAGGAGGACAACATGGCCAACATTACCCGTCATTCCCCGTTCGACGTGGTCAACCCGTTTGAAACCGGCGACCCGCTCGACAATCTGTTCCGGGGGTTTTTCCGTCCGGTACGGGTGGACAAGGATATGGATATGCCGCAAATCCGCATCGATGTGAAAGAGGATGAAAAAAGCTACGCCGTTCATGCCGACATGCCGGGCGCGAACAAGGAGGATATCCAGGTCGCCATCGACGGCAACACGGTATCGATCAGTACCGAAGTGAAGAAGAACACCGAGCAGAAAGAGGGCGAGAAAGTGCTGCGCCGGGAGCGCTATTTCGGCCGCGTAAGCCGCAGCTTCGCGCTGGAAAACGAGATCGACGAGGCGAATTCCACGGCCCGTTACCAGGACGGCGTGCTCGAACTGGTGCTGCCGAAGAAAGCGGCCGCGGCGGCCAAACGGCTGGCGGTGCAGTAAGCACAGCTCTTCCCGGTTGAAGCAAAGGCGGCCGCGCGCCGCCTTTGTTTATTGGCGTAAAATCCGCGCAACCCTGTCCGGAGCCGCCATGACCCCTCTACACACCGCTGCCGAAAAGGCCGATATCCTGTCCGAGGCGCTGCCCTACATCCAGCGTTTCTACGACAAGACCATCGTCATCAAATACGGCGGCAACGCCATGACCGAGCGCCACCTGATGGAGGCCTTCGCCAAGGACGTGGTGCTGCTGAAGCTGGTCGGCATGACCCCGGTGGTGGTGCACGGCGGCGGCCCGCAGATCGCCGGCCTGTTGCAGCGCATCGGCAAGCAGAGCGAATTCATCCAGGGCATGCGGGTGACCGACGAGGAAACCCTCGACGTGGTGGAAATGGTGCTCGGCGGACTGGTCAACCAGGACATCGTCACCCTGATCAACAAGCACGGTGGCAACGCGGTGTGGCTGACCGGCAAGGACGGCAACTTCATCCACGCCAAGAAAATGCTGGTGAAGAGCAAGGACCGCGCCGATCAGATGCTTGACATCGGCCAGGTCGGCGAGATTACCCGCATCGATCCCGCGATCATCCAGGTGCTCGACGCGCGCGATTTCATCCCGGTGGTGGCGCCGCTCGGCGCCGATGCCGAGGGCAACGCCTACAACATCAACGCCGACGTCGCGGCGGGCAGGATTGCCGGCGTGTTGCAGGCGGAAAAAGTCATTTTCATGACCAACACGCCGGGCGTGCTCGACAAGCAGATGCAGTTGCTGACCGGACTCACCCCGCGCGAGGTCGACGAACTGATCGATGACGGCACGATCACCGGCGGCATGATTCCCAAGGTGGGCTACGCGGTCGACGCAGTGAATAATGGCGTCAAGACCGCACACATCATCGATGGCCGCGTCGTGCACGCGCTGCTGCTGGAAGTGCTGACGCCGGAAGGGGTCGGCACCCTGATCAAGCGGGGCTGAGCATGCGCTACTGGCTGATGAAATCCGAGCCCTCCGATGTCAGCATCGACGACCTCGCCGCCATGCCGAATCAAAGCGTCGCCTGGTATGGCGTACGCAATTATCAGGCGCGCAATTTCATGCGCGACCAGATGAAACCGGGCGACAAGGTGCTGTTCTATCATTCGTCGTGTGCCCAGCCCGGCATTGCCGGGCTGGCCGAGGTCAGCGTGCGGGCCTATCCCGATGCGACCCAGTTCGATCCCCAGAACGAGTATTTCGACCCCAAGGCCACGCCGGAGACGCCGCGCTGGTTCAACGTCGACGTCAAACTGGTGAGGAAGACGCGGCTGATGCCCCTGTCGGAAATCCGTGGCTATCCCGAACTCGCCAACATGCGCATCCTGCAACGGGGCAATCGCCTGTCGATCACGCCGGTCGACCCGCTCGAATACGCCTTCATCGTCAGGCACCTGTGACGGGCGAGCTGGCCCAGCTGGCGCCATACGGCGGTGCGCCGCTGTTCGCCGCCTACGCCGGGCTCGGGCTGGCAGTCGGTTTTGTCGCGGGCCTGCTTGGCGTTGGCGGCGGCCTCATCATCGTGCCCGTGCTGATCATGCTGCTGCATACCCATGGCCTGGCAGCCGGGATGGAGCCACAACTGGCTCTTGGCACGTCGCTTGCCTCCATTCTGTTCACTTCCCTGTCCAGCGTGCGTGCGCACCATCGCCGCGGGGCCGTCGAGTGGGCGCTGGCAGGGCGGATTACGCCGGGAATCGTGCTGGGCACACTGGTCGGCGCGGCGTTGGCGACGCGGATGCCGAGCACGGTATTGAAGGTGTTTTTCGTGGTGTTTCTTTTTTACGCCGCCATTCAGATGTGGCTGGATTTCAAACCGACGCCGCATCGCGGCCTGCCGGGGCGCAGCGGGACGTCGCTGGCGGGGGGCGTCATCGGGCTGGTATCGAGCTGGGTGGGCATCGGCGGCGGCACCCTGTCGGTCCCGTTCATGCTGTGGCACAACGTTCCGCTGCACCGGGCGATCGCCACGTCGGCCGCCATCGGCTTTCCGATCGCGTTGGCCGGCGCGACGGGCTACGTGCTGGGCGGCTGGACGACGGACGGTCTGCCGGCGTGCAGCCTGGGTTTCGTCTATCTGCCGGCGCTTGCCGGCATCGTGCTGGGCAGCGTACTCACCGCCCCGCTGGGCGCGCGCACGGCTCACCGCCTGCCGGCGCGCCCCCTGAAGCGGGTTTTTGCAGTGCTGCTGTTTACGCTCGCGCTGCGCATGGTCTGGGCATTTTAGGAATACCCTCCCTTCAACCTTGATTTTGCGCTCTGAGACATATGCACCTACTAGATGTGGGGTGCGATACCGCGTGGTTCAATTTCGTGCTTGAGCAGGCGCAGGCCGCACGTTAGTCTGTGGACACATGCCGAAAATTTATCGCATGCCCGTCAATATCCTATTGGAGAACGCATCATGGCGCACCTGCAAGCTGTACGGACCACTCTGCAACCACAGCAGAACGATTACAGTCAACTGACGACCTACTACGACGAGCACAATCAGGTTGCATGGGGCTACATGAATGCCACGCCGCGCCCCTGTTTTACCGGGACCTTGCTGCGGGAGATCGTCGACTGGTTCGGCGACGTGGCCCGGCGTGTGGACGATCCGGAATGCCCTGACGTGAATTATGTGGTGGTGGCCTCCGGCCATTCCGGGATCTACAACCTGGGGGGCGATCTCAATCTGTTTCGCCAGTTGATCGAGGCACGCGACCGTGAAAACCTGTACAAATATGCGCAGGCCTGCATCCGTCCCCTGTTCCTGAATGCCCTGCATCTGAACCGCCCCAGTCTGAAGACCATCACCCTGGTCCAGGGGGATGCACTGGGGGGCGGCTTCGAGTGCGCGCTTTCGGGAAATGTCCTGATCGCGGAACGCGGGACGAAAATGGGTTTTCCGGCAATACTGTTCAACCTGTTCCCCGGCATGGGCGCCATGACCCTGCTTGGCCGGAAGATCGGTTATACCCGGGCCGAGAAAGTCATTCTCAGCGGCAAGCTTTATACGGCCGAGGAAATGTACGAGTTGGGTGCCGTGGACGTGCTGGTCGACCCCGGAAGCGGCGAGCAGGCGGTCTACGATTTCATCCGCAAGGAGGCGCGTCAACGCAATGGCGCCCTGGCATTGCGGGCGGCGCGCGAACTGTCGCAGCCGATCGCCCATGACGAACTGATGCGAATTGCCGAAATCTGGGTGGATGCGGCGTTGCGGCTGGAGAGCAAGGATCTGCGCATGATGGAACGTCTGGTTGCGCGGCAGACCGGCAAGGTCGACGCTGAAAATACCGGCGATTCAGTTGTGATCAGCGCGTAATCGGCTGGTTTGATAGGCCGCCAGCGCGGCCTGTGCGCCCGTCAGGGCTTCCCGCACGGAATCGAGCCTGGCCTGGGCCACGGGCGTCGGAAGTTCGAATGGCTTGATAGGTTCGGCTTCCGCGCAGCGCTCGGCCAGCTGGTTGGCGCCGACATCGCGGGCGCCGCCCTTGAGCATATGCAGCTGGTCGTGCCACTGGCCATAATCCTGGACTGCCAGCGCGCGCTCGATGTTGCGCAAGGCGCGGGCGCTGTCTTCCCCGAAGCTGGCCAGCAGATCCTCCAGGAAACCCGGCCCGCCCAGATGGGCGAGATTGTCGAGAATCGATTCATCCAACTCGTCCGCTGTCGGCGGCGCCCGGACCGGGGCCTTCGCCGAAGTGTGCGCCGACTGCCCTGCCAGCCGGGCGATCACCTCGATCAGTTCGCGGCTGTTGACCGGCTTGGTGAGGAAGGTGTCCGCCCCCGCTTCCTCGCAGGCCGTCCGGGCTTCGCCCCGCGCATCCGCGGTCAGCATGATGATGGGCAAATGACCGCTTTCCATGAAACGCCAGCGCTGCACCACTTCAGGCCCCGACAGCTGCGGCATGTGCATGTCGATGATGGCGAGGTCGAATGAGCGCTCGCCGGATTCAAGCATGGTCAGCGCTTCTTCGCCGTCATGCGCCAGGCAGCTTGTATGGCCCGCGCGTTCCAGCAGACCGCGGATCACCCGCTGGTTGACCGGATTGTCTTCCGCCACCAGGATGTTCAATCCCGGCGTGTGTCCCGCCTGCGCCTGCAGATGGTTGGCCAGCGAGACCACGTTGGACGGCGTGTCGTGACTGGTGACGGCATGGATGGCGTTGAACAGCAGGGTCGTGTTGACCGGGGTGCGCAGCACTGAGGCGTAGCCTTCGCGGATGAGCTGCGTATCGCGCGACGCGGTGGCGCGGGCATCGGATTCGATCAGGATGACCGGCAGGGTCGCCAGGCTGGGGTCGTCGCGCAGCAGGTGCAGGAAGGCGACCGGATCGCCCGGCAAGGCGCTGCGTTCCACCACCACGGCGCCCAACGGAGCGCCGCCCGACAGATAGGCCGACAACTCGGCCGCCAGCCGGGTGGTGTTGTCGACCGCCACGGGATCGGCCCCCCAGTTGCGGATCACGCCCTGGACGCGGGCCGCGAGTTCGCTGCCCGCCAGGATCGCCACCCGCATCGGTGCGTCGAACTGGTCGGGTAGCGGCCCCGCCTGGCTGGCCTGCAGGGCGAGCGGCAATTCGAACCAGAAGGTCGTACCTTCCCCTTCGCGGCTATGCAGGCCGATCTGGCCGCCGAGCGCTTCCACCAGCTGCCTGGCGATGGTGGTGCCGAGGCCGCTGCCGCCAAAGCGGCGCGTGATGCTCGGGTCCGCCTGGGTGAAGCTGTCGAACACGCTGGACAGGGCGGCTTCCGGAATGCCGATGCCGGTATCGACGACCTCGAAGCGCAGGCGTTGCGGATTGCCCTGTCCCATCGGACGGACGTAGATATCCACGCGTCCATGCTAGGTAAACTTGATGGCGTTGCCGATCAGGTTGATGAGGATATGGCGCAGGTGACGCACGTCGCCATGCAGCTGGAACGGTGTCTGCGGCGCAATATGCGATGCCAGCACCAGCCCCTTGCCCTGGGCCTGGGTGGACATCATCGCGATCGTGCCGTTCACCAGGCGATGCAGGTCGAAATCCTCTTCGTTCCTGGCGATGCGGCCGGCTTCGATGCGTGAAATGTCGAGCACGTTTTCGATCAGGTCGAGCAGCGTGTTGGCCGAGACACGGATGATCTCGGCGAATTCCTTCTGTTCCTTGTCGAGTCGCGTTTCCGCCAGCAGGTCGGCGACCCCGATGACGCCGTTCAGCGGCGTGCGGAGCTCGTGGCTCATGTTGGCGAGGAAGCTGGATTTGGCCTGATTGGCCTTGCGTTCGCGCTGGATGGCGGAATGAACCTGCTTCAGCAGCGACGCCGAATACAACGGTACGGCGATCATGGACAGCAGGAAGGCCACCCCGACGGACATGTGCTGGCTCCAGTAGGGCGAAAAGGCGAGGACCAGCACAAACCCCGCGATCGCCATGGCGGTGGCGGCATACAGGTAATTGGCGCCATAGCGGAAACCGTTG
>Ga0124846_1000261_pt1 | contig 9949 bp, 8 predicted proteins | sample ThiBio_1000_biof_FD_88620 | JGI IMG/M metagenome (GOLD analysis project Ga0124846, IMG submission 88620) | Wastewater bioreactor microbial communities from Cape Town, South Africa - Thiocy_expt_1000_biof (PacBio error correction) | ecosystem: Engineered > Bioreactor > Thiocyanate-remediating >... | reverse complement strand
TCGCCGGTTTCACCGTCGGCGGTGATTTCGGCCAGCTGGCGCACGCCCCAGGTGCGGCCGTAGGCGCCGTTGCTGTAGAAATGCCCTATCTTGAGTTCGTCCAGACTCATGTCGTGATGCGGCGGTAGATGTCGGGGACTTTCAGCGGCAATTGTCGCACGTCATCCAGAATGATGTAACGCGCCGCGCCGTACATGTGCGGCAGGTAGTCGCGCGCGTCGCGGTCGAGGGTGATGCAGAAGGGGTGGATGCCGGTGCGTGAGGCTTCCTGGAGCGCCATGCGCGTGTCCTCGATACCGTATTGCCCGCGATAGACGTCGAAATAGTCGTCCGGACGGCCGTCCGACAGCGTGACCAGTACGCGGGTTCTGGCTTCGACCCGGTTCAAGAGCCTGGTCATGTGGCGCAGCGCAAAGCCCATGCGGGTGTATTCCTGCGGACGGATGCCGGAGATGCGCGCTTTTACCTCGCCGCCGTAGAGCTCGTCGAAGGTCTTGATATGGAACAGTTCGCATCTTTTTCGGGTGGTGCCGGAAAAGCCGTAGATCGCGTAGCGGTCGCCCAGGAGTTCCAGCGCTTCGCACAGCAGGATCAGCGCTTCGCGCTCGGCTTCGTTGATCCAGCCCTGGGTCGAGCCGCTCATGTCGACCAGGAATGCCACGGCGATGTTGCGTTCGGCGCGGTGCAGACGCACGAACAGGCGGTCGCTCATTTCACTGCCGTCCTGCGCATCGGCGAGTGCCTCGATCAATGCGTCAAGATCGATCTCGTCGCCCTGTGTCTGCCGCTTCTCGAGCCGGTTCTCGTCGCGCAGCGCCTCGAACTTCCGGCGCAGGTGCTTGACCCCGCCGGCGGATTTGTCAAGCGTGTGGCGATGGAAATCATCGTAGGCCGGCAGGACGGTTTTTTCCCGCATCACGCACCAGTTCTTGCGGTAATGCTGGCGGCCATGATCCCATTCGGGATAGAGTTCGGCACCTTTCTCATGGTAGGTGCCGTGCCACACGGCGTCGGGATCCTCGGGCTGATCGAAGACCAGGGTCGGGTCGTATTCGCCGTCGCCCGCGGGCGTCAGGTATTCCGGCGGAATCTCGCCAAAATCGAGATAGATCGAGGTGAGCAGTTGCTTGACGCCGTCGGGGGGAGCGAGGGGGGCGCTGTCGAGCGTGATCTCGAAGTCAAGCCGGCCATTTTCGTCGCGCGGCTGGACTTCCAGATCGGGCGGCGTTTCGGCGGCGGATTGCGCAGTGGATTGCGCTGCGGCGTGTTCTTCCAGCAGTTCCGCCAGTTTGATGCGCAGCCGCGCCTTTTCCTTGTCCAGCCGGGCAGCGCGGGCGGCGGCAATCGCATCCGGGCGCAGGCATCCCTGGTCGCTCCACTGCGGACAGTCGGCTTCCGCATAGGCCGCATCCAGCAAGGACAGACTGTCCGCCAGCGTGGCCTGATCCGTATCCAGGCTGGCCTCGAATCGGCGCCAGCCTGGCGGTAGTGGGGGGTCAAGCAGTTCACGCAGGCGCTGGAGCTTGCGGTATAGCCCCGGCAGTTCGCGCGCAATGCGCGCGGTCAGCCGCAGGGTTTCCAGCGCATACAGACGGGCAAGCGCACGCTCGGGGTCGGCATAGGCGGTGGCGATGCCGGCAAGATCGGCGCGCAAGGTCCCGTAGCGGGTCTGCGCCCACAGCAGCGCAACCGTGATCTTGGCAAGCCGGAAATTGTCGTCCAGGTCGGGCAGCGCGGCGATCAAGGGCGGCAACACGATGCGTTCGCCATCGGTCCATGCCGCGTCGCCCTCCTCGATGCGCAGTCGCCGTCCCGAGAGGCCGCAGACGAAATTTCCCAGAATGGGCGCGATGTCCTCGAACAGCGCGCCAGCCGCGTCGTTTTTGTGTTGCGCGTCATCGAAGCTGTCGACTTCTTCCATGACCCTGAGCGCCGTTTGCAGGCCGGTACGGTCGAACACGTCGCAGGTGTGTACGGCCCAGGCTTCCAGCAGGCGCCGCTCCATGCGCGGCAGCAGGGCCGGAGCGCGACGGCCGAATTGCCAGGCCAGCGTGATATGGGTGGAGGCGATGCGGCGGATCCAGTCGAGGATGAAATCCTGCTCGTTGCGGGCCAGTACGGCGAGTTCGACGGCAAGTTCCTCGACCTTGAAGAAGGTGAACTCGGTGTCCAGCCAGCTGTGCAGGCTGGCTTCCATCTCGGCGGCGGTGAGCGGCGATTGTGCCATCAGGCAGCCACCAGAAAATGGACGAGGAAAGCTCCTGGATTGCTTTCAGCATGTCGGTGTCGTCGGTGACCGCCTGAGCGACGGCGGATTTGCAGGCGGTGACCGGGCTCACGCCGTCGGCGATCAATTTTCCGGCATGCACCAGCAATCGTGTGGAGGCGCCTTCCTCCAGCCCGCTGCCTTTGAGGTTGCGCGTCATCTGTGCGAAACGAACAAGATTGTCGGCGATGGCGTCGGACACGCCGGACTCGCTGGTAACGATGCGCCGTTCGAGCGTGGCGGAGGGGTAGTCGAACTCCAGTGCGACGAAACGTTGCCGGGTCGATTGCTTCAGGTCCTTCAACACGCTCTGGTAGCCGGGGTTGTATGAAATGGCGAGGCAGAACTCGGGCGGGGCTTCGACCATCTGGCCGAGCTTTTCCATCGGCAGGGGACGACGGTCGTCGGCCAGCGGATGGATGACCACCATGGTGTCCTTGCGCGCTTCGACGATTTCATCCAGATAGCAGATGCCGCCACAGCGTACCGCCCGCGTGAGCGGACCGTCGACCCACACGGTCTCACCGCCTTTGATCAGGTAACGTCCGACCAGATCGGAGGCAGTGAGGTCGTCGTGGCATGACACCGTGATCAGGGGACGCTTGAGTCGCCAGGCCATGTGCTCCATGAAGCGCGTCTTGCCGCAACCAGTGGGGCCTTTCAGCAATACCGGAATCTGCTGGCGATACGCGGCTTCAAACAGCTGGATTTCGTCGCCGACGGTCTCGTAATACGGCTCTTTCTCAATGAGATGATCGGCGGGATCGGGGGTACGGGCATTCATAAGGGGAAGGAGGCGTGGATTAAAAACAGCCGGATTGCTGTTTCTTGCGTTCGAGATCCCGGACTTCCTGGTTCCAGGTATCCATCTGTTTCTGCGTATAGCCTTTGCGATGCGCCAGATCGATTTTGTCGACTACGCGTCCCAGCTTGTCGGTGAGCGCGTCGCAGGTGGCGGCAGAGGCGTGTGACGCCGATTTTCGACCGGCACTGCGGGTATCAGGGCGAGCCGGGGCGGCCTCTTTGGGAGAGGACACCGGTTTTTCCGGTTTGGTATCGGTCTGAACAGCCCGCATCCGCTCCGGGTCAGGCTGGGGCGCAGGATCGATTTCGAGCGGCCGAGCTTCCTTGGCATTGCGGCAGGGCAGGTTGGAATAGGTCACCTGGCCTTGTGCATCGATGCATTTATTGAACGTGGCGGCGCCCGCGTGGGGCGACAACAGCAGCGCAAGCAGGCCCACCAATCCAGTCAGGCTGTGCATCGGAGGTCAATGCTCCCCTGAATATTTGTCGTCTTCCAGTGCCATCTTTTTCTGGAATTCGGCTTCTTTTTCCTGCTCGGCCATGGCGCGTCGGCGGGCCAGCCGTTTCTCGTAGGCATCCGGGCGTTCCTCCACGAACTTCTCGCCGAACAGGGTGTGGCGCAGAAAATTGAAGCCAAAATCGAGCAGCGCTTCATCATCGGCGACCAGCGTCGCCATGACCTCGACCGGGATGTCGTAGGTTTCATTGAAGCTCGGGCTCATGACGAAGGCGCGAAAGCGGTCGATGTCATAGCTTGCCATGAAGAAAAGCTGGTTCGATACGGGGGTCGGCTTGCCGATGGCAGGGCCGTCGGATTTACGCTTGACCACCAGTTGACGCCATGCATGCGCTTTCCTGTCGTATTCGTCGACCCCTTGCTCGTGGCGGTATTCCTCGATGGTCTGGACCTTGTCCTCGAAGTGGCCGAGGCAGTGCGCTTCCCTGACCATGGCATAGGCACTGCGATCGACGTATTCGTCCGAACGGCGCATGGTCAGGAGCGCGACCGGGTAGTAGCGGCAGGCGGTGGGGCGGTCTTCATAGACACCGCAGCCTTCGGGCGTCATGAACTGGCAGGCGGTGCCGCCTTCGACCGGATTCAGTTTGATGCCGGGCATGCCGTACTTGTCCATCTCGAACGGCAGCGAATACTGCTTGAGGAATTCGCCCGAGGACATGCCCAGACGTTTTTTCAGGCGCAGGACGTCATAAGGCGTCAGCGGAATGTCGATGTTGCTGCAACAGGCGTTCCAGCATTTGACGTTGCGATGGCAACGAAACTGGAATTTTGTGTTTTCCGCAAGCATGGTGGGTTTGACCGGACTGCCCGCGAAGGGCGAGTCGTCGATCAAGTCCTTGAATTCGTTTTCGTTCATTTCAACACCTTCCGGGGCGAGCCCCACTTCCGTAACACACAGGCGAAAGTGCAAGATTACGCGCTTTCGGCTGAATGCTAAACCTTGTCCGGCATGCAGTTTGATTAAACTGAAAAAAACCGGGCGCCGTGATGGCGCCCGGAGATTGCTGCCTATCTAATTCTTGCGAATTAGTGAGCGGCAGGCTTGGACAGCTTGGACTTGTCAACCAGATCCACGTGGGCGCGCTTGAAGCAGTTCCACTGTTTGGTGTTCTTGTCGTACACCGAGTTCACGAAGCAGTGCCAGTTTTCCTCATCGACAAAGTTCTTGTCCATGAGGTAGTAGAAGCCGGGGTAACGGCTTTCTTCGCGGAACTGGATGTGCTTCATGTGGGCTTCCGCCGTCAGGATACGGTGGTAGTTCTCCCAGGCGCGCAGCAGTTCGTGCAGGTCCTTCGCACGCATCTTGTCGGCGTCTTCCTTCAGCATGTTCAGCTTTTCTTCCGCCACGCCCAGCATGTTGGCATTGGTCTTGTAGTAGGTCGCGACACCGGCCACATACTCGTCCATGATCTTCTGCAGGCGGAACTGCGCCATCTTGGGCGTGATGTAGTTGGGGTTGACGTCGATTGCCGTGGTGTAGTCCTTGTGCTCGAGGTAGGTACGCACCGGCTTGTAGATCTCTTCCACCAGCTGCTCGGGGGAGGTGTCGAGCTCGGGTTTCCAGTCCTTGTTGTCGATGCAGTACTTGACCATGGACTTGGCGCACATGCGGCCTTCGGCATGCGAGCCGGAGGAGAACTTGTGGCCGGAGGCGCCCACGCCGTCGCCGGCGGTGAACAGACCCTTGACCGTGGTCATCGAGCGGTAGCCCCAGTTCCAGCCCTTGGGCAGGTGAGCCGGGATCTTGCCCGCGTCGGCGTGCGTCTCGTCGGTCGGCGCGCCGATGTCGGTCGGGCCCGACACCCAGATGCCGCAGCAGCCGGAGTGGGAACCGAGCAGGTAGGGCTCGGTCGGCATCAGTTCGGAGTTCTTCTTCTCCGGCTCGATGTTCTCGCCCACCCAGATGCCGCACTGGCCGACGCACATGTCGAGGAAATCTTCCCAGGCTTCGGCTTCGAGGTGCTTCACTTCGCGCGGGGTCAGGGTTTCACGCAGCTTGGCGAGGGCGGTCACGGTGTCCATGTAGATGGGGCCGCGGCCTTCCTGCATTTCCTTGAGCATCAGGTGGTTGCGCAGGCACGAAGCCGGCACGGCAGCCTGGCCGTAGGGGGGGTAGTCGTTCAGCAGTTCCTTGTTCTTCTGCATGTAGACTTCGCCGTAGGCGTTGACGGCCTGGGCCTTGAACAGCAGGAACCAGGCGCCGACCGGGCCGTAGCCGTCCTTGAAGCGGGCGGGCACGAAGCGGTTTTCCATCATGGTCAGCTCGGCGCCGGCTTCGGCGGCCATCGCATAGGTCGAACCGGCGTTCCACACCGGGTACCAGGCGCGGCCGGTACCTTCACCGACGGAGCGCGGACGGAAGATGTTCACGCAGCCGCCAGCGGCCAGCAGAATGGCCTTGGCCTTGTACACCACGACTTTGTGGTCGCGGGTCGAGAAGCCGACCGCACCGGCGATGCGGCTGTGGTCGTTCTTGTCGTTGACCAGTTTGACGATGAAGATGCGTTCCTGGATGCGGTCCATGCCGAGCGCCTTCTTGGTGGCTTCGGCAACGATCCATTTGTAGGATTCGCCGTTGATCATGATCTGCCATTTGCCGGAACGCACGGGCTTGCCGCCGTCCTTCAGCGTGGGCAGGCCTTGCGAGCCGTCATGACGCTCGCCGTTTTCGTCGGTTTTCCAGATCGGCAGACCCCATTCTTCGAACAGGTGCACCGAATCGTCGACGTTGCGGCCCAGGTCGTAGGCCAGGTCGTCGCGGGTGATGCCCATCAGGTCGTTGGAGACCATGCGGGCGTAGTCGGCGGGATCCTGCTCGGTGCCGATGTAGGTGGTGATTGCGGACAGACCCTGCGCCACGGCACCGGAACGGTCCATCGCGGCCTTGTCGACCAGTTTGATCTTGAGATCGATGCCCAGCTCGGCCTTGGCGGCGTCAGCCCAGCGCATGATTTCATAACCGGCACCGCAGCATGCCATGCCGCCGCCGATCAGGAGGACATCGACTTCCTCCTGGATAACTTCGGGATTGCCAAATTCTCCAGCCATTTCGTTTGCCTTTCTAAATTACTTGCGAATCAGTTCGGAGGGGTTGCCAGCGCGGTAACCACCCATCATGTCCCGGGTGAATGAACCCGTGGCTTCGATGTCAGCCATCTTGGGCATGGGCTTGTTGCCGTAGGGATCGATCGAGCCTTCGGGCGTGGTGCGGATCGGGAACTTGAAGCGCTTCAGCGTGCCGCTGCGGAACTTGATGGTCCACATGATGGAATCGGAACCGCGCAGCGGCTGTACCATGCCACCCAGCGGCACGACGTCTGCATAGTGGCGGACTTCGATGGCCTGCTGCGGGCAGATCTTCACGCAGGAATAGCACTCCCAGCACTGCTCGGGCTCCTGGTTGAAGGCGCGCATGGCGTGGCCGGTTTCCGAACCGTCCTTGTCCAGCTTCATCAGATCGTGCGGGCAGATGTACATGCAAGCGGTCTTGTCCTGACCCTTGCAACCGTCGCACTTGTCGGTACGAACATAGGTTGGCATTACAGTCTCCTAAAGTTAGCTAACAATCCGCGTACGGCGCGGTCCGATTAGAACTGAACCCGTCCTTGGCCGGGGCGACTCGCGAATCCGCTTCCGGTAGGCTCGTGTCCTAAAATGCTTGCCCCATACGGCACTTCGTGCCTGTCGGGATCAATCCTGTCCGGCATTGCCGAACAGGGAAAATCATGCAGCCGAGTGGCCCTTCAATTCGATCTTGACGTTCTGTTCGGCGGAGAGGCCGGCGTAGTATTTCTGCAGCACCTTGGCGACCTCGGGACGGCTGAATTCGACCGGCAGATCCTGGCCTTCCGACAGCATCGACCGTACCTTGGTGCCGGACAGCAGGATGCGGTCTTCCTTGGTGTGCGGGCAGGTGCGCTGCGAGGCTATGCCGCCGCACTTGTTGCACCAGAAGGTCCAGTCGATGTTCATGTTCACGGTTTCGAGCGACCCCTTGGGGATCTCGTCGAAGATCTTCTGCGCGTCGAACGGGCCGTAGTAGTCGCCCACGCCGGCATGGTCGCGGCCGACGATCAGGTGCGAACAGCCGTAGTTCTGGCGGAACAGCGCGTGCAGCAGCGCCTCGCGCGGTCCGGCGTAGCGCATGTCGAGCGGGTAGCCGGCCTGGATCACGGTATTCGGTGCAAAGTAGTTCTTGATCAGGGTGCCGATGGCTTCAGCGCACTTCGGCGGGAATGTCGCCCGGCTTCAAGGCGCCCAGCAGGGAGTGGATCAGTACGCCGTCCATGGTTTCGATCGCGATCTTGGCCAGGTACTCGTGCGAGCGGTGCATCGGGTTGCGCGTCTGGAACGCGGCGACGCGGGACCAGCCCATTTTTTCGAAGGCGGCACGCGTCTCGGCCGGGGTCATGAACTGCTCGCCGTACTGCTCCTTGAAGCCGCCGGTGGACAGCACCTTGACCGGACCGGCCAGGTTGTATTTGCCCTGCGCCATGACCATCTTGACGCCGGGGTGCTCGAGGTCGGTGGTTTTGTAGACCTTCATGCACTCGTGGCTCTTGTCGATGGTGTATTTCTCGGTCACCTTCATGGTGCCCATGATTTCATCGGATTCGCCGTCGACCAGGGCGATGTCGTCGCCGGCCTTGAGAGTCTCGTCGTTGGTGGAGAGCGTGACGGGGATCGGCCAGAACAGGCCGCTGGCCATTTTGTAGCCATCGCACACGCCTTGCCAGTCCGATTTGGTCATGTAGCCGTCCAGCGGCGTGAAGCCGCCGATACCCATCATGATGAGATCGCCGGTTTCGCGTGAGCTCATCTTGAGCTTGGGCAACGAGGCTGCGCGGGCTTTTTCGGCGGCGAGTGCGTCGCCCGTCAGTAGCAGGGGTTTGAGTTCACCGCCGCCGTGGGGGCGTACCAGTTTGGACATGCTGTCTCCTCAGACACTGTGGGGATATTGGAGACTGGGGAGGATATCACCGGGGGGGGGGACTTAATAATCCTTTATTTTTATTTGAGGATAAGCGGGTTTGATATGAAGGATTCACGCCGGAAAGCCCGCGATTCGGGCTTTCCATTAAGAAACAGGTTGTTATGCGTCGAAGAAGGCGGGCATGTCCGTCTGCTCGGTTTTGATGATGTCAATCCAGGCCGGCTTGGTGTCGCCTCCCGACGCAGCCAGCTTTTTGGTCTCTTCATACAGCATCTTCCAGCGGTTGTAGAGACAGTCGCTGACCTTGCGCATGCCTGAGTCGAAGTAGGAGTTATGCAGGTCGCCTATCGTGCGGGTGAAGGACTCCATCTGCTCCAGCAGATTGTGCGGGTAACCATGGCGGTTGGGGTCGGCATACTTGACCATTTCACGCCTGACCGCGCGGACGAAGACTTTCTGACCTTCTGTGAGGTCGGCTTCGGTGCGGGGCATGCCGCCGGAGTTCATGACTTCGTGGATAAAGCCGTTCAGGCGTTCGCCGAAATCGAAGTTGACATAATCGACGTTTTGCATAAATCCTCTCCGTTATCAAGTGACGCTTTAAAACTGGATATGATTCCGGCCCTATCCTACGCGACGCATGGTGACTGTCCATCGTCTTGTCCGGACGTCCGAGTAAATTATTTTATAAGCCCTTGAATCCAGCGGGAATAAATTTTGTCTGCCAGCCGGTGCAGGGCGCTGGTGCGGGCAGGCAGGTCCTTCTGGATGGCGTCGGCAGACTGTACGCCGGGGCTGTCGCTGGCGGCGATTTCGGCGGCGCCGGTGTCGCACCAGCTGGCGATGAGCCCGGGTGTCATTTCCACATGGCATTGCATGCCGATATGGCGGTCGTTGAGGACATAGGCCTGGTTGGCACAGAAGGCGCTGTCGAGAATGCGCACGGCGCCCGGCGGCAGGGTGAAGGTTTCGCCGTGCCAGTGGAAGGCCAGCATGGGCGGGACGGCTTCTCCCAGCCAGGGCCGGGCGGCCACGGGATCGGTGACGCGGACCTCGCCCCAGCCGATTTCCTTGACCGGATTGGCGCCGACCGATCCGCCCAGCGCTTTGGACATCAGCTGGCCGCCCAGGCAATGGCCGATCACCGGAATGTCCGATGCGACCGCCTGGCGGATCAGTGCCAGCAGCGGCGGGATCCAGGGCAGATCGTCGTTGACGCTCATGGGTCCGCCCATCAAGCAAACGCCCGAAGCGCCGTTAAGGTTCTCGGGCACGGCGTCGCCGGCGTCGATGCGCAGCAGCCGCCAGGGGATGTCGTGCCGATCCAGGAACGTGGTGAAATATCCCGGCCCTTCGGTTGGCGAATGGCGGAAAACCAGAACAGGACGCATGATGTCTCTCAAGAAAAAAATGGTGAAAAAAATGG
>Ga0124846_1000252_pt1 | contig 9992 bp, 11 predicted proteins | sample ThiBio_1000_biof_FD_88620 | JGI IMG/M metagenome (GOLD analysis project Ga0124846, IMG submission 88620) | Wastewater bioreactor microbial communities from Cape Town, South Africa - Thiocy_expt_1000_biof (PacBio error correction) | ecosystem: Engineered > Bioreactor > Thiocyanate-remediating >... | reverse complement strand
CTGACGATGCATCATTCAGGCAGGCTTGATGGGATGCCGCGCTGTCGAGGATGGCAAACGCTGCGGCGTGTTCGGGTTCGCAGGCGGTGGCCGTGAGTGAGCCGGGCGCGGACAAGGGCGGCGCTTCCTTCAGCAGTCCATCGCTGAACTGATGGAGTTGCGCGGGCGTGCCCTCGGCATGGATTTCCCCCGCGCCATCGACGTTGCGCACCCAGCCGGTGATGCCGTGCTGCTGCGCCAGGCGGTAGACGAAGGGCCGGAAGCCGACGCCCTGCACCCGGCCGCCGATCGCGATGAACCGCGCGACGCGTTCAGGCATCGGCGGTGACGCGCACACCGCCCGCCCACCAGATGCGGCAGGCGCCTTCGTCCGACACCATGCAGGGGCCGACCGGGTTGCGCGGGGTGCAGGCGCGGCCGTAGATGCGGCACTGGTTGGGATAGATCTTGCCGAGTACAACTTGGGCGCAGTCGCAGCCGGGCGGCATTTCGCCGGCACGGCGGCGGGCCGGGTCCGTGTGATCGGGAAATTGCAGACGCGCATCGTGTGCGGCGCAGGCCGTTTTCAAGGCATAGCCTGAATGGGGAATGGTGCCGATGCCGCGCCAGTTGGCATCGACGACATCCAGCGTGGCGGCAAGCATGCGGCGCGCGGTGGCATTGCCACCGGGATGCGCGACTTCGCGGTAGCAATTGTCGAGAAAGCGTTCGCCGCTTTTCAGTTGCCGCAGCACCGAATAGAACGAGGCCAGCAGCGACTCCGGCGTGAAGCCGGCCACCGCGGCGGGAAAGTCGTGTTGCTCGACGACGAAGTTCCATTCCTCCGGCCCCATCACGGCGGACACATGTCCTGGCGCGACCAGGGCGTCGAAGCCCGGACTCTCGGAATCCAGCAGCATCGCCACCGCCGGCCAGGTCAGCCGCCCGGACAGCAGGATGCTCAGATTGTCGGGCAGGCCTTCGGCTAGGATCGCCGCGGTCGGCGCGGTGGTGGTCTCGAAGCCGGCGGCGAAGAACACCACCGCGCGGCCGGGGTTTTCCAGCGCGATCCTGCGCGCATCGAGCGGGCTGGCGATCGGCCGCACGTCGGCACCGGCCGCCTGCGCCTCGGCCAGGGTGCGAATCTCGCCCTTCTTCACGTTGACCGGCACCCGCAGCATGTCGCCGTAGGCGACCAGGATCACGCGGTCCTTGAGCGCCAACTGCATCGCCTGGTAGATGTCCTCCTCCGGACACACGCACACCGGGCAGCCGGGGCCGGGCACCAGTTCGAGCCATGCCGGCAGCGCGCCGCGCAGGCCGGCATGGGTGATCGAGCGCTCGTGGCCGCCGCATACGTTCATGATCTTGACCGTGCGGTCGAAGTCGAGGGCGTGGATTTTCTCCAGCCAGGCGCGGGCGTCGTGCATCATGCGCTGGCGCTGTGGAATGTCTGGCCGTCGCTCTGGATGGCGGGACGGCGCGACTGGCCGATCGCCACCCGCGCACGCTGCGCGGCGAGCTGCTCGCGCAGCCAGGCGAGCCACGCGTCCATGCCCAGGTTCTTACGCGCCGACAGCCGCAGCACCGGCGCCGGGTTGGCGAGGTTGCGCAGATGCGCCTCGGCTTGGTCGGGATCGAAGTCGTCGAGCACGGCCAGCAAGTCGGTTTTGGTCAGCAGCATGGCGTCGGCGGCGCGGAACATCACCGGGTACTTGGCCGGCTTGTCGTCGCCTTCGGTGACCGAGAGCAGGGTCACGTTGAGGTGCTGGCCAAGGTCGAAACTCGCCGGACAGACCAGATTGCCGACGGTCTCGATGAACAGGATATCGACGCCGTCGAGATTCATGTGATGCAGCGCGTCGTGCACCAGATGGGCGTCGAGATGGCAGGCGGTGCCGGTGACGATCTGGTGCGCCGTTACCCCGAGGGCGCGGATGCGCTCGGCGTCGTTCTCGGTTTCGAGGTCGCCTTCGATCACCGCGCAGGTGAATTCGTTTTTCAAGGCAGTCAGCGTCGCTTCGAGCAGCGCGGTCTTCCCCGAGCCGGGCGACGACATCAGGCTGATCGCGAGGATGCCGCGGCGGTCGAAGTGCTCGCGGTTGTGCGCGGCCTGGTCGTCGTTCTTCGCCAGCAGGCCTTTCAGTACCGACACCGCGGTCGCGCCCTTGGCGACGGGCTTGAAGGCGAGGCGCTGGTTGCCGGGGGTGAGGTTGCAGCCGCAGGTGTTACACATTTTTGGTGAGTAGTGATGTAGTGAGTAGTGAGTGGTGAGTGGTGAGTGGTGAGTGGTGAGTGGTCAGGTGGGGACGGTTTCGAGTTCGACGCTTTCGAGCAGGAGCTCGTCGCCGCTGACGATTTGAGTATGCCAGTCGCCGCAGGCGCCGCAGAGCAGGCGGTTCATCGCGGCTTCGGTTTCGGCGCCGCAGGTCTGGCAGCGCACGGTGATCGGCGCGTGGCTGAATTCGAGTTCGGCGTGTTCTGCGCGGCTGCCGGCGGCGGCCAGCGGAAATGCGGTGGCCAGCAGTTCCGGCACCACGCCGGCCAGCGGGCCGATGTGCACGCGGATCAGGCTGGCCTGCATCGCAGCATGCTGAACAATCACGGCTTCCACCTGTTCGACCAGCGCCTGTGCGACAGCCAGTTCATGCACCCGCCACCTCCTGGGCTTGGCCTTCCAGGATCTGGTCGAGCAGTTCCCAGGTGCTGCGGGCATCGGCTTCGGTAATAGTCTGGATGGCGTAGCCGACGTGCACCATGACGAAGTCGCCGATTGCGGGCGGTTCGTCCTGCATCATGAACAGACTGACATCCCGCCATACCCCCTTGGCCTGACAGCGCGCGATAAAACCGTCGATTGATTCAATCTGCATCGGAATGGCGAGGCACATGCGTGGCAATCAGAATCCATATCCGGATCAGTATATGTGATTTACCGGCGCTTTGCCGGGCCGGGTGTGTCACAAAATAATGATTTCCAATCATAAGCTTGAGTGAATTACTCGGTTGTTATTCGCGTGGCGGGCTGGTAGATTGAATCGATGAAAACGCTCGTGCTCGGTATCGGCAACACCCTGCTCACCGACGAAGGCATCGGCATTCATGTGTTGCGGGCACTCGAACCCGAGTTGGCGGATCGGCCCGATGTGACCCTGCTCGACGGCGGCACGCTGTCCTTCACCCTGGCGGGACCGATCGGGGACGCCGATGCGCTGATCGTCGTCGATGCCGCCCAGGTCAAATCGAAACCAGGCGACTGGAGATTGATGGAGGGAGAGGAGATGGACGCATTCCTGATGGGCAATCGCAAGGCCTCGGTGCACGAGGTGGGGCTGACCGATCTGCGCACCATCGCGATCCTGACCGGCCACTGGCCGGAAAAGCGCGCCATGCTGGCCATCCAGCCGCAAACCATCGATTGGGGAGAATATCCCACGCCTGCCGTCGCCGCGGCCATTGCGCCGGCCTGTGCGGCGATCCGCGGCCTGATTCAGGCATGGCGTCATGGCGCGTGATTCCATCCCCCTGCACGTTGTCCCGCCGGGCGAACCCGGCCTGAGCGGCAACGCGCCGCCGCTGCTGCGCGAACTGCTCGAGAGGGTGCGACGCCTGCTCGATGACGGCGAGTCCTCCGCCATCGACCTGTCGGCGTTGCCGCTGACGCCGGCCGACCTGGCCTGGCTGCGCGACAAGCTGGGCACCGGAGAAATTGCTGTCACACTGCACGCCCACGGTGAATCCACGCTGAACGAGACAGGGTGTCCAGGCATATGGTGGGTGACGCATCGCAACGAACAGGGCGCGGTCATGTCGCAATTCATCGAAGCGGCGTTCGTGCCCGAACTGGTCAAGGCGCATCCACGGGATGTTTTAACAGGACAAGAATATCTTGAATCAATGATTTCCGGTTGCTAGACTGAATCAGGCACCATTCACCCGGTGTTTACGTCAGGAGACACGCATCATGCAGGGTTCGTTGATCGACACGCTCGCACGGCAGGGCGTCACCCGCCGCGCTTTTCTCAAGTACTGCGCGACGCTGGCCTCGATGATGGCGCTGCCGCCTGCCGCGGGACGCGCCATGGCCGAGGCGATGGCAGCGGCGAAGCGGCCGTCGGTGATCTGGCTGCCGTTCCAGGAATGCACCGGCTGCACCGAATCGATCACGCGTTCGCACTCCCCGACCCTCGAAGGCATGATCTTCGACATGATCTCGCTGGACTATCAGGATACGCTGATGGCCGCCGCCGGCCACCAGGCCGAGGAAGTCCTGCGCCATGCGATGAAGGAGAACGCGGGCAAGTACCTGCTGATCGTCGACGGTTCGATCCCGCTGGGTCAGGATGGCGCCTACTCCTGCATCGGCGGACGTTCCAATGTGGATCTGTTGAAGGAAGCGGCACAGGGAGCCGCCGCGGTCATTGCCGTGGCCACCTGTGCCTCCTTTGGCGGCATCCCGAAAGCCAATCCGAATCCGACCGGCGCGGTATCGGTATCCGACCTCGTCCAGGACAAGCCCGTCGTCAACATTCCCGGCTGCCCACCCATTCCGGTGGTGATGACCGGCGTGCTGGCGCATTACCTCACCTTCGGCAGCCTGCCCGAACTCGATGACAAGAAGCGGCCCAAATCCTTCTTCGGCGAAACCATCCACGACCGCTGCTACCGCCGCCCTTCTACGACCAGGGCAAGTTCGCCAGAACCTTCGACGACGAAGGCGCGCGCCAGGGCTGGTGCCTGTTTGAACTCGGCTGCAAGGGGCCGGTGACGCACAACGCCTGCGCCACGGTGAAATGGAATGGCGGCACCTCGTGGCCGGTGGAATCGGGGCACGGCTGTCTCGGCTGTTCCGAACCTGACTTCTGGGACGGCGGCGGCTTCTACAAGGCGCTCTCGGTGCCGGCCGATCCACTCAAGTTCGTCGCCGCCTCTTCGGTTGTGGGCGCGGGGGTGGGCGCGGCGGTCGGCTTCGCCAACCGGGCCAGCAAGAATGCCGCCAGGTCGGCGCATGAGACGACCACACTGGCCGATCTGGAGAAATGACACGAACGCACTGCAGTTTCTCACCTGGGTCCGTGGGCCGGGCCTGAACATCGCCATCGGTATTTTCATGCTGGGGGTCCTCTGGCGTCTGCTTGAGATCTACTCGCTGGGCCGCAGAAAGGATCTCTCCGCGCCGCGCCGCACGGCCGGCGCGTCCGGTCTGCACACGGTGTTCCGGCGCTCGCTGCCGGCGCCCGGAATGCTGAAATATTCGCCAGTGAGTTATACCGCCGGCTACCTGTTCCATATCGGCCTGGTCCTGATTGTGTTCCTGTTTGCGCCCAACATCCTGCTGATCCAGAATGCCATTGGCCTGTCGTGGCCGGGTCTGCCTTCCCGGTTCGTGGACATGATCACGGTGGTGACGATGGCGGCGATGGTGGCGGTGCTTGTCGACCGTATCAACAAGGCGCCCAAACGTTTTCTCAGCACCTTCGAGGACTGGTTCGCCTGGACGGTGACTTTTCTGCCGGTGCTGACCGGCTGGCTGGCGGTGCAGCACCTGCTGCTGCCTTATCCCACGATGCTGGCGCTGCATATCCTCTCCGTGGAAATTCTGCTCATCGTGCTTCCCTTCACCAAGCTGTTTCACGCCTTCACGCTGTTCGGTTCGCGCTGGTACAACGGCCAGGTCAACGGCCATAAGGGCGTGCCGGTATCAGCTTCATTGTCAAAGAGGAGGCTGCATGAGCGCGACACTCGAAAAAGGCCTCCGCGTCCTCAAGGAAGTCATCGACGCGCCCATCGCCAGCTACTTCAACAGCTGCGTGCACTGCGGCCTGTGCGCCGAGGCCTGCCTGTTCTACACCGAGACCGGCGATCCCAGATACAGGCCGATCCACAAGCTGGAACCGCTGCGCCGCGTCTACGAGCAGGAATACACCCTGCTCGGGCGACTGAAGAAAATGCTCGGCCTGTCGAAGCCCGTGACCGACGGCGAGCTCGATCAATGGCAGGAGCTGGTCTACAACAGTTGCACATTGTGCGGCCGCTGTTCCGCGGTGTGCCGGTCGGCAACGACATCGTCTACATGGTGCGCAAGTTCCGCGAAGGCATGTCGGCATCCGGCCATGCGCCCGAGGGGATCAGGAGCGCCGTCAATCGCACCGTGACCCTCGGCAGCCCGATGGGGGTGAAGCTGCCCGCGGTGCAGGCGCAGATGAAGCACGTGGAAAAAGACGTCGGCCTGCCCATCCCGCTCGACGCGGAAGGCGCCGAGTACCTGGTCGTGCTGTCCTCGATGGAAATCATCAATTTCCCGGAATATCTGGGCGCCATCGCCCGGATCATGCAGCAGGCCGGCAAGACCTGGACGCTGTGTTCGACCGCGTTCGAGGCGACCAACGCCGGCATCCAGATCGGCAACTCCGACCTCGCGAAGGTGATCGTCTCGCGTATCGTCGAGGGCGCGAAAAAGCTCAGGGTCAGGACCGTCATCAGCCCCGAGTGCGGCCACGCCTATACCGCGCTGCGCTGGGAAGGCGCCAACCTGATCGGGCGGCCATTCACTTTCGAGGTGAAGCACATTATCGAGGTGCTGGGGGAATTCCAGGCGCAGGGCCTGCTGAAGACCGAAGGCTTCGAGAGCGACCGGCTGACCTTCCACGACCCCTGCCAACTGGTGCGGCGCGGCGGTGTGATCGGGCAGCCGCGCACGCTGATGAACATGGTGGCGAAGAACTTTGTCGAGATGCCCGACGCCGGCTACATGAACTGGTGCTGCAGCGGCGGCGGCGGCGCCTCCGCCATCGAGGAAGGCGAAGCGCCGCGGCTACAGGCATTCCGGAAAAAGAAATCCCAGTTCGATGCCGTCAGCCCGGATCGGGTGGTCACCGCCTGCGCCAACTGCCGCATCGTGCTGGAAGAAAGCCTGGAGCATTACAACATGGACATCCCGGTCGTCGGCCTGACCGAAATGATTGCCGAACATATCCCGAACAAGCCGCAAGCCGCAGCCAGGGCAGAAGGAGCCTGACGCCATGACCACCGCACAGCGCATCGTCGTCGATCCCATCACCCGCATCGAGGGCCACCTGCGCATCGAGGCCGAAACCGACGCCAGCGGCAAGATCACTCGCGCCTATTCTGCCGGCACCATGGCGCGCGGCATCGAGATCATCCTGCGCGGGCGTGATCCGCGCGACGCCTGGGCGTTTGCGCAAAGGATCTGCGGCGTCTGCACGCTGGTGCACGGCATCGCCTCGGTGCGCGCGGTCGAGGACGCGCTGCATCGCGCCCTTCCCGGCTATGGCATTCCGCAGAATGCCGAACTGATCCGCAACCTGATGATCGCGGCGCAGTTCGTGCACGACCACGTGATGCACTTCTACCATCTGCACGCGCTCGACTGGGTGGATGTCGTGTCGGCGCTCAAGGCCGATCCCAAGGCCACCTCGGCGCTCGCGCAGAGTCTGTCCGGCTATCCGAAATCGTCGCCGGGCTATTTCGCCGACGTGCAGAAAAAGGTGAAGACCTTCGTCGAGCAGGGCCAGCTCGGCATCTTCGCCAACGCCTATTGGGGCCATCCCGCCTACAAGCTGCCGCCGGAAGCCAACCTGATGGCGCTGGCGCACTACCTCGACGCGCTCGCCTGGCAGCGCGACGTGGTCAAGCTGCACGCCATCTTCGGCGGCAAGAATCCGCACCCCAATTTCGTGGTGGGTGGCGTGCCCTCGGCCATTTCCATCCAGCCCGGTGCGGGCCATGGTAGGGGCGGGCCGCATTACCGCGGCGGCCAGGATGCGACCGCGCTCAATATGGTGGGCCTGGAGACGATCCAGAACGTCATCCGGCAGATGCGCGAATTCGTCGATCAGGTCTACGTGCCTGACACCCTCGCGATTGCCGGGTTCTACAAGGACTGGGCCGGACGGGGCGAGGGCCTCGGCAACTTCCTGTCGTTCGGCGACCTGCCGTCGAAAAGCTTCTGGGATACCGATTCCTGTCTCATTCCGCGCGGCGTCATCCTCGACCGCGACCTCACCAGGATCCATCCCATCGACCTCGATGCGGACAACGAAATCCAGGAGTTCGTCAGCCATTCCTGGTACCAATACAGCCAGGGCGACGGGCAGGGGCTGCATCCGTTCAAGGGCGAAACGGAACTCAACTATACCGGGCCGAAGCCGCCGTACCAGCATCTCGATGTCGACAGGAAGTATTCCTGGATGAAATCGCCGCGCTGGCAGGGAAAATCGATGGAAGTCGGTCCGCTTGCCCGCGTGCTGATGCTGTACGCCAGCGGCAACGCCCAGGCGAAGGAACTGGTTGGCATCACGCTGAAGACGCTCGATGTGCCGGTCGATGCGCTGTTCTCCACGCTGGGCCGCACCGCCGCGCGCACGCTGGAATCGAAGATTCTTGCCGACGCCATGCAGGGCTGGTACGACCAGTTGATCGCCAACATCAAGGCCGGCGACATCCGGACCTTCAACGAGCAGTACTGGGAGCCGTCGACCTGGCCCGGGCACATGCAGGGCGTCGGCCTGATGGAAGCGCCGCGCGGCGGCCTTTCGCACTGGATCGTCATCGACGACGGCAGGATCAGCAACTACCAGGCGGTGGTGCCGAGCACCTGGAATGCCGGTCCGCGCGACACGCAAGGCCAGCCGGGCGCCTACGAGGCGGCGCTGCAGGACAACCATGTGATGCACGATCCGAAGCAGCCGATCGAGATCCTGCGCACCATCCATTCCTTCGACCCCTGCATCGCCTGTGCCGTCCATGTGACCGATCCGGACGGCGAGGAACTGGTGCAGGTGAAAATCAAGTGACCCGCCGCGAGATTTTGAACATGATGCGCCTGCAACGAAAGCCATGATCGTGATCTTGCCGGTCACCCGGATGAACCCCGTGTGCTATGTTGAACGTGGGGGTAACTACCATGCAGAACGGACATTCCATCATCAAAGCCATACGCGCGGGACTGGAACGCGAGCCGCGCATCAATCTGCATCGCTGGCCCATTCACCTCGAGATGGGCGATGACGGCGTCCTGATCATGCAAGGCGATGTCGAGAACCTCTCCGCGAGGAAAATTGCCTGTGGGATTGCGGGCGCGGTGCCCGAGGTGCGCGGGGTGGTGGATCGTCTGCAGATTGCCACTGCGGTTCCAAAGGGCGACGGCGAGATTCTCGACGTGCTGGGAGCCTTGCTGCTCGATGCGCGCGATTTGAAGAACTGCACATTGCGCGTGATGAAGAAGGGGCAGCCCCTTGCGCTGCAGAAAATCATCGATGATGACGCCAGCGGCGACATCCTGGCTGCAGTGGAGGCCGGCGTCGTGACGCTCGATGGATGGGTCATCAGTCTTTCGCACAAACGCCTGGCGGGCGTGCTGGCGTGGTGGACACCGGGCTGTCGGGATGTCGTGAACGCACTCGAGGTGGTGCCGCCGGAGCAGGATGGCGACGATGAAATCAGCGATGCCCTGTTGTTGGTGCTCGAAATGGATCCGCTGATTCTCCATTCCGGGCGGATCCGCATCCAGACGCAGGATGGCGTGGTCACGCTGCAAGGGCTGGTCAGGTCCCAGGCGGAAAAGGAGCGGGCGGAGCAGGACGCGTGGTGCCTGTTCGCGGTGGACAATGTCATCAACCGGATTGCCGTTGACTAGCGTTCACCAGTGCCGGGTCGGGCGTAGCGGGCAGGCCGCCGGTGTTCTTGAGCAGCACCACGCTGGCGGTGAGCTGGCGTATCTGGATGCTGGTCAGATTGATCTCGGCAGCAAGTTCGGCGGTTTGTGTGCTGATCACGTTGAGCGAACTGATCGTGCCGGCGCGATACTGATCCTCGGCGTATGCCCGGGCGCGTCGCGCCGCAGCCAGTGTCAGCGTCTGTTCGCTGGCTTCCTGTCGCAGCAGACGCGCTGCCGCCAGGTTGTCCTCGATTTCCTGGAACGCCGTCAGCACCGTCTGCCGGTAGGTGGCCACGGCCTGGTCATAACCGGCGCGTGCCTGCGTCTGCCGGTA
>Ga0124846_1000240_pt1 | contig 10045 bp, 10 predicted proteins | sample ThiBio_1000_biof_FD_88620 | JGI IMG/M metagenome (GOLD analysis project Ga0124846, IMG submission 88620) | Wastewater bioreactor microbial communities from Cape Town, South Africa - Thiocy_expt_1000_biof (PacBio error correction) | ecosystem: Engineered > Bioreactor > Thiocyanate-remediating >... | reverse complement strand
CAGGCCTGGACCGCCGGCCCGCACTCGGCGGCCAGGCTGGCCCCCATGTCGCCGATGTCCAGGACCAGGTCGCCGATGCCCGCGCCGACGCGGAAATCACCCCCTTGGTGCCCCGACCTGAAGACCGCCAGCGGCAGGTTCTGAATGGGAAAACCGGCATCGGCACGGTTGGCCGAGACCACGAACGAACGCAGCGCCGGATCATGGGTCTCGTTCAAATGCGCCGAACCCGACCCCGTGGAGAAGGAAGCATCACGCATGTTGCCGCTCCTTGGTCGCCACGCCCGCCCCTTGCGCCTCCAGGAACGCCGTGCGCAATGCCTTGCGCTCCTCGCGCAGCTCGACGTTGTGGTATGCGAGCTGATCGACTGCGGGTGCGATCACCTCCGACGTTCCGCGCAGATCGGTATAGGCAATACCGCTGCCATCGCCGTTGGGCCCCAGTCCCAGCGGCCTTCCTCCCCGCTCAAACTCGTCCAGCCCCTGGAAGAAGCGCTGTCGCATCTTGGCGATGACCAGATCGCTGGCGCCCAGATGTTCCTTCGTGCTGTCCACGATGGGCACGCTTTCGGCCACGTCGGCATCCTCGGCGCGCAGGTCCTTGAAGCCCGACCAATGCCCGAGCTTCATCGCCTCGCGGTTCTGGCCGAAGTCCTCCCGGCCGCGATCCAGCGAGTTCCGCAGGAAATCGTCATGGTCGACGAACTTCAAGCCCAGCGCGCCCCGCTCGATCGACTGCTTCTTCCACCACTCCTGGGTGTGGACCATGTCCCACTCGAAGCGCCAGAAAGCGGTCCGCCGGTTGTTGATCGGGATCATGAACAGCACGCGCCCTTCATCGGTGCGCATGCTGCCGTTCAAGACCGTGAACGGCGCCAGGTACTCCGTCACGCGCAGATAGACCTGGCCGTCCTCCCGCTCCCGCCGCGAGTAGGCCTGGAACCCGTAAGGCGTATCCACGACCGACAGCTTGGGCGCATGCACGCCCTTGATCGCGACGACGCTTTCGTTGATCTCCGCCTTGACCGGCTGGGCATGCAGGAGCCCGATGTGGGCGGAATCCAGCAGCGTTTCCAGGTTCTGCGTCCAGTTCGAATCCGTATATCCGACCCGGGCGCGGCGATGCTCGGCCGGCAGGAGGCAGAACTCCCACTCGGGGAAGACCGGCGGCTCACCCGGCCCCAGATACACCCACAGCGCGCCGCCCGCCTCCCGGACGGGAAAAGCGGGAACCTTGATGGTCGAACAGAAGCGGGGATTGGATTCCGACGGTGTGGCGATGCACGTGCCCGACACGTCGAACTTCCAGCCGTGGAAGATGCACGTCAGCGCATTGTCACCGGTTCGGCCCAGGGCCAGGGACGCCCCGCGGTGCGGGCACTGCTCCTCGAAGAACCCGACCTTTCCGCTGCCGTCGCGAAAGGACACGAACTTCTCGCCCAGCAGCTCGACCTTCCTGGGCGGACCATTGGGGTCGAGCGCCTCGGATCTCAGGTAAGGGAGCCAATAGCGGCGGGCCATGTCGTGCAGGATGGAACCCGGCTCGACATCGTTGTAGCGGTCATTGTCTGCTGCGGACAGCATGGGGCATTCTCCAGGATCGTTCCGTCTCCGCGTTCCCCGGCGCCTGATGGACCGGGGAACACCTTGGAACGGATTCTGGCGTGCCGCTCGCGGTTTGTTGACCGCCGCACCATCGAGAATGTCCGCTTTGTTTCAAACCCGGGGCCACGAAAGATCGTTCCCACCCCGGAAGCCCGCCAGTACCGCCCTACACCCCCTTCAACGGCACGCCGGTCTTGGCCTGGATCTCATCGGCGCTGACGCCTTTGGCCAACTCCACCAGCACCAGTCCGTCTGCCGTCACATCGATCACGCCCAGGTCGGTGATGATGCGATCCACGACGCCCACGCCCGTCAGCGGCAGCGTGCACTCGGGCAGTATCTTCAGCTCGTGGCCACCATCCTTCTTCCTGGCCACGTGCTCCATCAGGATCACCACCCGCTCGACGCCGGCCACGAGGTCCATCGCACCCCCCATGCCCTTGACCATCTTGCCGGGAATCATCCAGTTGGCCAGGTCGCCCTTCCCGCTCACCTGCATGGCGCCCAGGATGGACAGGTTGATCTTGCCGCCGCGGATCATCGCGAAGCTCTGGTCGCTGCCGAAGATCGACGATCCCGGCAGCGTGGTCACGGTCTGCTTGCCCGCGTTGATGAGGTCCGCATCCACCTGGTCGTCGGTCGGGAACGGGCCGATGCCCAACATGCCGTTCTCGGACTGCAGCCAGACCTCGATATCGCCCGGCACGTGGTTGGCCACCAGGGTCGGGATGCCGATCCCGAGATTCACATAGAAACCGTCACGCAGTTCCCGGGCAGCCCACGCCGCCATCTGATCCTTGCTCCATGCCATCTCAGTTCTCCGCCTTGGTCGTCGTGCGCTGCTCGATCCGCTTCTCCGGGTTGCGGTTCTGGACGATGCGATGGATGTAGATGCCCGGCAGGTGGATATCGTCGGGCGCCAGTTCGCCGACCTCGACGATTTCCTCGACCTCGGCGATGGTGATCTTCCCCGCCGTCGCCGCCGCCGGATTGAAGTTGCGGGCCGTATAGCGGAAGCGCAGATTGCCGGCCCGGTCGGCGACGTGCGCCTTGATCAGGGCCACATCCGGCACCAGGGCGCGCTCCATGACATAGGTTTCCCCGTCGAACTCCCGCAGCTCCTTGCCTTCGGCGACCAGGGTCCCGACGCCCGTCTTGGTGAAAAAGGCCGGGATACCGGCCCCGCCGGCGCGCAGCTTCTCGGCCAGCGTTCCCTGCGGCGTGCACTCCAGCTCCAGCTCTCCGCTCAGATACTGCCGCTCGAATTCCTTGTTCTCGCCCACGTAGGACGAAATCATCTTCCGGATCTGCCGGCTTTCCAGCAGCTTGCCGAGCCCGAAGCCGTCCACGCCGGCGTTGTTTGAAATCACGGTAAGACGCTTGGCGTCCGACACGCGCAGCGCCTCGATCAGCGCCTCCGGGATGCCACACAGGCCGAAGCCCCCGACCGCGATCATCTGGTCGTCTTTCACGACGCCCGCCATCGCATCGAGAGCGGATGGATAAATCTTGTTCACGACACCTCCTCCAGGGAACGGGACCCACCGCCACGCCCCGCCGCCAGGACCTGGCGGACGGCGTGCGTTTGAAAGATACTACGTACCCGTCTACGTAGTTTTGCTTAGGAGCCACCGATGTCGACCGACGCGGACTATCGCCTTGCCTTCGAAATGGCGCCCATCGGCCTCGTGCTGTCGAAGGACCGGATCATTGTCGATTGCAACAGCTATGTATGCGACGTCTTCCACGCATCCCGCGAAATCCTGCTGGGCGCATCGTTCCGCGAGCTATACCCGACAACCGAGGAATTCGAGCGCCTGGGCAAGCGCATCGCGCCCATCCTGAACAAGCATGGCCGGTATGCCGACACACGCATCATGAAACGCGCCACGGGACAGCATTTCTGGTGCCGGGTAACCGGCCGGGCCTTCAACCGCGAACGGCCGCACGAAGCCGGAATCTGGACCTTCGAGGACGTCAGCGCCGAGCGGCCCCGGACCTCCGAGGCCCTGACGCCGCGCGAACGGGAGGTCGCGTCCCGGCTTCTGGACGGCAAGACCTCGAAGGTGATCGCCAAGGAACTGGATATCAGCCCGCGCACCGTGGAGGTGTTCCGGGCGAGTTTGATGAAGAAATTTTCCGCTGCAAATACCGCGGATCTGATTCATCGGATGCTGTCGGCATGAAAGAAAAATACCCCCTTGATGTCGTCAAGGGGGTATCGCCACGCCAGCTTGGCCTTAGTCGGCGGCAACGCAGCTGAAGTTCGCCGCGTCGTCGGTGCTGCCGGTTCCCTTGTACCGCGCGACTTGCGGGTACTGGCAAAGCGGCCGGGTGCGTGCCACCTTGTTGTCGACCAGCTTGGTCGCGACGATCGCGCCAGGCTTGGTGTCCTTCTCCGACCAATTCATCAGCGCGCGGAAGATGTCGTGCTGAGGGTCCTTCGCCACCGTGCCGCTGCTGCCCTGCCCGAACTGGTTGGGACCGTCGCCACTTCCGCAATGGCCCATTCCCGGCACCATGTAGAGCGTTGCGAATTCGTCGACGGCAGTCGTACCCATTTTTTCCTTGACCGCGTCGTAATAACGGACGGTGCCCTGCGGCATGATGAGATTGTCGCTCCAGCCGTGATACATGATCAGCTTGCCGCCGCGTGCCTTGAACGCGGACAGGTCCGGGTTGTCCGTCCCGATCACGGGATTGACCATGCGGACCGTATCGGCGAAGAACTGGCCGTAGTTGGCGTAAGTCAGCGTCTTCCAGTCCCAGTTGGGGTCGAGATAGACCCAGTATCTAGGCTGCTCGACCGCGATACTGAAGGGCGCGGCACCCGCCAGGGAAGTAAGATTGGCGCCGCGCTCCACACCCGGCCACAAAAGATTGCCGGACAGATCGCGCGCGCCGTCCCATATCTTCTTGATGGCTATCGCCTCGGCCGGCGTCAGGCACGAACCATCCGCACAATCGGCACGCGTAATATTGTTGTCCGTGGATGGATCGTAGCGGCATGAACGCGGATCGTCGATCACGCCATCGGCAACGCCGTCGGCGGCATCGCAGCTCGCGACCGCCCTTGACGTGGCAAGGCCGAGCTTGTCGCGGCTGATCGCGGCTCCCAGGTCGTTGTTCATCACCACCTGAGGCCATATCTGATACGCCTGGAAGCGGTCCCAGTGAATCGCAGGCGCGCCCGCCACGATGGCGTCGTAGTCGCCGGGATAGCGCTGCGCCATCATCAGCCCCTGGCGACCGCCCGTCGAGCACCCGTACCAGTACGAACGCACCGGATCCTGCCCGTAATAGCTCTTGGTCAGTTGCTTGCCTATGACGGACATCAGATGCTCGCTGCGGAATGCGAAATCCTCTTGCAGCTGAGTGTTGGGAACGCCCGGAGACAACATGCCGAACGAGCCGCCCACCGACGATTTGTGGCCGGTATCCGTCTGTACTCCGACGAACCCCTGCTTGATGGAATCCGTGGCGACGCTCACCGATCCCGCGTAGCCACCCCCGCCCTCGGAGCGGAATCGGCCGTTCCACGTACCGTCCGAGGGCATGGCGACCCAGATATTCACTTCCGGGTCCACCTTGACCTTCACCAGGCAGTACTGCTTGGTCGGGTCTCCATCGACGGTGTTGGAACTGACATCCAGGATCGTTGCCTTGAAGCCCTTGGCGGGAGCGTCGTCGGTCGTGAGTACGACTTTGCCGATCCCTTCCGGCGAACAATTCATCACCGGGGCGATCGCCAGATCCCCTACCCCCGGATTCCCCCCGGAAGGCGGCGGCGCGGGGTTGTCCGTTCCCCCATCACCGCCACCGCACGCCGCAAGCGCGGCCAATGCCATCGTGGTCATTCCCCAGCGCATGGCGCCGGCTCTTCTACGCAGTTCCATCATGGTCTCCTCATTGCCCATCGCGGCCGTCCTTCACCGACAGCATGCGTGAGCGACTTTTCCCACTCGGGTGCAGCCTTTTTGAAATTGGATTCATTCACACAGGTTTCGTTTCTCCATGAACCTCCTCATCATTGATCTCCTGCCTTGACTTGCCCTGCACACTGGACAGATATCGCTTGGGGGGCATCCCCATGTACTTGGCGAACACCGCCGAGAAATGGCTCTGGCTGGAAAATCCGGCCTTCCGGGCCACGCTCGCCAGCGGATGCCCCTGCTTCACGAGAACAGCCGCGGCCTCGACACGAGCCCGCAGCACGTATTGATATGGCGACGTGCCGGTCGTCATGCGGAAGAGCTTCATGAAGTGCGGTTTGCTCAAACCGATCAACCCGGCCAGGGCATCGACGTTCATGTCGGTCCCGATCGACTCCTTGATGTATTCGTCGATTGCCCGCAGTTGCGGCGAAGTAAGACGGCCCCTGTCGAAAGTCCGGGTCAGCGGGCGGGAAGAGAATCTCCGCCTGAGATACAACGCCAGGCCCAGGCACAGAGATTGCGCATACAACGGTCCATTCGGACACCCATGCTGGACTTCCCGGGCAATCGCGAGCATGGTCTGCAGCAATGACGGATCGTAGAACTGCAGGTCCAGGTCCAACGGGACATCGAGAATTTCGTCATCCAGCTTCATGGCCGGATTCAATTCGGACATGTCCAGCTCTATGACCACGCGTTCGGCGTTCAGGGAATGCCACCAGCATCGTTCGATCTCCGTATGCGGAGCAAAGAGCCCGATCGATCCTGGATCCGTTTTCAGCTGAAACGGCTTGCCGTTGCACAACATGGTGGCCTCGGCATGGCCGGATGCGATGCAGGCCAGGCTCGGATGCGCGCGATAGCGGGCCGGGTTGTGCAGAGGTCCATCCGCGAAGTTGTATCCCAGCGGAAATCCTGCCCACCGCTCCAAGGCTTCCCGTGTCAGAAAGCTGCGCTCGTTGTAGAGCGTCGGCTCGGCGTCTACGTCATACGGATAAGCGTGCCTGCCCATGTCACCTCCTCGCGCCAGCGGATATGCGCTATCGCTTTCCGACTCCCAACAACTTGTCCAGCCGTTCCGTGTCGGCGGCCAGCTCGGCGCTGGCGCCGGCATGGGCCACCACCCCGCGCTCGAGCACGATGGCATGTTGCGACATGGACAGCGCCAGGACCGGATGCTGCTCGACAATGATGGCGGTCAGGCCTTCGTCGGCGCACATGCGGCGCACCGCCTCGGACAGTTCCTCGACGATGATGGGCGCCAGGCCCTCCATGGGTTCGTCCAGCAGCAGCAACTGCGGGTTGATCATCAGCGCGCGGCCGATGGCCAGCATCTGCTGTTCGCCGCCCGAGAGCTGTCCGCCGTAGTTGCCGGCGCGTTCGCGCAGGCGCGGAAAGAGCCCGTACACGCGTTCGAGCGTCCAGTGTGTGCCGCGCGCGATGACCTCCAGGTTCTCGCGCACTGTCAGCGACGGGAACACCTCGCGTTCCTGTGGCACCCAGCCGATGCCCCGGCGCGCGCGGTCGGCCGAGCGCAGGCGGGTGATGTCCTCGCCCAGCCACCGTATGCGGCCGCGCTTGACCGTGGTGTTGCCCATCAGCGTCTCGAGCAGCGTAGTCTTGCCCACGCCGTTGCGTCCGAGGATGGCCAGGCTTTGGCCGCGTTCGATCGTGACCGACAGGTCGCTCAGCACGACCGCGTCGTGGTAGCCGGCCGTGAGGTTTTCGATTTGCAGGAAATCAGACACGCGAATTCCCCAGGTAGGCCGCCCGCACCTGCGGGTCGGCGGCGATTTCGGCGGGCGTGCCTTCCACCAGGACGGCGCCCGCCACCAGCACCGAGATGCGCTGGGCGAAGCGGAACACCAGATCCATGTCGTGTTCGATGAACAGCACCGTCATTTCCCTGGGCAGGCCGGCGATCACCTCGAACAGCTCGCCGCTTTCGTCCTCGGGCACCCCGGCCGCCGGCTCGTCCAGCAGCAGGATGCGGGGCCTGGCGGCCAGCGCCAGCACGATCTCGAGCAGGCGCTGCTTGCCGTAGGGCATCTCGGCGGTGTCGACGTGGGCGTACTGGGCGAGGTTGAACTGCTTGAGCAGCGCGTGGGCCTCGTCGGCCACCCAGGAGCAGCTGCGCAGCGTACGCCACCAGACATTGCCCAGCGCCTCGCGCTCGGAGATGGCCAGCGAGGCGGCCTGCAGCGGCGTCAGGGCCGGGAACAGCGTGTTGATCTGGAAGGTGCGCACCAGCCCGCGGTGCACCCGCTTGTCCGCCGGCAGGTGGGTGATGTCGTCGTCGTCCAGGCTGATGCGCCCGTCGGTCGGGCGCAGGATGCCGGTCAGGAGGTTGATCAGCGTGGTCTTGCCGGCGCCGTTCGGGCCGATCAGCGCCTGGCGCGAGCCGGGCGCGATGTCCAGGGTCACGCCGTTGACGGCGGTGAAGCCGCCGAAGCGCTTGGTCAGCTTGCGGGTGCGCAGCACGGGCGTCGCGAGGGCCGCGGTCGTCATAGTCGTTGCTCCCGTACCTTGAAGACCCGGGACAGCACGCCCAGCACGCCGCCGCGGCCGATCATGACCACCAGGATCAGGAAGATGCCGAGCCAGAACTGCCAGAACTTGGGATCGAAGTCGGAGAAGAAGTCGTGCACGGTCATGTACAGCAGCGCGCCGATCAGGCCGCCGTACAGGCGTCCGGTGCCGCCCAGGATGAGGATGATGAGGATCTCGGCGGAGCGGTTGAAGCTGAGCATCTCCAGGCCGACGAACTGCGTGGTCTGCGCCAGCAGCGCGCCGGCCACGCCGGCGATGGCGGCCGAGAAGCAATAGGCCAGGCGCAGGCGCGCGGCCACGGGCGACCCGATGGCCAGCATGCGCCGCCGGTTGTCGTGGATGCCGCGCAGCACCAGCCCGAAGGGCGACTTCAGCATCAGGCGCACCGCCAGGAACATCAGCAGCACGATGCAGAAGGTATAGATGAAGGCAGTCTTGCCCCAGAGGTCGAAGCGGAACTGGCCGAGCACCGGCCACATGTCCACGCCCTGCAAACCGTCGGCGCCGCCGGTGATGGGGGTCAGGCGGTTGGCCAGCTCGAAGAACAGCACGCACACGCCTATCGTGATCATCAGGCGGGTCAGGTCGCTGCCGCGCACGATCAGGTAACTGAGCATGTAGCCCAGCACCGCGCACACCCCCAGCGCCAGCACCAGTCCGGAGAACGGTTCGCCCCAGCCGTACTTGGCCAAGAGGCCCGCCAGGTACGCGCCGATGCCGAAGAACGCCGCATGGCCCACCGTCAGGATGCCGGCATACCCCAGGGCGATGTCCAGCGCGATCGCGAACAGGCCCGTGATCATGATCTGCGTGATCAGGACCAGCTTCTCGGGCAGGAGGAAGTAGGTCGAGGCCAGCGCCAGCCAGAACACCACTTCCAGCGCGACGATCTGGCGCGGATTCAGATTCAGTTTAGTCATACGAGGCCCTTCTTGGGGATCAGGCCGTGGGGGCGTACGAGTAGTACGACCACCATGAACACGTAGATCAGGAAGGCGCCGAGTTCGGGTATGTAGTATTTGCCGCCCACGTCGACGATGCCCACCAGCACGGCCGCGACGAAGGGACCGACGATGGTGCCGGCGCCGCCCACGCAGACCACGATCAGGAAATAGATCATGTATTTGAGCGGGAAGGACGGATCGAGCCCCAGCATGCCCAGGCCCAGCGCGCCGCCCAGTCCGGCCAGGCCGCAGCCGAACGAGAAGGTCAGGAAGAACAGCCGGTCGACCCGCACGCCCAGGCCCGCGGCCACGCGCTGGTTGTCCACCGCGGCGCGCACCATGGCGCCGTAGCGCGTCTTGTTGATGAGCAGCAGCAGGGCCGCCAGCACGACGAAGCCCACGACGATCAGGAACAGCCGGTAGGCGCCCGCGTCCATGCCCAGCAGCGAGATCTGGCCGCGCAGCCATTCGGGCGCGGTGAAGGGCTGCATGGTGGGGCCGAACAGGTAGGTGCCGCCCGCCACGAACACGAACACGATGCCGATGGACAGCAGCACGTGGTCGAGCGGATGCGCGCGGTACAGCCGGCGGAAGAAGACGAATTCAAGCAGCGCGCCCACCACGGCGGCGCTGATGAAGGCCAGTGCCAGGCTGGCGACGAACGGTACCTGCAGCCGGCTCATGGCCAGCGCGGCCACGTAGCCGCCCACCATGGCGAAGGCGCCATGGGCGAGGTTGACGAAGTTCATCAGGCCCATCGTGATCGATAGGCCCACTCCGATCAGGAACAGCAACATACCGTAGGCCAGGCCGTCGAAGATTACGATGCCCATGTGTGCTTCCAGCTAACCTCAATGAATGGGACAAGCAGTGCCAGCGCGCGATGGCCGCGCACTGGCTTGCGATCACTTGGCCTTGCCCGGGTCCTTCAGATCGGACACTTTGTCGAACTCGATGTTGTACAGGTGGTTGCCGCGGCGTTCGACCTTGCGCGATGTTGTACAGGTGGTT
>Ga0124846_1000238_pt1 | contig 10065 bp, 10 predicted proteins | sample ThiBio_1000_biof_FD_88620 | JGI IMG/M metagenome (GOLD analysis project Ga0124846, IMG submission 88620) | Wastewater bioreactor microbial communities from Cape Town, South Africa - Thiocy_expt_1000_biof (PacBio error correction) | ecosystem: Engineered > Bioreactor > Thiocyanate-remediating >... | reverse complement strand
CCGAAAATAACCAGCAAACTAGCAATGTATACTTTTTCGAGTAGCGAAGTGGTTTTAGCCATATCCCCTAGTTTACCCCAGAAAATGGTACAATGAATAGTACTTATGAGCCGCCGAAATTCTAAGCTGTATAGCTTTATCCTTATGCTCGTTGATGCACTAGTGTTGATTGTTTCCTTTGTTATCGCCTACATCGCTCGTGTTCAGTACGACCCACGCCCGCTTCTACATAATATTTACGCCTACGACTACCTGTTTGCGTTCTTACTCATTATCCCCTTCTGGATTGCTATTTTTGGCCTCATTGGCCTGTATCAGCCTAAAACCTATAACCGCCGCCTCATTGAGTGGGGTAAGATCGCGATTGGCTCATTTTTGGGTATTCTTCTTATTATTGGTTGGGAATACGTCAGCACTAAGGAACTATTCCCCGCCCGCTTGGTTGCGGCCTATGCCCTAGTGGCGTCATTTATCCTTATTGTTATTGAGCGCGAAGCAATGCGCTTAGTCCGGACCTTAAGCTACCGCTACGGCCGAGGCGTTCGTCGCGTCCTGCTTATTGGGTCGTCCGATGCCGCCGTGGATATTGCCGAAACCCTAGCCGACACCAAACATAGTGGGCATCGTATCGTCGCTGTGGGTGGGCCAAAACGGCTACTCGGCACTATTGAACATGCTGTACATTTTTCTACCCCCGAGGCGGCTTTAAAAGAAATTGAAGCATTAGGCATCTCAACTATTATTCAAACTGATCTTTACGAGGACACTGCACGCAATCAACACATCCTTGGGGCAGCCCAAGCACAGCACATTGATTATAATTTTATCCCCGGCGAGTCTGAATTTTACTCTGGTAAAAATACTGTTGATGTCTTCCTTGGCTACCCGATGATTACCGTTTACCAAACACCCCTTGTGGGTTGGGGCGCAATTATTAAACGCATTTTTGATCTTGTAGCAGGGTCACTAATTACCCTAGTGTTATCACCCCTCCTCATCGTTATCTTCATCATTAAAAAACTGGTCGATCGTGGCCCGGCATTCTACATCAGCCCTCGACTGAGCCGTTTCTCCGAGCCAATTGGTCTTATCAAATTCCGCAGTATGGGCGCGCAATACGGCAGCCGCGATGCCGCCGATGAATTCCGCAGCATGGGCAGGGAAGACCTAGCATTAGAGTACGAAACCAACCGCAAAGTCGACAACGACCCTCGCGTTACCCGTTTCGGCAATTGGCTGCGCAAAACCTCAATCGACGAGTTGCCTCAAATTTTCAACGTTCTGCGTGGCGATATCAGTTTGGTTGGGCCGCGTCCAATCCTTCCCCAAGAAGTAAAACTCGCTAAAGGCCGCACCGCTCTTCTTCATAGTGTTAAGTCGGGTATGACAGGGCTATGGCAAGTATCTGGGCGTAGCGAGCTGATTTTTGAGGACCGCATTGAACTCGAGCTCTTTTATGCCCAAAACTGGACTTTTTGGCTTGATATTAAAATTCTATTCAAGACATTCTGGGTGGTTGTTCGCGGCAAAGGAGCAAAATAATCATGCCTAGTCGTCGAGCGCCTAAGATAGCTATTATTCATGACTGGCTCACCAACATGGGTGGCGCCGAGCCGCTCGTATTAGAGATTCATAAGCTCTTCCCAAAAGCCCCTATGTATACGTCGGTATTTGACGCCGACAAAATGACCGCCTTTAAAGACATCGACGTACGTACTACCAATCTGCAAACAAAGCTCCCCAAGAAGCTTCGCTTCAAACACATCCTTTGGCCTACCCTGCGCGCCACAGCCTTTCGCCAACTCGACCTGTCGGAATTCGATATTATTATTTCCAGTTCAAGCGCAGAGGCAAAGGCTATTCGCAAAACCCGGCCTGTGCAAGTCCACATCGCCTATATCCACACCCCGCCTCGTTACTACTGGAGCCACTATGAAGAGTTTAAGAACGAATTTACCTTCGGCCCGTTCACCCCTTTTATTCGTCCAGTCATTCCCTACTTTGTAAAAAAAATGCGCCAACTAGACCTCGAGTCTACTAAAGATATCGACGTCTTTATTGCCAACTCCACTGTTACCCAACAGCGTATTAAAGAGTATTACAATAAGCCAAGTACTATTATTTACCCACCCGTAAACGTCGACCGATTTACCCCGCCGCCAAAAGGTGAACGCTCTGGGTACGTGGTATGGGGGAGGCACGTCCCCTACAAGCGTTTCGACCTTGCTATCAAAGCCGCCAACAAACTGGGTGCTCAGCTTACTATCGCCGGTACCGGCCCCGACACCGAGCGGCTCAAAAGCCTGGCTGGCCCAACCGTTACTTTTGTAGGGCGCATTAGTGACGAAGAACTCGTAAAACTAGCGCAATCGTCGAAAGCTTTTCTTTTCCCAAATGAAGAAGATTTTGGCATTTCAGCCGTGGAAGCATTAGCCGCCGGCACCCCCGTCATCGCCTATAAAAAAGGTGGCGCATTAGACATCGTACAAGACGGCGAAACAGGTGTCTTTTTTGAGAAACAAACTGTTGAGAGCCTCGTGGAAGCTATGCAAAAGTTTGAACAACAGACCACAGAAGACTCACGTTCTTTCCTTCCTGCTACACTTCACCGCAAGGCTAAGCGGTTCGACAGAGGTTTTTTTGCAACAAAAATGCAGAAAATTGTTAGTGACTATACCCCAAAAGACTTATAACTATTCAACAGTGACACTCTTTGCTAAGTTACGAGGCTGATCCACGTCATTACCTCTTGCGACAGCAATATAGTAGGCGAGCAATTGCGACACCACATTAAAAACCATAGGGGTCAGAATCTCTAGTTTTGTTTTTATACGAACAACTTTTTCGGCACTTATTCGCTTGTCGGTGTTGGTAATAACTACAGCATGGGCACCTCTAGCGTTCATTTCAATAAGGTTGCTTTGTGACTTCTCATACAGCCAATTATCTTGCAAGAAATATACTTCAAAGAAACGATCATCAATCAAAGCTATTGGACCATGCTTAAGTTCGCCAGCCGCATACCCCTCGGCTTGAATATATCCGACTTCCTTGAGTTTTAGAGCACCCTCAAGCGCTATAGGGAATTGGGTATCTCGACCAACATATAATGCATGTTCAAAGCGAGCATACTCCTTGGCTATCTTCTTAATTTCGGTTGATGTATTTTCTAGGACCGCTTCAATCTCGCCTGGTAACAGATATAGCTCTTTAACGTAGGTATTTAATGCTTTGACACTCGCTCCTTTGGCCTGCGCGACCATAAGACCAAACATAGTAATAGCAGCGACTTGTGATGTAAAAGCTTTAGTACTTGCCACGCTAATTTCAGCACCAACATGCACGTAAACTCCACCATCAACCTCTCGCGCAATAGTACTCCCAACTGCATTAACAATGCCCAAGCATTTTACACCCCGGCGTTTCAGTTCTTGTAAACAAGCCAGCGTATCGGCGGTCTCTCCAGACTGGGAAACAATCAGCGCAACAGTATTATCGGGCACATGAAAAGATCTATACCGCAACTCGCTGGCTACTTCAGAACGAATAGTGATATCGTCTGTAAATTGTTCGATAAAGTACCCCGCCATCATTCCTGCGTAATAGGCCGTGCCGCAGCCAACAATCATGATGTTACGAATATCTCGCAACTCATCGTCGCTCATGTTGACCCCACCAAGCTTTACACTGTTTGTTTTGACATTAATACGACCACTTAAAGTCGAGCGAAGACTGGCTGGTTGTTCGTATATTTCCTTAAGCAAAAAGTGATCAAAACCTTCTTTTTGAATGGCTTGTAAATCGAGTTCCAATTTCTCTACCTCAGCATCAACCACTTGCGCATCAAGATCATACAACTGAATACCCTCACGACTACACACGCCAATTTCACTGTCGTGTAGGTAAATAACTCGGTCAGTATGACCAACCAGCGCCGAGGCATCACTTGCGATAAAACCTCACCCTCAGCTATACCTACAATGAGTGGGCTGCCTTTTCGGGCAATAATAATTTCGTTTGGGTCTTTAACACTAAAAAGTGCAATCCCATATGCCCCTACCACCATCTTCAGAGCACCCGTAACAGCCTCAAGGAGCGTGCTTGTATCTTTGTTGAGGTAATCAATTAATGCCGCAAGCACTTCGCTATCAGTATCACTCTTAAAAATATAGTCATGCTTGGCAAGCATGTGCTTTAGATCTTGATAATTCTCAATAATTCCATTGTGTACAAGATAGATATCCCCAACGTGATGTGGGTGTGCGTTACGCTTACTCGGCTCTCCATGGGTTGCCCAACGAGTGTGTCCAATACCTACGGTATCTTTGGTTTTATGTGTCTGCGCCCTGGCTTCTAGTTCGGTAACTTTACCCTTTGACCGCAGGAGGGTAGTTTTTGCATTTTTATCCATAGTTGCAACACCCGCACTATCATAACCTCTATATTCCAGACGCTTTAAGCCACCAATTAAAATTTGCTGCGCTTCTTTATGTCCAATGTATCCGACAATTCCACACATGGGTAGTACCTTTCTTGAGCCCTATCAGACAAGCCCAATACATTCTATTAAAACGTAATCGATATAGAAAATCCATAAAAATATTATAATTTCTTATAAAATCAAAAATTACAACGACTTATCTTTTTTGTTCAAAGAGGTATTTTTTGAAGCAACCGCTTCACCAAAGAGCCAATTAGCAAACAAACCAGAGACACGTATCGATGGCGTATCGACATACCGCTCAAATATATACACCGCTGGAACAAGTACAATGCAAGCGGCAAGTAGCGCAAGCGCTACAGCCAGGCCATAGTACATATGTGAGTGTAGTAGCAAGAATACCCCAGCGGCAACAGTAAAAAGTACCGCCATATGAACAAGGTAGATTGAAAAACTATATTTACCCAATATATATATTCTCTTACTAGCAAAGAAGCTTGATACTCTTCTAAGTGAAATAACTGCAATAAGCACTGCCGTAGCACCCAGTGACAGATACATTATTTGATTTGCGCCAACACTAAGCCACGGTATTTGCAAGGCTGCGTAGATACTTCCTTCTGGAATACTGTAAGGATACCCGCCAAGGAAAAGACCGATTAGGAAAATAAGCACGAGCCAACCTTGAGCCTTGGTTTCAACGAAAGGAAACTTCTTATGGCTATATAGGTCGGCAAGTATCATACCGGTGACAAACGCAAGGTACCAGGTTTGAAAAGTAGCAAATATAAGCAGGCTATATATAGCCCAACGATTTTTAGCCTTTCCAAACAATAAAATGACCGCAAACACCAATAAAGAACCTAGTAGTTCGTAGCGCATTGTCCATAGTACAGGGTTATAAGCCTCTGCACCGAGCGTACCAAAGAAAATATTCCACAGCCCCTCACTAAAAACCTGTTCAATCGAAACAGTTTGCGGCCAAAGGTGCGCCAACCACAACGACCCGGTAATTGTGGCTGTATCATTCTTTAACCAGGATAAACCAAACCCAACGACCAAAAAAGTTATTACAATGGATGAAAAGGCCGGAAGCATAAGACGTAAATACCTTTTCCCCGCTATACGCATAACCAACCCGTCACCCTTACCATTAAAGTAGCCTGTAGACAACACGAAGCCGCTTAGTACAAAGAAGATAGCAACCGCAAATGCACCAGATGTAAATACACTCAAAGGGTTACCGTACATAACGTCCTCTATGCGGGAGTGGTGCAATGCGGACATACCAAGAGTTGTTCCATACACCAATGAAGGATAGAACATACTAAGACCATGGAAAAGAACGACTATAATTGCCGCAACTCCTCTTAAGCCCTCGAGAGCTTGTAACCTCTCACCTTCTTGCACACTCATGCAAGAATTATTCTACAGTAGACGCCGCTTAAGACAAAGGTCTACCTGATGACCGCTAGAATCGTTTCAAGTCGATGAACAGTATCTTCCCATTTGTCGACATCTAGACAGTCAATACCAAAAGCCTTAACAGGATAGTCATTGCCACCTTCTTGAAGACGGTCTCCAAAAAAGAGAATATCATCTTTACTAATATCAATTGCATCAATTAATTTTTGCATGCCATATGCTTTATCAATACCCTCTCTGGTAACATCAATTGAAGTTGAGCCACCAGCGCGCACCTCTAAGCCAGGCAGCGACCGTGAAGCAAGGTCACGCAAAGCAGCCTTTTTGGTCCCCTCTGGGTCCCAGGCATACTTATCTTCCGGTGTTGCTTTTTGTCCTAAAGCCGAGAAAGTAATTTGACTACCACGATCTTCAATAATATCACCAGCCGGGTGTGCCTCCCATAGACCTAACTCGTTTGCAGATACTTCGAGTACATCAATAACTTGCTGTTTCTGTTCATCCGTAAGATCCTCCGCATACTGCAGCTGCCATTCATCGTCGAGTTCATCATAGCGATAGTACCTGGTTCCACAAGTAGGCATTAGGTGGAGTCGATTCAACTTGTGAGGCTCAATGTGCAAACGATCAACAACTTGAGTTTTGAATTGTTCAAACTTTCCACCAGAAATAATACAAACTTCAAAATGCTCTAGTATGTTACCAAGTGTTTCAGCCATTTGGTCACTAATAGGAGATTTAGTAATAGCTAACGTGTCATCAAGATCAAAGGCAAGAACTTTTTTCATTTTTTACTCTCCTTTGTCAGCTTTAATTTGCGCCACAGCATCTTTTACTTTTTGGCTTAAGTCCTTACGAGCTACAAGTATGCCGTTTGGTGTATTGATAACAACAATATTGTCGAGTCCAATTGTTACAACAGGTTTTTCTTCATCGTTTTGAACATAAATATTTTCACTATCAATAGTGTAAATAGCTTTTCCTTTTGTGAAATTGCCGTTCTCGTCAGAACTATTAGCTTCGTGAAGATCTTTAAACGAACCTATATCCATCCAGTCAAAACTTGCCGGCACGACGGCTAGGTTTTGCGAGCGCTCAGCTAAGGAATAGTCAATAACAAGTTCAGGGAAAGACAGATAGGTTTGATTGTATTCTTCGGATAAGGGAGCGTGGATGGCAGCTAGTCGGTCGTAACTCTCTTGAAGGTCAGTTGCAACCGCACGGATTTCCGACAGGAAGGTGTCGACCGACCCTACAAAGTACCCGCAATTCCAGAGATAATTACCAGCCTGAAGATACTCTTGCGCAGTAGTAAAGTCAGGCTTTTCTTTAAACGACTCTATACTGTACGCACCAGTACCTTGCAACTCACCATCACGTTCGATATACCCAAAGCCCGTGGCCGGGAAGGTTGGTTCGATACCAATAAGAGTTACCTTATGTGTTTCGGATGAAGCCTTAGCGGCAGTCTGGAGTGATTTTACATACCCTTCAACATCGCGAATATTGTGATCCGAGTGTACAAATGCAACCGGCTCATTATGGCTATGATTACGGGAAATAATATCGAGAGCGAAAACAATACAGTTACCCGTGCCACGACGACCAGGCTCAATTAAGAAATGGTCCTCGGCTAATTCAGGGAGTTGGTCTTTTACATGATGAGCATGGCTTGCTTCGGTAACCACATATACCGTTTCACCTACGCGAACAGCGCGGTCATAGGCGGATTGCAGCAAACTTCGTTCACCAGTTAATTTTAATAGATGCTTCGGGTAGTCACTCGTTGAGAGGGGCCACAGGCGGGTGCCAGAGCCACCGGCAATTATTACAGTAATCATAAAACCATTATAGCATTACAATTACCTGTTTAAAGTTAGGCAAAATACCTTTATACTACAAGGGATATAATAGTTTGGAGAGTCCTATGTTAATTTCAGTTGTCGTCCCGCTTTACAACGAGTCGGAAGGAATTGAAACATTTCACAGCAAACATCTAGCGCCCGCCTTAAAAAAACAAACCGGGTTTTCTTTTGAAGTTATATACGTCAACGACGGAAGTAGCGATGATACTCTTAGTAAAGTCCATAAAATTGCTAAAGAAGACTTGTCTGTTCGCGTTATTAACCTATCAAGAAATTTTGGCAAAGAAATGGCAACCACTGCTGGCATTTTTCATGCTAATGGAGATGCACTTGTAATCATGGACGGAGACGGGCAGCACCCGCCTGAAAAAATAGGTGAATTTATCGCTCATTGGCAAAAGGGTGCTCAAGTTGTGGTCGGAATACGCTCGAGCAACGAAAAAGAGGGTGTTGTAAAGAAGTACGGCTCAAAACTCTTTTACAAACTATTTAATGCAACAGCCGGCCATGAAATTATACCAAGATCAACCGACTACCGTTTGATCGACAAAGTTGTCCAGCAAGAGTTTATAAGTTTTGACGAACGCAACCGTATAACCCGTGGGCTTATAGACTGGCTTGGATTCGATAAAGAATATGTTGTTTTCCAATCCCCCGAGCGTATTGCCGGCTCAGCATCATACTCGATCAACCAGTTATTCAAATTAGCTTTTAATAGTTTCGTCTCTTTGTCTCTTCTTCCCCTGTTTTTGGTTGGGTGGGCCGGCGCTTTCATTACCCTTGCATCACTCATTTTAGGTATAAGTGTCTTTATAGAACAATTTATCTTAGGTGATCCTTTAAAACTAAACATTACTGGCTCTGCCCTGCTGGGGATATTTATTTCATTTCTTGTTGGTATCGTTCTTGTGTCACAAGGTATCATTGCTGTTTATCTTTCGCACGTACATGGTCAAACCCAGGCTCGACCTTTATTCGTCATAAATCCAAAAGGATCAATTAAGGTTAATGAAGAACGCAAAAAGGCTACTAAGAAACGCTCGTAACTCACAGTTCATCCGCTACATTTTTGTTGGCGGTACGTCATACATCCTTGAAATTGGGTTACTGGCATATTTAGAATATGGGCTATACATCCCTACTGTTGTGTCGGTCAGTATTAGTTTCTGGTTTGGGTTCCTGGTTGCTTTTGTGTTACAAAAAATAGTTACGTTTGAAGACCGTCAGCGCTCTGTAAAGAAAATAGCATGGCAAAGCATAAGTTACTCACTTCTTGTTGCTTTCAATTTCATATTTACTCTGGTATTTGTTCAGCTATGTAGTCCAGTTGCAGGAGTGCTCATTGCTCGAACCATCGCCCTTGTGATTACAACAATATGGAATTATGTGGTTTATTCTAAGGTGATTTTCAAGTAGGGTCATATATTAGGAAATATGACAATTTCCTGCTATTTTTATAGTATAATAGTGTACATAAGCATAAGCTGGTTACACAAAAATGAAAACGAACAACAACCCTTCTCGCAAGAGCTCAAAAAAAATACTCATTATCGTTACGGCGATCATTATTCTTCTGGGTGCTGGCACGGCTGTATATGCCTATGTGTCTAATAATCAAGAAACCCGATCCCAAACCGAGTCTAAACCCCAAGTAAATCTTGATACTAACACAAGCACAGCTACAAATGTAGACACAAAGCCAGACACCAATGATTCGCAACCATCCGACACTACAACACCGAAGGACCAACTGCCAGCTTCGATTACATCTTCCGGTGTTTCAGATGGATCAGTGCAGGTACGAGTGCTCATCGGAGAAGTAGTCGGCACAGGAGACTGTACATTTACTGCCACACAAGGCCAAAAACAGGTTGTAAAGACCGCCAAAATCCAGCCCCTTGCAAGTAGCTCAACATGTCAAGGATTCACTATACCAACAACTGAATTTACAAGCGGCGACTGGTCGTTTACTATTGATATTTCAACCGACGCCAAAGCGGCTCACTTAACAGGAACTTTCAGGGTATAGGTACCATGGGAACACTCAAGTTACGGAGAAATAAGAGAATCATCTTCTTGATTGCTCTAGTTTTTTCTATAAGCTCTATTGCTTCAGGTTTTTCATTATACCTTAGCCATAAAGTCGATGCAGCAGAAGCTTCCTGGAATCCAGGGCGCATTATTGACGATGCCGTCTTTACTGACTACAACTCTATGACAGCAGATCAAATTCAGCTCTTTCTTAAAAGCAAAGTACCCTAACTGTGATAACTGGGCAACAGGCGGTAGCACCACAACAGCAAGCCGTCACTATGTCAGAAGCAAGGGCTTTGA
>Ga0124846_1000237_pt1 | contig 10069 bp, 8 predicted proteins | sample ThiBio_1000_biof_FD_88620 | JGI IMG/M metagenome (GOLD analysis project Ga0124846, IMG submission 88620) | Wastewater bioreactor microbial communities from Cape Town, South Africa - Thiocy_expt_1000_biof (PacBio error correction) | ecosystem: Engineered > Bioreactor > Thiocyanate-remediating >... | reverse complement strand
GGGCTTGCCGTAGGGATCTTCGTCGCCGGCGTAGGTGGCCGTCGAGGCGAGCCCCGCGACCACAGCATCGCGTTCCTGCGCTTCGCGCAGCAGATCGGCGATGTGGCCGGCCGACTCGGGCAGCGCGTCGGGGATGAACTCGAGCGACGGTGTCAGGCGCACGCCGAGGCGCTTGCCCACTTCGCTGCGCAGCATGCCGGTGGCCGCCTTCAGCGCCGCCGCCGAGTCTTCACGCTCTTGATCGCTGCCGTAGACGGTGTAGAAGACCGAGGCGTGCTGAAGGTCGCCCGTGACGCGCACATCCGTGATCGTCACGAAGCCGAGCCGCGGGTCACGCAGCCCCTTCTCGAGCCGCTCGGCGATGAGCACGCGGATGCGATCCGCCATGCGGGCCTGTCGTTCGTTCGACATATCTCTTCCTCCGGACAGGTGAGGGGCGCCCGTTCGGGCACCCCTCACTCAGAACGCAGATCAGCCGCGCGGCTTCTCCACCATCTCGATCGTCTCGATCTCGTCACCGATCTGGATGTCGTTGTACTTGCCGAGGCCGATACCGGCTTCGAAGTCCGTGCGGACCTCGGTGACGTCGTCCTTGAAGCGGCGCAACGACTCGATCGCGAGGCCATCGGCGATGACGACACCCTCGCGGATGACGCGCGCCTTGGCGTTGCGCGTGATCGTTCCCGACCGCACGATGACACCGGCGATGTTGCCGAACTTCGACGAGCGGAAGACCTCGCGGATCTCCGCGACGCCCGACTGGACCTCTTCGTACTCCGGCTTGAGCAGGCCCTTGAGCGACTGCTCGACGTCGTCGATCGCATTGTAGATGACCGAGTAGAACCGGACATCCACACCCTCACGAGCAGCGCGCTCGCGCGCCTTCGTGTCGGGACGGACGTTGAAGCCGATCACGATCGCGTTGTCAATCGTGGCCAGGTTGATGTCCGACTCGGTGATCGCACCGACGCCGCGGTGGATGATCCGCAGCTGGACGGAGTCGTCGACCTCGATCTTGAGCAGCGACTCCTCGAGCGCCTCGACGGCACCGGAGACGTCACCCTTGATGATGAGGTTGAGCGACTCGACCTTGCCCTCTTCGAGCGCGCGGGTGAAGTCCTCGAGCGAGATGCGCTTGCGGGCCTTGGCCAGCTGAGCGTTGCGCTCGGCTGCCTCACGCTTCTCGGCGATCTGGCGGGCCATGCGGTCTTCGTCGGTCACGATGAAGGTGTCACCGGCGCGCGGCACCGAGTTCAGACCCTGCACCTGCACGGGACGCGACGGGAAGGCTTCGTCGACCGCATCGCCGTTCTCGTCGATCATGGCGCGGACGCGACCGTAGGCCGTACCCGCGACGATCGCGTCGCCGACCCGCAGCGTTCCCGACTGGATGAGGACGGTCGCCACCGAACCGCGGCCCTTGTCGAGCTTCGCTTCGATCGCGACACCACGTGCCGCCTTGTTCGGGTTGGCCGTGAGGTCGAGGCCCGCGTCAGCCGTCAGCAGGACGGCGTCGAGAAGGTCCTGGATGCCCGTGTTCTGGCGCGCCGACACGTCGACGAACATGACGTCGCCGCCGTACTCCTCGGCGACCAGTCCGTACTCGGTCAGCTGCTGGCGGACCTTCGCGGGGTTCGCCTCGGGCTTGTCGACCTTGTTGACCGCGACCACGATCGGCACGTTCGCCGCCTGGGCGTGGTTCAGGGCCTCGACCGTCTGCGGCATGATGCCGTCGTCGGCGGCGACCACGAGGATCGCGATGTCGGTCACCTGCGCACCACGGGCACGCATGGCGGTGAACGCCTCGTGACCCGGGGTGTCGATGAAGGTGATGGCGCGCTCGATGCCGTCGTGCTCAGTCCACACCTGGTAGGCACCGATGTGCTGCGTGATGCCACCGGCCTCGCCCGCGACGACGTTGGTCTGACGGATCGCGTCAAGCAGTCGCGTCTTACCGTGGTCGACGTGACCCATGACGGTCACGACCGGCGGACGGATCTCGAGGTCATCCTCACTCTCCGCCTCCAGCTCGGCCTCGAGGTCGAGACCGAAGCCCTCGAGGAGCTCCTTGTCCTCGTCCTCGGGCGAGACCATCTGGATCTTGTAGCCGAGCTCGGCGCCGAGGACCTCGAAGGTCGCCTCGTCGAGGGACTCCGTCGCCGTCGCCATCTCGCCGAGGTTGAACAGGATCGTCACGAGCGTGCCGGGCTGCACGGTGTAGCCGCGGATCGCCTCGAGCTTGTCCGCGAAGTCGGCGATCGATGCGCCACGGCGCAGGCGGATGATCTCGCCGTTGCCCTTCTGAACGTTGACGCCGCCGACGACCGGGGCATCCCGCATCTCGAATTCTTGCCGCTTCGCCCGACGCGATTTGCGCTGCTTGGACTTGCCGCCACCCTTGCCGAAGGCACCCGCGGTGCCACCGCCGGGACCACGGCCACGGCCACCGCCGCCACCGGGACGACCGGCGAAGCCGCCGGGGGCACCGGGGCCACCCGTGCCACCGGGACGCTGGAAACCGCCACCGGCACCGCCGGGACGACCGGGGCCGCCGGGACGCTGCTGGAACGGAGCGCCGGGACGACCGGCACCACCGGGACGACCCGCACCACCGGGGCGCGGGGCACCGGGACGAGGCGCGCCGGGACGCGGAGCCTGCGGGCGCGGGATGTTGCCGGGGGTGGGACGCTGACCCATGCCCTGCGACGACGCGAACGGGTTGTTGCCCGGGCGCGGGCCGGCGGGGCGCTGCCCCATGCCCTGCGACGACGCGAACGGGTTGTTGCCGGGGCGCGGGGCACCGCCCGGACGCGGAGCGCCCGGCGTCGGGGCACCGGAGGCCGGGGCTGCCGGCGCGGCCGGCGCGGGCGTGCCCGCGGCGGGCGCAGGCGTGGCGGCGGCCGGCGCCTGCGCGGCGGGTGCCGCCGGAGCGGGAGCCGCGGGCGCGGCCGGAGCCGCGGGCGCGGCGGGTGCCGGGGCCTGTGCGGCGGCGGGCTTCGCCGGCGCCGCAGGCTTGGCGGGGCCGGGACGCGCACCGCTGGACGGACGCGCCGCGGAGGGGCGCGCTGCGGGAGCGGCGGGGGCGGCCTTCGGCGCCTCGGCGCTCGCTCCGGCACCGTCGGCCTCGAGGGCCGCACGGAGCTTGCGAGCCACGGGAGGCTCGATGGTCGATGAGGGGCTCTTGACGAACTCGCCGAGCTCCTTCAGCTTCGCGAGCGCGACCTTGCTGTCGACGCCGAGCTCGGAAGCGATCTCATGCACGCGGGGTTTGGCGTTTGCCACAATTCTCCTGTCTGGGGGCCTACCCCGGACAGGGCAGACCGTTCACTTGCGGACGGGTCTCATTTCGAGCCGTTCACTTTGAGTCCATAGCCGTTCAGCCGTTTCGCTGGTGGGTGGGTTGAGAGGTCTGCGTGTCCAGTGCACTCGTGTCGAGGATGCTGGACACACGCAATGCGCGTCCGAAGGCGCGGCGCCGGATGGCGGTGTCCACGCACTCGCTTGTGGCATGCACCCACGCACCCCGACCCGGGAGCACGGCCTTCTCGTCAGCGACGAGGACACCGTCCCGTGCGACCACCCTGAGGAGAGCGGATCGTGGAGCGCGCGCGCGGCAACCCACGCACGTTCGAACGGGTTCCATCTTACCCCTCCGTCACGACTCCAAGATGCTGTCGGGCTGGATGTCGATCTTGGCGCCGGTGAGCTTGGCTGCGAGCCGCGCGTTCTGGCCTTCCTTGCCGATCGCGAGCGACAGCTGGTAGTCGGGGACGAGCGCGCGGACCGCCTTCGTGTTCGCGTCGAGCACGAACGACGAGGTGACCTTGGCCGGCGACAGGGCGTTGGCGACGAACGTCGCAAGGTCCTGGTTGTAGTCGACGATGTCGATCTTCTCGCCGCCGAGCTCCTCGGTCACGGCGCGCACGCGGCGGCCGAGCTCGCCGATGCAGGCGCCCTTCGCGTTGATCGCGGGGTCGGTCGCGGTCACGGCGATCTTCGTGCGGTGCCCGGCTTCGCGGGCGAGCGAGGTGATCTCCACGAGACCCGACGCAATCTCGGGCACCTCGAGCGCGAAGAGCTTGCGCACGAGCCCGGGGTGGGTGCGCGAGACGGTGATCTGCGGGCCCTTCAGCCCCTTCGAGACGGATGTCACGTACACGCGCAGGCGCGCACCGTGCGGATACTCCTCGCCGGCGACCTGCTCTTCGGGCGGCAGGATCGCCTCGACCGTGCCGAGGTCGACGTGCACCATCCGGGGGTTCGGGCCCTGCTGGATGACGCCGGCGACGATGTCGCCCTCCTTGCCGCGGAACTCGCCGAGGACCTGGTCGTCGGCGATGTCGCGCAGTCGCTGGCTGATGACCTGCTTCGCTGCGAAGGCGGCGATGCGGCCGAAGTCCTCGGGCGTGGACTCCTCTTCACCGATGACGGCGCCCTCTTCGTCGCGCAGCGGGATGAACACGGCGACGTGGCCGCTCTTGCGGTCGAGTTCGGCGCGGGCGCCCTCGGGAAGCTCGCCGTCAGGAGAGGTGTGCTTGGCGTAGGCGGTGAGGATCGCCTGCTCGATGATGCGCACGAGTTCCTCGAAGGGAATCTCCTTCTCGCGCTCGACCGTCCGCAACAGTCCCAGATCGATGTCCACAGGTGCCTCCCTATTCAGCTCTCGATGCGGGGTCACCCCCGGCACCATCCTCCCGACTTTACCGGATGCCACCTGTGAAGGCACCGGTGGTGCAGCGCCACCGAAGCTCGGCATACTTGCGGCATGGACTCCCCCCGTTCCTCCTCCCCCGCCGCCCGTGCCTCCCGCACCGCCGACCCCGGACTGATCGGTCTGCTCGGCTTCGTCATCGCGACACTCACGGCGCAGCTCGCGCACCTCGGGGTGCAGAACGAGAGCGCCGTCTTCTGGGTCGGGGCGGTGTTCGGCGGCATCGTCCAGGTGACGGCGGGCATGCTGTCGTACTTCGCCGGCGACGACTTCCACTTCATCGTCTACAACGCGTTCGGCTGGTACTGGATCTGCATGCCCGGGTTCCTCCTCGGCGGCGAACTCGGCTTCTTCGAGGTGTCCGGGCCCGCGCAACCGCTGTTCTCGGCGATCTTCGCGGTCCTCGCGTTCGGCTTCGTCTTCGCGGGCGCGACGCACAACACGGCGTTGCCGTTGACGCTGCTGGCGGTCGCCCTCGGGCTCGGTCTCGAGGCGATCGGCACACTTTCGGGCACGGATGCCTTGGAAGTGGCCGGCGCCTGGTTCCTGCTCGCGGCCTCGGCGCTGGCGACCTACATGCTCATCGAGAAGTTCTACTGGCGCACGATGGGGCGCCATGTCGTGCCCCTCGGCCCTGCATGGTTCGCAGGTCCCACCGACGACCCGGAGTCCTGACCCGCGCGGCGGGGGCTACGCGGGCGCCTCACCCTGCGCCGACTCGAGCTCGTTGAGGGCTCGGATGATGCGGTGCAGCTGGCCGACCCGGAACTGGTCGAGCCGCATCACAAGCCGCGGCAGGTCGACGCGATCGTCGTCCTCAATCTCGGGGGTGAGCGCGCCGCGATGCTCGATCACGCCGTCGGCGAGCAGGTCCGCGAACCGGTCGTTCAGCGCGGCGACCTCGGCGTCGGTCGGGGCGTGCTTCAGCCGCAGCACGAGGCGTCCGCCGACCCAGCGCAGGGAGTCGTAGTTGCGATAGAACCCGGTGATCTCGCTCACCGCGGCATCCACCGAATCGGTCACAAGCACGCGGTCGAAATCGTCCGGCGACACGACACCGCCGGGAATCAGCTGCTCGTCGACGAAGCGCTGCAGTCCCGCCCAGAAGGTGCCGCCGGGGCGGTCGAGCAGGACGATCGGGGTCGGTTCGGCCTTGCCGGTCTGCTGGAGAGTGAGCAGCTCGAACATCTCGTCGAGCGTGCCGAAGCCGCCCGGCACGCAGATGAACGCGGCGGATTCCTTGACGAGCATGAGCTTGCGGGTGAAGAAGTACTTCATCGCGACGTTGCGCGAGTTCTTCGCGATGACGGCGTTCGGCTTCTCTTCGAACGGCAGCCGGATGCTCACGCCGAGTGAGTGCTCGGCACCGGCGCCTTCGGCCGCCGCCTGCATGATGCCGGGGCCCGCGCCCGTGACGACCATCCAGCCGCGCTCGGCGAGCGCACGCGCTGCCTGCGCGGCCGCCGCATAGTGCGGGTCGTCGGGTTTCGTGCGAGCCGACCCGAAGATCGTGACCTTGGGGATGCCGCGGAACGGCTCGAACAGGCGGAACGCCGCACGCATCTCGGTGAGGGCGGCCGAGGTGATCTTCAGGTCGAGCCGGTCGGTGGGGTCGAGGCCCAAACCGATGCCCGTCGCGAGGATGCGGGCGATGAGGTCCTGATCGCTCGTGATCCCGGCATCCGCGATGATCGCGCGCAGGTCTTCGGTGACCGCCTGGGGAATCTGGGTGGAGCTGGCTGTCATGCCCCCACCCTGGCACGAGATGGTGAATGCGGGGTGTCGCGCGGATCGGCGGCACCCCTGACGGCGAGCGCCGTGCGGTGCCACAATTCGCGTATGGAGCGGTTCATGGTGACGGCGATGCCGTTCTCGGGGCATGTCGCTCCCCTCGCCGCGGTCGCGGCGGCCCTCGTGGAGCGCGGGCACGACGTGCGGTTCTACACGGGTGCGGCGTTCCAGGCGCAGGTCGAGGCGACGGGCGCACGATTCGTGCCGTGGCGCGCCGCGCCCGACTTCGACGAGCAGAACCTCGCGGCGACCTTTCCGCGTCTGGTCGGCAAGAAGGGGTTCAGCCAGCTGATGATCAACATGGAGGACCTCTTCATCTCGACGGCCCCGGCGCAGCTCGACGACGTGCGCGCCGAGTGGCAGCGCGCCCCGTGGGACGTGCTCGTGAGTGACGAAGCCTCCATCGCGCCGAGCATCATCGCCGAGGCGATCGGATGCCGCTGGGCGACCGTCGCCGTCCTGCCGCTCCACCTGATGTCACCTGCGGGTCCGCCGCCGGGGCTGGGGTTGCGGCCCGGGCGGACCGTCGTCGGTCGCGCGCGCGATGCGGCGCTGCGCGCGCTCGTGCCCGCGCTGTCGGGGCGGTTGAAGACCGCGGCGAACCGTGCTCGCGAAGCGGTCGGACTGCCGGCGGCATCCGTCGGATTCGAGCATCAGGTATGGACGCACGACCTGATCCTCGCGTCGGGATGCCCCGCGCTCGACTTCGACCTCCCCGATCGACCGGACTTCCTGCACTGGGTCGGGAGACTGTCGACACCGATTGCCATCCCGGCACCGCCGTGGTGGTGCGACCTTGACGGGCGCCGCGTGATCGCCGTGACCCAGGGCACGCAGAACGTCGACCCCACCGATCTGCTGCAGCCCGCCCTCGAGGCGCTTGCGGACGAGGATGCCATCGTCGTCGCGACGACGGGCGTGCGCGGTGTGGACCCCCTGCCGTTCGCCGTGCCGCGGAACGTGCGCACGGCGTCACGCGTGCCGTTCGACGACCTCTTCCCGCGCCTCGACGTGCTCGTCACGAACGGCGGCTGGGGTGGCGTGCTGACGGCACTCTCGCACGGCGTGCCCCTCGTCGTCGCGGGCGGCGATCTCGACAAGCCCGAGGTCGCCGGCCGCGTCGCGGCCGCGGGTGCGGGCGTGAACCTCAAGACCGGCAGGCCGAAGCCCGCCGCCGTGCGGGCGGCGGCCGCCGAGGTCACCGCGCACCCCTCCTACCGGCAGCGTGCGCGGGCGGTGGCGGCGCAACTCGCCGCGGCAGGCGACGCGGCGCGGGCGGCGGAGCTGCTGGAGGCGCTGTAGCCCGGCGGTTCGGTCGGATAGGCCGGTTCAGCGGGCCCGGCCGGCCCGGCCGGATCAGCGCGCTCAGCCGGCTCAGCGCGCGAGGCGCGCGACGACTTCCGTCGCCGGCACGACCTCGCGGTCGCCGGTGCGGCGGTCCCACAGCTCCACCTGACCGTCGGCGGCATCGCGACCGACGATCACGATCTGCGGCACACCGATGAGCTCGGCGTCACCGAACTTCACGCCCGGCGACACCTTGGGTCGGTCGTCGTAGAGCACGTCGAAGCCCGCGGCATCCAGCTCGTCCGACAGCGACGTGGCGAGGTCGAACGCGACGGCATCGCGCCCCGTCGCCACGACCTGCACGTCAAAGGGCGCGATGGCCTGAGGCCACACGAGACCCTTGTCGTCGTTGTTGAGCTCGGCGAGCGCCGCGAGGATGCGCGTCACGCCGATGCCGTACGAGCCCATCGTCACCGTGACGAGCTTGCCGTTCTCGTCGAGGACCTTCAGGCCCAGCGTCTCAGCGAAGAAGCGGCCGAGCTGGAAGACGTGGCCGATCTCCATGCCACGCGCGAGCTCGACGGGGCCCGAGCCGTCAGGCGCCGGGTCGCCGGGGCGCACGTTCGCGACCTCGACGACGCCGTCTGCGAAGAAGTCGCGGCCCGCAACCACCGAGTGCGCGTGCTTCTGGTCGATGTTGGCGCCGGTGATCCAGCTGGTGCCCTCGCCGACGCGCGGGTCGACGACGTAGCGGATGCCGGTCGCCGACTCCTCGCCGAGGATCGCGCCCTCGGGCGACCAGGGACCGATGTAGCCCTTGACCAGCAGCGGGTTGCGCTCGAAGTCCTCCGCCGTCGCGGCCTCGACCGCGGCCGGGGCGAAAGCGACCTCGGCGCGCTTGTCGTCGACCTCGCGGTCGCCGGGCAGGCCCACGACGACGAGCTCGCGCGTGCCGTCGAGGTGCGTCAGCGCGAGCACGACGTTCTTGAGCGTGTCGGCCGCGGTGTACTCCCTCGCCGAGGTGTCGAGCACGGCGTTGCTGTGCGCGACGAGCGTGTCGATCGTCGGGGTGTTCGGCGAGTCGAAGACGACGGGAGCGCCCGCGGCGTCGAACGGCAACGCGTCGGGCGCGTCGGTCGTGAACGCCTCGACGTTGGCGGCGTAACCGCCCGCCGACCGGACGAACGTGTCCTCACCGACGGCGGTGGGGTGCAGGAACTCCTCGCTGCGCGCGCCGCCCATGAGGCCGTTGTCGGCCGCGACGATGACGTACTCCATGCCGAGGCGCTGGAAGATGCGCTCGTAGGCATCGCGCTGGCGCATGTACGAGGCATCCTGGCCCTCGTCGGTGTAGTCGAACGAGTAGGCATCCTTCATCGTGAACTCGCGGCCGCGCAGCAGGCCCGCGCGGGGGCGTGCCTCGTCGCGGTACTTGTCCTGAATTTGGTAGATCGTCAGCGGCAGGTCCTTGTACGACGAGTACAGGTCCTTCACGAGCAGGGTGAACATCTCCTCGTGCGTGGGCGCGAGCAGGTAGTCGGCGCCCTTGCGGTCCTGCAGGCGGAAGATGCCGTCGCCGTACGAGGTCCACCGGCCCGACTGCTCGTAGGGGTCGCGGGGCAGCAACGCCGGGAAGTGCACCTCGAACGCGCCAGCGGCGGCCATCTCTTCGCGGATGATCGCCTCGATCTTCGCCTTGACCCTCAGGCCCAGCGGCAGCCACGTGAAGATGCCGGGCGCGGCACGGCGGATGTAGCCGGCGCGCACGAGCAGCTTGTGGCTCGTGACCTCGGCATCCGAGGGGTCTTCGCGGAGCGTGCGGAGGAAGAACTTCGACAGACGTGTGACCACGAGGGTCAAGTCTACGGACCCCGCGCGCCGGTGTTTCGGGCATCCGTGCTGAAGCCTGTCGCTCGGATGCCCGCATCGATAGACTAAGTCACATGACTAAGTCGTCCGATCGCATCGTCGTCGGAGTCCATGAGGCGAAGACGCACCTGTCGCGCCTCCTGCACGACGTCGAGAGCGGCGTCGAAGTGCAGATCAACCGGGGCACGACGCCCATCGCCCGCATCGTTCCCCTCGAGCGCTCGACACCGCAGCGGCAGCTCGGCACGCTCCGCGGTCGGATCCAAATGGCGGACGACTTCGACGAGGTCGATGAAGAGACGATCGACCTGTTCGAGAACGGCGAGATCCTCCCCGCATGAGCTCGTTCCTGCTCGACACCCACATCTGGATCTGGATGCTGGAGGACAGCCCGCGCCTTCAAGGCATCCA
>Ga0124846_1000235_pt1 | contig 10077 bp, 10 predicted proteins | sample ThiBio_1000_biof_FD_88620 | JGI IMG/M metagenome (GOLD analysis project Ga0124846, IMG submission 88620) | Wastewater bioreactor microbial communities from Cape Town, South Africa - Thiocy_expt_1000_biof (PacBio error correction) | ecosystem: Engineered > Bioreactor > Thiocyanate-remediating >... | reverse complement strand
GTTTCGCCCAGCGGCTTCACCACGGCACCGAAACTCTGCACGCGTCCCTCGGTGGTGATGAAGGTACCCGAGGTTTCAGGCCACGGAGCAATCGGCAGCAACACGTCAGCGTAGTCGAGCGACTTGCCCTTGTAGGGCGACATCACCACGACGAACTCCGCCGCGTCGAGACTTGCCATCGCGGCGACGGGATCGTGGGTATCGAGTTCGGCCTCCACGCTCAACAGCAGATAGGCACGCAGCGGCCGGGCCAGCATCTGCAGTGCATTCAGGCCCTTGATACCAGGCTGGCCCAGCGCACCGCAGCGCGGAATCGCGCCCACCGCCACGGCGCCCACACTATTGGCCGCTTCGCCCAGCACGCCGAAACTGGCGCCGGACAGTCGTGCCACCTCCTGCGCCAGCGCATGAATCTGCGAATAGTCGGGATGATGCTGCGCCATGTTGCCGAGGAATACCGCACGGGTTTCTCCCCCGGGGATGCTCTCGGCCATCTTGCGCGCGATGTCGTCGGCCACGCCGTGCGCGGCGATATCCGGCACGGGAAGATTTTTCAACTCGGCCAGCGCCCGACATACGCCCGCCAGGGTGACGGCCAGTCTGGAGGGCGCCACAATGCGCTTGGCGTGCACCTTGCCGAGGAATTCGTCCTCGTGCGCATTGATCATGTTGAGCTGGCCATGCCAACGAACCGACTCACGGATGCGGTGCGCCATCAGTGGATGGTCCTTGCGCAGATTGGAGCCCACCACCAGCATGCGGTTGAGGCGCGACATATAGGTCACCGGCATGCCCAGCCAGAAACCGCCGTGCGCCTTGTCGTCGAGCGAAAAATCCGACTGCCGCAGACGATGATCGACGTTGCCGCAACCCATGCCGCGCATCAGTTTCTGCAGCAGAAAAAGCTCCTCCGCCGGACGATACGGTGTCGACAGCGCGCCGATCTGCTCGGCGGGAATGGCCTTCAGCTTGTCCGCGACGAATTCAAGTGCGGTCTGCCAGGTGGTTTCAGTCCACTGGCCATTCTGCTTGATCATCGGCCGGGTCAGACGCTCGGCGGTATCGAGGCCGTCGTAGGAAAAACGGTCGCGGTCGGCCAGCCAGCATTCGTTGACATCTTCGTTCTCGCGCGGCAGCACGCGCATCACCTTGTTGTTCTTGACCTGGACTTCGAGGTTCGAGCCAAGGCTGTCATGCGGACTGATCGAGGGGCGATTCGACAATTCCCAGTTGCGCGCAGTGTAGCGAAACGGCTTGCTGGTGAGGGCGCCGACCGGGCACAGATCGATGACGTTGCCCGACAGCTCCGACGTCATCTGGCTTTCCAGGAACGGCATCACCTCGGCATGTTCGCCACGACCGGCCATGCCGAGTTCCATCACCCCGCCGATTTCCTGGCCGAAACGTATACAGCGGGTGCAGTGGATGCAGCGCGTCATGTCGGTGGCGATCAACGGGCCGAGGTTCTTGTCACGGACCACGCGCTTGATTTCCTGATAGCGCGACGACGAGCCGCCATAGCCCACGGCGAGATCCTGCAGGGTGCATTCGCCACCCTGATCGCAGATCGGGCAATCGAGCGGGTGATTGATCAGCAGGAACTCCATCACGCCCTTCTGCGCATTGATCGCATATTCCGAACGCGTGTAGACCTTCATGCCGTCGGTCACCGGCGTGGCACAAGCGGGCAGCGGCTTGTGCGCTTTCTCCACTTGAACCAGGCACATGCGGCAGTTGGCGGCGATGGACAACTTCTTGTGGTAGCAGAAATGCGGAATCGTGATGCCGGCCCGGTTGGCGGCATCCATGATGGTGTCACCGCTCTCGACCTGCAGCGCACATCCGTCAATTTCGATATTGAGCGTAGTCATCTTGATGTGTCGTTCAGACCATGCAGCGCCCGTGTTCGATGTGATGCTCGAACTCATGGCCGAAATGTTTGAGGAAGCTCTGCACCGGCATCGCCGCGGCGTCGCCCAGTGCGCAGATGGTATGACCGATGATACGGCCCGCCACGCTGTTCAGCAGGTCCATGTCTTCGGGTCGGCCCTGCCCATGTTCGATGCGGTGGATGACCCGATACATCCAGCCGGTTCCCTCGCGGCACGGTGTGCACTGGCCGCACGACTCCTCGAAATAGAAATACGAAAGACGCTCCAGTGCACGCACCATGCACACCGTGTCGTCCATCACGATGACTGCGCCCGAACCCAGCATGGAGCCCGCCTTGGCGATGGAATCAAAATCCATCGTGCAGTCCATCATGGTCGCGGCAGGCAATACGGGGGCGGACGAACCGCCGGGAATGACCGCTTTCAATTGATGGCCGCTGCGCACCCCGCCCGCCATCTCCAGCAATTCGGAAAACGGGGTACCGAGGGGCACTTCATAGTTACCGGGCCTGTTGACATGGCCTGACACCGAGAAAAGCTTGGGCCCGCCGTTGTTGGGCTTGCCAGCTCCAGGAATGCCTGGCCGCCGTGCTGCACGATCCACGGCACCGATGCCAGCGTCTCAGTGTTGTTGATGGTCGTCGGTTTGCCATAGAGGCCGAAACTGGCCGGGAAAGGCGGCTTGAAACGCGGCTGGCCTTTCTTGCCCTCGATCGATTCCAGCAGCGCGGTTTCCTCGCCACAGATGTAGGCGCCGTAACCGTGGTGCGCATGCAGCTGGAAGGAGAAATCCGTGCCGAACAGGTTGTCGCCGAGATAGCCGGCCTCGCGCGCCTCCGTCAGCGCGCGTTCGAAGAGGTCATACACCTCGAAGATCTCGCCGTGGATGTAGTTGTAGCCGACCTTCGCGCCAAGCACGTAGCCCGCGATCGCCATGCCTTCGATCAACTGGTGCGGGTTGTAACGCAGGATATCGCGGTCCTTGAAGGTTCCCGGCTCGCCCTCGTCGCTGTTGCAGACGATGTACTTGTCACCCGGAAAGGCACGCGGCATGAAGCTCCTCTTGAGGCCGGTCGGGAAGCCCGCGCCACCGCGTCCGCGCAACGCGCTGGTCTTGAGCTCGGCAATGATGGCGTCACCCGAAATCTGCCCGGACGCCACGCGCCGCAAGGCCTGATAGCCCCCATGCGCGACATAGGTCGCGAGCGACGCCGGCTCGTCGAATGCCTGGGTCCAGCTGCAGACCTTCTGATCAGGGGTCAACAAACTCATTTCAGCTTGTCCAGCAGTTCGTCCAGCTTCTCGGGCGTCAGGTGGGTATGCATGGCATGGTTGTTGTGCAGGCACATCGGCGCATCGCCGCAGGCACCCATGCACTCGCCTTCTTTCAGGGTGAAACGACCGTCTTCGGTCGTTTCGCCAAAACCGATGCCCAGTTTGTTTTTCAGATGCTCGGCCAGTACGCCCGCCCCCATCAGCGTACAGGGCAGATTGGTACACAAGGTGATCTTGTGCCGCCCCGCAGGCTGCGTGTCGTACATGTTGTAGAACGTCGCCACCTCATAGGCGGCAATCGCCGGCATCTCCAGATATTCCGCGACATACTCGATCAATTCGGGCTTCAGCCAGCCTTTTTCCAGCTGCGCGATACGCAGTGCGCCCATCACCGCCGACTGTTTCTGGTCGGATGGATACTTGGAGATTTCAATATCAATCAACGCGAGCGATTCGGAAGATAACATCAGCGGTCGATCTCCCCGAAAACGATATCCTGCGTCCCGATGATGGCCACAATGTCCGCGATCATGTGGCCGCGGCTCATTTCATCGAGCGCGGCCAGATGCGCATAACCCGGCGCGCGGATTTTCAGGCGATAGGGTTTATTGGCGCCGTCGGATACCAGGTAGATGCCGAACTCGCCCTTGGGGGGCTCGACCGCCGCATAGGTCTCGCCCGCGGGCACGTGCATGCCTTCGGTAAAAAGCTTGAAGTGGTGAATCAGCTCTTCCATGTTCTGCTTCATCGACAGGCGATCGGGCGGCGCAACCTTGTGATTCTCGACGATGACCGGACCGGGATTCTTGCGCAGCCAGGCGATGCACTGCCTGATGATGCGATTGGACTGGCGCATTTCCTCGACCCGGACCAGGTAGCGGTCATAGCAGTCCCCATTGGTCCCGACCGGAATGTCGAAATCCATGCGGTCATAGACTTCGTACGGCTGTTTCTTGCGCAGGTCCCATTCGACGCCGGAGCCGCGCAGCATCGGGCCGGTAAAACCCAGCGCCTTGGCACGCTCCGGCGACACCACGCCGATGCCGACAGTGCGCTGCTTCCAGATGCGGTTGTCGGTCAGCAGGGTTTCGTATTCGTCGACATACGCCGCAAAACGAGTGGTGAAATCCTCGATGAAGTCAAGCAGCGAACCCTGACGGTTCGCGTTCATCGACTTCATCGTCGCTTCATTGCGGGTATGCTGCGCCTGGTATTGCGGCATCGTGTCCGGGAGGTCCCGGTAGACGCCGCCGGGCCGGTAATAGGCGGCGTGCAGCCGGGCGCCGGAAACGGCCTCGTAACAATCCATCAGATCTTCGCGCTCACGGAAGGCATAGAGGAACACCGTCATCGCACCGACGTCGAGCGCATGCGCACCCAGCCACAACAGATGATTCAGCACGCGGGTGATTTCGTCGAACATCCCGCGGATGTATTGCGCACGTTCGGGAACATCGATCTGCAACAGCTTTTCGATGGCCATCACGTAGGCATGTTCGTTGACCATCATCGACACATAGTCGAGACGGTCCATGTAGGGCACCGACTGCAGGAAGGTCTTGTGCTCGGCCAGCTTCTCGGTGGCGCGGTGCAGCAGGCCGATGTGCGGATCGGCGCGCTGGATCACCTCGCCGTCGAGCTCCAGCACCAGGCGCAGCACGCCATGCGCGGCCGGATGCTGCGGGCCGAAGTTCATTGTGTAATTGCGAATCTCGGCCATCAGCGCCCTTCCCAGTAGCTTGCGTCGCGCACGATGCGCGGGGTGACCTCGCGCGGCTCGATCGATACCGGCTGATAGATCACGCGCTGCTGGGTCGGGTCGTAACGCATCTCGACGTTGCCCGAAAGCGGGAAATCCTTGCGGAACGGGTGACCGATGAATCCGTAGTCGGTCAGGATACGGCGCAAATCGGGATGCCCCTCGAACACGATGCCATACAGATCGAAGGCCTCGCGCTCGAACCAGCTGGCCGAGGGCCAGATCTCGACCATCGACGCCACCACCGGCAAGTCGTCGTCGGGGCAGAACACCCGGACCCGGACGCGCTGGTTGTTTGTCAGCGACAGCAACTGCACCACCACGGCAAAGCGCGCGCCTTCCCAGGCGCCGTCGCCATAATCCGAATAATCCATGCCGCACAGGTCGATCAGCTGTTCGAAGCGGCAATCGGGGTGATCCCGCAGCGTGCGCATGGCGGCAGCATAAGTTTGTGGCTTGACGATGAGCGTCAGCTCACCCAGGCGCACGACGGCCTGGACGAGCGACTCGCCGAGAATGTTTTTCAGGCCAATGGAGAATGATTCAAGCGTAGCGGGCATGAAGCTGATTAACGGGCGATGGTATTGGTGCGGCGGATCTTGTTCTGCAGCTGGATGATGCCGAACAGCAAGGCCTCTGCAGTCGGCGGGCAGCCGGGAACATAGATGTCCACCGGCACGATGCGATCGCAGCCACGCACCACCGAGTAGGAATAATGATAATAACCGCCACCGTTGGCGCACGAACCCATCGAGATGACCCAGCGTGGTTCGGCCATCTGGTCATAGACCTTGCGCAAGGCGGGCGCCATCTTGTTGCACAGTGGGCCGGCCACGATCATCACGTCGGACTGGCGCGGACTTGGACGAAAAACGATGCCGAAACGGTCGAGGTCATAGCGCGCAGCGCCCGCGTGCATCATTTCCACCGCGCAGCACGCCAGGCCAAAGGTCATCGGCCACATCGAGCCGGTGCGCATGTAATTGATGAGCTGGTCCGCCTTGGTCGTGACGAAACCCTGCTCTAAAACACCTTCGATGCCCCTAATCAAGTCATTCCCACTCCAGGGCGCCCTTCATCCATTCGTAGATAAAACCCACCACCAGGATACCGAGAAACACCATCATGGCGATGAAGCCCGCCAGTCCGATTTCCCCGAGGACGATCGCCCAGGGAAAGAGAAAAGCGATCTCAAGATCGAACAGAATGAACAGGATGGCAACCAGGTAATAGCGGACATCGAATTTCATTCGTGCGTCTTCAAATGCCTCGAAGCCGCATTCGTAGGGAGAGAGCTTTTCGCTGTCGGGACGATTCGGGGCCAACAGGCCGCCGGCGATGATCGGGCCGATTCCGAAAGCCAGACCAATCAGGATGAACAACAGAATGGGGAGGTAATGCTCCAGCACCGGGTTCCTTCGACGTATGCCTGTATCAGGCTATGGGCAATTGTGCCCGAGTGTAGTAGTCCGGGGCCTCGGCTGTCAAGCCGGGAAATTTGTACTTTTATATTTAAAATCAATAGGTTACTCGCTAGATAGCCAGTGCTGATCAATGAATCAGGAAATTTGATGGTGCCGACGGAGTGAAAATAAATACCAAATAAAATCAATATGTTATATTGTATTTGGCATATTATTGGTATACCGGAAACGCCGAATCGGCACGGATGATACTACAAAACCCACTCCCCCACTTCAGCCGAGTCATCACGGGCCACCAAGGTCAGCGCGGCATCCCATCCGCCAGCCTCTTTAATTTTGTGTATCGCAGCTTCCACGATATCAGCCGGCGGCACGCAAGCAACGTCGGATGTTTGGGCAATTCTCACCGTTCTGGTGGCAATTTTCCCATCGCGGTCGTAGTTGCTCATCTTGCGTTTGATCACGCGCACGGCGTGCGTGAAGCTCAGCCGGTCGGGGTCGAGCCCGCGCGGCCATGCCGCATGCGCCATTAGTTGGCGAACAGCGAAATGTGCCCGCAGCAGGCCCCACAGCTCTTGCAGCACCAGATCGGGCGTCTTGCTGCGCAGCACCGTGCTGTTGGCTCGCAGGTGCGCTTGAACTCGTCGAACACACCTTCAATTTCCCGGCGCTCGTATTCTCGTATTACTGCATCAGCGAATGACTCCGGCTGCCGCTAATAGCGTGGTTAAATGGATTCAGCGCGTAATACACGACGACCTCGTTGCCGGCGCCGCTGTAGCGCATTTCATGGCTCAAGCGCCGCACCAGCTCGATGCCGCGCCCATGCAATCCGCTCTCCGATAGGCTCGACCGGACTACCCAGTCGAATCCAGGACCACTGTCACGCACGGAGATTTTCACCATCTTGCGGTTATCGCGCCGCAGGATTTCGATCCCGATGTCGATGAACCCCTGCTGCAGTTCCTTCAAGGCGTTCTGGCGCCGGGCCGCGTAGGCGGCGAAACCGTCGCTGCTCGTTTTAAGCGAGGAGTCCATCCGCAACAGTCCATGATCCAGCGCATTGGACACCAGTTCGGACAGAATAAGGAAAATCTGGCCGGCATGTTCTTTGATCGCCGCAATCCGCTCGATCACGCCGGACAGGGTCGGCACCACATCCAGGTTTTTCAGGTCCTGCGCCTCGAAATGGAACGACATGCACAGGCCGTCGCTCCCGTATTCCGCAGCGGCCGTATGCGCAGCCGGCTGCTCCAGCGTGCCCGGAGCGGGAACTGCCACCATCAGCACGCTGATGTCGTCCATCAGCGCACCCGCCCGATGCTCGTCCAGCGCCGCCAACAGCGCCTCGAAACGATGCGCTGGCGCGGTCGATTCCAGCGTTGCGCAGGCACGCTCGGCGCCAAACTGCTCGCCTGCGGCATTTTCAGCCTCGGTCAGGCCATCCGTCCACATGAACAACTGGCATTCCCCTTCGTAGGAATACACCTCGAGTTCCGCGGAGAATTCTTCCGGCGACAAAAGGCCGAGCGGCACATGCTGGGATTTCCAGTGCTTGACGATTCCCCCGTCGGCATCGACCAGGCGGGGATAGGGATTGCCGCCGTTCCAGACCTCGATCGTCCCTATCACGGGATTGATCGAAACGAGCGTCAGGGCGGCATAGCGTCCCGGCGGCATCATGGTATGCATGCGGCTGTTCATGACCTCGGCGATGCGTCCGATGCCGTAGCCAAGCTCGGTCATGGCGTAAAAGGGATCGAATTGCGGCAGCGAGGCCATCGCCGCCGGCAGGCCATGGCCCATGCCGTCGCTGAGCAGGATATGGTGGCATTTTCCGGGCGTGCGCGCGGCGGCGATCAGATCGCCGCTGAAATGCCATGCGGGGGTCACGCGGTAGCGCAAAGTGGGGTCATCGAGCCCTTCGCGGTTGACCATGTATTCCATCAGCCGTGCCCCGAGGCGCCGCTCGTCTTCCGCCTGCCGGTAGTAGGCGGCAAGCTCCGCCGAGTGCCGGGAAAGCTCCTGCTGCAGCTCGGCGATCCGCTGAAACACCTGGATTTTGGCCTGAAACACCGGAAAGGACAGCGGCTTGGTCAAATAGTCGTCCGCCCCCGCCCGCAAGCCTTCAAGAACCTCGTCCTCACGCGTGAGCGCGGTGACCATCAGGATCGGCAGCCAGCGCGAACCCGCCGCCTGCCGGATGCGCCGCGTCGCTTCCAGGCCGCCGATTCCGGGCATCATCACATCCATCAGGATCATGTCCGGTGACTCGGCGAGAAACTTCTCCAGCGCTTCCTCTCCCGAACGCGCCTCGATCAGGCGGTGTCCCATTCTTTTGACCACCTGGCCGGCGATTGCAACATTGTTGGCGGTGTCGTCCACCACCATGACCGTCATGCCCATGCGACCATCCATTTACCTGCTAGTGAACAAACGGCGGAAATTCGACAGCTCGAAAACCTGCGCCACCGCTCCCTTGCAATTCAGCAGCGTGATGGATTTCGACGCACCTTTTGCGCGCTCCTTGAGCAACAGCAGCATGCCCATGGCGGAACTGTCGATATATTTCACCTGGTCGAAGTCCAGTTCCAGCTCGCTGATGTTCGCCTGCCTCAGCAGGGAATCGGTCGTCTCGTTAAACGAGGCATGGCTGTTGAAATCGAAACGCCCATTCAGCACGAGGCGCACTCTGTCACCTTCCATCCGGGTATCTATGTCCATGAATGCCACTCCTTTCAAAAATTAAAAAAATCGGGTAATCGGGCCTGCGTGATACACGGTCGCATCAAGCCGTTTCCGGCAGGCGGCACGATACAGGAAGCTCGACCGTGAAGCGGCTTCCTTCTCCCGGAATGCTTTCCACACTGATTTCCCCCCCCATCAAATCCACCAGATGCCGGCACAGCGCCAAGCCCACGCCGATGCCTGGAATACTGGAGTTTTCCGCGCCCAGGCGGCTGAAATACTGGAACAGCTCATCCCGTTTTTCCGCCGCAATGCCGATGCCGGTATCGCTGACCGCGATGCGCATGACGCCGTCGTCCGGCAAGTGGCAGGACACTGTCACGCGGCCACCTTCCCGGTTGTACTTCACCGCATTGCTCAGCAAATTGAGCACGATCTGCTTGAAGCGCCGCGCATCGACACGCACCCGCCGCAGGGCGCATTCGCCGCCCGGATCGACGATTTCAACGCCTTTCTCGGCGGCCTGCGCGGCGATCGCCTCCTGGCACTCGCGCAGCAGATCGAGCACATTGACGTCCTCCGGCTTCAGTTCCAGCCGGCCGGTCTCGATTCGGGACAGATCCAGCACATCGTCGATCAGTTCGCGCAACAGCCAGCCCGCCCCCAGGATGCGCTCGACGCAGTCGCGTTGTTCCCCGTTCAGCGGCGCGTCGGGGTCGGACTCCAGCAGCTGTGCAAAACCGACGATGGCGTTGAGCGGCGTCCGCAGTTCATGGCTGACATGGGAGAGGACTCTCGATTTGGCCTGGCTGGCCTGTTCTGCCGCCTCCTTGGCGCGCACCAGCGCCTCCTCCATGAGAACCTGCTCGGTCACGTTGCTGCTCGCCACGACGTAGTGGGCGACCTCTCCTGCCTCGTTGCGCACCGGCGAGACAAAAATATCACACCACACATTGCGGCCTTGGCGCGATATGCGGCCTTGGCGCGATATGCCCTCCACCACCGCATGCATCTCGTCGCTCGCAATCATGGCGTCGAA
>Ga0124846_1000234_pt1 | contig 10078 bp, 3 predicted proteins | sample ThiBio_1000_biof_FD_88620 | JGI IMG/M metagenome (GOLD analysis project Ga0124846, IMG submission 88620) | Wastewater bioreactor microbial communities from Cape Town, South Africa - Thiocy_expt_1000_biof (PacBio error correction) | ecosystem: Engineered > Bioreactor > Thiocyanate-remediating >... | reverse complement strand
CGCTCGCTCGATCTCGGCGAGAACGCGCGATGCCGCGAGCAGGTGGTCGTCGTCGGCCTCGCGGTAGGCGGCGTCCTCGGCACGGAGCCCGCGCAGCGCCGCGGGCTGCGCCCGCAGGGCTTCGAGATGTTCGAGGTTTGCCATGCACCTATGATCTCAAACTCGAAGATTCGTTCCTAGGTGCGCGCGTGTTTCCACATGAAGCACGTCTTGAGGGTTCCTGTGGAGGAGCGGAGGCGAGCGCGGACACCGCCCGCGCGGCGGACGCCCCATCCCTCAGGGCTTCGCGTACAGCGCCCGCGCGAGCGCGTCGAGCACGCGCGCCGACCGCGGCCCGAAGCTCAGGATCTCGCCGTCGGCCATGTCGACGAAGCGGCGGTGCTGGCCCGCGGTGGTGAGGGCGATGGCGGGCTTGGCGGCGAGCAGCCCGTCCACGCCGCCCGCCGACTCGATGCCGTGGGTCATGACGAGGATCACGTCCGGGTTCGCCTCGACGAGCGCCTCGTCGGTCATGGGCTTCATGCCCTCCCAGCCGAGCTCTCCCGCGACATCCCGCGCCCCCAGCCCGAGGATCAGCCGGTCGGCGCCCGACTCCGAGCCGAACAGGTAGTAGATGCCGCTGCCGCCGCGCAGGTAGAGGAACACGACGCGCAGCTTCTTCTCGGGGTCGGATGGTGCGACCTGGTCGATCTGCGCGCGCACCTCGGCGACGTCGTCCGTGATCCGCGAGGCGAGGGCCGCTCCCGCCTCGGGCACGCCGAGCGCCGCGCCGGTGTCGCGCGCGAGCTGGGCCGCCCCGTCGAAGCTGGGCTCGTTCGCGAGGAACACCACGGTCACGCCCGACTGGCGCAGCTGCTCGAGCACGTCGCGCGGGCCGATGCTGCCGTCGGTGAGGATGAGCGTGGCCGCAGCGCGAGCACGCTCTCGGCGTTGACGGCGTGGGCACCGGAGGTGACGACGGGCAGGTGCTCGGTGCCGGGGAAGGTGGTCGACATGTCGCGGCCGACGAGGGTGTCGCCGAGCCCGAGCCCCCAGACGGTCGCGGCGAGCGATCCGGCGAGGTCGAGGGCGAGCACGCGCGAGGTGTCGTCGACGACGACGTCGCGGTCCCCGTCGGGGTCATGGGAGACGACGGACGCGGGGAGCGTCTGCGCGGGGTGCTCCGCGACCGGCTCCACGGCATCCGAGGCGACGATCGCGGTGCGCTCGCCTTCCGCGGCGCGCGGGTCGGGGTAGAGGTCGAGCTGGGTGAGCGGGCGGGCGTCGACCGCGGGGGTCGTCGCGGTGCCGCTGCCGCCCTGCTCGCCGGATGCGGCGCATCCGGCGAGCAGGGCGAGGGATGCGGCGGCCGCGAGGGCGGCGCGGAGGGCTCGGGTCACACGCCCATCCTATCCCCGAAGTTAGGTAAACCTAACTTGTGCCGGCAACCGTGGAGATCCGCGCGAAGGGCCCACCCCCGAATTGGGGGTAGGACGCTCATCCGTCATCTCGAGCTTCCCTCTAGACGCGCCATGCCGAGGATCGCTAGTTTCTGGGCAATCGCGATCTCGGTCGCGGGCCTGTCGGGTTCGTTTGAGAGAGATCGCCACCACATGTCTCTTCGTGTCTCCGCTGTGCGGGCATCGCTCGCTGTCATCGTGTCGGGTGTGCTGGTGGTGACGATGGTGTCGCCCGCGCAGGCCGAGGACTCGCCCGCGGACCTGGGCGTCGTGCTGCCCGCGCCGGGGTCGACTCCCGCGGAGGTGCGGGCGCCAGAGCTACCGTCGGGCGACTTCTCGGCGGATGACACGTCCTCGTCGCCGAAGCTCGTCGGCGTGCCGGCGAAGCCGAAGATGGAGTCGCTGGACCTGTCGAAGCTGGATCTCGACTCCCTCGAGGTGGTCTCACGCGACGAGTTCTCGACGGTGTACGCGCTGCCGAATGGGTTGAAGCTCGCGGCGGTGGGTGAGACTCCCCAGAACGTGGAGGTGGACGGCGACTGGGTGCCGGTCGACGAGAAGCTCGCCCGGGTGGTGGGCGGTTGGGAGGCGGCGGAGCATCCGCTGGCCCCGGTCTTCTCGCAGCGCTCCGGTGGTGAGGTCGCGACGGTCACCTCGGGCGACTACTCGTTGAGCTGGCGCCTGCTGGGTGCGGCGGATGTGCGTGGCTCGGTGGGCATGTACCGGGGCGGGGAGCAGGGGCCGTTGCGGTTCCGCGACGTTCTCGACGGGGTTGACCTGGAGTACGCGGTCGAGCCGTCGCTGGTGAAGGAGTCGATGGTGCTGGCCGCGGCGCCGGAGGAGGCGCCCGAGTACAGGTGGGTGCTGACTGCTCCAGGACTCGCGGTCGTCCCGGACGATGCCGGCGGCTTCGTGGTCGTGGACGCCGACGGCGGCACCCGCTTCACGATCCCGACCCCGATCATGTGGGACTCCTCGGGCAAGTCGGGGGTGCGCGAGCCGGAGACGGCGCCGGTGGCGGCGACCGTTGAGCCGTACGGGGATGCGAAGGCGGGGCAGTGGCTGCTGACTTTGCGCCCGGATCAGACGTGGCTGACCGACCCGTCGCGCGTGTACCCGGTGACGGTGGACCCGTCCACGGGGTGGGGTGCGAGCAACAAGCGGTCGGTGAAGTCGGACGGGGTGGTGCAGTCGGGGCAGACCTGGTTCGGCAACCCGTGGCAGGCGAACCACGCGATCTACTGGCGTGGGTTCGCGCAGTATCCGCTCGGCAACATCGCGGGCACCTATGTGTTCGACACGGAGCTGGTGCTCGGGTACACGACCGGGACGGCGACGTGTCAGGTCGGGTATATCGGCTCGGGGTACGGGGCGACCCCATCGTCGGTGTCGCACTACGGCGGGGATGTGTCGTCGTTCTCCCTGTGCAACGGCAGCGCGTCGGCGAGTGCGGGCGGCACGGACGGACTGGATTCGACGATCGCGGCGTGGGTGCGCGGCGGCGGGTACGGGAACTGGCTCGGGTTCCGCAGCTCTGCGGAGGCGAACACCGGCTACAGCTACAAGGGCGCGAACTCGACGCTCTATGTGGCGTACGCGAACTATCCCTCGATCACGGGGTTGTCGGCGGGCACGCCGAAGAACGGGCAGGTGGGTCCGCGTGCGCCGAAGATGCAGGCGACCGGCTCCACCGATTCCGGCACGGCGCTGCAGTACAGGTACCAGTTCGAGGAGATCGTGGGCGGCGGAAACGGCACCACGAACACGAACGGTACGCCGGCTTTCGCGAACATCGCCTATGACACGAACTGGGTGAGCGCCGGGGATTTCCAGGTGCCGTCGAACGTGCTCAAGTCGAACACGCCTTACCGGTACCGGATCTATGTGCGCGACGGCTACAACGGCTGGCTCGGCAACAACACGGAGCGTGCCGGCGCGAGCGCCGCGTGGTACTTCACCACGAACACGACCCCAACGGTGAGTCAGGGCACCGTGTCGCCGGCGGATGACGAGGTCGTGCCGACCGTGACACCGCAGTTCCGGGTGCCGTACGTCGCGGATCCGGACAGCGCGGCGACCGTGCAGTACAAGTTCGTGGTCGCGACGGGTCTGGATGGCCGTACCGGTACGACGGCGACCTCCGGGTGGTTGACGCCGTCGTCGACGACGCCCGGCGACCCGGTCACGTGGACCCCGGATCCGGCGCTGCTGCAGGACGGGGTGACGTACACCTGGCACGTGTGGACGAGGGATGCGGTCGACGAGGCCGAGCAGGACTGGACGGGGCACTTCACGGTGAACCGGCGCCTGGGCTCCTCGGGGCCGTCGCCGTTCGATTCGGCGGGTGCGGCATCCGTGAACCTGGCGAACGGGAACCTGGCGCTGAACTTCGCCTCCCCGACGGTGTCGGCGGTCGGTGGTCCGATGGGGATGAGCTTCTCCTACAACTCGCAGGCCGACCCGCACGCGAACCAGGGGCTGGTGGGGTCGTACTACAACGCCCTCAACCAGGGGCAGACCTCGACCACGTCATTCGTGTTCACCGGCCGTGAGCCGGTGCTGGTGCGCACCGACCGGGTGATCTCATTCAATGAGACGGGCGCGGTGTTCCCCGCGGTGCCGGCGGATTACTGGATGGCGCAGTGGAACGGCTACGTCACCGCACCGGCGACCGGCTCGTACACCTTCGGGGTGATCCGCGATGACGGCGCCCGGGTGGTGGTCGGCGGTACGACGGTGCTGGACCAGTGGGCGGGCGCGGTGACGGGGGTCCAGTGGGGCACCGCATCCTCTCTGACCGCCGGTGTGGCCTCCCCGATCCGGGTGGACTACTACGACGCGACGAACAGCGCGCGTCTTGAGCTGCGGGTGAAGGGCCCGGGCATCACCGCCTCGGATGGCATCCCGGTGCCGGCGTCGTGGTTCACGAAGAAGGTGCAGTACCTGCCGGGCGGGTGGTCGAACTCGGGTCCGATCAACGGGTCGGGTGGGTTCTACACGCTGGCGACGAAGACGCCGACGACGGTGGCGGTGACGGATGTGACCGGGTCGGTGCACACCTACACGCGCAAGTCGGATGGCGGCTACACGGCCCCGAACGGCGAGTACGGCGTCCTCTCCCTTGATGGCACGGGTCAGGTGAGCCTGAACGACGGCGGCACGATCTACCAGTTCAACGCCGTGGGCAGGGTGGCGAGCGTGACGACGCCGCAGGATGCGAAGAAGTCCGCGACGCCGCAGGTCAGCTACCGAGGCAACGCGGTGCCGGACGTGATCACCGATCCGGTCTCCGGCAGCGGGGTGGCGTCGCGGAAGGTGCGGTTCGTCTACGGGGGTGACTCTGTCTCGTCGGTGGATCTCGGCGCGGCCGACGGCGACATGTCCGGCAACGCGTGCCCGGTGCCCGGCGGGTCCGGGTATGCGGCCCCGCCGGCCGGGTTCCTGTGCCGCATCGTCTACCCGGGCCACGTTCCCGGCGGTGCGGGCGGGGTGGATGACACGACCCGGCTGTTCTACGACGCGAACGGCCAGCTCGTGTCGATCGTGGATCCGGGTGGCGAGCAGGTCACCTTCCACTACACGGCGGGGATCCTCGACCGGATCTGGGATCCGCTGGTCAACGACTGGATCAAGGCCGACCCCTCCACCCGTGCGGCCACCGACACCGTCGCGACGGTCGTCGACTACACGAGCGGGAAGGTCACCCAGGTGACCGCCCCTGCCCCGGACGGCGCCACCGAGGGTCTGCGCCCGCAGAAGAGCTACGGATACGGTGCGGGCACGACGACCGTGGACGCGACAGGGCTTGACCTGTCCGGTGCCCCGCCCGGCGCGCACGCCTCCACGGTCACCTATGACGCCGGGTGGCGTGCCACCTCCGCGAAGAGCCCGCTGGGTCTGACCTCGCAGCAGTCCTGGTCGGTGAAGGATCAGCTGCTGTCGTCGACGGATGCGTGGGGCCGAATGTCGACCACCATCTACGACGACTTCACCGACCTGCCGACCGAGTCCTTCGGCCCGGCGCCGGCGTCCTGCTTCGGCAGCGACCGGAGGCCGCTGACCTCGTGCCCGATCGCGGTGGCTCACACGACGACCGCGTACGATCAGGGCCTGCAGGGGCTGGACGTCACCTACTTCGCCACCAACAACCTCTCCGGCATCCCGAAGGACTTCTCCCTGGGGCTCGTCGGCGGCACCGGTGCCACCGGCACCGGGCTGACCTCCCGGAACTGGGGTGCGGGTTCGCCGATCACCGGCATTCCCGTCGACGACTTCTCCCTCCGGATGTCGGGCACGGTCGCCTTCCCCACGGAGGGTGACTGGCAGTTCCGCCTCACGGGCGATGACCGTGCCATGCTCTACCTGGACGACGAGCTCATCACCACCAGCGTCGGCAGTCCCAGCAACGGCCCCATCCGCCACCTCTCGGGCAGGCACCGCATCCGGGTGGACTACTACGAGCTCACCGGCAACGCGTCGTTGCAGTTGCAGTGGTCGGTCAATGGCGGCACGTTCGTGAACATCCCCGACACCGCCGTCACCCCGGGCTACAACCTGGCCACCTCCTCCACGGTGGACGACTCGGTGCCGACCGGCAGCGGTCTGCCATCGAACCTGGTCACCCCGTTGAAGACATCCACCGGCTATGGGACCAACCCGTGGCTGGGGATGGCGACCACCTCCACGGTCGACCCGGGCGGCCTGAACCTGACCACGACGATCGGGTACGAGCCGGTCACGGACGCGGCGAACAAGTGGCTGCGGCGTCTGACCCGCGCCATGCCGTCCGGCGGCGGCGCGGTCACCACGAGCGCCTACTACGACGACACGCAGCAGCTCGGTGCGTCCGTCTGCGGGTTGCCCGCCACCACGGTGCAGTACGGGTGGTTGAAGTCCGTCACCGGCCCGGCCCCGTCGACAGGTTCCGCGGTCGCGACGGAGTACGCCTACGACATCCTCGGCCGCACCGTCGGATCCAAGACCACGGGGGACCCGGCCTGGTCGTGCGTGAGCTACGACACCCGCGGTCGCGCGACGATCTCGACGGTGGCGCAGGGCTCCGCGGTTGAGCGGATCATCACCACCGACTACGCGGTGGGCGGGAACCCGCTCGTGTCGTCGATCACCGACCCGGCGGGCACCATCATCACGGAGGTCGACCTTCTTGGGCGGGTGGTGAAGTACACCGATGTGCTGGGCACGGAGACCACCCCCAGCTATGAGGCCCGCACGGGGCGGGTGGTGTCGACCGCGACGAAGCCTGCTGGCGGAAATCCTGTCACTCAGTCGTTCACCTACGACGCGGATGGGAAGGTCCTCACCGTCAAGATCAACAACACCCTCATCGCCGACCCCGACTACGCCACCAACCAGCTCCTCCAGTCGGTCGCCTACAGCAACGGCACGAGCCTCGCCACCATCACCCGCAACCCCCACACAGGCGCCACCGACGCGATCGGGTGGGCGTTCGCGGATGCGTCGACCGTTGAGGATCAGGTGGTGCGGTCGCCGGCGGGCCGCATCATCCAGAACACCCTCACCGATACTGCCAGCACCGGCCCGGAGGCCTCGACGTATCGGTTCGATGCGGCGGGTCGCTTGGTGCATGCGTCGATCCCGCGGCACGAGTTGGACTACGGGTTCGGCACCGCCTCCTGCGGGGTGGCGGGTGCAGGTGCTAACGGCAACCGCACCACGTCCTCGGACGCTCTGGATGGTGGCACCCCGACCACGGTCGGCTACTGCTACGACACAGCGGATCGCCTCACCGCCACCACAGTGATGGGCGCTCCGACGGGTGCGTCGCCGGTGGCGGGGGAGAACCTGACTATGACGGCCCCGGGCGCGACTCTGGCTTATGACGCGCGCGGGAACACGACTCGTCTCGGGGATCAGACCCTCGTCTATGACGTGACGAACCGGCACACGGGCACGACCCTGGATGACGGGACGATCATCGAATACACGCGAGACGCGACCAACCGGATCGTGAAACGCACCGTCAAGACCAGCCCCACGGCCACCCCTGAGGTGACGAAGTACCTCTACGCCGGCGGCGGCGACGGGGCGTGGGCGGTGGTGACGGCGTCCGGGTTCGAGGCCACCTACGGTCTCCCCGGTGGTGCCACCATCCGGGTCGACAGCACGGGTGCTGCGGTGGGGTGGGCGTATCCGAACCTGCACGGGGATGTGATCGTGCAGGCCGACAACATCGGCACCCGCATCGGCACACGCGCCAGCTACGATCCGTTCGGGCAGCCGATCGACCCGGCCACCGGGCAGATCGGCACGACCACCGCGGATGATGCCGTCCCCGACACCATCGGCGGTGCGGATGCGGACTACGCCTGGGTAGGCGGCAACCGGAAGCTCTACGAACACCAGGGCACCGTGGCATCGATCGAGATGGGTGCCCGCGTCTACGTGCCCGCGCTCGGACGGTTCATGTCCGTCGACCCGGTCGAGGGTGGTGTCACCAACGCCTACGACTACCCCGCCGACCCCATCAACAAATACGACCTCACCGGTCAGTGTTCGTGGGATCCGAGTTGTGGCTCAGTAAGCGCGGGTGGCCCGTCATGCGGTTCATGGAGCGGCTGGGGTGATTGCGAGTTCACCCCGGTCACCGAAGAAGAATGGGAACGCGCGAAGTGGACGCTGGCCATAGGGTCGCTTTTCGTCCCCGGGCCGAAGACGACTGCGGGCGCAAACCTTGGCCTGAAGGCAGCCGACTCTAGATGGCTTGGGCTGGATAGCAAGCTGTTCGGCACCAGGAACATGGGAACGATGAACGTGCCAACCGCCACCGGCGGTGCTCTCAATAAGGCACAGGCGACCACCAAACTCGGCTGGGGCAACGGTGCCCTTCCTGGGGCTCCGGGTTTTGCGGCGCTCCGGCTGTCCGCGAAATGGCTTCCGATCAACAGGGTGAACGGCTACGGACACCTGAATATATTGAAGGGGCCTCCACTGCCGTATCGGTATAACAAGGGCATGATGTGATGGGGGGCACAGTGCTACGGATTGATCCGCTTGAAGTCATGGTTCAACTCAAGGATCAGGTGCAGGCGCGCTTTCCTCAGGTCTCATTCGAGCTGCAAGGAGCCGACGAGGCAACGGCCGTTGGCTGGTTTGATTCCGGTCGTTCCGGCGAAGTCAGGGTAATGGTGACGATCGCGGACAACGGGGATTCGACGATCGGAAGTGGCGAGGGACTGATGATGGAACTCGACGCTCCCTGCCGAAGCGAGCGCGAGGTTCTCTCGCGAGTGCTGCGGGAGCTCATTCGCCTCGGCGAGGAAGGAGTTGAGCTTGTCCGACTTGTCCCTGCGCTAGGTCCGCTCTCCCCTTCATGGGTCGGCCCGCCCGGATCCGACGAGATTGCCGCCGCGAAACGCCGTCGGTTCGCTAAAGTCGTTCGCCGAGCCGATGCGTGGCATAGCTCCTAGCTGGCCTTACACGGGTGACCGACGTCATCCAGCTGGCGTTCGTGGATGCGTCGACGGTGACGGATCAGAAGGTCACGAACCTCGGCGCAGGCAGCGCGACACCCCCGGTCGCCGGTGCCAACCTCACCACGTACGGGCCCGGCGCCACCCTCGCCTACGACGCGCGCGGGAACACGACTCGTCTCGGGGATCAGACCCTCGTCTATGACGTGACGAACCGGCACACGGGCACGACCCTGGATGACGGGACGATCATCGAATACACGCGAGACGCGACCAACCGGATCGTGAAACGCACCGTCAAGACCAGCCCCACGGCCACCCCTGAGGTGACGAAGTACCTCTACGCCGGCGGCGGCGACGGGGCGTGGGCGGTGGTGACGGCGTCCGGGTTCGAGGCCACCTACGGTCTCCCCGGTGGTGCCACCATCCGGGTCGACAGCACGGGTGCTGCGGTGGGGTGGGCGTATCCGAACCTGCACGGGGATGTGATCGTGCAGGCCGACAACATCGGCACCCGCATCGGCACACGCGCCAGCTACGATCCGTTCGGGCAGCCGATCGACCCGGCCACCGGGCAGATCGGCACGACCACCGCGGATGATGCCGTCCCCGACACCATCGGCGGTGCGGATGCGGACTACGCCTGGGTAGGCGGCAACCGGAAGCTCTACGAACACCAGGGCACCGTGGCATCGATCGAGATGGGTGCCCGCGTCTACGTGCCCGCGCTCGGACGGTTCATGTCCGTCGACCCGGTCGAGGGTGGTGTCACCAACGCCTACGACTACCCCGCCGACCCCATCAACAAGTTCGACCTCACCGGTTCGATGCAGACATGCGGCACAGGCGGCGGTGGTTGCGGGGGAGGGAAGGTACAAGCGAAATACTCGCTGGAGGACGCTAAAGCGATATCTAAGCTACGCAAGAGTTCCCGCGAGGCGACTGCCGGAGTCGCTCTGACGGCGGTTATCAACCTTCGGGTGAACGAGCGCGCCTTGTCATTGGCGGACGCGATGGGAGCAACATGCGCGAGCGTTGGCGGCGGCCAGACCGTATGCGCCGGGGCGACTAGCAACCTGGGGGGCGGTGGCACGACGCTCGGAAACGTATTCATTACGACGAAGAGCTTCAAGCGTGTCAACGAGTTGAACGAGAGGGATGGCCTACTCGAACGGCCTACTCGAACAT
>Ga0124846_1000233_pt1 | contig 10086 bp, 10 predicted proteins | sample ThiBio_1000_biof_FD_88620 | JGI IMG/M metagenome (GOLD analysis project Ga0124846, IMG submission 88620) | Wastewater bioreactor microbial communities from Cape Town, South Africa - Thiocy_expt_1000_biof (PacBio error correction) | ecosystem: Engineered > Bioreactor > Thiocyanate-remediating >... | reverse complement strand
GACAGGCCGACGATGCCGACCGGCTGCTTGCAGGCGTTGGGCAGCGACTTCAGGTAGTCGAGCGCGGCTTCGACGTCCATTTCGGTATCGGGATTGTGCGCCGACGGCCAGCGTTCGATGAAGCGGCCGCTCTGCCAGTCGGGCGCAACGACGAGGAAGCCCTGCCCGGCGAGTTCACGCACGTGGGCGCGTTCGTCGCCTTCGTAGCCGCGCTTGGCGTGGATGAACAGCAGCGGCGGGAACGGGCCTTTGCCGGCGGGGGTGGCGATCTCGACCGGCACCTCGGAGCCGTCGGCGGCCTGGAGGGTGGTCTTGCTCAGCTCGACGGCCTGGGCGAGGATCGGCGCCGCCAGCGCCGATGCTAAGATGGCGCCCGCGATGACGTGTTTTCTCATGGTCTGCTCCTGTCATTTTTCTGGCCGTCATTCTAGGCCAGCGATCCCGTTTTTCCGTACAGTCTTGACGTCTCCCGGACGGCGATGCCACCCAGGGTATCGCAATCCGTGAGGGCATCGTTCGACGAACCGTCGATCCCGCCGCGGCTGCGATGGCCGCTTGCGGCCCTGTGGATTTCGCTGGGCCTGCATGCGGCAGTGATCGCGCTGGTGCAGGTGGCACCCCGTACGGGCGCCAGCGCGCAGGCGCCGGTGATCGAAGTGCGGCTGGTCGCGTCAGCGCCGAAGCCTGCCATCCATCCCCCGTCATCGCCGGCCGCGCCGGAGCCGGATATCGTCCCCGTGGCGCCATCCGCGCCGCGCCACGTCCCGGAGGCGCCGTCCCCGCCAGCCGTCACCCCGGCGGCCGCCGCCGCGCCGCCACGCGAGGGGCCGCTGCCTGCGGCACCGGCCACGGCAGAGACGGCCCCGGTGCCGGCCGCGGCCCTGGCCAGTTCGGTCGACCTGACCTATTACAGCGCGCGCGATCTCGATGTGCAGCCGCACGCGCTGCGCACCATCCGGCCGGACTACCCGGCCGAGGCCGACCGCCAGCGCGTGTTCGGCACGCTGCGCCTGCAATTGAAGCTGGAAGCCGACGGGCGCGTCAGCGACATCGAGGTCGTGAGCGCGACGCCGCCCGACGTGTTCGAGGACTCCGCGATCAAGGCGTTTCGCGATGCGCGTTTCGCGCCGGCGCAGAAGGACGGCCGTGCGGTGCGCGCGCTGATATTGATCGAGGTGAAGTACGACTGGAGCGGCCAGCTCCGCTAGGGTTGCGCGCCCGCACCGCTCACGCATCGGAAGGCGGTGCCGCCAGTCCCTGCAGGATGGGACAGTCGGGGCGGTGGTCGCCATGGCAGGCCCGCACCAGCGTGACCAGCGTGGCGCGCATCTCGCTCAATGCGGCGATGCGGGCGTCGAGTTCCGCGATGTGAGCCTCGGCCAGATGCTTGACGTCGGCGCTGGCGCGCTCGGGATCGTCCCACAGCGACAGCAACTACCGGATCTGCTCGAGCGAGAACCCGAGGTCGCGGGCGCGGCGGATGAAGCGCAGCAGATGCACGTCGCGTTCGTGATATTGCCGGTAGCCCGAGAGCGTGCGGTGGCTTTCGCGGAGCAGGCCGATACTTTCGTAATGCCGGATCATCTTGGCCGACACGCCGCTGGCGCGGGCGGCTTCACCGATGTTCATGGGCGGGGCCGCCAGCGCTTGAGCGTCAGGGCATTCGTCACCACGCTGACGCTGGAGAACGCCATGGCCGCACCGGCGATCACCGGGTTGAGGAAGCCGAGCGCCGCGAGCGGGATGCCGACCACGTTGTAGACGAAAGCCCAGAACAGGTTCTGCCGGATCTTGGCGTAGGTGCGCTGGGAAATGTCGATGGCGTCGGCTACCAGCGCCGGGTCGCCGCGCATCAGCGTGATGCCGGCGGTATGCATGGCGACGTCGCTGCCGGAGGACATGGCGATGCCGACATCGGCCGCGGCCAGCGCCGGGGCGTCGTTGATGCCGTCGCCCACCATGGCCACGGTCTGTCCGGTCGTCTTGAGTTGCTCGACGTGTGTGGCCTTGTCGGCCGGCAGCACTTCGGCCAGCACGCGGTCGATGCCCAGTTCGTCGCCGACGTGCCGGGCGGCGCCACGGTTGTCGCCGGAGAGCATGACGGTGGTGACGCCTTGTGCCTTGAGACGCGCCACGCCGGTGGCCGCACTGGGTTTGATGGCGTCGCCGAACGCCAGCAGGCCGAGGGCATGACGATCGCTGGCGCGCGCCAGCCAGGATACGCTGCGGCCTGCCGCCTCCAGTTTTCCGGCAGCGTCGTCAAGCGCGGAAATGTCGACGCCGTTCTCGTTCATCAGGCGACGGTTGCCCAGCCACCAGGTTTCGCCGGCCACTTCGCCGGCAATGCCGCGGCCCGGCAACGCCTGCTGCGCGCGTGCGGGCAAGGGGGAGACAGCGAGGGCAGCACTTTCCGCCATGACTGCGCGCGCCAGGGGATGCTCGCTGCCGGACTGCAGCCCGGCCGCAATCGCCAGCACTTCATCTTTTCCGTGGTCAGCGGTCGGCACGCAGGCCACGAGGTGCGGCGTGCCGTCGGTGAGGGGGCCGGTCTTGTCGAACACCACCGTGCTGATCTTGTGCGCCAGTTCTAGTGCCTCGGCGTCCTTGATCAGAATGCCGTGGCGCGCGGCGACGCCGGTGCCCGCCATGATCGCGGTGGGGGTGGCGAGCCCCAGCGCGCACGGACAGGCGATCACCAGAACCGCCACGGCGTTGAGGATGGCCTGCTCGGTCCCGCCGCCGACTGCCCACCACGCGATGAAGGTCAGCAGCGCAATGCCCATCACGACCGGGACGAACACCGCGCTGACCTTGTCCACGAGCCGCTGGATGGGTGCCTTGGCCGCCTGCGCGTTCTCCACCAGCCGGATGATGCGCGCCAGCGTGGTTTCCGTCCCCACCGCCGTGGTGCGCGCCACCAGCACGCCCTGCGCGTTGATGGCGCCGCCAGTCACCGGGCTGCCTGGCTGCTTCTCGACCGGCAGCGATTCGCCGGTGAGCAGGGATTCGTCGACCTGACTGATCCCCTCGACCACCTCACCGTCAACCGGTATCCGCTCGCCGGGGCGGATGACCACCACGTCGCCCACCCGGATCGCGTCGATCGGCATGTCACGGTCGACGCCGTCGAGACGTACGCGGGCCATCGTCGGGCGCAGGGCCTGCAGGGCGCGAATGGCCTCGGTGGTCTGGCGCTTGGCGCGTGCCTCCAGCCATTTCCCCAGCAGTACCAGACTGATGACCACGGCCGAGGCTTCGAAATACAGGTGCGTGGGATCGGCCTGGGTCAGCATCAGATACAGGCTCAGACCATAGGCCGCGCTGGTGCCCACCGCCACCAGCAGATCCATGTTGCCGCTGCCGGCCATGAGCGCTTTCCAGCCGGCACGATAAAAACGCGCGCCGAGCCAGAACTGTACCGGCGTGGCGAGCACCGGCTGCACCCAGCCGGGCAGCATCCAGTGCACGCCGAACGGGCTGGCAAACATGGGAGCGACCAGTGGCAGCGACAGCGCGACCGACAGCGCGACCGGCCACCAGCCGGGGAGTTCGCGCGTTGACGCGGCCGGTGCGGCGTCCGGAGTTTTTGGTAATTGCGCGCCATAGCCGGCACTTTCCACCGCAGTAATCAGCGCCGCCGCCGAGCCTCCCTGCACCCGCTTCACGGTCGCCTGCTCGGTCGCCAGATTGACGCTGGCCTCCAGCACGCCGGGGACCTTGTTCAAGGCTTTTTCGACCCGCGCCGAACAGCTCGCACAGGTCATGCCGCTGATATCGAGCGTGCAGGATTCGGTGGCGACACCGAACCCTGCCTTCTCGGCCGCGCGCTCGATACTTGCCATGTCGGTATCGCCCGAAATCGTCGCGGTTTCGGTGGCCAGGTTGACGGTCGCGTCGGTGACGTCCGGCAGTTGCCTGAGGACCTTTTCCAGCCGCGTGGCGCATCTGGCGCAAGTCATGCCCTGTATGCCGACCGATACAGATAAGGGGGAAGTCATGTACACACTCCTGATGGATGCGGATTCCAGTGCACCATAAACCTTGCCATCATGGCAAGGTCAAGCCGGTCAGCGGTCTGTCAGCGCCATGGACGGGCGCACGATGGCCCTTCAGCGAGGGAAGGGTGAAATGTCCGGGTTAGCGTGGGAGGATTCCGGATAAGGTCCTGGGCAGCAGCACCCACATGCGGCCGCGTTGCTTCATGCGCCCGGCGAGTTCGCCCGCCGGATTGCCGAAGCCCCAGAAAAAATCCGCGCGCACGCCGCCCTTGATCGCGCCGCCACTGTCCTGTGCCATCACCAGCCGGTTCAGCGGCTGGGTCGAGTTGGGTTGGGTGGTGGACAGGAAAACGGGTGCCCAAAGGGGGATGAATCCCGGATCGACAGCGATCGAGCGGCCGCCGGTCAGGGGGACGCCAAGTGAGCCGAGCGGGCCGGGCAGGTCGTCGGGCAGCTCGCGGAAAAAGACGAAACTCGGGTTGCTGGCCAGCAGGTCGGGCAGCTTGTCCGGATGCTTCGCTCCCCAGTCCTTGATTCCCTGCATCGAAGCCTGTTCAAGCTTGAGTTCGCCGCGTTCGACCAGCAATTTCCCAATCGACAGGTAAGGGTAACCGTTCTGATCCGCATAGCCGACCCGCATGTGCGAGCCGTCGGGGAGTTCGAGGCGTCCAGACCCCTGGATCTGCAGAAAGAACAGATCGACCGGGTCCTCGGCCCAGGCGATGGGCTTGCCCTTGAAACGGTCACTATTACCGTTGGCCGGTTGCTCGATGTCCTGGCGGGTGAAGTAGGGCACGATCTTGCTGCCCAGCAGCCGCCCCCGCAGGCGCAGACCTTTGAGTTCCGGATAGATGCTTGCCAGGTCTACCGCAATGAGGTCGTCGGGTGCGGCGTAGAGCGGGTAACGGGCACGCTCGGTGCGCACGCGGTCGCCCTTCAGCAGGGGTTCGTAGTAGCCGGTGATCAGGCCGTCGGGCGTGCCATCTTCCTGGGTCGCCTGATAGGGCTGGAACCACTGCTCGAAAAAGGCGCGTGTCGTCTTGTCATCGGGCAGCGGCATGGCCATCGCCTTGCTGCACACCGCCTGCCAGCCGCTCTGCTTGACGAGTGTGGCGCAGCTGCGCCGAAAAGCTGTCCAGGCTTCGCTGAGCTGGCTGTCCCGCCCCAGATTGACCGATGACCAGCTTGCCGGCTTGAGCGTTGGATAGGTCACGGCCGGAGCGGGAAGGGGCGCCGCGGGCGGAGCGGGAAGCGGGGCGACGGGTGGCACCGGCGCCGGGACAGGGCGCGGCGCGGGGGGTTGTACCGCACAGGCTGACAGCAACAGGACACACAGCCACGAACTTGCGCGCAAGCGCATCGCGGGTGAAGATGGCCCGCGTGGACAACACGTAGCGGGCATATCAAGAGGAGAATCGCGTTCCATGGAAAGTCAAGGACTGGGCTGGCTGGTGCTGGAAGCCGTCATTGCGGCAGGCTTGCTGGTGTTTATCGTATGGTGGACGATGAAAAAGTGAGGATGGGTGAGTGGTGAGTGGTGAGTAGTGAGTAGTGAGTAGTGAGTGGTTAGTGGATAAATTACGGTCGGCTTACCGTGACTACTCGCCCTAATGCAGTACGCGCGGCATCGACAGGGTGAATCGGGGGATCTCGGCTTCGAACTTGTTGCCGTCATCGGCCACCATCTGATAGGTGCCATGCATGGTGCCTACCGGCGTCGCCATCGCGGTGCCGCTGGTGTATTCGAAGCTTTCGCCCGGCCGCAGCAGCGGTTGTTCGCCCACTACGCCGAGTCCCTTCACTTCCTGGGTGACGTCCTCGGCGTCGGTGATGATCCAGTGGCGCGAGATCAACTGCGCCGCCACCGTGCCGCTGTTGGCGATGGTGATGGTGTAGGAGAACACATAGCGATCGCTTGCGGGATCGCTCTGGTCAGCCAGATAGGCCGTGTTGACGGTAATGCTGATTTGATATTTCTTGCCTTCGGCCACGGGTTTGCTCGACAGATATGGAATGCGTCGAGTGTAACGCAATGATGTGGCGGGCTGGTAAAATGACCGGGTTTCCCGAAAATCCGCAGAAATCCCAGGAGCCCTTCCCATGACGTACCGCATCGCCCCGTCCATCCTGTCCGCCAACTTTGCCCGGCTTGGCGAGGTAGTCGACAACGTACTCGCCTCCGGCGCCGACATCGTCCACTTCGACGTGATGGACAACCACTACGTCCCCAATCTCACCATCGGCCCGCTGGTGTGCGAAGCGCTGAGGAAGCACGGCGTCACCGCGCCGATCGACGTGCATCTGATGGTGAAACCGGTCGATCGCATCATTCCGGACTTTGCCAAGGCGGGCGCCACCTATATTACTTTTCATCCCGAAGCCTCCGAGCACATCGACCGGACGATTGGCTTGATCAAGGAAAACGGCTGCAAGGCCGGCCTGGTGTTCAACCCCGCCACCCCGCTCGACGTGCTGGAATACACGCTGGACAGGCTCGACATGGTGCTCCTGATGAGCGTCAACCCCGGCTTCGGCGGCCAGAAGTTCGTCCCCTACGTGCTCGACAAGGCGCGCGCCGTGCGCAAGATGATCGACGACCGCGGCCTCAACGTGAACATCGAGATCGACGGCGGCGTCGGTCCCGCCAACATCGCCGACGTCGCGCGCGCCGGGGTCGATACCTTCGTCGCCGGCTCCGCCGTGTTCGGTGCCGCCAAGGACAGCGACCCGCAGCGTTACAACAGCGTCATCGCCGCGATGCGCGCGGAACTGGCGAAGGTTTGACAACATAGGGGTCAGGATTCAGGGGCCAGGATTCAGGGAATGTGCGGCCTGCGGCCGCGCTCATTCAAGAAACCGCGAAGCACAAAGCCTCCTGATCCCTGACCCCTGAATCCCGACCCCTAAAAAATGAAAAGCTTCCCTCTCCCCATCAAAGCCGTCGTCCTCGACCTCGATGGCACCCTGCTCGATACCGCACCCGACCTGGCCTACGCCGCGGCGTTGATGATGGCTGACCTCGGCCGCGCCTGCCCGTCGCCGGAAACGGTCGCCAGTTACATCGGCAATGGCGTGTCGCGCCTGGTCAAGCGCGTGCTCACCGGCGGCATGGACGCCGAGCCCGATGCGGCGCTGTTCGAACAGGCCATCGCGTCGTATCAGAAGCACTATGGCGAACACGTGTCGCGGTACTCGCGCCCGTTTCCCGGCGTGGTCGAAGGCCTCGATGCCTTCAAGGCGATGGGCGTGCACATCGCCTGCATCACCAACAAGGCCGAAGCGTTTACCCATCCGCTGCTGAAGGACACCGGCCTGTTCGACTACTTCGAGCTGATCCTGTCCGGCGATACCCTGCCCAAGCGCAAGCCCGACCCGCTGCCGCTCTTGCACGCCTGCGAGGTGTTCAAGGTGCAGCCGGCCGAGCTGCTCCTGATCGGTGATTCGCTCAACGACACCCAGGCCGCACGCGCCGCCGGCTGCCCGGTGTTCTGCGTCCCCTACGGCTACAACCGTGGCCGCCCGGTCGCCGAACTCGACCTCGATGCGGTGGTGCCGAGTCTCGCCGAGGCGGCGCAGATGGTGATGAAGGCTTGATGGCAAGGGGTCAGGATTCAGGGATCAGGATTCAGGGGCGGTGTCGCCGATGGCGGCGCTCGTCTTGAAAAGGCGTGTAGCACATTCCCTGACCCCTGAACCCTGATCCCTGACCATGACTGAACAAGACTTCTTCGACCTCGCCCGCCAGGGCTACAACCGTATTCCGCTGGTGCGCGAACTGCCCGGCGACCTGGAGACGCCGCTTTCCGTCTACCTCAAGCTGGCCAACGCGCCCTACACCTATCTGCTCGAATCGGTGGTGGGCGGCGAGCGCTTCGGGCGCTACTCCTTCATCGGCTTGCCGGCACGCACCGTGATCCGCGTGCGCGCCCACCGGCTGACGGTGGAAACCGACGGTCAGGTGATCGAGGAGCACAGTCTGCCCGATCCACTGTCTTTCATCGGCGAATTCCAGGCGCGGTTCAAGGCTGCGCCGGTGGCGGGACTGCCGCGCTTCACCGGCGGGCTGGCCGGCTACTTCGGCTACGACACCATCCGCTATATCGAGAAGCGGCTCGCACCGGAATTCAATCAGAATCGGCCGCGCAAGGACGACGTGCTGCACACGCCGGACATCCTCTTGATGCTGACCGAAGAGCTGGCGGTGTTCGACAATCTCGCCGGCAAGCTCTACCTCATCACCCATGCCGATCCGATGCAGCCGGATGCGTATGCGCTGGGCCATCTGCGCCTCGCCGAACTGACCGACAGGCTGAGCATGCCCGTGACGCTGCCGGACGAGCCTGCTTCCGATACGGTCGAACCGAGCTCGGAATTCGGCGAGGCCGAATTCAAGGCGGCGGTGCAGAAGGTGAGGGATTACATTGCCGCGGGCGACGTCATGCAGGGGGTGCTGTCCCAGCGCATGGCGCGACCGTTCGCCGCTTCTCCGCTGTCGTTGTACCGTGCACTGCGCAGCCTCAACCCCTCGCCCTACATGTTTTTCTACGATCTGGGCGGTTTTCATGTGGTGGGTTCGTCGCCGGAAATCCTGGTGCGCCTCGAGAGCGATCTTGTCACCCTGCGCCCCATCGCCGGCACCCGCCCGCGCGGGTTGACGCGCGAGGACGATCAGCGGCTGGCGGAGGAACTGCTGGCCGATCCCAAGGAATGCGCCGAGCATCTGCAACTGCTCGATCTCGGTCGCAACGACACCGGGCGCGTTGTCGTCACCGGCAGCGTCAGGGTGACGGAGCACATGCAGATCGAGCGCTATTCGCACGTCATGCACATCGTCTCCAACGTCGAAGGCCGGCTGAAACCCGGTTTGTCCGCGCTTGACGTGTTGCGCGCCAGCTTCCCCGCCGGCACCGTGTCGGGTGCGCCCAAGGTGCGGGCGATGGAAATCATCGACGAACTGGAACCCAGCAAGCGCGGCATCTACGCCGGCGCGGTCGGCTATCTGGGGTTCAGTGGCGACATGGATCTGGCGATCGCCATCCGCACCGCGGTGGTGAAGGACGGCATGCTCTATTCCCAGGCCGGGGCCGGCATCGTCGCCGATTCGGTGCCCGACAACGAGTGGCTGGAATCACTGAACAAGGCGCGTGCGGTCGTACGGGCGGCCGAGCTCGCGCAGGCGCGTTTTGGCCGGACAGCGGTCGAGTAGCGCGCTACTTCGCGGGGGTCGCGGCAGGATGCATCGCGCCGCGTGCGGCCGCACCGCTGCGAAGGTCCGGCAGGAACACGGCCAATAGCCCGATCAGCGGCAGGAACGAACACAGCGCGTACACCGTTTCGATGCCCCAGCGGTCGGCCAGCGTACCCAGCACGGCGGCGCCGATGCCGGCCAGCCCGAACGCCAGTCCGAAGAACAGCCCCGACACGGTGCCGACCTTGCCCGGCATCAGTTCCTGCGCGTAGACCACCATGGCCGGAAAGGCCGAGGCCAGCATGAAACCGATGATCAGCGTCAGCCCGGCCGACGCCGCCAGGCTCACGTAGGGCAGCGCCAGCGTGAACGGCGCCACGCCCAGGCTCGACAGCCAGATCACCCGCTTGCGGCCGATGCGGTCGCCGATCGGCCCGCCCAGCAGCGTGCCCGCCGCCACCGCGAACAGGAAGTAGAACAGGTGGTACTGCGCTTCCTGCGTGCCGATGCCGTAGTGCTGCATCAGATAGAAGATCAGGTAGCTGCTGATGCTGGCGAGGTAGAAGAACTTGGAGAACATCAGCGCCATCAGTACCGCCAGCGTGCGCCGCACGAGCTTGCGCGGCAGATTGTGGCCGGCGGCGGCCGCGGCCTTTTTCGGCCTGCGGTGCTGGTCGCGGTACCAGATGCCGACCCCCGCCAGCACGATCATCGCCAGCAACGCGAAGAGCGAAAACACGGCCAGACTTTTCTGGCCGTGCGGCAGCACGACCCAGGCCGCGAGCAGCGGGCCGAAGGCCGCCCCCGCGTTGCCGCCGACCTGGAAGATCGACTGCGCCAGGCCGTGCCGTCCGCCCGAGGCCATGCGCGCCACCCGCGACGCTTCCAGGCCGTGCCGTC
>Ga0124846_1000228_pt1 | contig 10105 bp, 9 predicted proteins | sample ThiBio_1000_biof_FD_88620 | JGI IMG/M metagenome (GOLD analysis project Ga0124846, IMG submission 88620) | Wastewater bioreactor microbial communities from Cape Town, South Africa - Thiocy_expt_1000_biof (PacBio error correction) | ecosystem: Engineered > Bioreactor > Thiocyanate-remediating >... | reverse complement strand
CCAGACCGTGGTCAGCATTGCCAAGGCACGCGAGGCCGGGACGCGGGACTATCCGGTGTTTTTGATGACAGCGCGGCGCGCAGGCGCATAACGAAAGGACGACGAAATGGGTTTCGAATACATGTTTTTCGACGAGGCGCTGCGCGACCGTTTCGTGGCGTTTGCGGCAGGGTACGGCATCGCGAGCACGATGCGGCAGGACGAGATCGAGGGCTTTGTCATCGAACTGCCGGACGGGCTGGACGACGAGCTGCAGGACGCGCTCGAGGCCGAGTACGACGCGATCATGGACGCACAGATGCTGCTCGCCGAATCGGACGAGGATCTGGTCAGCCACGCCGTCGCCGGTGTCACCGTGACGCTGTCGGACGGCACGACCCGTGCCGTCCGCATTCCGCCCCCGATCGCACGCCGCCTCTTCGAGCACTTCACGCCCGAGGCAGTCCACGAGATCGCCACCGCGATTGCCGAAAGCGTGGAAAATCCGGTCGACGGGCCGATTTGCCACAAACCACCCCAATAAATGCCCCTCGGGGCAGGAAAATCGTCCCGATCCGGCCATGATCGATGGCTGGAACGGCGCGATACGCTAGACTGTGCCCGGTAGCTGCACCACCAGAACATACGCTGTCCCGTAGATGAACCCCTCGTTGCTCATTTTCATTATTTCCTTCTTCGTGGCGCTGGCCATGAGTGGAATCCTGCTGATCCTTGCGCAGACCTACCCCAAAACCATACGGGGCCTGCGCGAATGGAGCCTGGGCGCGCTGGCCATCAGGTTGTGTTTTCCGCTCTTCATCGCCCGGGACCATATCCCGGACCTGCTGAGCGTCATCCTGGCCAACCTGACGCTGTTGCTGGCCTTCATGGCGCTGAACGTCGGCACCCGGAAGTTCGCCGGCACGCCGCCGAAATACAACCGCGTCCTGCTGGCCCTGTTCGTGCTGACGTTCGTGGTGCTGTTTGTCTGGTTCACGTATGTCCAGCCCGATATCCGGATGCGCGTCGGAACCATGGTCCTGTTCACGCTCATCGTCGTCCTGGATCAGCTCTTTCTTGTGCTGCGGGCCTTGCCCAGGACGATGGGGCGTCATATCTGGGTCTCGTCGCTGGCGATCATGATCGTTTCGCGGCTGGTTCGCCTGGGCGCCCTGCTCATCGGTTTCTCCCCCCCGACCGGGGTGTTTGACACGTCGGCCTCGCAGCTTGTCTATGTGGCGATTCCCGCGCTCACGATTCCGCTCGGCACGATCAGCCTGATCCTGCTCGCGTCGGAAAAGCTGCGGCACGACCTCGAGTTCATCAGCCGCCACGACGGCCTGACCAAATGCCTCAACAAGAATGCGGCGATGGAAGAGCTCGAGCGGGAGATTGCCCATACCCGGCGCCATGGGAACAAGCTGGCGATCATGCTGTTCGATCTGGACAACTTCAAGGATATCAACGACACGCATGGCCACCTCGAGGGCGACAGGATCCTGGTCGAGTTCGCAAGAAAGGTCAAAGCCTCGCTCAGGGCATCGGACCAGCTCACGCGTTTCGGGGGCGATGAGTTCATGGCCATTCTCCCTGACGCCGATCTCGAACAGGCCCGGCTCGTTGCAAATCGATTTCAGGAAGCTGGAAGGGAAAGCCAGCCTGTCGCCTGGTCGGTCAGCATCGGCATTTCGGCATGGCAGGACCCGGACGACACCCTGGATGCCTTGCTGACCCGCGCCGACAAAGCCCTGTATAAGTCCAAGGCGCTGGGCCGGGATCAGACGCAATCCATCTGACGCACCCGCCGGGGATTGGCTTTCCCCGCGGACGCGGCCTTCACGAATCCCTCCCTTCCGAGAACGAATACGGCCCAGCCAGGTCTTATTTTTCTTGGGCGGATCGCGGGCTCGACAACCCCCGTATCCGGACTATGTTTTATCGGAAAGGCTTCAAATCCACCTGGTAGTACAAATAAACCTGTCTATAGTGGTACAGACGTTAAAGTTTGCCTTGCACCTGTCGTAATCATCAGGCCAGTCAGCCCCCCTCCGTACGCCGCTGACCACCTCGATAACCAGGAGATATGCCATGCGCAACATGCAATATCTGACTTCCAAACATCGGATCGGTGTCACGACACCAGCCAGGCTGGAACAGCGGGCGGATACATCCGAGGATCTGGTTGCAGCGGCAGTGGACGCACTGAACGAGATGGGAAGCATCACGGCCCATCAATGTTTTACCCATCCCGAGACCTTGACCGAAGACCGGATCACGGCCTATGCCCTGGCACTGATGCGCCTGCGCGAATGCGCCAGCACGGCGGGTTTCGATCGCCTGGTGAACGCGTGTGATGCGCTCGCAGTGACGGTATCCCGCCTGATCGAGGACCGAAGCTGCATCTGCCGCGAAAAATGCGAGGCCCTAACGCGTTTTGTCGGGCACGCGAAAACGATGATCCAGATGTCCATTGAGCGTGCAAAGCGCTGCACGCTGCCTGTTCCTGAAATCCACACGCCTTCCGACAGAGTGAACGTCGAGCGCAACGTGCGCGCCTCGATCTAAACGCAGATCAGTGCGGCCCGGCGCCGCTCCTATCCGGCTCGTTTCGATTGCCTCCCCGTTTCCGCCGACACGGGCATCAGCGACATCACATCCTCCATCGCATCGGCGAGCAGGCCAGGCAGCATCGGATCCAGGCCCTCGCGCCATTCAAGCCCGATGGTTCTCGCCACGCCCAAGCCCGAGACCGGCACGGCCACCAGGTCGTCCGGCACGAGGCTGCGCGGCGCCAGGGTCATTCCTTTCCCGTTTCGTATCAGCCGGAAAGCAAGTTCTTCACGTTCGGCACGCACCGTCACACGCAGCGTCACGCCAGCGGCCTTCAACTGCGCACGGCCTACCGCATCCAGCTCGCAAGTCGATCGGTGTACAAACGGATACGCCCCCAAATCCCGAACCGAAATGGGTCCGGACGTCTGTGCGAGCGGATGGTCCGGCGCCACCACGGCGACCAGGGGTTCGCGCCACAATACGCGCGCGTTGGCGGCGAGATCGCTGACATTCGTCCAGCCGAAGTCGATCCGCGCCTGGGCGAGCCATCCGGCCACACGCTCGGCGGAAGCTTTCCAAACCTCCAGTCGTACGTTGGGCGCCTGCTTTGCCACCGCTTGAACCAGCGCCGCAATCGCCTCGTGCGGCAGGGTATTGAGCACGCCCACGCGAATCCGTCGTAGGTCCTCGGCCTCGCCCAGAAAATCGGCACGCGCTGCATCGCATTGCCGGAGGATCTCTCGCGCATGCCGATAGAAGCGGCGGCCTGCCGGCGTCAGCCGAAGCGGCCGGTTGGCCGGGATGGAACGGTCGAAGAGCGGCCGGCCCAGCGTCTGCTCCAGCGCCTTGAGGCCGGCCGACACGGACGGCTGCGAAAGATGCAGCCGCTCGGCCGCCTTGATCACGCCGCCATACTCCACCACTGCAGCCAGGAAGCGGAGATGCTGGATTTTCATAATAGGTTTCTCCTATTATTTTCAATAACAACAATCGATTATAAATATTTGGAGCGCGGCCGTAGACTAGCCGCCCAGATCCGCATGAACGGTTCATGGGGTCATTCATCGGAGGATGCATGAACAGCAAACTGTCTACGCTCGCGTTTCTGCAACGGCAACTGGATGGCAGCCTGCCTGCGGATGCCACCACGGAGATGCGTTATCCCACTGCAATCTCGCAGCTTCTGGGGTTCAGGATTACGGATGTCGATGTGGGTTATGCGCAAGTCGAACTGGATGCAGATGCAGCCATCCATGGCAACCAGCAGGGCACCGTGCACGGCGGCATGTTGTGCGAACTGGCCGACGCCACCATCGGAACCGCGCATTCGACCGCCATTGCGGAAGGCGAAACCTTCGCCAGCATCGACCTCCGGATCAGTTTCTTCCGGCCCGTGTGGCGCTCCGTGCTGACCGCGACCGCACGGCAGGTCCAGCACGGGAAGACGCTGACCCACTACGAATGCGAAATCACCCGGGACGACGGCAAACCGGTCGCGCTCGCAATGAGTACGGTCATGACCATCCGGGGGGAGGCTGCAAGCGGACGGTAACGCCCATATGCCCGGGATGTCTCCCCGGCTTCACGTGCAAGCCAGGCCCCTGCCCGGATGGATCGGCCGGACATCCCATTCAGGCCCGGCAAGAACCAACGTCCGCCCATTTGCGTTATCGTCAGCTTTTCTCCAGGGTACCCCCCAACCATGAGCAAACCCATCATTTACCACATTCCCGTCTGCCCGTTCTGCCAGCGTCTGGACATCCTCCTGACGTTGAAGGGCCGCCGCGACGAAATCGACTTCCAGGTGATCGACATCACTCAGCCGCGTCCCGACTGGCTGCTGAAAAAGACACGCGGCACCACGGCATTGCCGGTCCTGGAAACGGCCGACGGGCACATCATCAAGGAAAGCCTGGTCATCCTGCAGTATCTCGAGGACATCTATCCGGAACAGCCGGTCGCCCAGCGCGACCCTTACCGGCGTGCGGTGGAAAATATGCTGACGCGGATGGATGCTGATTTTTTCAGCCAGGGCTACACCTGGCTGATGAACCAGGACCCCGCACGCTGTTCGGTCCTGCGGGAAGACATGCTGAAGCAATATGCCCTGCTGAACGATTTCCTGCTGGAACACGCGCCGTCCGGCCCTTTCCTGTTCGAAACGTTCGGCTGGGCAGAGACCGTGTTCACGCCGTTCTTCGAGCGTTTCTGGTTTCTGGAATATTACGAAGGCTTCACGCTGCCCGGCGACGCTCGCTACGCCCGCGTGCGCGCGTGGATCGACGCCTGCGTGTCGCATCCGGCCGCCCAGCAGACGACCCTGGAGGAAGTGGTCAAGCTCTATTACGACTATTCGAAGGGGGCCGGGAACGGCGCCTTGCCGCCCGGCCGAACGAAGTCTTCCCTGTCGCCGGCACCCGACTGGCGCACCCGCCCCTGGCCGCCGCGAAACAAGTATGCGCACAACGCGACCGATGCGGAACTGGGCTTGCTGTAAAGCGTGTTACCGTACCGAACGATAGACACCCCCTCTTTCCGGCTTGCTCAGGACCAGCTGCCAGAGCTGGCCCTGGCGGGAACGGAAAAAACCCGCGCAACTCATCAGATAGTATTTCCACATGCGATAGAAGCGCTTGCCGTACTTGGCTTCCAGGAAAGGCCAGGCGGTGTCGAAGTTTTCCCACCAGGCCATCAGGGTATGGTCGTAATCCTGACCAAAGTTGTGCCAGTCCTCGATCAGGAAGCGGCCTTCCAGGGTTGATGCGATCTCTTTGGCCGACGGCAGCTTGCCATTGGGAAAGATGTATTTGTCGATCCAGGCATCGGTCTTCGGCGACGTGACGGAATTGCCGATGGTGTGCAGCAGGAACAGTCCGTCGTCCTTGAGCGCACGATGCGCCGTGTCGAAATAGACAGCGTAGTTTTTCGGACCGACATGCTCGAACATGCCCACCGAAACGATCTTGTCATATTGTTCGGTAAGGTCCCGATAGTCCATCAGCTCGATCGATACCGGCAGACCCTCACAGCGCGCCCGTGCCAGTTTCTGCTGCTCTTTCGAGATGGTGATGCCGACCACCTCGACGCCGTAGTGTTCTGCCGCATAGCGGGCCAGCCCGCCCCATCCGCAACCGATTTCGAGTATGCGTTCGCCGGGCTTCAACTCCAGCTTGCGGCAGATCATGTCGAGTTTCTTCAGTTGCGCGTCCCGCAGCCCGGCCGCGTTGTGCCAGTAGGCGCAGGAGTAGCTCATGGTGGGGTCGAGCATGGCCTCGAACACGTCGTTGCCGATGTCGTAGTGCTGCTCGCCTACCTGGAAGGCGCGCCGGCTGGATTGGAGGTTGAACAGGCTGTGGCGCAGAATCTCGCCCAGCAGGCGCAGTTGCGACCAGTTGTCGATTTTTTCCTCGACCCGGGCGCTCAGAAGACGGTGGAAAAGCTGGTCCAGCCGCTCGCACTCCCACATCCCGTCCATATAGGCCTCGCCGAAACCGAGCGACCCCTTCGTCAAGACAAGCTGGTAGACGCGTTCATCGAGTATCCGGATATCCCACGGGGCGTCGCCATTGATCGTGACGCCGGCATCGCCGGCAAGCTCGCGGAGGATGGTGGGGGGTGGCGGGAGCGTCGGCGCATCTCCGGCAGGGTCAAGGACGAGCACATCTTCCGTTTGCATCGAGGGTTCCCTTTCTAAAAACCTTGAGGCGCCCAGAGTAGATTTTCGACAATTATTTAACAAACGATTTTTTTATATCTTATATATCGTATATATCGATACTTGTACTTCGCATTGCCGGCATCATGACGTCCAGCTGGTTAGATTTCCGGGAACCGGGACATGGCAATTCGGTGAGGAAGACGCATTGCCGGATTTCCATCCACGCCTGTATCCATAGGGTATTCAGACAGCACACCTCGCCGCAGGCCGGCAATGCCCGCAGCATCTCTGGCGGTTCAGTACGCGCCATCCAATCCGCGCAGGACAATCCACCTCGCAGGAACGAACTGCGGCTGGCATAGCGCGCATAAGATATATTTTTGTGATTTCCTCCGTCCAACACGATCGGCCGTGATTCAGCTTGTAAGGACAGTTCGTCCGGCGCGACCAAGAGATTCCCGACAGGAGATCTCATGCGTATCGTCCTGCTGTTCTGCTGTGTCCTGGCCATCCCTGTCGCGGATGCCGCCAACTGCAATGCCGTCAGCGGCGCATCGCGCAACAGCCTACTCGAGCTGTATACCTCGGAGGGTTGCAGTTCCTGCCCGCCAGCCGACCGCTGGCTATCGCACCTGCCTGACGATGCCGGAGTGGTACCGCTGGCATTCCACGTGGACTACTGGGACCGGCTGGGTTGGCGCGACCCGTTTGCCCAGGCCGCTTTCAGCCAGCGCCAGCGGACGCGCAACAACGGGACCGGTTGGGTCTACACGCCGCAGGTGATGCTCGACGGCAAGGATTACCGCGCCTGGCAACGCGGCCTGCCCGCTCGCTCGACCGCGCCCGCACCGGTCCGTCTGGCCCTCACGCTGGCCCAATCGACCGACCGCATGGACGTCCAGGCCGACAGCCGCTTCGACGACCCGGCTGCCGGACATGAGGCGCAACTGTATCTGGCCCTGACTGAGAACCGCCTGGACTCGGAAGTCACTGCAGGGGAAAACGCCCGGCGGGTCCTGCACCACGACCATGTCGTGCGCCAACTGGCCGGGCCGTTCGATCCGCACCATGCCCGCCAACGCTTCAGGCTGCAGCCCGGATGGAAAGCTGCCGATCTGGGCGTGACGGCGTTCGTGCTCGATGCACGCGGGGCGACCTTGCAGGCGCTGGCATTGCCGGCCTGTCCTTAGCTTGAACCGTTGTGTGAACCCGTCCTAGGCAAACGGATACTTGATTCCCACCGCCTGCCAGTGCGCCGCCTCCTCTTCCAGCGCACGCTGGGTAAGCGGTCGGCTTTCCAGCCAGCCTTCGGGCAAGGTCAGGCGGAAACGTTTGTTGCTCGCGTCCACCTTCACCTCGGGCAGATGGGGCTCGGCACGGTTACGGCAGAGGATGACAGCCTGGCGTAGCAGCCACACCAGCAAACGGTCGTTGTCCGACACCGTACCGGAGGCGAATGCCGGCAGCTTCGTCAGCGCGCCGCGCTGGGCTCGCGCCAAGAGCGCCAGACGCGCCTGGTCGGTACGCGAGAAACCGGGCATGTCGGCGTTTTCCAGGATGTAGCCGGAATGACGGTGGTAGCCGCCGTGCGACACCATGAGCCCGATTTCGTGCAGGCGCGCGGCCCAGTCGAGAAAGCGCACGTCATTGTCGTCGCCAGCGCCACTGCCGCCCTGGGCAGCCAGCAGATTCATCGCCACTTGCCTGACACGCGCGGCCTGGCGGGTGTCGATGTGGTAACGACGCATGAACTCACCCACTGTCGCCTCCCGCATGTCGTGCTTGTGGAAACGTCCCAGCAGATCGTAGAGGATGCCTTCGCGCATGGCGGTCTCGGCGACGTCCATCTGTTCGATTTCAAGCTCGGCGAAGAGGCCCGCCATGATGGCAAAGCCGCCGGCGATGACCGGGCGGCGGTCGCGCGTCAGGCCGGGCAGTTCGAGCGCGTCGAGGTGGCCAGCCCGGATGAACTGGGCGCGCAGCTGGGCGAGTCCATCGGCCGTGATGCCGTGTGCCGACCACCCGCTCTGCTCGAGGATCTCGCGCAGCGCGCGCGCAGTGCCGCTGGAACCCACGGCCTGCTGCCAGTTGCCCCGGGAAAACGCTTTCGCAATACGCTCGACCTCGACGCGGGCCGCGGTCTCGGCAGCTTTCAGCGCCGCCTTGTCGACGACCCCGTCGGCAAAGAAACGCGTAGAGAAATTGACGCAGCCCATGTGCAGGCTTTCCCGCTCATGCGGCTTCAGTCCGTGGCCGATGATGAATTCGGTGGAGCCGCCGCCGATGTCGACGACCAGGCGCCGGTCGGGCGACGCCGGCAGCGAATGCGCGACGCCCAGATAGATGAGCCGCGCCTCCTCGCGCCCGGCGACGATCTCGATCGGATGTCCGAGCGCGGCCTCGGCCCGGGGAATGAATTCGCCGGCATTCTTGGCGACGCGCAGCGCCGAGGTGCCAACGCAGCGGATCGCTTCCCGCGACAGGCCGCGCAGGCGTTCGCCGAAGCGCTGCAGGCAGGCCAGCGCGCGTTCCTGGGGGGCGTCGTCGAGCCGCTTGTCGGCACCGAGACCGCCGGCCAGGCGCACGGTTTCCTTCAGCGAATCGAGTGGATAAAGCTGGTCTCCGGCGACCCGCGCCACTTCCAGGCGGAAGGAATTGGATCCAAGGTCGACGGCGGCAAGGGTGTCGTAGCTTTTCATGCGGACTTGCCAAAAAAGAGATAGGCCATGCCGATGGCGGCCAGAATGCCGGCGACGTCTGCGACCAGCCCGCAGGTGACGGCGTGGCGTACGCGCTTGATGCCGACCGCGCCGAAGTACACGGCCAGCACGTAGAACGTCGTCTCGGTGCTGCCCTGCACGATGGAGGCGAGCCGTCCGGCGAAGGAATCCGCGCCGTGTGCCTGCATGGTATCGATCATCATGGCACGCGCGCCACTGCCTGAGAACGGCTTCATCAATGCGGTGGGCAAGGCGTCGACCCAGCGCGCGTCGAAGCCCAGCGCCAGCACGCCGCTGCGCACGCCGTTCATCAACAAATCGAGCGCGCCGCTGGCACGGAACACGCCGATCGCCACCAGCATGGCGACAAGATACGGAATGATCGTGACGGCCGTGTGAAAGCCTTCCTTGGCACCTTCGATGAAAGCTTCATAGGCATTGACGCGGCGCCACACCGCCATCAGCAGGAACAACACGATGAGTCCGGACAGCACGACATTGCTGAGGATGGCCGACTGCCGCGTCATCTCGGCGGCGTCGAGACTGGAAAAATACGCGACCAGTCCGCCGATCAATGCAGTGCGGCCGCCGAGGTAGGCCATCGTGACGCGGTTCCACAGGTGCAGGCGCTGGAACAGGCCGGTGACCAGGATACCGGTGAGGGTGCCGATATAGGTGGTGATGAGCAGCGGCACGAAGACGTCGGTGGGATCGGCGGCGCCGAGTTGCGCGCGGAAAGTGAAGATGGTGACCGGCAGCAGGGTCACCGACGCGGTGTTGATCACCAGAAACAGGATCTGCGCATCGCTGGCGGTATCGGGCGAGGGGTTGAGCTTCTGCAGTTCCTGCATTGCCTTGATGCCGAGCGGCGTCGCGGCATTGTCCAGCCCCAGCATGTTGGCACCCATGTTCATGGTCATCGCACCGAGCGCGGGATGGTTGGGCGGCACGTCGGGAAACAGGCGGCGGAACAGCGGCGCGAGGCCGCGCGTCAGCACATCGAGCATGCCGGCGCGCTCGCCGACCTTCATCACCCCCAGCCACAGCGCCATCACACCGGTGAGGCCGAGGGCGATTTCAAATGCCGTCTTGCTGCTGTCGAACAGTGATTTGACCAGTGCGGCAAACACCGCGGCGTCGCCGAGGAAAACCAGCTTGAACAACGCGATCAGGAAGGCGACCAAGGCGACCAGGA
>Ga0124846_1000223_pt1 | contig 10171 bp, 10 predicted proteins | sample ThiBio_1000_biof_FD_88620 | JGI IMG/M metagenome (GOLD analysis project Ga0124846, IMG submission 88620) | Wastewater bioreactor microbial communities from Cape Town, South Africa - Thiocy_expt_1000_biof (PacBio error correction) | ecosystem: Engineered > Bioreactor > Thiocyanate-remediating >... | reverse complement strand
GCGCGTCGTTGAACTGGCGCTCGTAGTCGGCGAGATCGGCGGCCGCCGACTTGACGTCGATGAGGCGCCCCACCGTGGCCACGCCTTCGGTGTCGCCCTCGGCACGCAGCCGCTCGATCAGCGTCTGGTACTGCCGCTCGATCGCCGCGCGTCGATCCTGGCTGGTCGCCGCCCCGGTGAGGTCGAGCAGTTCGTCGCGCACCTTGGCAAGCTCCTCGCGCAGCTCGCGCTCGGCCTGGGCGGCCTTGCGGGCATTGGCGACCTCGACGTCCGCGCGCTTGTTGTTGAGGACGGTGAGCTCCGCTTCGAGCTTGGCGACCTCGGCTTTCGCCTTGAGGCGTACCGGTTCGTCCTTGCCGGTCCTCTGCAGGCGCTGCTGCTCCGCGAGCGAGACCTGCACGCGCCGGATCTCCGCATCGATCTCCTGCTGCTCGATCCGGGTCTTGGCCGCGTAGTAGTCCTTGAGCGAGATCAGCCGGTCTTCGAGGGATGCGTCCAGCGCCCGCGCCTGACGGTCCAACGCGTCCTTGAGGAGCTTGAATTCGGCCTCGGCCTGGGCCTGCACGAGGGCGAGCTTCGCTGCTTCGCCTCCTTTGTCGGGGGCGGACAAGGCCTGCGGCTGCGGACGGCCGAAGACGCCCGGCTGGGTTTGCTCGGGGCGGATGCGCCGGGCGATGGCTTGCGCGGCCTCCCCGACGTAGTCACGCGTGACGGCGTCGCGCACGGCTCCAGCCAGCTCCTTCCCGAAATCCCGCACCTCGCCGAGCTGGCGGCCGAGTGCCGCGCGCAGCGACTGCATCGAGAAGTCGCCGCTGAAGGCCGCGGCCACGTCCTGGCCCAGGGCCTTCGCCAGCTCACCGATGTCGGAGAAGGCGTTACGAAAGCGCTCGACCAGGAAGGCGGCCGTGATGCCGACGACGCTGCCGATGGCGTTGAACGCGCCGATGACGACATTGACCATCGCGCGGACCGCCGTGCCGATGGCGTTCAGCGCGCCGACCATTGCCGCGCGCACGCGCGCCCAGGAGAGGTCGTTGATACCGACCAGCCGCCCCAAGGCGCTGACGACTTCGCCGACCTTCTCGACGACTAGGTCCCAGGCGGCGGCGACGATCTGCTTGATCGAGGCGGTCCTGCCGCCGAACTCGACCACGGCGTCGCGCGCCGAATAGAGTGCGCCCGCGAGCAGCCCCGCGGCGGTGACGATGACGCCGATGGGCCCGCCCAGGAGCGCGAGCACCCCGCGCAACAGACCCGCGGCGCGACCGAGCAGGGACGTGGACGCTACGGCCTGAGCCACGGCACCGGAAGCAGCGGTGGCTTGCAGCCGGGCCTTGGCCGCATCCGCGACCAGCGCGCCGGTGGCAAGCCCTTGCGCACGTGCCTGAGCCAAGGCGGCATCGGCGAGCCGCACCCGGGCGAGCGCCTCGGCTTCCAGCGTGCGCAGGTTGGCCAGGCGCGCGGCCGCTTCCGCCCGGGCGGCAGCAACACTGGTCGCGAAGGCGCCGGCCATCCGCCCGAACGCGGCAACCAGCACGACACCGGCCAAGTCGATCAGCAGCTCGAGATGCCCGGCGACGAGCTGGATGGCCTGCGCCAGTCCCGCCGTCAGACCCGAGCTCGCGTCGCGTTCGCCGAAGGCCCGCTGGAAGGAGTTCTTGAGGCGGGTGAGCGCACCCGACACCGTATCGGGGAGGCTCGCGTACTCCTCGGCGAGGCGCGTCCGCTCCTTGAGCAAGGCGTCGAGCACGGCCTTCGAGGTGATCTTGCCTTCCTGCGCCAGGGCTCGCAGTGAGCCGAGCGGCACGCCCATGCCGTCGGCGATGGCCTGCGCCAGGCGCGGCGTCTGCTCGATGACGGAATTGAACTCCTCACCGCGCAGCTGGCCCGAGGCGAAGGCCTGCCCCAGCTGCAGCAGGGCACCGGCCGCCGCGTCGCTGGACGCGCCGGAGAGCGACACGGCCTGCCCGATGGCATCGGTGGCCGCCAGCACGTCCGCCTGCGAACGCCCCAACGCCGCTACCTGCGGTGCGAGCCGCGCATAGAGCGTGACGGTCTCTGCCAGGGGCGCGCGGTTCTTCTGGGCGATCTCGAAGAGGGCCGCGTCGGCGCGGTTGAACTCCTCCTGCGAGGTGACCGCGAGTTTGAGGCGCGCCTGCAGGTTCTGGTACTGGTCGGCGACCTCGACCAGTTCGCGCACCCCCAGCCCAATGCCGATCGCGCCGCCGATGCGGGTGAGCACCTGGCCGACCTGGGCGGCTTCGCCGCGCAGGCGGGCGAGATTTCCCTGTACGGACTGGAAGGCCCGTCGCGTCTCATCGACGGCGGTGATGAGGATCTGGGCACGTTTACCGGCCATCAGGCCTCCTGCCGGGTCGCCCCAAAGGAGGCCTGCGCCCCCTCGGGGGGCAGCGAACGGAGTGAGCGTGGGGGCTGATTCATCTCAAACCTTCGACATTGCTTTACGGATGGCCGCCGTCAGGCGGGGAAGATCGCCTCGCACCGAGCGGGCGAGGTCGAACCGTTTTCTCAAGCTCACGCGTCGCACGAGCACGGCGATGGGAATCTCCTGGCCGCGCCGCACGCGCCTGGCGCCGGTGCGCTCCCGCTCGGCACGACGAAAGCGCGCGAGCGGCTGGGCGTTCTCGGCGATGTTCTCGGCCATCAGGATCTGCTGGCCGTTCTTTTCGATGAAGAAGGCGTTGCCGGAGCGCATCAGGGCATCGATCACCCGAGCGAACGCCTTGCGCCCGATGCGCCGGTGCTGCGGCAGCAGCGGGACGAGCATCCGCCCCCGGATCGTTCCGCCTCGTTCGTGGATACCCAGCCAGGGCACTTTCGAGCCGATGTAGAGGGCCGGGAATTCCTCGGCCTTGCGGTTGAACACCTTGGCGTGCATCGAGCGGAGGAACTTCGGCTTCACGACCTTGAAACCGGCTCGCATTTCGCTCCGCGCCCGCTCGGCCATCTCCTTGCCGGTGTCGCGCATCGCGCGGGCCACGGCGGTGTGGATCGTCTTGCGGGTGTCACCTTGCCAGGCGCTGAAGCGCCGCCGATCCAGCAAGCCCTCAGCGACCAGATCGATCTTCATCACGCATGCCCCGATGGAGTTCGGCCTGGAGCTCACGGATGCCGTCGCGACTGCCCTGGGCGGCAGCGGTCATGACGGCAAGCCGGGTGGCGAGCCGTTCGTGCTCGAGGCGGCGATCGGCGGCGAGGAAGGCGTTCAGCTGGCCCAACGTGTAGCCGAGGATGTCCGGATAGCGGTGACCGCCCCGAATCAGGCGGGCGATGGCGTCAGCCCAGCCAGACGGCCGTTCAGACGCTGCGCCAGATCGCCCACCTTCGGTGCGACCCGACGCACGAAAAAATCCGCGTTCACCTCGAACACGGTCGCCGCCAGGGTGATGGCATCGTCGAGAGCCAGCGCGTCCACCCACTCGCGCGGTTGGCGGCTGGCGATCGCCAACCCGGTGAGCAAGGCATCGCCGTGGTCCGAGAGCAAGGCGAGCCAGTCCGGCTCGCCCGCCAGTCGTTGCGCGAAGGGCTGCACGGCCTTGAGCATCGCCGGCAGCTCGCCGAGCACCAGCGGGCTGATCGCGAGGCGTTGGCCGGCCAGATCCACAACTTGAGGCTGCGGCACGAGAACATCCAGATCGGAAGCACTCATCGTCATCCCCCTCACAGCAGCACGATTATGTGGAGTGGATGGTTATGCATTGCAGGTCTCCTTTCGGGTTGAAGTTACGGGGGTAGCGGAGTTGATGTGCTGCGCATAAAAAGCGGTGTCGTCCGCCCCTGCAAGACGACACCGCCAAGGGCTGCTATCGTCGAGGCGGGTCGTCGGCGTTGGTGAACGCACGCGGATGCAGAGAAGCGATCAGCGCATCGGTGGCTTTGAAGCGTCCCGTGCGCAGTTCCGGCGCCACGATGGACTCCAGTGCCTCCAGCTTCACGGACGGATCGGCCCGCGTGTAGACCTCGGTGGTCTGGATGCTCGCGTGTCCCAGCCACAGCGAGACCTTGCGCAGATCCTTGGTCGCTTGCAGTACCGTCAGAGCGCAGGTGTGGCGCAGCACGTGGGGTGATACCCGCTTGTGCGACAGCGACGGGCAGACGGCTGCTGCGTCTCTGGCGTGCTTGCCCAGGATGTACTCGAAACCGGAGCGCGTCATGACCTCACCGCGTGCGTTGACAAACAGATGGGATGACGGGACGGTTCCCCGCACCGCCAGCCAGGCGCGCACTGCCGTCGCGGTCTGCTTCCACAGCGGCAGACAGCGCTCCTTGCGCCCCTTGCCCTCGACGCGGATGCTGGCATCCGGCTGCAGCCGCAAATCCGCCATCTGCAGGCCGATCAGTTCGGATACGCGCAAGCCCGCAGCGAAGCACAGGTGCAGCATGGCGCGATCACGGATTCCTTCGCGGCTCGTGGGAGCCGGGGCATCCAGGATGGCCTGCATCTCTGCCACCGTCAGATGTTTGACCAACCTGCTCTCTGTCTTCTTGGCAGGGATGGCCAGCACGCGCTGGATCTGATCGAGTGCCGCCGGCAGCCGGTATTGCATGAACTTCATGAACGACTTGATGGCCGCCAGACGAATGTTCCGGGAGCTGGCCCCGTTGCCGCGACGACGCTCGAGGTGGGCCAGAAAATCGGCCACCAGCGTGGCATCGATCTGTTCGAAGCACAGCTTCGCCGGTGAGATCCTGAGCTGCTCTGCCGCGAACTCGAACAGCAACTTGAAGGCGTAGGCATAGGACTCGCACGTGTTGCGACTGGCATTGCGTTCCTCGATCAGGCGTTGCCGCAGGAATGCGGTAATGTGGAGAGCGATCGGTGTCATGACGCGTTCTCCACATGGCACTCGCAACAGGATGCGATATCCCGCAGCAACTCCGGTGTCGCCTGCAGATACCAGTAGGTCGCCGCCGCGTCCACGTGCCCGAGGTAGGTGGACAGCGCCACCATGTGGCGGGCAATCCGCTCACGTCCGTCCGGGCAGGTCTGTAGCGCTCTCACCGCGAACGTGTGGCGCAATGAATGGGGCGAGATGCGTGGCAGGCCAGCACCTTGCGGCAGGCCGATGCTCTTGACCAACTCGCGGAACACGCCGTCCACGCATTCCCGGATCAACGGCGTGCCTCGCAAGGACACGAACACATGGTCGTCCTTGGGCGCGAGTGCCTGCCTTTGTGACAAATATCGCTCAAGGGCGGCACGGGTACTGTCGTGCAGCGCCACCAGACGGCTCTTGCGGAACTTGGTGTTGCGGATAAGCAGGCCGTCGGACGTGATGTCCGACCGGCGTAGCCGGATGGCCTCCGAGATCCGCAAGCCGGTGCAGGCGAGCAGGCCGAACAGGGTGCAGTAGGTTGCCCCTTGCAGCGGGCTCGTGCCGTAACACCTGGCCGCCTGCAGTAGTCGCGCGATCTCATCCAGGCTCAAGATGTAGGGCGTCCGCCTCGGCCATCGCTCGCCACCGAATGCCGGCGGCAGCACCTCGTGTCGCGGATCATCTCCCCGGGCGTGACGTGCAAACCGGATGACGGTCCACAGGCGGTGGGCACGCTGCGGCACTTTGGCCACCAGGCCGGCCCATTCGACGGCGGTGCTGGCACGCACGTAGTGCTCATCTCTGGCCTCGGCGTAAGCGGCGAAGCTGCGCAGAAGTCCGGCTTGGGCCTCAAATTTGAAACCGGCCGCCCGGCGCGCCATGATGTAGTCCTCTACGGTCCGGCTCAGCATGGCAGCACCTCCGGCCACGGCTGGGCCAGTTCGCGCAAGGCGAGGACATCGACCTTGGCGTAGATCTGCGTGCTGACCACGGACTGGTGCCGCAGCACGGTCGCGATTTCCTGCAGGCTCGCCCCCTGCCGCAGCATGGATGAGGCCGCCGAGTGCCGCAGCACATGCGCCGCCCCGTGCACCCGCGCGTCAACTCCGGCCCGCCGCAGTGCCAGCTTGGCGACATCGGAGACGCCGCGCGCATCCCGGAACGGTCGGAACGGAGCGATTGCCCGCACGAAGACGCAATCGGAGGGGGTCGGCGGGCGACCGTGCAACAGATAGTCCACGATGCCGTCGCCCACCTCCTGTGTCAGCGGCAGCAGCGTTTGCCGCCGGTTCTTGCCGGATACGCTGAGCGTGGCCGCGCGCCAGTCGATGTCGGCAAGACGCAGTTGCACCACGTCGCCTGCGCGCAGACCCATCCGCGCCAACAGCAGCAGAATGGCCCGGTCCCGTTTGCCGACCGGCGTTCGGGTATCCGGGCTGGCCAGGACGTGCTCGACCTCTTCCGGCAGCAAGTAGCGCGGCAGCGTAGATAGACGCCAGTAGGCAATGTTCGGGATAGCCTCTTCCAGACCGGATGGGCATTGACCTTCGGTGACCAGGAAACGGACGAACTGGCGCAGCGCCGTCGTCGTCGACTTCACCACGGCGTTCCCGCCATTGCGCCCCAGTTCGAGGGTAAAGCGCCGCAGGTAGGCGACATCGAGTTTGCGTGGCTCATCGTCCAGATCCGTGAGCAGGTGACGCAGGCGATGGCGGTAGTCGCGCAGGGTGCGTTCGGAGATGCCCCGGTGCTCGCGCATCCAGCGACAGAAGCGCTCCCACAACACGGAGGTGACCGCGTTCTCTGCATTGTGACGCGCAGTGCACAGCGCCCGCCCCTCGAGGTAGGCCGTAAAGGCACGGACGCCACGCAAGAGCTTGTCGCGATGCATGCCGGCAAAGCCGGCACAGCGACATCGTTGTAGATGCCGAACGAACTGGCCCATGACGGCGGGCTCGATCTCGCTGGGCGCTACCCCGCTTCCGTCAAGCCAGTGCAGCAGATGCGCCGCCGCACGCAGGTGCCGACTTCCCTGACTACGGGAATAGCCGCACTGGCTCAGATGGTCGGCAAAGCCATCAAGCAATTCGACGCCTGTATTGCTGCGCAAGCGAGCAATCTGCGGTGGCCAATGAAAGAAATGTTCGAGCATTGCGCTTCTCCTTTGGAATCCCCCGGCCGACGGGCCGAGCGGTTCCTCAGGTTTATGCGCAGTCCCACCAACCCGCTACCCCCGTAATTTCAACCCGAAAGGAGACCTGCAATGCATAACCATCCACTCCACATAATGGTGCTTATGTAGTTCAGGGCATAAGCACGATGCGGCCGAACTGGCCGAGGTCGCCGGCGGCTGGCTTGAGCGTGTCGGCCAGCACCTGGCCCGAAAGCTCGAACTTCAGCAGCTCGTCGGTGATGACCGAGAGCTCCTTGGCCGGGTTGATGGCCACGCGGTAGAGATCGATCACCACCTCGCGGTTGCCGTCGGCGGTGTTGAGTCCCTCGAAGCGCACCCAGCGCTCGGGCAGCGGCTGGGTGAACATGGCGGTGACCGAAGCCGTGCCGTAGGCGTAGTCGACCTTGAAGGGCTCGACGTAGGGGCCGCCGGTGGTGGCGTCCAGGATCGTGAGCGAGCCGTGTTTGGCGTTCACCGAGTACTGCGCGGCCGGCAGGGTCTTCGGGGTGGCGCTGGAGTCCTTTACCACCACCGACGAGACGTCCTGCTTGGCGAGCAGGTAGAGGCTGCCGGGGGTGACCGGGTTCGGCAGCGCTTCGGCGGTGACCGTGCCCGGGGTCTGGGCGGTGGTGGCGCCGTAGAGGGCGAGCGCCAGGTTGGTCGCGATGAGCTCCTCCAGCGTGCAGGCGAACTCGCCCTTCTTGGTCTTGATGAGCTGCAGATCGGTGAGGCGCTGGCCGCTCACCGACTCCTGGTGCTCCAGGGTCTCCACCGAGAGGGAGACCTTGAGCTCGGGCACGTTGCCCACGTAGGCCAACCCCTGCGGGTTGCCGAGTGCGTCGCGGGCGCCGATGTAGACGCGCCCCTGTCCGGAAAAGTAAGGCATGGTCAGTCTCCCTTACGGGTCTTGATCGGGGTCTGGGGTTGGGGGTCGGCCGGCCGTGCGGCTCCGCGCTCGATCAGCCCCCGCGCGGTCCCGCGCTCGATCAACCATTCCGCCGCTGCCTCGTCGAGATCGAGGATCTCGCCGGGGGCGTGGAGTCGGCCGGCGTGGGTGTGCGGTTCGATGAGTTCGATGTGCATGGTGACTATCCTTTTTGGGTGAGGTCGGAGGCCAGGGTGCGGTAGCGGATCTCGTAGCGCGCGGGCACGGCCAGTGCTTGGCTGTCGGCGTCCTCCGTGTCCCACTCGCAGTCGATCTCGCGCACGCCCAGGGCCAGCCCGCCGAGGCTCGGCTCGGCCATGTGCGCGCCGTGCGCCGCGGCGATGAGCGCGTCGGCCACGTCGAAGGCGTCGTCTTCGCGCGCGAGCGCGACCAGCCTCAGCGTCAGGGCGCGCTCACACCGGTCGTTCGCAAGCGCTGCGACCTGATCGCCTTCGATGAACAGCAGGAGCGAGGGGCTCGCCTCGCGCGGGAGCGGCACGGTGGGCTGGCGATGCAGCGGCGTCGGTGCGATCGCGGAACCGATGCGCGCCACGACCGCCCGGACCAGGCGCTCGCGGACGGAGGACGTCATAGCCGGGTCAGCTTGGCCTGCATCTCGGAGCCGGCGCGCAGCTGGCGGACCTCGCGCACCCGATACGGGCTTCCCGCGATCTCCACCGTGTCGCCGACGGCGAGGGTGAGCCAGGCGCTCGGGTACTCGAGGTGGTAGTCGCGGTTCAGGGCGAGCCCGTCGAGCGCCAGCTCGTCCGGGGCGCTGAAGACGCACTGCACCGTGAGCGAACCCACCATTACGTCGGTGAGCAGCCCGGCGCGGCCGGCGGCCTCGTAGAGATCCGTCACCTGCGCCATCACGCTGCCGTCAGCTTCACCAGCACGCCCGGCCGGTGGCACATCGGCAGCGGGTTGCTCTGGGTGTGCAGGTCGGTGCCGCGGTCGAACTTGCGCGGCTCCTGCTTGGCGTAGAGCGGCTGGCCCAAGGTGTTCACGGTCTCGTTGAAGTCGGCCGGGGCGAAGTAAGTGGCGAAGGTGTCCACCGTCCCCAGCGGGAAGGCGTGGGCCTCGCCCGCGGCGATGAAGCGGCGCGCGTTGCCCTCGGCGTCGGTGGCCTGGCCGCGGTACTCCTCGAAAGTGATGCCGGCGTAGGTGAAGCCGCGCCGCACGTCGTTGATGAGGACTGCGCCCTGCTGCCAGTTCTCGAAGGCCTTCTCGACCTTGGCGTGGCCGGTCAGCGCCGCGAAGAACTCAGGCGAGCACAGGCAATGCACGCCGGTCATGAACTCGCCTTTGAGGTTGTCCTCGATCGCGGCCAGGACCGACAGGCATTTCGCCTTCACGTTGGTGCCGGCGTTGCCGAGGTCGAAGGCAACGACCTGCGGGGTGAGGCCGAACTCGGTGAACAGGTCGTAGATCGTGCTGCCGTCGGCGTCCAGGATCTGGCCCTTGAGCGCCCCCATGCGCAGGTGTTCGAGGGTGATCGCGTGCTTGTTGCGCATGGTCTCCAGGTGCCGCGCCAGCACGCCCGCGACGGCCTCCATTTCCGTCTCCGAGCCGAAGGCCCGGATGCCCTGGACCTCCTCGGGCAGCACCACGTCGTCGTGCGGGATGTGCGGGATGACGAAGGACCGCAGCCGGCGCTGGCCGCGTTCGCCCACCGTGCCCGGCGAGCCGGGCGGCCGGGTGGGCAGCAGGTTCAGGCGCCCGGCGTACTCCTCGATGACGACCTGGCGCGTGCGCACGGGCTTGGCCGGAAACAGGTTCAAGGCTTCCAGCCGCCCGTAGCGGTTGGGGATCAGGTTGATGGCGGCGGTCAGGCTCGCCATCGAGAAGCCGCGGGAATCGAATGGGTTGAGCATCGTGGTCTCCAGAAATGCGAAAGAGGAGCTTCGGCGCAGGCTCATGCCGGCGAAGCCGGTGTGAAGCCGCGTAGCGGCGGCCGAAGCCAAACCCGCCAGGCGGCAGGTCGCTCGAGTGGGTCGGGATCGGGTGTCGGTCAGGCGCTGTCGCGCACCACGATGCCGCGCGCTTCGAGTTGGGCGATCGCAGCGAGCTGCTGCGCGGTGGTGATCCCCGCGGGCCAGACCAGCGCGTTTCGCGCGACGATGGCGTGGCGGGCGATCAGGATCGCGTCCTCCCGGTCGATCAGCGTCGCATCGACGGCCAGCGCGAGCACGCCCACGGCGACATCGCTGCCGTCGCCGGCCGCGGGGTCGAGGG
>Ga0124846_1000222_pt1 | contig 10173 bp, 10 predicted proteins | sample ThiBio_1000_biof_FD_88620 | JGI IMG/M metagenome (GOLD analysis project Ga0124846, IMG submission 88620) | Wastewater bioreactor microbial communities from Cape Town, South Africa - Thiocy_expt_1000_biof (PacBio error correction) | ecosystem: Engineered > Bioreactor > Thiocyanate-remediating >... | reverse complement strand
ATTCGGGGGATTCCGCGTCGCTGACTCGGCCCCCCACTATGGTGTCCCACATGCCCGGGTCGGTCGTCTTGGTGAACGACCGCTGGGCGATCCACAACTGCCCGCTGTCGGTCCAGGCATTCAGGTGGACGGCATGGGTGGCGATGCCCAGCGGCCGCACGGATGCCCGCTCGATCACGCCGAGGACGGTACCGTCCTCGGCCACTACGTCCAGCAGTTCGTTGCGCCAGCCGTTGAGCCGGCCGGCCTCGGAAAGCGCCGTGGCGACGCGGGCCAGCAGTTCGCTGACGACCTGGGTCCGCCCGGCCGAGGCCGGCGCGCCCGCCAGCTCGGGCAGCAGGTGCACCACGCCGGGTTCCATCCGTATTTCGCCGGGAAAGGCGGCCAGCCAATGCGGCACGTCGTGCGCCACCCAGCCGCAATCATGGCCGGCTATGCGCAGCCGTGGAGAGTCGGCAGGCGGATCGACCTGAGCACGAGCCGATAGGGAGTCGAATACGTTCATCCAGATATCTTGAATGTCCTGAACAGCAAGCTTCCATTGTGCCGGAAGTCCGGATGGGGCGCCCGGCAAGGCCTCGTAAGCGGAGGTGAACCGGGTTGCCTCGGGTAAGATGCCGGCGCTCGCACCGCATCCCAAGGAAGAGGAAGACCATGACCGATCACCCCCGTATCTGCATCGTCGGCGCCGGCGCGATAGGCGGCTTCATCGCCGGACGCCTGGCCCAGGCCGGCAACGACGTTTCCCTGCTGGCCCGCGGCCGCACGCTGGAGGCCCTGCGCCGGCACGGCCAGCGGCTCGACTCCGCGGGCAAGCTCGTCGCCTCGCCGGTCCGGGCCAGCGACGACGCCCAGGCGCTGGGTCCGCAGAACGTCGTCGTCATCACCGTCAAGGCGCCGGCCCTGCCGGAAGTCGCACGGGCCATCCGCCCCCTGGTCGGCGCCGATACGATCGTGATTCCGGCCTTGAACGGCATCCCCTGGTGGTTCTTCCTGGACGCCGGCCTGCCCCTGGGCGGCACCCGGCTGCGCAGCGTCGACCCGGACGCAAGCATCGAGGCCAGCCTGCCCGTGGACCAGGTTCTGGGCGCCGTGGTCTTCGCCTCGGCCTCCACGCCCGAGCCCGGCCTGACCCTGCACGCCTCGGGCAACCGCATCGTGCTGGGCGAGCCGAAAGGCGGATCGAGCGAACGCGCCCGCGCCGTGGCCGCGCTGTTCACGCAGGCGGGCTTCGATGCGCCGGCCAGCGAGAACGTGCGCGCCGACATCTGGACCAAGCTGCTGGGCAATGCCTGCTTCAACCCTGCCAGCCTGCTGACCGGCGCCTATACCGACGACATGATCGACGATGCGCGCCTGCATGGCATGTTCGTGGCCATGATGGACGAGGCACTGGCCCTGGACACCCGGCTCGGGCTGCCGGCCCAGGTCGAGTCGCGCGCCCGGATCGCCTTCACCCGGGGGCTGGGCCACATCAAGACCTCGATGCTGCAGGACGTGGAGGCCGGGCGGCCGGTGGAGATCGACAGCATCCTGGGCGCGCTGGTCGAGACCGCCGCGGCGGCGGAATTTCCCACGCCCACCCTGGACACCGTCTACGCCCTGGCCCGCATGCGCGCCCAGGCCCTGGGACTGTATCCGGGCTGATCGCGTGGCACCCCCAACTTTTCTATAGGCGAAAAACACCAAAACATTGCTTGAACCGAAGCCGCCCCCGCCGCATCCTGCCACCCTAGAGTCAGCACGGAGAGCCGGCGCACGGCGGCAATGCGATGTCCATTTCCAGCGAAACCATCAGGTCGGTCACCTCGTCCCTGTACGAGTGGTCCCTGAAGAAAGTCCCGGACGACACCAAGCGGGTGCTCGCCCAGGCTCAGCAGCGCGAAACGGTCCAGCTCGGCAAGCAGACGCTGCGCATCATGCTCGAAAGCGCCGAGGCGGCCGAGTCCGAAAGCCACCTGGTCTGTTCGGACGTGGGCGTGCCCACCTACATGATCCGCGTGGGCACGGGCGTAAGCTTCTCGGGCAACGTCCGCCAGGCCATCGTCGACGGCTTCGCCGACCTGGTCGCGCGCGCCGCCCCGCCCATCCTGAAGATGGTGACCAATCCGCTGACCCTGCAGCGCAGCTACGAGGGCAAAAACATGCCCCTGGTCACCTTCGACATGATCGACGGCGCGGACTACATGGAAATCGTCTGTGCGCCCAAGGCCATGGGCACGGGCCGGTGGGAAGCCATCGAGACCTTCGTCTACCCGTCGCTGGAAACCATCGAGAAATACGTGCTCGACACCGTGCTCAAGGCCGGGTCGCAGCCCTGTCCGCCCATCGTCGTGGGCGTGGGCATAGGCGGTACCTTCGACTACGCGGCCAAGATGGCCAAGGAATGCGTCTTGCGCCCCTTCGGCCAGACCAACCCCGAGCCCATCCTGGCGGCCATGGAACAGCGACTGCTCAAGGCCATCAACGACACCGGCTTCGGCCCCATGGGCACGGGCGGCGACACCACCGCCATGGCGGTGCACATCGACTACTCGGCCAGCCACGGCTTCATGCCCGTGGCCGTGGCCTTCAACTGCTGGATCAACCGGCGCACCTGCGCCGCATCTACCAGGACGGCACGGTCGAGCGCCTGGAATAGCCGCAACGGAGACGAGCATCGTGAATACCCATCGCCTGACCCTGCCGGCAAGCGCGGAAGACATCGCCCGCATCCAGGCCGGCGACCTGGTCTACCTGACCGGCGACATCGTCGTGACCATCGGCCTGCCCACCCACCAGCGCATGATCGACTACGCCCACGAGGGCAAGCCGCTGCCGGTGGACGTGCACGGCGGCGCCTTCCTGCACCTGAGCTCGTACAACCGCGAGAGCGACACGCCCTCGGGCTACGAGGCGCTGTACATGAACCCCACCACCAGCACGCGCTACGACGCGCTCATGCCGACGCTGATCCGGGCCTATGGGCTGCGCATCGTGGGCGGCAAGGGCGGCCTGGGCGAGGAAAGCGTGCAGGCCATGCGCGAGACGGGCTGCATCTACCTGTCCTTCCTGGGCGGCGGCTGCACGCTGCTGGCGCGCGCCATCCAGGAGGTCGTGTCCGTGCACTGGGAAGACTACATCTCGCAATTCCGCCTGGTGACCTTGCGCGTCAAGGACCTGGGCCCCGCCACGGTGGGCATCGACGCCCACGGCAACAGCCTCTACCGACAGCTGCGCGAGAACGTGCAGCAGCGGCTGCCTGGCATTCTCGAAGAACTCGACCAGCACCGCGCGGATTCCACGCACTGAGTGCGGCAACCTTCTTCACGACTAAAGATCGGAGACCCCATGAAAAACCATAGCCTTCTTGCCTGCGCCACCGCCATCCTGGCCCTGGGCGCCACCACCGCCCACGCCAAGGACGCCGCCGCGTCGTGGCCCACCCGGCCCGTGCGGCTGATCGTGCCGTTCCCGGCCGGCGGCAGCACCGACGTGGTCGCGCGCCTGATCGCCGAACGGCTGGGCCAGAAGCTCGGCCAGCAGTTCGTGGTCGACAACCGTCCGGGCGCGGCCGGCAACATCGGCACCGACCAGGTCGCCAAGGCCTCGCCCGACGGCTACACGCTCACGCTGACGACCTCGGGCCCGTTGGCCAACAACAAGTACCTGTACAAGTCCATGCCGTACGACCCGGCCAAGAACCTGACCCCCATCGTGCTGGTGGGCGAGATCCCGCTGGTGATCGTGTCCACCGACAAGACCCCGGCCAAGAACCTGAAGGAATTCATCGCGCTGGCCAAGGCCGCGCCGGGCAAGTATTCCATCGGCAACCCAGGCAACGGCACCATCGGCCACCTGGCCTACGAACTGCTGCGCCACAACACCAAGACCGACTTCCTGGGCGTCCCGTACAAGGGCGACACGCCGGCCATGACCGACCTGCTGGGCGGCTCCATCCAGGCCATCGTCGCGCCCATCACGGCCTTCATTCCGCAGATCCAGAGCGGCAAGATGAACGGCCTGGCGGTGACCTCGAAGAAACGTTTCCCCGGCACGCCCGAGGTTCCCACCGCGATCGAGCAGGGTTTCGACGTCGAGGCCTCGGTCTGGTTCGCCGTGGCGGGTCCCACCGGCATGCCCCGTCCCATCGTCGACAAGCTCAACCGCGAGATCAACCTCGTGCTGAACTCGCCCGAGGGCCGGGCCAAGCTCGAGCAGTTCGGCGCGGTCGTGGGCGGCGGTTCGCCCGAGCAACTGGATTCGCTGATGAAGATCGAAAGCGCGAAGTGGAAGCGGATCATCGAACAGGCCAATATCAAGTTGGACTAGCCCCCATACGCGCTTCGCGCGCCCCCCACGGGGGGCGGCACTGGCGGACCGGCAAAGCCGGATCCGCTGTGCCCTGGGTCTTGTAAGTTCTTCTTGGATTGGGGCACGGGTTTCGGGGGGGTCCTCCCCATGGAGTTTTGAATGAGCGGTTTCGTTACGTTGAAGACCGAGGGCATGAGCACCGAAGAGGCCTATCGGCTGATCGTCGGCTGCGTGACGCCTCGGCCGGTGGCGTGGATCACCACGCAGGATGAATCGGGGCGGGTCAATGCCGCGCCGTTCAGTTCGTACAACTATGTGGCGCACAGCCCGCCGATGCTGGCGGTGAACATCGGCTCGCGCAAGGGCGAGCTGAAGGACACCGCGCGCAACATCGTCGAGACGCGCGAGTTCGTGGTGAACGTGGCCACGGAAGCCACGCTGGAGCTGATGCATGCGTCGGGCGCGGACTACCCGCCCGAGATCGGCGAGCCCGAGACGCTGGGCATCGAGCTGGCGCCCAGCACGGGGGTGCGGCCGCCGCGTATTCCCGCCACGCCGATCCAGATGGAATGCCGGCTGGAACACGTGCTGCCGCTGGGACGGGGCCTGAACACGCTCTACATCGGCGAAGTGGTGGCCTTCCATCTGTCCGAGGCCATCTTCAACGGCCGGCACATCGACGCCGTGGCGATGCGGCCCATCGCCCGGCTGGGCGGACCGTACTACGCGGGGCTGGGCGAGATCTTCCATCGGCCGATGCTGCAGGCTCCGCCTGTGTGACCCCCCCGTACGCGCTTACGCGCGCCCCCCAGGGGGCGGCACTGGCGGACCGGCGGAGCCGGATCCGCTGTGCCCTGGAAACCAACGGGCTGGCGGGGGTTGGGGGTTCTTAATTTTGTGACAAGGACATATTGATGACGGGTTCATCTGCTGATTTCAGCCGGTCGGTGCAGGCCGGGACGTTCATCAAGACGGTGTCGCCGCATGTGGTGGAGAAACTGGGGACGACGGCGCTGGATTTCGGGGTGCTGGATGCCGAGCATGCGCCGTTCGACCGGGCGGCGCTGGACTTGATGATGATGGCGGGACGGGCCGCGCGGCTGCCGCTTTTCGTGCGGGTGGCCGACTACGAAGCCTCGACCATCCTGTCGACGCTGGACCTGGGCGCCGCGGGCATCGTGGTGCCGCACGTCGATAGCGCCGAGCAGGCGGAACTGATCGTCTCGCGCGCCCGCTACAAGGGCGGCGTGCGGGGTTTTTCCAGTTCGCCGCGAGCAGCCGGCTACGGGACCATGACTTACAAGCAGGCCCAGGAAGCGGGCGACCAGACCCTGGTGATGTGCCAGATCGAAAGCGTCGAGGGCCTGGCCAACGTGGAAAGCATCGCTGCCGTTCCCGGCGTGGGCGGACTGTTCGTGGGCCGTGCCGACCTGGCCTTGTCCATGGGCGAGGAAGGCTCGCGCAGTCCGGCGGTGCTGGAAGCCACCGCCCGCATCGTCCGCGCGGCCCTGGCCGCCGGCAAGATCGCCGCGATGTTCGTGGCCAATGCCGCCGAACGCGACGAGTTCGCCGCCCAAGGCGTGACCTGGTTCGTGATCGGATCCGACCAATCCCTGCTGCGCCAGGGCGCGCAATCGGTTGCCGTGTCAGGCGACCGGTCGCACGGCTGACGCAGCACTCTCTCATGCAAAGGTGAAGCCCATGACTGTCCAACAACCACGGTCCGCGACCTATGCCGCGCACTACGACACCGCCCCGCAGCAGCAGGAAGCCGGCGCGCGCACCTGGCTGACCCGGGGCGCCAATTTCGTCGTCGCCGTCTCGCAGGTCGATGCGGGCGCGGTGCTGGCGCGCGACGCCAACCCCGACGAATACTTCGTCTTCGTGCACAGCGGCGGCGCGCGCATCCAGGCGGGCTCCGAGCAGATCGACGCCGCTCCCGAGACCGTGACCATCGTTCCCCCGGGCGCGAGCCGTGTCGAAGCCACGGCCGCCGGCACCATCGTGCGCGTGTTCTCCAACCGCGCCGCCGACCTGGCGCAGGCCTCGGTCAACCAGGCCATCTACGCCGAGGGCGCGCCCGAAGTCGCGCCGCTGGTACCCTGGCCCGATCCGCCCGCCGGCTTCAAGCTGCGCCATTACGTGCTGGCCGACCACGTGCGGCCCGACAGCAACATGCGCATCTTCCGCAGCACCAACCTGATGGTCAATTTTCTGGCCAAGCGCCTGGTGCCGCGCGACGTGCACAAGCTCAGCCCGCACACCCACGCCGACTTCGAACAGGCCTCGCTGGCGATCCAGGGCACCTACGCGCACCACCTGCGCTGGCCATGGGCGCCGGACATGGACATGTGGAAGGAAGACGAGCATGTCGAGATCGGCAGCCCGTCCGTCACGGTCATCCCCGCGAAGGTGCTGCACACCAGCCGCAACGTCAGCCAGGGCGACTGCTGGCTGATCGACATCTTCGGCCCGCCGCGCATGGACTTCTCGAGCAAGCCGGGCCTGGTCTGCAACGCGGACGAGTACCCCATGCCCGCGGCCGTCTCAGCCGCCGCGGCCTAGAGCCTGGCGAGGTCTTCCGAGATGCCTCGGGAGACCTCCTGCAACGGTTCCAGGTAACGTTCGACGACCTGCTCGTTGGTCAGCGTGGACGCGAACCACGTCATGCCGAACGAGGCCACCACGTGCTTGCCGTCGAACACCGGCACCGCCAGGGTACCGGACACCGGGCGCACGGCGGGGTCGCGCAGCGCGTAGCCCTGCGCGCGCGTGAGTTCGATCATCCCCCGGACCGCGTCCCGGTCCTGCGCCGGCTGGTCCTCGGGGTTTTTCGATTGCCGCAGCAGCGCAAGGATGGTCTCGCGCTCGTCCTCTTCGCAGAAGGCCAGATAGGCGCGCCCGATGGCGCGGCTGACCAGGCTCAGCCGCATGTTGATGGTGGAGTGCAGCAACGACAGCGGCGAATAGGGAATGGTGCTGTAGCGCACCACCATCGCATCGGTGTCGAACACCGCGATGGCCAGCGGCCACTTGATGGCCTCGGTCAGCGCGTCCAGGCGCGGCTGGGCCGCTTCGACGATGCGCGGTTCGCTGTGATAGCCCGACGACAGCGTGTTGACCAGCGACGTCAGGTAATACGCCCCGTACTGCGGCGCATGGCGCACCAGCCCCTTGGAGGCAAGCGACTCCAGCAGGCGTATCAGCGACGGCTTGGGGATGCCCGTCTGCTTGTGCAGGACGTCCAGGGTCGAAGCCGGCTGGCGGTTCAGCGCCTGCAGCAGCTCGATGGTGCGGACAACGGCTTGGACGGGCGGAAAAGAAGGCACGCGGACCTCCGTACGGAAAAGACGCCGGCCGGCGATTATCGCATTGCCGGATGCGCGCTTCCGTACGGCGGTCCTGGGGAAATCAGCGCCGGGCGCCGCCCTTCACGAACACGCGCTTGCCGGTATCGTGCCAGACCGCGCGCTTTTCCTCGTCGTTCAGCAGGACCGAGGCATCCAGCATGCGCTGGACCATTTCCTTGTAGGTGCCCGACGAGGTGCCGATGTCCGAGCCCCACATGATGCGGTCGGCGCCGAACAGGTCGACCGCGCGGCGCAGCACCTGCTCGGCCGGCACGTCGGCCTCGCGGTACTCGTCCAGGTTGATCGAGGTGAACTTGAAGAAGATGTTCTGCTCGTGCGCCAGCTTCTCGAAGCGCTCGTCCAGACCGAAGTGTTCCTCGGTGGCCTCGGGCTCCAGCAGGTGGTCCAGCACGATGCGCACGTTCGGATAACGGCGGGCCAGTTCGATGATGGTCGGCACCGACGGACCGCCGCCGCCCACGGCCAGCACTTCCAGGTCGATGACCAGGCCGAACTCCTCGGCCACGTCCCAGGTCTTGAGCGCCTGCGGCGAGTTCAGCCACGGCATGGTGCCGTCGGGCTGGCGGCCGCCGAACAGGCGCACGCCGGCCAGGCCGTTCTTTTCGATGTAGCTGCGCACCAGGCCCGGCGTGCCGGCGTCCTCGGCGTCCAGGATGACCACCGCCGAGAAGATCTCGGGATGGGCGTCGGACGAATCCAGGATGTAGCTGTTGTCGTAGCGGTAGATCATGCGCTTTTGCACGGCCACCGCGCCGTCGACGTTCTCTTCCTGCATCCAGACCAGCATGCGCGCCACGTCGGGCACTTCGTTGATCGGATTCGGACCGTGCTTGCCGCCCGGCTTGCCGATCACGCCCGGGGCGCGCGGCGGCGCGTCGGCGGCGCGCTTCATGGGATTGCGCGGATAGCGCACCTGGTCATCCGCCACCAGGTGGGCGTGCGAATCGAACAGTAGCGGGCGGGCGGCCGACGGGGCTTGCTTGTCTTGGGTCATATCCAACTCTACGTGTTTACAGGTGGGACTGTATCGCCAGGCAGGGCGGTCCGCACCCGATATTCTCGAACTTTTCGATGGTCGAAAACTTGGCGGCCAGTTTGGGATTTTCTCGATTCAAACAAAAATTTCAAAAAACTGATTCAAATTTCTGTTTGAATCGCCCATACTGCGCTCGTCTACCCTGGATCCCCATCGTGAACCTGCTCGACGACGACACCTCCACCCGCTCCCGCATCGTGCTGGCCGCCCTGCGCATCTTCGCCACGCGGGGGTTCGAGGCCGCCTCGCTGCGCGAGATCACGTCCGCCGCCCAGGTGAACATCGCCGCCATCCACTCCCACTTCGGTTCCAAGGACGCCCTGGTGCAGGAAGTGCTGCGCGTGGTGTCCGAGCCCATCAACCGCATGCGGCGCGAGGCCCTGGCCCGGGTGCCGGCGCAGCGCGAGCCCACCCTGGAAGAAGTGGTGGAGGCGCTGATCGCGCCGCCCGTGCGCCTGAGCTTCGACGCCACCGGCGAATGGCGGCTGCTGATCCGGCTGCTGATCCAGGCCCGCGCCCTGCCGCGCGCCAGCACCAACGCCGCCATCTTCGAGCAGTACGACGCGCTGGCGTCCGACTTCGTCGACGCCCTGATGGGCGCCCAGCCCGCGCTGGGCCGCGAGGAAGCCTACTGGCGCTACGCCTTCGCCATCGGCGCCATGATGTACATCGTCAGCGACGCCGACGAGACCTACCACCGCCTGCATCGCATCTCCTGCGGGCTGTGCGACACCGACGACCCCGAACGCATCGTCGCCCAGCTCGTCGCCTTCATCGCCGCCGGCATGCGGGCAGCCGCCCCGGCCGGCGCGCCGCTTTGACCTCCCTTCGGATACACGACATGACCCGCCGCATCATCGACCTGTCGGTCGCCCTCGAAGACAAGCCCACTTCGCCGGCGCACCACCGCCCCCAGATCAGCTACGTCGACCACGACCAGTCCTGGGAGCTGTTCTCCAAGCTCTTTCCCGGCATCGGCCCCGACGACCTGCCCGAGGGCAAGGCCTGGGCCGTGGAGCGGGTCTCGCTGTCGACCCACGCCGGCACCCACATGGACGCGCCGTGGCACTACCACCCCACGACCGACCACGCGCTGCAGGACGGCGGCCGGCCCGCTCCGGGCATCGACGAAGTGCCGCTGGACTGGTGCCTGAAGCCCGGCGTCAAGCTCGACTTCCGCCATATGGAGGCCGGCTACGTGGTCACGCCCGCCGACATCCAGGCCGAACTGAAGCGCATCGGCCATGCCCTGCAGCCGCTGGACATCATGCCCTGCAGCCGCTGGACATCGTCGTGGCCAACACCCGCGCCGGCGCCCGCTACGGCCAGGAAGACTACTGGGAAAGCGCCTGCGGCTTCGGCCGCGCCGCCACGCTCTGGCTGCTGGAGCAGGGCGTGCGGGTGGTCGGCACCGACTCCTACAGTTGGGACCCCGCGTTCAAGTTCGTGGTCGAACGCTACGCGCGCGACGGC
>Ga0124846_1000221_pt1 | contig 10174 bp, 8 predicted proteins | sample ThiBio_1000_biof_FD_88620 | JGI IMG/M metagenome (GOLD analysis project Ga0124846, IMG submission 88620) | Wastewater bioreactor microbial communities from Cape Town, South Africa - Thiocy_expt_1000_biof (PacBio error correction) | ecosystem: Engineered > Bioreactor > Thiocyanate-remediating >... | reverse complement strand
TATCCTGGTTTAAAAAAATCCGTTGGCCGGTTCGGAAGAATGTTGCAACCGGCAGTTTCAGTGGCGGATACGTAAACAGCCAATGTGCAGATGTGGAAATGTGTCCGGACCTTCGGTCCGGGGATGTGAAAATGAACCTTTAGTGCAGCTTTCATGTAAACAACTGAAAATGGCAATGTGTCTGAACCTACGTCCGGCGATAGGAAAATGCATCTTTAGTACAGCTTTCATTCAAACAACTAAATGGCAAACGTACCTGAACCTTCGGTCCGGGGATGTGAAAATGAACCTTTAGTATTGCTTTCATGTAAACAACGGACAATGGTAAATGCGTCTCAACTTGGCTCCGGGGATGTGGCGCTGCCCTCATTTGCACATTTACACATTTACACATTAGAAAAAAATGTCTCTCTCCCTCTTATTCATGATCGTCGGTGCTCTCGGTGTAGGGTACAGCCTGCTTTATAAGCCGGAGTGGGTAGCTATTCTGTTATTCACTACGGTGATTGCGGATGTGAACTTCGATTTACGCGGCATGCCGCTGAACTTCCGCGCTATGCTCAGCGTATGTTTGTTTGCCCGGACGTTCACCATGAAACCGCGTTTCGTCCTGCCGCCTTTTTTCAAACAGGGATATACGTGGTGGATCTTACTGTTCATTCTTTACCTGTTCCTTATCTCCGCCACCTTCGACCTGCTGAGTTTCGACCTCGTAAAGGAATTTATCCTGGCTTTTCTTTGTGCCTATTTCGGTTATTCCTTTTACGCTTATACTGGCGATTATCGTCTCTTCAAAACCAGTATTATTTTCGCCGGCTTGATTTGTCTTGCCGACCTGGCTTATACATACGCATTTATCGGCACTTTCCCCGTGGTACGCGTTCACTACATATTCACACCGGCCTGGGAACTGGTGAATCACAACTTCTTTGGTTACATCTGTGGCGCAGCGTTCGTTTTCTTATTGAGCGACTATCTCGCCGAAGATGAAAAACCAGGTAAATGGAACCTGCTGCTGCTCCCTCCGATGTTCCTTGGCGTGCTGTTGTCTACTTCGCGCAGTGCTATGCTGATCCTGATAATGGTTGCCCTGTGGCTGATCCTGAAAGGGCTTTTCAGCCGCAACAAAAGCCGTAAGGCCTATACACTGGTACTGGTCAGCATCAGTTGTTTGTTCCTTTGCCTGTTCCTGTTCCAGATTATGCAAATTTTCTTCAATGTAAACAGTGAGTTCATGGAGCAGATCACCGCGCGGCTGATAGACGAACCACTGGCCATTATCAACCGGTCATTGGGCAACAATTATAATTCCCAATCGCTCGACTCGATGGAATGGCGGAAGGAAGCCTCTTCCATCGCTTATCACAGCTTCATGAATCTTCCGTTCGACGAACAACTCTTCGGCATCGGTTATGGTGGTTTTTTGAAAAGAGATTATGGATCCGGTTATGACGCGCATAACGGCATCCTGTTATTACTGATCGAATTGGGTATTGTGGGCTTTGCTATTTACTTCCTGATGCTGATTACCTTTTTTATCCGTGCCATCAGAACCGGGCTCAACTCACCGTTGGTTATATGCCTCGCTTATATCATTCTCTATGTTACCAGTCACAATAAAGAACTTACTTCTTTCTTCGTGTTCCTCATAGGCGGTACACTTACAGCGCAATTACAAATGCATCAGCATGGTGCGACAGACCGGGAAGAAGAAGCATCCGGAAATTTAATCCCCGAATCTTTGCAGGCATGAAGATCCTGATGATCACCAACACGCTGAAAAAAGGCGGCAAGGAAAGAAGGATGCTGGAGTTGATCAAAGGCCTGCTGGAGGCAGATGGTGATTGCCGTATTATGCTGGTATCACTCGACAACATTGTCGATTATCCGCAGGTATACGACATGCCCATCCGTTTTGAAATAATTGTGAAAGGAAAAAGCAAAGACTGGAGACTGGCATTTAAACTTCGCCGCATAATAAAAGATTTCAATCCAGACATTATTCATTCCTGGGATATTACGGCAAGCGCCTATCTGCAAATTGCCAATCTTATTTCCCGCAAACCCGTGATCCACGGTGTGATCTATGACGCAGCCGCCGATTCAGACGTATTCCGGAAACATTACCGCCGGATAAAAATGCTGACACCTTTTTCCAAAATGTTTGTTGCCAATTCAAAAGCCGGGCTGGCGGCATACGGAACCCCATCCTTAAAATCAGTCTGCATCTACAACGGTATCGATCTGAATCGTTTTAATAAATTACCATCGGTTGACGAAACAATGGCCCGGCTATGGCCCGAAAAAAAGCCGCGGTTCGTAATAATGATGGTTGCCGCTTTCGAGATCCGCAAAGACCACGGCACGTTGCTGGAAGCAGCCATTCAATTGATAAAAGAAGAAGACTCCTTTCATTTTGTGTTCATCGGCGAAGGCGAGTTCCGTTCTGCCATCATGGAAAAAGTACCGGCGCATTTGCTGAACACACATATTCTATTCACCGGCATGCGGCACGATATTGAAGCATTGCTGCAATGTGCAGACGTTGGCGTGTTGACCACCAATGCCGGTAATCATGGCGAAGGACTTTCGAATGCAATCATCGAATACATGGCATCCGGGCTTCCCGTGATAGCTACCAAAGGTGGCGGCACCGACGAATTGGTGCGTGAAGAAGAAACCGGTCTCCTCATTGCGCCGGGTGATGTAAATGCATTAGTTGTCGCTATCCGTAAATTGAAAAACGATCCCTTACTCGCCAGCCAACTCGGTGCAAAAGGCGCCGCCTGGGTGCGCAGCGAACTCAACCTCGAGCGTGTAACCCGGTCCTATCTGCAACTTTATCGTCACCAACTGGGAGAACAAATTCCTTTGCCCACCAATTAAGCGTTATGGAATACAACAAACAAGCGCATTTTTTACTGGAGAAATCACTCGCCGACAAGTTGCGCATCAGCTCGGCCGAAGAGCGCAGGGTTTTATACCAACAGCTCTACAACGAACTCTTTACACAGTTCCCCAACATTCCGGAGGGACTGAACATTTCAAAAGAAGACCGGCTGGCCTGGCAACTACGCCTTCTCTCCCGCTTCTTTGATAAAAAGAAAACGATCCTCGAGATCGGTGCGGGTGATTGTTTGCTCAGCAAGGAACTGGCCAAACATTTTGGTCATGTAACCGCCTATGAAGTGGCGGACAGCATTCCGTTTATCGAAGGCCGCCCCGATAATTTCGAACTCCGCATTTTCAATGGCGTAGACATGGCGCAGGAAGATGAATCCGTAGATATCGTCTACAGCAACCAGGTATTCGAGCATTTGCATACCGATGACACGGAGCCGCTGCTGCAAGCCTATCATCGCTTTTTGCGCAGCGATGGCTTGCTGATGATCATCACACCGCACCGCCTGACGGGCCCGCACGATATATCAAGAGAGTTTACACCGGAAGCCGAAGGATTTCACATGAAGGAATATACCTACTCGGAATTGAGCAAACTGTTACGCAAGGAAGGTTTCACGAAAGTCCGTGGATATATAGGTTACAGCAAAATAGGCTACTTCCCCGTAATCATGCCCATATTAATCCTGATGGAAAAAATGTATGGTATCCTTCCCGGTGCATGGCGCCGCAAGATCCGTGGCAATACGGTTATTTTTAATTTGTTTGGTATTAAGCTGACCGCGCGGAAGCGTGGGTAATAAGTTTGAAGCTATAAGTAATAAGTCAAACAGCCTCACGGTGATTTGGCACTTTCAATACCGGAATATCGGACGGAGGTTCTGGAATATCTTTTTTTGCGTCTTTGCAAAGTAATAAAGAAGCAAAGAATAGCTTTCCGAACTTCATTTCCACATATACACACTTACACATTTACACATTTACACATCATCTCCATGTGCGGCATCCTGGGTTGTATAAATTTTAAATTCTCTCCCGCCTCGCTGTCTGCGATCAGCCATCGCGGACCTGATGGCGACGGCGTTTACGAGACCCATGTCGGTACGCATAACGTAACGCTGGCGCATCGCCGTTTGTCTATTGTAGATGTAAGCGAAAATGGCCGCCAGCCGATGCAGGCTTCTGAAATGCCGGTATATATTACGTTCAACGGAGAAATCTATAACCACCAGGACTTAAAAGACGAACTCGGCGAAGTGACTTTCCGCGGGCATTCCGATACGGAAACCCTGGTAAACTTTTTCGCACGGCACAACCCGCTGTTGCATCTGCACCGCTTAAATGGCATCTTTGGTTTTGCCCTGTTAGATGAAACACAACAAAAGCTTTACCTCATCCGCGACCGCTTCGGCGTGAAACCCGTTTATTATCATCTGCGTAATAACCAACTGGCTTTTTCCTCCGAACTGCGCGCGATCGGTCATTATGTCTCACTGACGCACGACAAAGAAAAAGTGATCGAAGGCATGAAGATGCGTTATGTGGCGGCACCTGCCACCATTTACAAAGACGTTTATAAAGTAGAACCCGGACAGGTAATTGTATTTGATCTCTCCGTGAAAAATATACAGACCAGCTATCATTATTATACCCAACCGCAACCAACCAGCTCTGTGCGCAGGGAAAAACAACAACTCATCAACGAGTACGGCGATCTTTTTGAAAAAGCGGTCGAACGCCAATTGATGTCGGATGTGGAGATCGGCGTATTGTTAAGCGCCGGCGTAGATTCGGCCCTGGTGGCGGCGGTTGCACGCAATAAGGCTGTCACACCCCTGAAGACCTTCACCGTCGGTTTTGCGGAAGGGCTTTTTGCCGATGATGAGATTGCCGGTGCAGCCATCACCGCCCAAACGCTGAACCTGCCGCATTTTCATACACGTGTTGAATTCTCCGACTTCATCAATCAATTAAAAGAAGTCACCCGCATCGTGGAAGACCCGATCGCCACCAACTCCATCATTCCCATGTACTGGCTGTCGAAGCTGGCTTCGCAACATGTGAAAGTGGTATTGAGCGGACAAGGTGCGGACGAGCCCCTTTACGGATACCGCAAATACAAAGGACTGAAAATACTGGAGCCGGCGCGTCGCAGCAGCTTGCTGAGAGCCGGTATGAAACTAAGCGGCATGGGTGCTGTGCGGAAAGAAGATGTACGCCGTTTATATACCGCTGCGCAGGAAAAAGACTTGCTGAGCGCTTATCGTGCTTTCAACGCTATTTCCTCCGAAAAAGAACTGGAAGAAATGTCGGGCACGTCGTTGAAAGAAATATTCCAAGCCAATGAGCAACAATTCCGCCGTCATTGGGAAACACGCCTGCCTTCGCCATCAGCAACGATCAGTTTTCCTTATCTCGATCTCCGCACTTCGCTGGCAGATGACCTGTTGATGTATTCAGACAAACTCATGATGCATTTTGGCGTGGAGTGCCGTGTGCCTATTCTCGACAACGATCTTATTGCCTTTATTGAATCATTACATCCTGACTATAAATTCAGCTTCCGTAAAGGCAAGCTGATCCATAAAGCGTTTGCAGAAGCCTATCTTCCTTCAAGCATTGTACATCGTAAGAAGATCGGCTTTGCCACACCTGCTTCTTCCTGGTACAACACCTATCACCGGGAGATTACCGATATTATTTGCGGATCAGCCACCATTCGTCAGTTGTTTGACGTAGAGGCCATCCGGCGTTTGCTGACCGAACACCGCCAAAACCAAAACAGGGAGAAACAAATTTTATTATTGTTATCCCTCTCTTTAAACCAGCCTGCCTAAACCTTATTCTGATGCGTTTCACCAGCGGATTATCATCCCGTCATGAACAAGCCGGCCGGCCGGCCGATGTGTTGCTTGCCACCATCGGACGTATGCCGGTCCCGGTTTTCTTTGCTTTCCTGTTTCTTTATCAGCTTGCTTTTATCTTCCAGGGGCTCGATTTGCTGATGAAGGATTTCATGCCACTTTTTACCAGGAAATTTTTCATGATCCTTCTTCCGTCCAGTACAATTTCATGTATTGGTTTTCCGGCATTATCGGCGGACTCTGGATGAAAGCCTTTGGTTTCCTGGGTTTGTGGGGACTTCGCTTAGCCGGTGTATTAGCCACCACACTGACCGCTTACCAGACTTTCCGGTTTTTACGTCAATATATCAATAAAGGCCACTTGTTCATTGGACTGATGCTGGCAACGATGTTTATCAGCAATGATCCCAAAGAACTTTATTACAACAATCTTTCCGCACTTTTTTACGTGCTCATCGCCACTGCTTTTTTTAACGGCCTTCGTTACCACAAGCCATTACTGCTGCTGGTTGCCGGTGTGCTGGTTGCTATCAATACGTTTACCCGCTTACCCAACCTCCTGCAATCCGGATTGATCCTTGCGGTATTCTATCACGGCTACATTGCGCATGTGCCGATGCGTACGCGCATACAACAAGCGCTGTTGTTTGCGGCGGGGCTCGCCGGCGGACTGCTGCTGATCTGGTTCATCATGTACAGTGTTGGCCACTGGCAACTGTTTATGAATAATTTCAATTTGCTTGTAAACCTTGCCGGTACTGCTACCGGCACCGCAAAAGGACAGGCAAAAGACAGTGGCGGTTACTACAGCCTCGGCGCGCAACTGAGCTTGTTCTGGGGCAATTACATGATCTCGCTGCGTTATACGGCTTATCTGCTCGCTTTCCTGCTGGCGGCAGGGTACGTTACCGGACAGGCACGCCGTTACAGTTGGATCAGGCGCTTATTGCCCTTTGCAGGATGGCTTTGTTTTTTTGCTTTGTGCATAGCAGTCGTAAGCGTAACGAAAAATGTAAATCTTCCGAATACTTTATTGCTTTATTTGTTCTCCGGCAGTGCCATCCTCATCGGCGGCTATACGCTGTTGCGCGGACGCAATGTGGATATTCGCCTGCTAGCGTTCTTTGGTTTGTTTCAGACATTGAGTTATCACGTGGGCAGCAGTTCCGGTATGTTCACCGCCGGTGTGTATGCGTTCTGGATCACCTTGCCTTTGATCGTAGACTGGATTTATCGTTTGCGGTCGGTTCAGCTAAGCGGACAGATGCAATCCATTCGCGGGGAAGAAGAGGAAGCAAACATCTGGATCTCGCCGCGGCAACTGCGTCACTTCCGCCAGTATGGACTGGTCATCTGTTTGCTGGGTTGTGTTTACTCATCCTGGAACCATCCGTTCTGGGATTGGGCGGAAAGGGAGAAACTGACACATAGCATCAACAGTGAAAAAATGCGCGGCATCTTTACTTCCGGCCCCAGAGCCGAGGCCATTAACGAGTTACTCGAAGCTTCCAGAAATTATATCAAACCGGGTGATTTCCTGCTGGCACACGATGCCATTCCGATGGTTCACTATTTAACCGGTACGCGCCCGTTTCTCCACAACTCTTACCCCTGGCTTTACCAGGCAAATGTTTACAAGGCCCTGCTGGAACAAAGCACCGAGGAAAAAGATCATTTACCAGTAATCATTATGCAAAAAGTCGCAACCAATAGCCACCGCGGAACACATTGGCCGGAAAACAGCGCGCCGGAATATGAGCAATGGAATAGTGTCCGCAACGATATTCTGCGGCAATACATCACGCGTTATCATTATAAAGAAGTATGGTCGAATAATGCTTTCCGCTTATTCGTAGCCGAAACACCTGTTTCCGTATTTCATCCATGAAGTTATTTTTCATCATAGTCGTATTTATTCCGTTCATGGCTGCGGGTTGCCGTCATTCGGCAAAAGACACCCTGCCTCCCGGCGCCGATACCGTCATATTCAGCGAAGGTAGCCGTCAACACTTGCTGTTCTCTTCAGGATTTGAAGACAGCAATTATCTCAGGGGCTGGCAAAATCAACAGCACTGCTGCGATTATTCTGTTACGGCTGCCCCGAGAAGCCGCGCCGGTAACCAGGCCGTACGCTTCGAGTTGAAAAGAAATGACCCGCCGGTTTCAGGAAGTGTTCGCTCGGAGATCAACCTCGAAGCAGAACTGAGCACCTACGGCGAACGCTGGTACGGCATCAGTTTTTACCTGGAAGATTACGATGCCGACAATGGCAGTGAAAGCATCATTCAATGGCACCATACGGCCCATATCAGCAGCGGCAGTCCGCCATTGGCACTTTGGGTAAATAATGGCAAACTGCTATTGGTCCACCAGGAAAGAGAAGGCGCCAACACGTACGAAGAACTGGGAGCCGCCACTACGGGCCGCTGGATCGATGTGGTCTTTCATGTAAAGTGGACCGATCAGGCCGACGGTTTTATCCAGGTTTGGAAAAATGGCAGCCTGGCTTTTAATAAATATGGTATCCGCACTAATTTCAGTCCCAACTACGTGAAGCTCGGCATTAATAATTGGTCCTGGGCGCCGGGGGGCGGGCAATCAACAAGCCCGCACCGGGTGTTGTACGCCGACGAGTTTCGTGTGGGCAATGAAAAAGCGCGTTATGAGGACGTACAACCCGGTCCCTGATTTATTCCAATGAGTCAACACAAAATTGCCTTCCTGATACATGGCCTCGTTGTTGGCGGCGCTGAAAAGTTTTTCATCAGCCTGGTCAACGACAGCTATCGCCGCGGGCTCGATCCCCTGGTTATTTTACTCAGCAGCGACAACGCCTTGTTTCATGAAATGGATGCGGGCGTACGATCGGTGATCATCGAGCGCAACTTCAAATACGACCTGACCGTTGGCAGGCAGATTCGTCGTGTAGTAAAGGAAAATGATATCGATACCGTTTTTTGCGTCGGTATGTTTTCTTTTTTCCTGATGAAACTTTACCTGCGTACCGGCAAAGGCATTCGGTTTATTCTGTCGCTGCATTCCACCATTCCCCGGTCGTTCAGGGATTACCTGATGAACCTGGTTTATTTCCGCGCAGCAGGCAAGACTGACAGGATTTTGTTTATCTGCAAAGCGCAGCAGGATTACCTGCGGAAATATTACCGTTTCACCCCCGCTAATGCAAGAATCATCTACAATGGCATCGATACGGATTATTTTACACCGGATGCACAGGCGGCCAATAAACCGGTTTCTATTCCTTCCGGTGAAAAAGTAATTCTCAAAGTAGCGCGCATGTTCCGCGAAAAAGGCCATCAATATGCGATTGCTGCGCTGGAACATTTACATAAAGATCATCAGTTGCCCGCTCATCTGTTGTTTGTCGGCTCCGGCGATGCAACGTATGAAAAGGAGATAAAAGAAAAAGCAGCAGCAAGCCCCGTGGGCAAGTACATTCATTTTATACAACACCAACCGGATGTGCGGCCTTTTCTGAATGCGGCGGATCTGTTTACCCTGACGTCTTATACAACCGAAACCTTTTCACTGGCGGCGCTGGAAGCGCTGTCATCCGGCGTGCCGTGTTCACTCACGCATATAGGCGGTGCGGCTGAAATGATCAACGCATCCAATGGCGAACTCAGCGAATCAAAGAATGTTCAATCCATTGCAAAAAGCTGGCATCATATCCTGACACGCAGTTACGACAAAAAAGAACTGCACCGTTTTGTAGCAGACAATTTTTCCCTGCCAGTCATGTTGGAAAATTACCGGCAAGAATTGCTATCCTGACTTATGTCTTACTGGAAAAATATACCGGCAAACTTTTTCTCAAGCAATGGGGCGTAGGTATGATGCGCTGCGACATCAAAGACATCATTCGACAAAAGAAAATTACGGCGCCGGTGAAATGGTATGAAGTAGCGGACAAATACTGTTCCTATGCCGATCCCTTTGTCTTAAGCCGCCCGGATGGTACTTATCATGTATATGCCGAAAAAGTAACTTCCGATGCACTGGATGGCACCATTGAATTGTTGTCAGCAGATCATGAGATGAATATCCGGTCAACGCAGACCATCCTCAAAAAAGACACCCATCTCTCCTATCCTTTCTTTTACGAAGAAGAGGGACAAACTTATTTTTTTCCGGAAAATGCCTTTGGTGGTCCGCTGCAGGCTTATCTGCTAAATGAAACAAAGGGCACATGGCAACTACAGGGCATCGTGCTGAACAAACGGCTACTCGATGCCACCATTGTGAAAAAAAATGAACAGTACTGGCTTTTCTGCACCATGCCCGGACCCTGTAAACACAGCGAGTTGCAAATCTTTTATTCATCTTCGTTACTCGGTCCCTACGCACCGCACAATACCAATCCTGTTAAAAAAGACCCACACAATACCAAT
>Ga0124846_1000217_pt1 | contig 10191 bp, 7 predicted proteins | sample ThiBio_1000_biof_FD_88620 | JGI IMG/M metagenome (GOLD analysis project Ga0124846, IMG submission 88620) | Wastewater bioreactor microbial communities from Cape Town, South Africa - Thiocy_expt_1000_biof (PacBio error correction) | ecosystem: Engineered > Bioreactor > Thiocyanate-remediating >... | reverse complement strand
GAGAACTGGACCCGCCGCTTGATCTTCTTGGTCGCGAGCTCGCATAAATTCTTGTCGATGATATCGCCGATGTGCTCAAGGTTGATGGCGAATGAAATGATCTCCATCGCGCGCTGACCCTCGCGTTCGTCGAGGCTGCCGCGCGTCAATTTCGTCACATATAGTTTGATGGCCTCGTCGAGGCGGTCGACGTTGTTGTCCATCCGGGTGACCTGATCGACGAGGACGCGGTCGTTGGTCATGATGGCCGTCATGACGTCCCGCAACATGGATTCCACCATGTCGCCAGTGCGTAAGGTCTCCCGCGCGGCATCCGCGAGCGCCAGTGACGGCGTCTCCAGAGCGCTCTCATCGAGATAGCGGGGACGCGCCGGGTCGACCGTTTGCTGTCGCTCTGGAAGCAGATGGATGAGTATCGCGGCGATGCCATTGAGCAATCCGATGGAAACGACGGCAGTGGCAACATTGAAGGCGATATGGAATGCCGCCGTCATCTTGGCTAGGTCAGGCTGCCAGCCCTGCAGCCCGTCAGCGATTGGCGTAAGAAACGGAGCGACGAGGAGCACGCCGATCGCACGATTCAGCAGGTTGCCCGCGGGCAGGCGATAGCTCGCCGGATTATCCCGCTTGGCGCCTTCGAGTACCGGATTGATGGCTCTGCCGAGATTGGCCCCGAGGACCAATGCCAGTGCCGCGAATGGCGTCACGAAGTGTGCGTAGGCCAGCGACATGATCAGCAGCACTGTTGCAACGCTGGAATGCACCGCCCAGGTCACAACCGCGCCGATGATGATACACAGCACGGGATCGCCAGTGATCGCGCCCATAAACACCCGCATGCCGGGAGCATTCTCGGCCGGCGCCAATGTCCCAAGCAGGATGTGAAGCGCCAGCAGCATCAAGCCGAGGCCGATGGCGATGCGCCCGATGTCCTTGATGCGCGTTCGCGCGCCGGTACGGAACGCCACCAATCCAACGATAAACAGTGCTGGTGCTGCGGCCGCAATGTTGAATGAAAGGACCTGGACGATGAGCGTGGTGCCGACGTTCGCGCCGAGCATGATCGCGAGCGCAGGCACCAGGCCGACCAGCCCCTCGGCGGCAAACGAACTGGTAATTAGTGCCGTTGCCGTACTGCTCTGGAGCAGGGCTGTCAGTCCGAGACCGGCACCGAACGCCGCCAGACGATTACCGAGCGCTCTGGCCATCAGCAGGCGCAGGTTAGGGCCGAAGGCACGGAGAATGCCGCTCTGGACCATGTGCAGGCCCCAGAGCAGAAGTGCGACACCACCCATCAGGTCGAGAAGAACGATCGATCCCATGCGTGCTCGTTCGTCTGTTCGAGTCGAACGATCAGGCTATCGTCAAATGATCGGGGATCAACCGTTATATTTTGGGAACTGTTACCGATGGAGCGCAGAGCGCCGCTGAACCGAAGGCGCCGGCCCGATCAGCGGTTGCTGCTTGTGCATCGCCAAATGAAATACCGCGGAGGGGTCTCCGCGGTGGTGATCGCTATGCTGCATTGAACGCATCGAAGCCGCGCGACAAATCCGCTTTCAGGTCTTCAACATTTTCCAGACCGATATGCAGGCGCAACGTCGGACCACCGGGCGACCAGGCCGTCGCCGTTCGGTATGAACTGCAATCGAACGGAATCACGAGGCTTTCAAAGCCGCCCCAGGAATAGCCCATGCCGAAGAGCCGAACCGTGTTGAGCAGTGCGTCGACGGCTTTCTGTGGTGCGGGCTTCAAGACGATGCTGAACAGACCTGACGCACCGGTGAAGTCGCGTTTCCAGATCGCATGACCGGGATGGCTCTCCAGTCCCGGATGCAAGACGTTAACGACCTCCGGCCGCGTCGCCAGCCAGCGCGCCATTTCGAGCGCCGAACGCTGGTGATGCGCCAGGCGCACCGCCAGCGTGCGAACACCACGAAGGGCAAGGAATACGTCGTCCGGACCGGCGCAGACTCCTAGCAGCCGAATGCCTTCCGTCAGCAGTGGCCATGCCTCCGCGTTTGCAGAAATGGTTCCGAACATGATGTCCGAATGGCCGCCGATATACTTGGTTGCCGCCTGGATGCTGATATCGACGCCTTGCTCAAGCGAGCGATGATAGAGTGGCGTTGCCCAGGTGTTGTCGTCCAGAACGATCGCTCCGCGTTCGTGCGCGACTTTGGCAATCGCGGGGATGTCCGGCAATTCGAAAGACTGCGACCCCGGCGCCTCGACCAATATTGCTCTGGTATTGGGCTTGAAGTGTGCCGCAATCCCCGCGCCGATCAGCGGATCGAAATAGGTCGTCTCGACGCCGTATCGCGCCAGCAGGCCATTGCAGAAATTACGCGTCGGCCGGTAGGCATTGTCGCAAACCAGCAGATGATCGCCAGATTTGAGAACCGCCAGCAGAGCCGTGGTGATGGCAGCAAGGCCAGAAGGAGCAAGCCCGACGCCCGCGCACTTTGGGCCTTCCAGCGCCTGCAGAGCCTGCTGCAGGGCCTTCGTCGTCGGCGTACCGTGACGGCCGTATTGATACTCGCCGCGATGCTCGTGCAAATCTTCGGCGGTCGGGTACAGCACGGTCGAGCCACGGACAACCGGAGGGTTGACGAAGCCCTTCTGCGCCGCGGTGTCGCGCCCTGAAGTGACCAAAGAGGTTTCGGTGCCGAAGGGGGCCGATTGATTGGAAGGTTTCATGCGCGTGATGTGGACCTGATGACGTTTTGCCGCGGCTGGTTGCCAAATGCCCAAATCCTGCCGATCTGGCACCTTCGGGTAAGGCTCGGGCTAATAAGAGGACAGTCGGGATGGACGTCAACCCCTTGACCCAGCTTCATAGTCGTTCTGTGATACCTTGCAATGAACTTATGGACAGCGTGGCGATTGGTTCGCAGACGGATAGACTCGCCGGCTAATTTCGAGAATGGTCGTGATGGCAGGGCAGGGGCGATTGATTGAACCGACCTGCGGCAAGCTCACTTGGTGTTGTTGGAAAGGCCATACCATGAAACGTATTTCTGTTGGTCTCATTGCTGCTCTCGCGGTCGGCCTTTCCTGTCAGGCTGGGTTTGCCCAGACGTTAAAAACCGTTAGGGACCGGGGCGTTCTGTCCTGCGGCGTCAGTCAGGGTTTGCCCGGCTTTTCTTCGCCGGACGACAAGGGCAACTGGACCTGGCTTGATGTCGACGTTTGTCGTGCCATTGCGGCTGCGGTGTTGAACGATCCCGCCAAAGTAAAGTTCGTTCCGCTCTCGGCAAAAGACCGCTTCACGGCCCTGCAGTCTGGCGAGATCGATGTGTTGTCGCGGAACACGACCTGGACGGTGTCGCGCGATACCTCCTTGGGAGTGAATTTTACCGGCGTTACCTATTACGACGGTCAGGGATTTCTCGTGAAGAAGGCGCTCAAGGTCAATTCCGCACTGGAGTTGAACAGCGCGTCGATCTGCGTGCAGACCGGCACGACGAATGAACAGAACGTTGCCGATTACTTCAAAGGCAACAATATGAAGTATGAGGTCATCGCATTCGGGACTGCCGACGAAACCGTGAAGGCTTATGAATCCGGACGCTGCGACGTCTTTACGTCGGACATTTCCCAGCTTTATGCTGAACGGCTGAAACTCGCCAATCCGGCAGATCATGCGGTGCTCCCAGAAGTGATTTCCAAGGAACCGCTCGGACCGCTGGTCCGGCACGGCGACGATCAATGGTTCGATATCGTCAAATGGACCCTGTTCGCCATGATCAACGCCGAGGAACTTGGCGTAACGCAGAAGAATGTTGACGAGATGGCCAAGTCAACCAAACCAGAGTTGAAGCGCGTGTTCGGTACGGATGGAAATCTCGGCGAGCAACTCGGGCTGACCAAGGATTGGGTGAGCCGTATTGTCCGTGCTGTTGGCAATTATGGCGAGTCGTTTGACCGCAATGTCGGCGCCGGCTCCAAGCTGGGTATCGCTCGCGGCCTTAATCAGCTTTGGAATAAGGGTGGAATCCAGTACGCGCCGCCGATCCGTTGACCTTGCGTGGCACGCCGATGGCGACCGAGGCGCGCAAGCCACCGTCCCAATTCTGGGCCAGGCTTCGCGGAATCCTCGGTGGTCATGCCGGGTGGGGAGGCTTTGCGTTTCAAATTCTTTTCGTCGCGGCTCTGGCGTGGGTCGGCTATGAGATCTTCGCCAATGCGCGCGCCAATTTGCAGGCGCAGCGGATCGCCTCAGGATTCGGCTTTCTGTCGCAGACCGCGGGGTTCGGCGTCAGCCAATCGCTGATTCCGTATTCGGAAACCGACACCTATAGCCGCGTCTTCCTGGTTGGTTTGCTAAACACGCTGCTGGTCGCCGTCGTCGGCATTATTTTCGCGACGATCATTGGTTTCATCGTTGGGATAGGCAGGCTGTCACCGAATTGGCTGGTCGCCCGGATTGCGGGTGGTTATGTCGAATCGGTGCGTAATCTGCCGTTATTGTTCCAGATCCTGTTTTGGTATCTGGCGGTGCTCGGCGCGTTGCCCGGACCGCGCCAAAGCATCTCGCTGTTCGACAAATTCTTTCTGAGCAATCGCGGGCTGGTAATTCCCAAGCCGTTGGGCGAAGGCGGATTGCAAGTCTTCCTGGCAGCAGTTGCCGTGGCGGTCATCGCCTCGATCGCGTTGCGGATCTATGCGCGCCGCCAACTGTTCAAGCGCGGCCGGATCATTGTCATCTGGCCCTATGTCATCGCGCTGATTGTCGGCCTACCAGCCTTGGCGGTGCTCAGCGCCGGTGCGCCGGTGACATTTGAGATTCCACAGCTCAAGGGTTTCAATTTTTCCGGCGGGTTGCGAATTGTCCCTGAGTTCGTAGCGTTGGTGGTGGCCTTGTCGACGTATACGGCTGCTTTCATCGCAGAGAACGTGCGGGCTGGCATCATGTCCGTGCAGAAGGGCCAGATGGAGGCGGGAGCGTCGCTTGGTCTCTCGCACGGTGCGACGTTGCGGTTGATCGTCGTGCCTCAGGCGATGCGAGTGATCCTGCCGCCGCTGACCAACCAGTATCTCAATCTGACAAAGAATTCGTCGCTTGCGGTTGCCATCGGCTATCCCGATCTGTTCTCGGTCTTTGCCGGTACGACGCTCAGTCAAACCGGACAAGCGATCGAAATCATTGCCATCACCATGGGCGTGTATTTGCTGATTTCGCTGGTGACGAGCGCGATCATGAGCTTCTACGGCTGGCGCATCAACCGGAGCCTGGGAACATGACCTCTAGCTCCGAACCGTTTGTACGGCAGGAATTGGCTCCGGAGCGGCGCGCACCTGCGTCAACCACCGGAATTATCGGCTTCGCCCGTACCCGGCTGTTCAATTCGCCGGGCAACGCACTCTTGACGATCGTGGGAGTTTTGTTGCTGTGGTGGATAATTGTCCCCATGCTGCATTTCCTGCTGTTTGACGCCGTCTGGCAGGGCAGCGACAGGAATGCATGTCTGGCACAGAACGCCGGACATCCGGTTGGAGCCTGTTGGCCTTTCGTGCAAGCCAAGCTTAGCCAGTTCATCTACGGATTTTATCCGGAGCCTGAGCGATGGCGGGTCAACCTAACGTTTGCGCTTGCCGCGATCCTGCTGTTGCCGCTGTTGATCCCCAGAGCACCGGCCAAGGTTACGAATGCGGCGCTGCTGTTTGTCGCGTTTCCGTTCGTTGCCTTCTTTCTGCTTTATGGCGGCGGGCTGCGCGGTTTCGCCGTCGGATGGAGTGCCGATGTGCTGTCAAACCTGATCGGCAGTATCGGCGATGCCGGCGCAAAGTTGACCAGCCTTGGGTTGGGACAGCAGCTTCCTGTTGCCGCGTTGCTGCTCAAATGGCTGGGCGACGGCATCGTAATCGCGAGTACGGTTGCGCTCTACCTTGTCTTTCCGCTTGCGTGGTTGCAGCGCCAGAGTCTGGCGTCTGGTCAGCCCGTATGGGCCGACTTGGCGGTGACGGCACTTTTGGTTTCACTCGCTGTATTCTTTCTGAGCGGCGGATTCCGCAATGGGTGGCGACCTCTGTTCACGAGCCTCGCAATATTTGCAGGCATTGGCATTATCATTGCCGTGATGGGTCTCGATCGCGGCGGGCTACCTGTTGTCGATAGCCGACTTTGGGGCGGTCTTCTGGTCACGCTCGTCGTATCGGTCACGGGGATAGTTGCATCGATGCCGGTGGGCGTCGCACTCGCGTTGGGGCGGCGGTCATCGATTCCGCTGGTACGAATATTCTCGGTCGCATTCATCGAGTTCTGGCGTGGCGTTCCGCTGATCACCGTACTGTTCTTTGCCACCTACATGCTTCCCTTGTTCTTACCCGGGAATTTCACCGTCGATGGCCTGCTCAGAGTTTTGATCGGTATTGCGCTGTTTGCCGGGGCGTACAATGCCGAAGTGATCCGCGGCGGCTTGCAGGCTGTACCGAGAGGACAGTCCGAAGCCGCTCAAGCACTCGGGCTTTCTCATGCGAAGACGACGGGCTTGATCGTGATGCCGCAGGCGCTGCGACATGTCATTCCAGGTCTCGTCAACAGCTTCATTGCGCTCTTCAAGGATACATCCCTGGTATCGATCGTGGCGCTGTTTGACTTGCTCGGCAGTCTGCGCGCTTCGTTTGCCGATCCGGTATGGGCAACGCCGACGACGCTCTTCACCGGATTTGCCTTCACGGGCATCATCTATTTCGTGTTCTGCTTTGCGATGTCGCGTTACTCCCTGTTTGTCGAACGCCGCTTGAATGTGCATCGGCGGAGTTGAGTGTTGATCATGGCAGAGAACTCAATCGTCAGCGTTTCCGGCCTAAATAAATGGTACGGCGAATTCCATGTCCTGCGCGACATCAATCTCGATGTCGGGCGCGGCGAACGCATCGTCATCTGCGGACCGTCAGGCTCGGGCAAGTCGACGTTGATCCGTTGCATGAATGCACTGGAGGAGTTTCAGGAAGGGCGCATCGTCGTCGATGGCATCGAACTTGGCCCCCGCCTGCGTCGTGTCGATGAAGTGCGGCGGGAAGTCGGGATGGTGTTTCAGAGTTTCAATCTGTTCACGCACCTGACGGTCTTGGAAAACTGTACATTGGCGCCGATTTGGGTTCGGCATATGCCGAAGAAGGACGCCGAGGCAGCGGCGATGAAGTATCTCGAGCGCGTCCGTATTCCCGACAAGGCTGATAAATATCCGGGACAGATTTCCGGCGGTCAGCAGCAGCGCGTCGCAATTGCCCGCGCGCTTACGATGAATCCGAAAGTCATGCTGTTCGACGAGCCGACGTCGGCCCTCGATCCGGAAATGGTCAAGGAGGTGCTCGACACCATGGTCGACCTGGCCGAGGAAGGCATGACCATGCTGGTGGTGACCCATGAAATGGGATTCGCCAAGGAAGTCGCCGATCGCGTTGTCTTCATGGACGCCGGCCAGATCATCGAGGCGAACACGCCGGCGAATTTCTTTACCAGTCCGCAACACGCGCGGACCCAGCTTTTTCTAAGCCAGATCCTGCGCTGAGTTGCCCGGCAGCTATCAGGTCTTTTCGAAAGGAATACTGATGTTGCTGCGGCGTTCGAGCCATTCCGGAACGGGAAGGTTCTTCGACCGCATGAAGGCCGGATTGAACAGCTTCGACTGATAGCGATTTCCGGAGTCGCAGAGGATCGTGACGATCGTCTTGCCCGGACCGATCTGTTTTCCGAGGCGAATAGCGCCCGCGATATTGACGCCGGTCGAGCCGCCGAGGCAAAGCCCCTCGTGTTCGAGCAGATCGTAAATGATCGGCACGGCTTCCTCGTCGGGGATGAGATAGGCTTCGTCAACCTTGGCATTGGCGATGACGGGCGTTACCCGGCCAAGGCCGATGCCTTCTGTGATCGATCCGCCGGGCGTTGCCTTGGCTTGGCCATTCTTGAACAACTCGTACATCGCGGCGCCGCGTGGATCGGCGACGCCGATCACGATGTCTTTCTTCTTTGACTGAAGGAAAGCGCTGGTGCCGGCGAGCGTTCCGCCGGTGCCGGTCGAGCAGATAAAACCATCGACCTTGCCGTCGGTCTGCTCCCAGATCTCCGGCCCCGTCGAAACGTAGTGAGCCTTGGGGTTGTCGAGGTTGTTCCATTGATCGGCGAACAGCACGCCGTTGGGCTCGGTCTTGCGCAGCTGGTCGGCAAGGCGTTTGGCGACATGCTGGTAGTTGTTAGGATTGCTGTAGGGCAGGGCCGGCACTTCGACGAGTTCGGCTCCGCACAGCCGCAGCATGTCTTTCTTTTCCTGGCTCTGCGTTTCCGGGATCACGATTAGCGTGCGATAGCCGCGCGCGCTCGCCACCACCGCTAACCCAATGCCGGTGTTGCCAGCAGTACCCTCGACCACCAGGCCGCCCGGCTTGAGGTCGCCTCGCTTTTCAGCCTCGAGGATCATCTGCTTGCCGGCGCGATCCTTGACCGACTGACCGGGATTCATGAACTCGGCCTTTCCGAGAATGATGCAGCCGGTCAATTCCGAGGCACGATTGAGTTTGATGAGTGGCGTATGGCCGATGGCTTCGACCACATCTTGATTAATTTTCATGAGAGGATGGTTCTTGTCAGCAGGTTGCGGATTGTCGCTTGCAACCTAGTCCACGTGGTAAAGGGGCACAAGTGAGCTATCCGGCCACAGGATTGGGCCGGTGGCGCGCCGTGCCTAGGGAGATTTCGCGAGGATCACTTGCCTGACATCGATGTTTCCGGACAGGAAGCCGGCCTCGCAATAAGCCAGGTAGTACTCCCAAAGCCGCTTGAAGCGATCGTCGAAACCCAGCGATTTGATATTGGGCCACGCTGTGCGAAAATTGTTTCTCCATGTCGCGAGCGTCTTGGCATAATCTTGTCCGAAAATGCGTTCGCGAATGACAGGAACCCCGAAGCGATCTCCCATCGATTTCAGCACGCCGGGGGAAGGCAGCATGCCGCCTGGAAAGATATAACGTTGTATGAAATCGACCTCGCGTCGATAGGTTTGGAAAAAGCGATCCTGAATGGTGATCGCCTGGATGCCGGCAAGGCCGCCGGGGCGCAGGCGGTCGCGTATTTGTGAAAAATATTGCGGCCAGAATTGCTCTCCGACGGCTTCGATCATCTCGATGGATGCGATGCGATCGTATTGGCCGCGCTCATCGCGATAATCCTGAAATCTGATCTCCACTTTGTCGTTGAGGCCAGCATCCTGAATGCGTTGTCGCGCGAAGTCCCGCTGCTGTTCACTGATCGTCAGTCCAACGACGTGAACGTCATAGTTCTTCGCCGCGAATTCGGCGAATCCGCCCCAACCGCAACCGATTTCGAGCAGGTTTTGCCCGGGTCGTAGGTCGATTGCTTCGGCGAGGCGGCGAAACTTGTTGTGTTGAGCTACGGTCAGATCGTGAGTGCCGTTCTCAAACAGGGCCGATGAATAGGTCATGCTCGGATCGAGCCATGCCGAATAGAACGCATTGCCGATGTCGTAGTGAGCATAGATGTTGCGTCGGGCCTGCCGCGGCGTATTTCGATTGAACCAGTGCCGGACCAGTTGAACGAGACGCATGACCGGATTTTCGCCCAGCATGGCCTGAATCATTTCCTGATTGACGCAGAAGAGATACAGGAACTGCGTGAGGTCCGGCGTGTCCCATTCGCCGCGAAGATAGGCTTCCGCGATTCCGATATCGCCACCGTTCAGCAGCCGCGTCGCAAAGCTGTAATTGTAGAGTGTCATTGCCGCGGAAGGACCGGGCTCCACGCCACCAAGGCGAAGGCGTCGTCGGTCGGGCAGCGTCACGTCGAGTGTGCCCCGACGAAGCTTTGACCCGTACCGGATGGCGAGCTGCACAGTGCGCGGCAAATCCGGCAGCGACGTTGCCACGCTTTCCGGCGTAACCCGGATCAAATCAGGCATTGGCAGACCCATCAGCGAGAGGCTGCTCGGCGTCCGGGCGATCTCCTTCAAGTCGGCATCGGTTGCGGTCGCAATCGACGGGACCAGCGAGCTTCCTCTTGTGGCCTGGATTTCGTTTTCGCCCCCAGGTATTCGACGTCACTATATGCCAAGCTTTGTCGGGTCGCCAAGCTGCTTTGTGGTGCAGCTTGCGTCATGTCGGGGCACGAGATTGGTCCCCTTCAGCCAAAGCCGCAAAGCTTCCCAATGAATCGCCGCAAGGATCTCCAAT
>Ga0124846_1000215_pt1 | contig 10199 bp, 6 predicted proteins | sample ThiBio_1000_biof_FD_88620 | JGI IMG/M metagenome (GOLD analysis project Ga0124846, IMG submission 88620) | Wastewater bioreactor microbial communities from Cape Town, South Africa - Thiocy_expt_1000_biof (PacBio error correction) | ecosystem: Engineered > Bioreactor > Thiocyanate-remediating >... | reverse complement strand
CCAACCCCGCGCTGTCGCCGCTGCCGCTGACCGTGGACAAGCTGCGCCATCTCACCGGCGCCGACATCACGATGAACAATCCGCAACTCAACCTGCAGAAGGTGGACAGCGACGTCAACATCCTGGCCAACCCCCGCATCCGCGTGAAAAACCGCGAAAAGGCCAAGATCCACATCGGCGACAAGGTGCCGGTCATCACCTCCAACACCACGTCGACCGGCGTGGTGTCCGAATCAGTATCCTACCTGGACGTGGGCCTGAAGCTCGACGTCGAGCCGACGGTGCTGATGCGCCAGGACGTGCAGATCAAGGTGGTGCTCGAAGTCTCCAACATCGTGCGCGAAATCCGCAGCAACAACGGCACGCTCACCTACCAGATCGGCACCCGCAACGCAGGCACCACGCTGCGCCTGAAGGACGGCGAAACCCAGGTGCTGGCCGGATTGATTTCGGACGAGGACCGCAGCAGCGCCAGCAAGATCCCCGGGCTGGGCGACCTGCCCTTGCTGGGACGCTTGTTTTCCAACCATCATAACGAGCGCAACAAGACCGAGATCGTGCTGTTGATCACGCCGCGTGTGCTGCGCACCGATTCCACCCGCCAGCCGGCACTGACCGAATTCCGTGGCGGCACCGAAAGCGATATCGGCGGTGGCGGCGCGAACCTTTCGTTCCGGCCCGGTGTGGACCGGCTGCCACCTGTCCCGGCGCCCCAGCCCGCCGACATCCCTCAGGCTGAGCCGGCCGCCGAACCCGCGACGGCACCGGATGCCGTGCCCGCGATCCCCGTCCCGCAGATTCCGCCACCGCCGGCGCCGGACAACTAGACATGGCCCGGCGTAGCAAGGGATTCAGCCTGATCGAGCTGATGGTCACCCTGGCCATCCTCGCGCTGCTCGCGAGCATGGCCGTGCCGTTCGCCCAACTGGTGCAGCAGCGCCACAAGGAAACCGAATTGCGCGACGCGCTACGGCAGATCCGCACGGCGCTCGATGCCTACAAGCAGAGCGTCAAGGAAGGCCGCGTCGATTCGCCGGCCGACGGCAGCGGCTACCCGCCCGATCTCGACGTGCTGTGGCAGGGCGTGGCCGACAAGACCAAGCCGGACGCCACGAAGATCTATTTCATCCGCCGCCTGCCGCGTGACCCCTTCTACCCCGACTCAGCCGCCCCACCGGCCACCACCTGGGGCCTGCGCAGCTACGCCAGCCCGCCCGACACGCCCGCGCCGGGGCGCGACGTGTTCGACGTGTATTCGCTGTCGCCCGCCACCGGCCTGAACGGCGTGCCATATCGGGAATGGTGAAATCATGCTGAAACGGATGCGACGCGGATTCACCCTGGTCGAGCTCATGGTCGTGATGGCCATCATCGCGCTCTTGCTGGCGCTGGCGCTGCTGCGCTACTTCAAGCACCTGGATATGTCGCGCGAAACCATCCTCAAACAGGATCTCGCCGTCATGCGCGACGCCATCGACAAATACCATGGCGACACCGGCCGCTACCCGGACAGTCTCGACGCCCTGGTCAGCGCACGCTACCTGCGCTCGCTCCCCGTCGACCCGATCACCGAGCGCCCCGACACCTGGCAGGTCGTGGCGCCCTCAGGCGGCGACGCCGGGGCGATGTACGACATCAAGAGCGGCGCGCCGGGAATGGCGCACGACGGCAGCGCCTATGCCGACTGGTAAGCCCGCGCAGTCCGGCTTCACCTACCTGTTCGTGCTGATGCTGATCGCGCTGATCGGCATGGGCCTGGCCGCCGCAGGCACCCTCTGGGACACCGAGTCGCAACGCGAGCGCGAGGCCGACCTGCTGTTCATCGGCGACCAGTACCGCCAGGCCATCCGCAGCTACTACGAACTCGATCCCGCGCAGCCGCGCCTGCCGCAAAGCCTCGACGACCTGCTGGAAGACAACCGCCGCCCCAACGTCGTACGCCACCTGCGCCGCGCCTGGCGCGACCCGTTGACCGGCAGCCCGTTCGTGCTGATCCGCGAACCCGACACGCAGGGCATCGCCGGCGTGTACAGTCCGGCGTCAGGCCATCCTTTCAAGAATGCGGGGTTTGCAGCAAAAGACGAGGCATTCAAGGATGCGAAGCGCTATGCCGAGTGGCGGTTCGTATTTTCTCCGGCCTCCGCCGTCGCGGCTGCTGGAACCTCGCTTCAGAAACCGCCCGAGTCACGCGTGACCCCGGCACCGAGAGCGGGTAATGCGGGGCGCCGATTGGAGTGATTCTCAAAATGCGCAGATACCCGGGTATGGGTAGCGGCAACAGCATATTCGAGACGCCCTATCCAGCGCGCCATGAAAGAACGGACAGCCTGGCCTTTCAGTTAGTACCCCGCTGGTTGATCTTGCCGACATCGAATACCTTCAGCGCCTGAAGGAAATCTGAGCATGCCTTTTGATCGCGGTAACCGCACCTACTATGCCAGCGATGATCGCCTCCGCGCTTTTCGCGCGCTATCGCCCGCAGACAAACTGCGCTGGGTGGAGCAATTGGCGGCATTCCTTCGATTGGTTCAGCCTGTCGAAAGCGCCGCAGCCAGCGATCAGTTGGGAACCAACGAGCAGCAGGGCAAAAAGTTTGCAGCCGCGCCACCAATCTGCCCGTGGTGGCGGCATATCGATTGGCGATGTCGTGAGCACCGACATGGTTCAAATTTTAAAATCCGAACAAATGGGGGCAGTTCAGCCTGGCCCCTTTGCTTCCTAATCACGCTTGAATAAAGGTTGGTCTCCCCAACTCAGGTCATAACGTTGGTCAGGTGTTAAGCGTATAGCTCGATCTCCTTTGAGAATTACCATTTTTGGATTTGCTATTCCCTTCCACCCCGGTAAAACACGCCCATCAGCAGAAATTACAATTTCAAGATTTCCAGCACCACTCCGTGCATACTCCTCAGAATATATCCAGAGATGATCGCCCACCCGATGCCTAACCTCCCATACATAGTCTGTGGATATGCGCGGCATTCTTAGACGCGGATCGTTATGTGGGTTAGGGAGTAAATCTGGGGGCTGGAAGTCGCGTATCGCCCGGTATTTTGGATACATACCAGGGTCAACCCGATAGGACACAGGGTCGTCCCACACTGCCCCATCTTTACCGGTAAGGGGATATTCACCGCAGGAACAAAGTGCAGGCAACGCACACAATGCGGCAACCACAATCCACCTCATGGGCAAACCGCCCTGTATGTTGCTTGTGGATGCCCCGTCGGTCCCATCGAACAAAGCCGCGCACCTGGATTAAACATCTTTCCGAACACGCCTCCGTTTACCAGATCACCCGTTCCCAGATTAACCTGCAAAGCAGTCGATGCCACATTTCCAAACGGCACTGAGTCCAACCGCCCGCCCCCGATAGCCAAGCCAAAACCATATGCATTAATCGCATCTAATGTCCCAAGGCTATGTCCTGAAATTGGCCGACCGTAAGAACCGCTATTGGCAAAGTCGCCCAAAGAGGCAGTCGGTAAGCCCTGATAACCTAATACGATATCAATCGCATCAAACGGTAGTCCCACGACACCCCGATTGAGGACTCCGGCAAAGCCAAGCCCACCTGTCTCGGGAAAACGCTTAGCAACATCATTACCAGCCTTGCCACTGAAACGACTGCCCAGTGTCTCATTCCCCAGTATCGACACCCCCATGAACGCCGTATTCAAATCCATCGACGACATACCCCAGCGATTAGCCAGTCTCGCTTCAACCCGGCTAAATTGGTGATTCATCACCGCTCCGCCGACAGTTGTACCCAGTGGACCAAAATCGCCTGTCGAGAAACCTGCGGAAACCATGTCGCTTAGAGATGAAAATTTATCCACCGGATTCTGAAGATAGTTGCCCCCGGTAAGATAGCTGCCCATGGCATAGTTTCCCGCATACGACCACGTCGATTGCAAATTGCCAGTCATTATCAGCGATGAACTAGCACCTGCAAGCGTAGCACCAGCCAACGTTCCGGCTACTCCCCCGAGCGTGCCACCTCCCACTGCCGTACCCACCCCCCAGTAACCAATGTTGAACCCGTAGAAGGATGCCCAAGCTGCCACCACTGGCTTAACCACTGTATCGCGCCACCAACTCCATTTCTTCCCGAAGATCTTGAAGTAGCCTGTTGGATCCGTGAACCCCATCGGGTTGTTGTTCACATAGCTGTAGCGGTTCAGGCTCTGCAGATCGAACGGATTGTCGACCGTCGGATCCGCGCTGACGAAGCGGGAGAGCACCTGGTCGTACAGCCGCCCGTTCATATGCGTCAGCCCGCCGTCCAGCATTTCATGCGCCGTATGCCCCTGGCGAGTGGCGTTGATCCCCGTGTTGTTGCCGTAGGTCAGGGTCTGCTTGCCCCAGGCGTCATAGCGGAAACGGGTCAGCACGACGCCTGCGCTGTCGGTGACCGCGGTGATCGACCCCTGGGTGTCGCTGTGGAAGTATCTTGTCTGGGCGGCCGGCGCGGTGCCGCTCGTGACCTCGAAGGTGAGCACTTCGCCGATGGCACGGCCGCCGCCGTACAGGGTGACGCGGTGCTCGACAGTGCCGCTGGTGTCCAGGGTCCGTTCGTAGTGCCCACCCTGATGCACGCTGGGGTTCAGGTACCAGGTCGTGCGGCCGGATGCGACCATCTTGTAGCGGTCGTGCTCGGGCGTATAGAGCCAGCTCTGGGTCTGTCCGGATTGGGTCAGGCTGGCGGGCATGTTCCAGGCGGTCCAGGTGACGGAACGCCCGGCACCGCCGGTGAGGTTGCCGTTGGCATCGTACGAATAGGCGTTGTTCCCGGCCCTACAGACGGCGTGGCGGCCGACGTTGCTGTTGATGCAGTTGGCGTTGCCACCGTAGTAGTAATTGCCGACGCCGGTCTTGCTTGTGATGTTGCCCAGGGCGTCGTAGACCAGCGTCTGGCTGGAGGCGACGCCGTCGATCGTGGAATCGATCTGCGTCAGACGGTTGATCGCATCGTAGCCGCCGCGGATTTCGAGCTGGTTGCCGGGGCCGTCGGCGTAGATCGCGACATTGCCGATGGTGTCGTAGACATAGGCCTGCCACTGGATCTGCTGGCCACTCGCGGTATTCGCGACGATGTTCTGGATGCGGCCGGTGTCGGCCGCATAGCTTCGCTCGGTGACGATGCCGTTGCCGGTGGTTTCGCGGATGGCGTGGCCCTCGGCATCCATGGCGTTGAGTTGCCAGTAGAGCGCGTTGGTGGCGGCGTTGCGCACTTCGGCGACGTAGCCGTAGGCATTGTAGATAGTCCGGGTGCTCAGGCCATTGGGGTAGTTCTGCTGGGATGCCCGGCCGAAGGCATCGTAGGTGACGCTGCTAAAGAACAGGGGATTGCCCGCACCCAGATTGGAAAGCGTGATCTGGGGACGGCCATAGTTGTCGTAGTAATGGGTCCGGATATAGCCCGCACTGGTCTTGGCCTGCTGGAGCTTGCCTTTCCCCATGGCGGCCGTGTCGTAGATCCAGTCGCTGGTCAGCCCGTTCTCGACGCGCCGGGTCATCCGGCCGAGCACGTCGTAGCTCATGGTGGCGACCTGGTTCTTGGCGTCGGTCTGTCTGACCAGTTCGCCGAGGACGTTGTATTCGTAGGTCCAGGTGCCCAGGTCGGGGTCGGTCGTCTGGATCTTGCGGCCCCGCACGTCATAGAGGTTGACGATGCTGTTCCCTGCCGGATCGGTGGTGCGGGCGAGGTTGCCGAAGGGCTCGTAGGCGTAGGTGGTGAGGTTGCCCATGGCGTCGGTGACGCTGACCTTCTGGCCCTGGCTGTTTTTGATCTCGGTAGTGACCTGGCCCTTGCGGTTGGTGCGGGCAATCGTCAGGCCGTTGTAGACGACGCGGAGCGCGGGGGTGGCCGGATCGTCAGGTTCGTAGACCCGGACGACGCGGCCGAGGTCGTCGTATTCGCTGGTGACCCAGTACACGGCCTGGCCGGCGAAATAGGGACGCGATACTTTCTGTACGCGGCCCTGGTTGTCGTAGACGGTGTCCTTGTAGATCCAGCTGCCGTCGAAGCCCTGGGTGGCGGTGTGCAATTTGCGGTTGAGGCTGTCGAAGTAGTCGACGGAAACCGGGGCGATCTGGGTTCCGGCGCCAAATATCTGGGTGACGATGCGATAGACGCCGTTGGTGGGACAGGCGGCGTCGCACATGTCGTAGGTCCAGACGGTCTGCGTGCCGTCGGCCCGATTCTCCTGGGTCTTGCGGCCGAAGCCGTCGTACTGCCAGGTGGTGGTGAGGTTGTTGGGGCCGGTGAGGCTGGTGACGACGCCAAAGCGGGGATCGAAGGTCTTGGTTTCGGTGTGGCCAAGCGCATTGGCGGCAGTGAGGGGGAACTGGCCGTTGGCGTCCCATGTGGTTGTCGTGGCACGGGTTGCGATGGCGGTGGTGCCGGTGGCCGGGGAGCTGACGGTGACGCTGGTGCGGTTGCCGAAAGCATCGTAGGTGTAGGTTGTATCGAGCCGCATCTGCGGCTGGTCGGGCTCGATGGTTTCCTTGACCAGGAGGCCGGTGTCGGGGTCGTACCCAAACGAGGAAGTACGGGTCAACTGCGCACCCCAGGCAGGCAGGGTCAGCGCCAGAATCAGGCTCAACAATACGCTACGCATGGTCCCTTCCCCTTATGGCGTGACGCTGGTGACGGTGCTGCGGCGGAGCCGCCCGAGGAACCAGCGATTGGCGTCGATGATGTTGTCGTAGGTATGGGTGGTGGTCTTGTTGTAGCCGCCCCCGGAGTCGACGACGATGGAGGTGGGGTTGCCCCAGGCGTCGTACTGGGTGTCGGTGACGACGGTGGAAATCAAGCCGCCCGTGAGCTCGTAGCTGGATTCGACCGTGTGAGTAGGCAGGGACTGGTGCCAGGTGGGGCTGATGCCGGTGTTGAGGAGCTGGTCGGTGTAGGTGATGAGGCTCTGGCTCAGGAGGACGCCGCCGTTGGTGCGCTTTTGCGTGCTCAGGGGCTGGCCCTGGTAAGGGTAGTCCTGGCGGTAGGTGGTGACGGAATACATGTCCGCCTGGTAATCACGGAGGGTGACTTGACGGAAGCCGAGGAAGCCGCCGCCGAGAAGGTGAGATTTGGCGCCGGCGTAGCTGTAGTCGGTGGAATAGGTGCCGCCGATGCCGTCGCTTACCGAAACACTGGAGACGACGTATAGCGAGGACTGGACGTCGACGTAGGGATAAACAGCACCAGTGTCCTTGGTGTAGACGGAACTGTCGGTCAGAGGTTTGTAGGTGACGGTGGTCGTGGCGTTGAGGCCAGTGGTGAGCGTGATAAGTGCGTTGGTTATCCTAGACGTTAACGCGACTCGCCCATACCACCCGTCCGTACCGTTATGAATAAGCGCTACATCCGTTCTGCCATCGCCATTGAAATCGCCAAGCTTGGAATTCCAATAACTCCCGGATGAATCAGCAGCCATGAGAGTCATCGTCACCGGCGTCGCAAAACTCCCATCGCCTTGTGCCAGAGCGACTCGTCCATACCACCCATCCGTACCGTTATGAATAAGCGCTACATCCGTTCTGCCATCGCCATTGAAATCGCCAAGTTGGGAATTCCAATAGCTCGCAGATAAATCGGCAACCATGAGAGTCATCGTCACCGGCGTCGCAAAACTCCCATCGCCTTGTGCCAGAGCGACTCGTCCATACCACCCATCCGTACCGTTATGAATAAGCGCTACATCCGTTCTGCCATCGCCATTGAAATCGCCAAGCTTGGAATTCCAATAACTCCCGGATGAATCAGCAGCCATGAGAGTCATCGTCACCGGCGGCGCAAAACTCCCATCGCCTTGGGCCAGGGTGGCTCGTCCATACCACACATCCGTACCGTTATGAATAAGCGCTACATCCGTTCTGCCATCGCCATTGAAATCGCCAAGCTTGGAATTCCAATAACTCCCGGATGAATCAGCAGCCATGAGAGTCATCGTCACCGGCGTCGCAAAACTCCCATCGCCTTGTGCCAGAGCGCCTCGTCCATTCCACCCATCCGTTCCGTGACGAACAACCGCTCCATCCGTTCTGCCATCGCCATTGAAATCGCCAAGTTGGGAATTCCAATAGCTCGCAGATAAATCGGCAACCATGAGAGTCATCGTCACCGGCGTCGCAAAACTCCCATCGCCTTGTGCCAGAGCGACTCGCCCATACCACCCGTCCGTACCGTTATGAATAAGCGCTACATCCGTTCTGCCATCGCCATTGAAATCGCCAAGTTGGGAATTCCAATAGCTCGCAGATAAATCGGCAACCATGAGAGTCATCGTCACCGGCGTCGCAAAACTCCCATCGCCTTGTGCCAGAGCGACTCGTCCATACCACCCATCCGTACCGTTATGAATAAGCGCTACATCCGTTCTGCCATCGCCATTGAAATCGCCAAGCTTGGAATTCCAATAACTCCCGGATGAATCAGCAGCCATGAGAGTCATCGTCACCGGTAGTGCAAAACTGCCGTCGTCAGCGCTTTGCCACTTAAGTAACATTGTTGGCAAACACAGCCCATCCCCTGCACACTCTGTGACACTGGCAAGTTGAGAGCGCATAGTCGAGGCACTCAATTCATACGCCAGCCGATAGTCCTTGACTGTCGTGTTCTCAGCATACGTCTGCACATTCGTAAGCCTGACCGTGGTCTTGTTGACCGATCCCGCCTGATACAGCGGTGTGATGTCTGGCCGGGTCTCGTAGACGAAGCGCACCGAGTTGCCCGGTGTCTTGCCCGCATTGCTGTTGCCGGTGTAGTCGATCCGATCCGGGTAGTACTGCCCGTTGGGGGGGTCTTCGATGTAACTGACAGTCAAGTAATTGCCGACGGTGTCCTGGAGCTTGTTCAGACTCCATAGCATGACTTCGGTCTTGCCCTGGGCTTCGATCCGGGAATCGGCGGTGTTGCCGTATTCGAGAACCTGGCCGCTCTTGGTCCAGACTTTCCACCAGCCAGGCCCGCTGCCCTGGCTGCCGTAGCTGACGATGCGGCTGTAGCTTTCGGACTCGGTGCGGTATTCGGTGGCGTCGGCGCCATAGGTGCCGCTGATGGCAACAAGACGCTGGCCGTCGAGGCAGTAGCGGTCGTTGGCGTTGTAGTTGACGCTGCCGATGACGCCATCCTGGACCATGGTCTTGGGACAGCGATGGATGACGGAAAGCCCGGCAAGGCTCCAGCCCATGCCGAGCAGGCCATTGCCGCCCTGGCTGTTGTAACTCAGGCTGAGTTTGGGCTCGATGCCGGCGGTGCCTGGCGGAACGGCGATGGGGATGGTGTAGGTGAAGGCGCCGCTGGGGCTGACCTGGTGGCTGCCAGGGGTGGCGCCGACTGCGGTAGCGTATGCGGACGGCGCGAACGACGCCAGTATTAAGACGATCAACCCGAACAGGGCGATGATGCGTTCGAAGACTCGTCCTGGCGAGGGACGATAGACGGCAAAACTGAAGGACATGCGGCTCTCCCAAAAGCTGCACTGGTTAATTGTTTTTCAGCTTTCCGCAGAGGTGGCCGACGTGCTTGGCATCGGCCTGTATGGATGGGGCGAAACTTACAGGGTGGTTTTTGAGTGTGTCAAGTGAAATTTCATGGCGGACCTGTTTTATGCCGTTTGCCGGGGATCATCGATCCAGGGACCATCGTCTGATCACTTCGTAATGCGCACCGTCCGGTTCGGTAATTGACTTCACCAGTACGAACTCGCTCACTGGCCAGCGTATCGGCTCGCATACTGGGATTTCGCCGCCCGCCGTGTTGCGCAGCAGCGTGACATGCGGCACATGCGGCCGCGCATCGATGGGAAAACCGGTCGCCTGCAGGGCGGTATTCAGCGCGCCGACCAGATCGAGATGCTGCGACGGTGCCTCGCTCGCGCCCAGCCAGCCGATGCGGTTGTGGCGCCAGTAGCCGGCCTGGTCGAGGATCAGTTCGAATGCGTGTGACTGGACGGTGTCGGCGCATGCGACCAGGGCATCCAGGTGCGCGGCTGGCGTACTGCCGAGAAAGGCCAGGGTGAGATGCAGGGTGTCGGCACGCATGCGCCGGCCACCCCAGTGTTGGTGCAACCATTTCCCAGTACGATTGAGTGCTGCGCGGGTGGCGTCGTCCGGCCACAGAGCGAAGAACAGGCGCAGGGTATCGGGCTTGGCCGAATGAAACTCGGCCGGAGCGGATTCAGTCACGCGCGATCAGG
>Ga0124846_1000206_pt1 | contig 10270 bp, 10 predicted proteins | sample ThiBio_1000_biof_FD_88620 | JGI IMG/M metagenome (GOLD analysis project Ga0124846, IMG submission 88620) | Wastewater bioreactor microbial communities from Cape Town, South Africa - Thiocy_expt_1000_biof (PacBio error correction) | ecosystem: Engineered > Bioreactor > Thiocyanate-remediating >... | reverse complement strand
AACCGCCGCTCGCCTATCTGCAGCGCGTGATCAATGGACTGTGCGAACTCTCGCTCAAGGATCCCCTGACAGGCCTGGGCAACCGAAGGCACTTCATCGCGTCGCTGGAACGCGCAATCGAGGTGGTGGCCCGATCCGGTGAATCCATCCTGCTGCTGCTGCTCGACATCGACCACTTCAAGCACATCAACGATACCCATGGCCATCTGGCCGGCGACCAGGTATTGCAGGCCGTCGCTGCCTGCCTGGGCCACTGTGTGCGGCCGATGGACACGGTCGTGCGCTATGGCGGCGAGGAGTTTGCCATGATCCTGCCCAACTGCCGACCCAACTGCGGGCGCGCCGTTGCCGAGCGTGTGCGCCGCACGATCGAGTCGCTGTCCATCCCGGCGACACCGCTGGTCAACCTGCATGTCACGGTCAGTATTGGCGGCGCCTATGCGCCGGAATGGGTGCGCTCCACCACCGATTTATGGATCGAGCGCGCCGACCAGCAGCTCTATCGCGCCAAGGCCGACGGACGCAACCAGGGGTTTCTCGATTTGCCGCATGAGATTTCGGTCAGCGCCGAGGAAAAAGGCTTGCTGTTCGGTCATTTCGTCATGGACCAGGCCGCGACGACGCCAGACAGCGCACCTGATGGTGCAGGTCCCGGGGGCCATTCCACCCATCGAGTCAACGCATGAACGACCTGCTCACACCCGCTCTCTCCGACAACCAGGACACAAGCCGTCTCCCGCTCAAGCCGCTTGGCAAGGTCATCGCCGTCACCAGCGGGAAAGGCGGCGTCGGCAAGACCTTCATCTCGGCCAATCTCGCCGCCGCCCTGGCCCAGCGCGGGAACAAGGTCCTGGTGCTCGACGCCGACCTTGGGCTCGCCAACCTCGACGTGGTGCTCAATCTCTATCCCAAGATCACCTTGCACGACGTGTTCACCGGCAAGGCCAAGCTGGAAGAAGCCGTTCTGCAGGCACCGGGCGGGTTTTCGGTCCTGCTGGCAGGTTCCGGCCTGGTCGAATATTCGCGGCTCACCCCCGAGGTACGCAACGAATTCCTGCGCATCATGGGTAGCCTGGTGCCGAATTACGACATCGTATTGCTGGATACCGGCGCCGGGATCTCGGATGTGGTGCTGTTTGCCGTCTCACTGGCCTCCGAGGTCCTGATGGTCGCCACCCCCGAACCGACCTCGCTCACCGATGCCTACGCCACCATCAAGGTGCTGGTGGGGCAACAACAGCGGCAAACCGTGCGCATCGTCGTCAACCAGGCTTCCCGTCCAGGCGCAGGGCTGCCGATCACCCACCAGCTGCAGCATGTCCTTGATCGTTTCGTCACGACCGTGACCGGTCATCCCGTCCACCTGATTCACATGGGGGACATTCCGGTCGATCCCGAGGTCCGCCAGGCCGTGATGCGGCGCCAGCTGCTGATGCAAAACGCCCCCGGATGCCCGGCAGGACAGGCCATCGCCCAGCTTGCCACCCGGCTGGAAAAAACCGTCATGCCCAAGCTGGCCTAGCCTCGCCGCCCGGTAAAAGGCCTGATTCAGGCAATCGCGGGGCCGGCCTTCACCAACGCCATCACCTTGTTCGGATCCATATGCAGCAGCGCGGCGATTTCGTCGAAATCGTCCGGCAAGGCCGCATCGTGCCAGCCATGGGCAGAATGTCGGGCCAGATTGACCGCCAGCATGACATTGCGCACACGGGTCGATTGCGCCAGCGCCGGATCCATCAGGTTCCTCAGCAATTCGGGCAGGCGCCATGCAATGGTCAGCTGGCGCTGCAACTCCAGGCCGGCAAAGCCCAGTACCAGCGTCTGCGCGTCGGCACTGCGCATGGCGTGGTCGGTCGCCTGCAATTTCTGGATTTCGAGCATCCGCTCGGGACTGACACACCACATCAGCATTTCGGTGACATGGGTGAGCAGCGCGGAGACCTGCACCTCTTCCGCATGCATGTCGTGCAGGCGCAGTGCCCAGTCGAAGGCGTAGTACGCCGAACGCTGCGCCCGCCTGACCGTGCGCAGCAGATACACCAGCGCGGCACGGTGCTCCTTCAGCATTTCTTCCGCGATCGGCATCGCCGGCACTTCACGGAAAAACGTATCCAGGCCCATCATGAGCAGCGCCTGTTTCACGTCGACCAGCTCGTGGGTCTGGTTTCGGCGCTTGTGCGTCTGCATGTAGCGCAACAGTTTGACCGTCATCAGCGGGTCGTCGGTGACCACGTCGGCAACCGCGCGCGCGTTGAGTTGAACCTCGTCCTCGCGCAGCCGTTCCAGCTCGCGCGCGGTGCGCTTCAGCACGGGGATATCGGCCCGTCCCAGAAAAGCGAGCCAGTCAGTCAAGCTTGCGGGTTGCAGCGCCATCATCCTCCCCTTTGGTCCGGCATGAATGCATTGTAGTGAGGCCTACACGAAAAACCGACTGGCGGCAGGAGAAACGCGCTTCACCTCATGCAGACAATTCGAGACGTCTCATATTGTCTATCGGCGCCGTCTGCCATCCCTTGAGGGTCTACGCATCCGCAGCCGTCGCGTAGAGCAACGGCCTGAAATAATCCACGCCAAATGCCACAGCCTGTTCCAGCGTGTATAGGCTATGGTTATGCCCGTCGCCCCCATGCCATTGGACTGCGACGTCAACGTCTTTCAGGAAGACCATCTCGGTACACAGGCTGTGCGCAGCGCTGTCGCCCGAAGGCGCCTGCCAGCGCACCCCCACCTGCACCCTGGCCGGGCTGGCGTCCACGATGCGCTCGCCGTGCTGCCTGATCGTGATCGCATCCCCCGTCACCCGGCAATGCGAACGGATGCTTACCGGACAATCAAACAAGGGGCTGACCGCAAGCGCGTCGAGCGCGCACATGGCATGAATCGAGTGTCCATTGACCTCGAGTGCATGCGGCGTGACTTCCGACGTGACGGGATAGGCTCCGAGGATATTTCGTCGGTCTGCTGACAACACCACGAGATCATCGTTTCCCAGCCGGGCAAGTGCCGCTTCGACCTGCATGTCGCCCACCTGGGCAGCGATCTCCGCCCGGGAAAGCGGGCGTCCACGTACGACCAAAGACACGATCACTGCGCGATGCAAAGCTCTGAATGCCGGCACGTGGCGGTCCTGGCGCGCCTTCAGGGGCAACAGGTCGTTCAGGCGCAGCACGGAGGATTTGATGGATTCGCTCATGTCCTTCGGAGAGGCGGGGCGAGACGCCCTGTCGCTTGCAGCATAGGCACGCTGGCCATGCCCGCGGTGGCCGCGGGCGTTGGTGAACTCATTTCAGATTGCTGGACGAGAACAACAGCACCTGGCCTGCAAGAAAATTCACATGGACGGAATGTTTCTCGTCGCCCCACTGGCAGCTGCGCACGCCCATCACATCGTCGCATCGATCGGGCGGCCCGATCAACCGGACGACCTCGTCATACGGCATGCCCATGGCGATCTTGTTGTAATTCTCCAGCGTGAGCTTGCTGCAGCCTGACATCGTCAGCATCAGGCCCAGCAACAAGGCGGTCAGGATTTTCATGGATACTCCAGGGGGTCGTCACAGGATCTGCGCTGCGTTGGGCTTCCCCTCAGCAAACGTCTCAGGCAGGCGGTCGTACGCGCGCCAGATAGTTGCTCGCCAGGGCCTTGTACAGCGGCCGTGGGCACACAACCCGCGACACGGCGGTGGCCAACAGCGTGGACAGCATCAGGGCCACCACCATGTCGTGGTTGCCGGTCATTTCCATCACGATGACGAACGCGGTGATGGGTGCCTGGACCACGCCGGCGAAATAGGCCGCCATGCCGATCACGATCAATGCACCGGCATCCGCCTGGCCAAGCATGCCCGCCACGACCTGACCGATTCCCGCGCCGGCCGACAGGCTGGGCGCGAACAATCCGCCGGGAATACCGCTGACGAACGACACGAACGTTGCCAGCATTTTCCATATCCCGTATCCCGCCGACGCGGTTCCCGTGCCTTCGATCAGACGCTTGGCCTCCACGTAGCCGCTGCCGTACACGGCGCTGCCGGATGCGAAGCCGATCAGCGCCAATGCCAGACCGCAGAGCGCGGCAAACTTCACGGGGTGGGTACGAACGAACACGCCCGCCCGGCCCGGCAGGCCATGCGTCGAGAAGGCCAGCAACAGTCGGCTGAATCCCCCGCCCAGCAGGCCGCCAGCCAACCCGCACAACAACACGCCGAACCAGCCGGACGCGCCGGCGAGCGTGGAATTGGTCGCACCGAAATACGTGTAGTTGCCCTGCACATAGACTGCGGCGAGGCCGGCAATGATGACTGCCGTGACCAGGGTGCCGCTGGAGCGCTCCTCGAACGACCGGGCCATTTCCTCGATGGCGAACACGATCCCCGCGAGCGGCGTGTTGAAGGCCGCCGCCACGCCGGCGCCACCGCCGGCAACGATCAGGCCACGCTCCATCAGATGCCGCGGGAAACGGACCAGCCAGCGCAGGTTGTACAGCAGCGCCGCGCCCACCTGGACAGTAGGACCTTCACGGCCCACGCTGGCGCCGCCCGCCAGGCTGATGCAGGTCAGGAACATCTTGCCGATGGCCACGCGCAGGGACAGCACCGCGTCGCGATTACTGCCTTCGGACATGCGGATGGCCGCGATCGTCTGCGGGATGCCGCTGCCTTCCGCTCCCTTGAAATAACGCTGCGTCAGCGCAGCCACGCCGGCGAGCGTCAGGGGCGTGACCAGGAAGGGCAGCCAGGGGGACGCCGCCACGACCACGCGGAACAGCGTATGCGCATAATCACTACCCAGGGCGAACGCCGTGGCCGCCAAGCCGACGACGACCGCCCCGCTCCAGAAAAGCATGTGGCGCAACCACAACCGCAGCGAAAGCAGGCCGACGCGGTGGCGTTTTTGAACGTAGGGGAATCGGGGACGGGGCCAAGCCATGACGGACCGATATTAACCTACCTGCCTGGGGTGTGTCTCGGCGGCCGGTTTCAAGCCGGAACGGGACGACGCCGAATCCGACCCCGGATTCGCCTGATTTGCACGCCGGAACGTCCCTGAAAACTACGCGTCATCGGCACCGAATCGCCCTTCGGGTAACCGCGCCGATCGACAGCCCCTGCGCGAGAATCGAGAACACCACGACGCCATACGTGAGCGCGACGACGGTGTCGCGCTCCGGGCCTGCAGGCAGCGAGAGCGCAAGCGCGACGGAAATCCCGCCGCGCAGGCCGCCCCAGGTCAATACCTTCCAGGAGCCCGCCGGCAAATTGAAGGCGCGCGGAAGCAGGCGCACCGGCAGACCGACCGTCAACAGCCGCGCGGTCAGCGTCACGCCTACCGCCACCGCCGCGGCGACCAGTTCATGGAGCGAAAATGCCACCAGCAACACCTCCATGCCCATCAGGACGAACAGGGCTGCATTCAGCATCTCGTCGAGCAGCTCCCAGAACATGTCCAGGTAGCCGCGCGTCGTATCCGACATGGCCAGCGCACGGCCATGATTGCCGATCATCAGCCCGGCAACCACCATGGCCAGCGGTCCGGACACGTGCAATGCACTGGCCAGCGTATAGCCGCCCGTCACGGCGGCCAGCGTCAGCAGCACTTCGACCTGGTAGTTGTCCACGCTCTTCAACAGGCGGAACGTCACATAGCCCAGCACCCAGCCGAACAGCAGTACCCCACCCGCTTCGTGCAGCAGCAATTCGAGACCCTGTCCCGGGGTCGGTGCGACGCCGCTCGCCAGCATGCCCAGGAGCAGCGAGAAGATCACCACACCCACCCCATCGTTGAACAGCGACTCGCCCGCAATCACCAGCTCCAGTTCTTTCGGCGCATTGGCCGATTTGAGAATACCCATCACCGCGATCGGGTCGGTCGGGGAAATCAGCGCGCCGAAAAGCAGGCAGTACATCAGCGGCAAATCCAGCCCGATCAGTGGCAGCACCAGCCACATGCCGATACCCACTGCCAGCGTCGACAACAGCGTCCCCAGCACGGCCAGCGCTCCGACCTGCCAGCGGTAGGCCTTGAGTTCGCTCAGATCGACATGCAGCGCGCCGGCGAACAGCAACAGCGACAGCATGCCCTGCATGAGCACGTCCGAGAAATCGATCGAGCGCAGCAGCGATTCCTCGTAGGCGCGCAATCCATGTGCCACACCCACCGCATCCAGGCCGATGAGCACCAGGGACAGCGCCAGCGCGGCCGCCATCACGCCGATGGTCGTGGGCAGGCCGGTGAAACGATGGTTCAGGTACGACAGCAGCGCGGTGATGACCAGACAGATGGCGGCGATATCAAGCATGGTGTAAGTATTTCAGGCATCCAGGATACAGGCACCCGGCCCGTTCAAAATCCGCCGATATAGGCGTACCCGTCGTTCTGCAGCTTGACGATGCGCGTATAGCCGTCGTGAACGATCGTGACCCCCGGCAGGACATCGTCGGCCGTCCAGCCCTTCGATTTCATGACGCTGTGGCAGATTTCCACGCTCACGCCAAGATCCAGCAAATCCTGGGTGATCTTCGCATTGAGATTGACCGCGAACGGGTCGTTGACGACATCGCGATAGGTCGTGTCAATGAGCAGATACTGCGCCGCTTCGCCATGCAGCACCAGATGGATGTCGAGCTGCCGCGGCGTAACGCCCTGCTTGCGGAAGGCTTCGATCAGGCCGCGCGCATAGAACAGTCCCTTGCTGATGCCGGCCGCCGTCTCGGCGGAATGAATGTCGTACACCACCTTGTAATGCGCGTGTGGATCGACATTAACCAGCGTCCGCGTCGACAGCGCGGGTTCCAGTGTCTGCGCGATCGCTGGCGCTGCCAGCCCCAGCATGCAGCCGATCACACAAAGGAATTTCCTGCGGTTCATGATGACCTTTCCCAACCTATGGAACATTCGGGCTCAACGCCCGTTCGAGACCCGATTATCGCGCCCCATGCACGTCCATGCTGGTCTTTGTGCCCGGATCAGAACCAGAACGACGTGTCCTTCATCAGAAATTCCACATGCGGCATGTAGTGGGAACCATCGCATGAAAACGTCACGCTCACCATGCCGTTGAAAATATTGATCGAGGCCATGCGCAGATAGAAAGTCGGATCGGTAAGCCGCAAGGCCTGCATCGTACCGAGTATCCGGTTGATGTCGCCCGGCGGAATGGTCGCATCGACGGGATACGGACGCGAGGGATAGATCAGGCAGATATCCGGGTCGCGCAGGGCATCCGCGTCCAGAATGCGATAGCGGAACGGATCGTCCACGGTCCAGATCGTCGCCTGGCTGCTGGAAAAATGAATCTGGCATTGAAACATGCCGCGTTGCGTCAACAATTCCTCGAGAATCGACAGGGCCTGATCCAGATTGCCATCCATCGGACTTTCCACCCGGCACTGCTGAAATACGGTGCCGCGGATCGCCGGATCGCCTTTCACCTGCCGCCAATATCCGGGCTCCTCATAGAGCGCCGACGTCACCGGCAGATTGCGCAAGTCGAAGTCGGCCCCGAGATAGCCCAGGGTCCGGCTGTCCCGGCTCACGACCTGCAGCGCAGTCAGCGATGGGCGGTGCCGGTTCAGGCCGATGTAGGCATCTGAGAGCAGAAACCCCCACACCGGCACCGCCTCCTTCATGTAGGGACGTTGCGAGCGGTCGCGTCCGAGGTAACCTGGCTCGACCCCATGCTGGTCGACGTTGTTGCAGACCTGAACTCCATCGACCCCGACGCAATAAAGGAAAGAACAATGCGGGATGTCGTCAAAGTGCGTGACGAGAACGGCATCCAGCGCCTCGCCATCGCCCCATGCCGGTGCGCAATGCCCGGCCAACTGCGCCAATGGCTCGCGCAGGATGCGGGCCAGTTCTTCACGTTGCAGGTAGATGCTGTCTTTCCATGAGTTTTTCATGAAGTGTCCACCTCCTCCAGGGAAACGGCATGCCTGTCCTCGACACAAGCAAAGTCGATGCCCATGACGAGCGGGCAGCCACTTGGATAGGGGGCGGTCGGCAATAGTTCAGCGGGGCGGCCAGCATCGCCGGGCGGGAATCCGGCGCCAGCGACGCGCCTGTCAGGACTCGGCGATGCGCCGGGCGATATGGGCCAGAGCCTCCTCCACCTGATCGATCAGAATCAGGCACAGGTCACCCGGCTTCAAGTGCGACAGGGCGATATCGATGGCCAGAAATTCGCCGGTGATTTCGGTGATGTCACGCGTGCGCGGGGCGTCGCGCAGACCTTCGCGCAGCAGAGCCAACACCTCGCCTTCGGCACGCCCGCGCTGGCACTGGTCCTGATAGAGAATGGCCTCGTCGAATGCCGCACCCAGGGCACGGGTCTGTTCGCGGATATCCTCGTCCCGCCGGTCGCCCGCACCACTGATCACGACGATCCGGCGTTGCGCCGGCAGCGCGTCCACCGCCCTGACGAGGGCGAGGATGGCATCGGGGTTGTGGCCATAGTCGGCGATGAGCGTGGCACCACGGTAATCGAACAGGTTGAAGCGGCCCGGGACGTTCTGCGCCGTACTGTCGAAACTGTGCAGGCCGCGTCGGATGAGGTCCCAGTCCAGCTCCAGCGCCCAGGCGGCAGCCGTGGCCGCCATCGCATTCTCGATCTGGAAACGGATGGTGCCGCCGCGCGTCAGCGAGATCTCCGCCAGCGGCAGGCGTTGCTCGCTGTCGCCCAGCGCCGCCACGAGGCAGTCTCCGTCCAGGGAGACCACCCGATGTCCCTGTGCACGATGGGCCGCGATGATGGGATGATGTGACTCGCCGGCGAAGAAGATGATCGATCCCGGACAATGGATCGCCATCTCGACGCATTTGGGATCGCAGGCATTGAGAACTGCCATGCCATCCGGTGCAACGTTCTGCACCACGACCTGCTTGAGCACGGCGAGATCCTCCACCGTGGTGATGAAGTTGAGGCCGAGATGGTCGCCCATGCCGATATTCGTCACCACCGCGACCTTGCAGCGGTCGAACGCCAGACCCTCGCGTAACAGCCCGCCGCGGGCAGTCTCCAGCACCGCCGCGTCGACATCCGGATGCATGAGGATGTTGCGTGCACTTTTCGGGCCGCTGCAGTCGCCGGTGTCGATGCGCCGTCCCTGCACATACACACCGTCCGTCGCCGTCATGCCGACGCGCTTGCCGGCAAGCGTCAGAAAATGGGCGATCAGGCGCACGGTCGTGGTCTTGCCGTTGGTGCCGGCACCGCCACGACGGGAATGCGTCCATCCTCGCCGGGCGGGAACAAGGCCGAGACGATGGCCTCGCCCACCGGCTGCCCCTTGCCATAGGAAGGCATGAGATGCATGCGCAGACCCGGCGCCGCGTTGACCCCGACGATCCCTCCGCCCTGTTCTTCAAGCGGCTTGTGCACGGTCTGGCAGACCGCATCGACGCCGCAGATGTCCAACCCGATCATCTGCGCGGCTTCCACCGCGCGGGCCGCCACGTCGGGATGGACATCGTCGGTCACATCGGTCGCCGTGCCGCCCGTGCTCAGATTGGCATTGTTGCGCAGGACGACCCGCTCCCCCATGGCGGGGATCGAGTCCGCATCCAGGCCGTGCACAGCCAGACGGGCCATGGCGATATCGTCGAGGCGGATTTTGGTCAGGGACGTGGCATGGCCTTCGCCGCGGCGCGGGTCGCTGTTCACCTGCGCGACGAGTTCGCGCACGGTATGGACGGCATCGCCGATCACATGCGGCGGTTCGCGGCGAGCGGCGGCGACCAGACGGTTGCCGACCACGAGCAGGCGGTAGTCATGGCCTGGAATGAAGCGCTCGACCAGGACTTCCTCGCTGATCGCCGCCGCGGCACCATAGACCGCCATGAAGTGTTCCCGCGTCAGGATGTTGACCGTCACCCCTTTGCCCTGATTGCCGTCGCGCGGCTTGACCACCACCGGCAGACCGATCTCGCAGGCGGCCGCCCAGCCTGCCTCGGCATCGGTCACGATCCGCCCGAGCGGTACCGGCACGCCCGCAGCCTCCAGCAGCGTCTTGGTGAGATCCTTGTCCTGGGCGATCGCCTCGGAAATGGCGCAGGTCGTATCCGTCTCGGCAGCCTGGATACGCCGTTGGCGGCTTCCCCTGGATACGCCGTTGGCGGCTTCCCCAGCCAAACTGCACCAGGCTGCTCGCCGTCAGCCGCCGGTAGGGAATGCCGCGCGCGACGGCGGCCTGGACGATTGCACCGGTACTGGGACCGAGGCGAACGTCTTCGTCCAGTTCCCGCAGGCGCGCCAGGGCGCCCCCCAGATCGA
>Ga0124846_1000204_pt1 | contig 10281 bp, 3 predicted proteins | sample ThiBio_1000_biof_FD_88620 | JGI IMG/M metagenome (GOLD analysis project Ga0124846, IMG submission 88620) | Wastewater bioreactor microbial communities from Cape Town, South Africa - Thiocy_expt_1000_biof (PacBio error correction) | ecosystem: Engineered > Bioreactor > Thiocyanate-remediating >... | reverse complement strand
TGCGGGCCGATACCTTCGTGAACGAATGCCGGGGGAAATGCAGTACGAGCTATGGATCGATACAGAAAATGACGTTCACCGTCTCGAACAGACGGTTCACGAATGGTGCGCTTCCGTATCCGTCTGATCCGACGGACGTATGTTCCGTCGCGGTCTCTTTCAGAACGAGAACGTGTATCATCGGTGGCGTGAAGTATACCGATATCGTCGTTCTCGGACTGTGCAGTACCTGTCAGCTACATCCGCTGGAAATCCTCGAGAAAGCCATTCTCCGTGCCACCGTGCCGGACAATCCTATCGGTATCATCGATCTTTCGGCTCCGAAGCAGTTCTTTACCTGGATCCTTCCGCCGTGCTGGACGACGCTCCAGTGTACTGTCACATCACCTGCGGGCTCATGGCGCTGCGCCGGAGCGTGCGAGTGCAGCGATGCCATGTCCGGAAGCAATACGATGGAGCTCTACTGTCGACAGTGTTGTATCGTCCGGATCATACGATACATCGATGGAAGCTGCAATCTGGTAACGACCAGCGAATACCAGGGAACACGAGGTAACGATTGTCATAACAATCACTACAATAGTACGATGTGGCCACTGCTGCCCATTACAGGTACCTTCACGTGCAATGTAACGGTGCCCTGCCAGATGCTTTGCCCTGAATTGACCGAGACCCAGATCAGATCCATTCCCACCGCACCGTAACGCAGGTACGTCATGAACAGATACCATTCCGCTCTGTCTGTCGTAGCGATGCTGTGCATGTGCATCTCGCTCACGGCACAGCCGTTTCCGAATGCTCCGCATACGGTGAGGCAGATCATCAGTACGTCCACTACGTCGCCGCAGAAGCTGGAGAACAGCGGCAAGGCCACGACGACGCTGACGATCACTCCGACGCCGGTGGACTGCTTCCGGACGATCAAGTCCGTGCGCGCCTATGTCTGGTTCCATGCGAAAGGGAATCTGGAACTGTACGAACAGGGCAAGACGTCGTGGACGTCGACGGTGCGCGGCCGTATCTACGGAATCGATGCGTCGAACACGGACTATCTTCTGACGCCGGGTGACGTCGTCCTGACGATCGACCAGAGCAAGCCCGAAGGCGTCTTCGTGCTGCCGCCTTCGGCCTTCCTGCCCCAGAACCATCCCTACCATGCGTCGCCGACGACGGTCTATACGCGTATCGAATTCCGCATCGACGCATCGAGCGGCTTCACACCGTCGGGTGTTACCGCCGTGGATGCCGAGCTGCGCCTTGCCATGTGCGTGAACGACGAGATGGTCTATACGTTCCCGTCCTCACCCACACTGAACGAGCGCCTGCACTGCTGGCTGGCCGGTATGACGCCCTCGGCCACGTGCTCCTTCCCCAACGACAACCGTACGACGCAGGTCGTCACCACCAGCGAGATCGAACTGCAGTGGTCGCTGCCACCCGCCTGTACGAATGCACGATATACGCTCTACGAGGTGGAACTTCTCCGGCTGTACAACACGGACGAGACGAAGGCGCTGAACGAATTCACGATTTCGGCGAAGGTGAACTGGAGCGCCGCCACGCGCTATCAGGTGAAGGATGTCAGAACGTTGAAGCTCTCGCCGCATGACGGTACGGGCTACTACGTCTGGCGCGTACGGCCCATCACGACGACGTACGACGGTCAGGCGAACAATCCCTTCAATGCCGGACCGTGGTCCGATGCCCCCGCCGATGGCGCATCCATCACGCTGGCGACATGCGATAACGACTGGTCCCGTACGAAACCTCATGTACTGCCGGGCGATCCGTATCCGCACGTCGCATGCTTCTTCTATCGCGACAGCTACGGATCGAAGCCATGGGTGCAGGACGTCGCCATCGCCACCGATACGTCGCGGACGTCCATCATCGCCGACTCGCGCGCCTACGTCGATGCCTTCGGACGCGTGACCCAGCAGCTCGTGCGGGACCGTACGCAGGACCTCATCCTCGGTAGCCAGGCCGTCTTCGACCGCGATGGCCGCACGAGCCTCGTGAGCGTTCCCGTGCCGATGACGAAGACCAGCCTGGGCTACGAGCCGGAAGCGCTCAAGACGACGTCGAACGCGCTCTACACGACGGAGTCCTACGACGACGTAGGGACGACCTATGCCACACCGGCGCAGGTCTCGAGTACGTCGCCGCTGGGTACGTACCATTCCAACGACAACTCCGACCTCACCGTGCCCGGCGCGGGAGGATATACGTTCGCACGGACGCTCTATACGAGCGACGGTCGCCCACGCGTGACCATTCCGCCGGGCGACGTCTACAGAGCCGCACCGGCAGGGACGGACGCACGATCGACGAGGGTGATGACGTCGTCCGTCTCCATGTCGGAACTCACCTCCATCTTCGGCAACGAAGCGCCGAACGCCGAGAACGTCGTGAAGATCATCACCATCAGCCCCGACGGCGTGAGCACGGCATCGTACTACGACAACGAGTCCCACCTCATCGCCACGTGCGTATTGGGCGGCAGCGAACTCGACGGCAACACGTCCGTCATCGAAGGAAAGACGCGCATCAACGCCGACGGCGCAGGAGCGCTGCTGAACCTCAACGGCTCCATGGGTACACCGGCCACGGACCAGCTCGAAGTGGTCAACACGCTGAACGTGAACCAGACCTTCCGTGGCGGCGTGCGCTCGCATCCCGATACCGTCATCGGTACGACGCGCTTCGCCCTCGCTGCAGCGACGACGGTGACGGTGAACGCCACGTGGAACTATGGCCCGAATCTCAAGCTGGGCCCGCCCGCCATCCCGTCCGAGGCCTGCCTCGATCAATGCGTCGAATGCCGCAAGACCATACGGCTCAGAGTACTCCGTGTGGACGTCGTGCCGCCCCAGGTCGTCAATGACGTCGCCGTGCCAAAGCCCGACGTCGTGAGTCCGTGTACGACGGCGACGCGCACGACACCCTATGTACTCACGAATCTCGCCGCGGGCGAATACGTCGTCGAGCGCGTGGTGACGACGGACGGCAAGGACCCCCTCAACGGCCTCACGCTGGACCAGCAACTCGTCGTCGACATCACGCCGGGCACGAAGATCTCTTCGGCGCTCACCTCGATGTTCACGACGATGTTCGGCTTACCCACGACCACGGCCGCACAGCAGATCGCCTCGTACAAGAGCTATCGGTCGTCCCATCCCACCATCACGGGAACGCTACCCGCGACCGGACCGTGCGTGACCATCACGCTGCCGCCGGTGAACGAGTGCAATCAGTGCAGCACGTTGACGGGCGCGCCCGCGGATGCGACCTATCCCAACTTCGAAGCCTACGTCCATACGAAGTGGAAGGAAGCCTTCGGCGGCGCCGACTTCACGGATCCCAACGACTTCTTCTTCGTCCTGGCTTCGGATGGTACGTCGAAGAGCAACAAGTATCCGACTCCGGGATCGCCCGCACAGCGGCGCTTCGACGAAATGGTGAAGAACATGCTGTCCGAACCGGCTCCGTGCGCCTACGACTGCATGACGCTGTGGTCGATATGGACGGCCCTCGTCGATGCCCGCATCGCCGCCCTGAAGCAGAGCCTGTCCAGACCGCAGCTCCCTCCGGGCATGACGGACATCGTCGAAGCCTTCCTCGATGCGGCCGGCCGCTGTCTGCCCGCGACGAATGCCGCGACGCTGAAGAATACGATCGACGACATGACGGAAGCGGGCATCGCCTACAAGCGTATCCGCGTCCGCGATACGGGACGCTTCCCGGCCTGCAGTACCGCACATACGTCGCCGATGGGCGTCACGGACTGGATCGCCGTCAATCAGTGCGTCAATGCCGTCACGACGGAAGATCAGGAGCGTACCCTGAGGGAAACCACGAAGTCGCAGGACTTCCCGTCCAATTCCGCCGATGCCACGGGCTGGACGAATACGAAGGCTGCCGCCGACAAGATCATGGTCGAACAGTGCAGCACGAAGTGCGAGAACATGCGCACGGCGCTCGAGAAACATGTTCGCAGCCTTCACGTGCCCGCCGTGGGCGACGGTCAGATATACTGCGAAGTGGAAGCCATCATCCAGAACTGCATGGCCAACTGCCGGATGCCGCTACAGACGGATCTGCCCGGAACGCGCATGGAGAAGATCCGCCAGATGAAGCTCCGTATGACGGGGACGATCTCGGTGGTCCTGCCGTCGGGCGGAACGTGTCCCTCCACCCCGCCCAACGTCTATACGAACGTCGGACAGACGAAGACGGTGATCGATCTCCTCGTCGACTACCTGAACCACGATTACGACCGCCGCCGCCGCGCCGCCGTCGCCGTCGAATGCGTCAACTACGCCGTCGTCATCTACAAGTTCCTCACGTCGCTCGGCGTGGCCGTGCCCGCCTGCGTGCAGGACGAAGCCGTCATCGGTGGTATCGTCCAGCCCGAGATGGGAACACCTACGGACTGTGCCCAGGGCGAGCTCACGCCTCCGGCAGCCGGTTACCGCTTCCGTCTGCGCGTCGTGCCGGGTGTGGAAGGCCTCTTCTCGCGTCCGAGCAAGGATAGCTGCATTCTCTGCGGTCTGGTCTTCGACGGTCCGCGCCTCTCCACGGTGAATCCCCATCCGTGGGTCGACATCCTGAACAACATGATGAACGGTCTGTGGGGAGCTCCGCTGCTCGGAGGACGTACGCCCCTGGCCGATACGCGCTATCTGACGAATCCGACCTATCAGCCTGCCTACGAGGTATCGCCCAAGGTACCCGTTCAATCCTCGCCCGGCGTGTGGAACATCGACGGCGCCATCGATGCGGTGTCCAGCACGTATCTGGGCCAGCTCTACAATCAGTCGGCCTACATCAACGGGACGACGATCTCGTTCAATCCCTTCGTCTACGGGCTGATGACGCGCTTCCTGCCCACGCAGATCTCCTTCGCCTCCTTCATGGCCTTCGACAATCTGGGCTACCGTATCCAGGACACGACGAATCCGCATCACAACGTCTGGCGGGGCTTCGGCTTCTACGGTCTCATGTTCACGCGTCCGCTGGGCGTAGGCTACGGCATGAACAACGGCGCCCCGATGGGGATATGGAGCGTCCAGCAGCAGCGCTTCTTCGGCTGGGCCATTCAGCCGCAGGTCATGGGTACCGAACTGCAGGGCCTGTCGCTCTCCACCATCAAGGGCAGTCATTCCTTCGTCGCCCCGACGTCGTGGCCGTCGACGCCGACGGCGGTCGAATACACGGCGCTCACCGATTCGGCCTTCACGGCCGTCATCGGCCGCTTCGAACAGGATGCCGCCTGGCGCCTGAGCTACCGCGACATGCAGACGGGTGACGTGACGCCCATCGATGTGGTGAAGTTCTACGCCAGGCATCGCCGCTACCTGCTCGGCACGTTGAATCAGACATGTCCCGTCGAAGCCTTGTGCTCGACGGTCATCGGCTGCAACGTCTGCGTGAAGTGGGACACGGTCTCCTCGGAACGTGCGGGCAACGCCGAGCGTGTGGGTCCTGTGCCCTGCGACACGGCGGAACTGGAGCGTCTGAAGATCGAGATCTCGCGTCTGTTCCAGGACGGGATCCAGAAGCTCCGCGCGCAGATCCTCGAGCAGTACGCCACGAACTGCCGCGCCCTGGACGGTATCGTGGACGAAGTGTCGGTGAGCTATGCCGAGAAGCCGTATCACTACACGCTCTACTACTACGACCGCCGTGGCCGCCTGGTGCGGACGGTCTCGCCGAAGGGCGTGGACATCGATCCCGCGCGGACATTATCGTCGGTACCATCGCACAGTTTCGTCTCGCGCTTCAGCACGGACTCGCGCGGGCGGGTGAAGGTCATGACGGTGCCGGACGGCGGGGACGAACGCTACTACTACGATGCGCGTGGACGTCTGAGGTTCACGGCCGATGCCATCCAGTGGGGAGCCACGCCGCAGCGGATGTCGTACGTGACGTACGACCGCCTGAGCCGTGTCACCGAGCGGGGCGAAGTGGTGCTGAACGCTTCGGGTCCGGACTCGGACATCGCCGGGGCGGCGGCGGCGCATGCGGAGGACCCGTCGTGGCCACCGGTGAGCTTCGAGCGAAGGGACGTGGCGCGGTTCTACTACGACGCACCCGCAAGTACGATCTCGAATGCCATCTCGGGATGGACGGCGGTGACTGCGGAGCACACGGACTTCGTGCAGAAGAACGTCCGTGGGCGGATGAGCTTCACGGTCGCGGTCCCGCTGCTGGCGGCGGGCAACGACGTTACCGCAAGCAGCGTCGATGTCGTACGGTCGTACTTCAGCTACGACGCGACGGGAGCACTCGCGGATCACGTCAGCGACATCGCGGTGGACAACACGACGAGCTCGGCACGCCTCATCAAGCGGACGACTCCGTCGTACGATCCGTCGACGGGGAACACGATGGCGTCGATGTATCAGAAAGGCAAGAGCGACGTGCACTATGCGTGGAACACGTACCGGCTCGACGGCACGACGGACACGGTGATGACGTCGCGGACGAGTGTACTCTGGGACGTGGATGCACGGTACAAGTACGACAAGGCCGGTCTCATGCGTCGCGAGGTGCTGGGCGCGGACCTCGTCCAGGGCAAGGACTACGTACTGACGATCGCCGGTCAGATCAAGGGCATCGGCCATCCGTCGCTGGACCCGCAGAAGGACCCGGGACTGGACGGAGCGACGAGCGGCAGCAACACGCACGTTGCGAAGGATGCCCTGGGCATGGCCTTCGGCTACTATGGAGGAGACTTCAGCAGAAGCTACAGCGGGAACCAGTCGCCATATAACAGTACTGAATCCACTCTCCTGTCTCCACCGAGTGACCTGTTCAGTGGCTTCATCGGCTCGTATGCGTTGAAGCAACAGACCATGACGGTCCCTCCTGGCCAGACCCTGCTCAAGAACGGGGACCTCGTGGGCGAACGCTTCGTCTATGACCGCATCGGCCGCATCAGGAGCGGCACGACACAGAAGAGAAACGGTTCATCATGGGAGGCCGAGACGACGAGCGGCTACAGCGGCACGTACGTCTACGACCAGAACGGAACCATGCGGCGCTTCACGAGAAGGGCCATGACCGATCCGGTGACATCGGTCCTGCTCGACGATGTGACCATATCGATGAACAGTACCACCAGCAACGTCGTGGACGTGGTAAGCGAAGCGGCAACCGGTATCGCGGGCTACACTGCGGACGTGAAGAACCAGACGACGGGTCAGACAGCGACCGATGCCAAGGGTCAGCAGACGCAGAACATCGGCATGAACGAAGCGCGGACGACGGAATGGAGATCGGACGGCGATGTCAAACGTGTGACCACGTCATCGACGGTTCTCACGCATGCGTATGACGCCTTCGGCCGTATCGTAAGAACCCGCTCGAGTACGGACGACAAGACGTGGTACCGCATTCATGGTACGTCCATGGATGAAGCGCTCTACACCAGAACCGGCAGCAACACCCCGGCCATACAGGAGTGGACGCTCTATGGTATCGGCCGTGTCGGTGTCGACAGAACCACAGGAAGTGCAAGCAGTGGTGACATCCACTATCGCATCATCGGCAGTAAGCTCTACGAGCTGAACGATCACCTCGGCAGTGTCCGTGGCCTCGTGACCGACATCAAGATCCCGGATGGCAGTGGCCGCTTCAATGCCGAAGAAGTGGAAGTCAGAGACTACGACCCCTATGGTCAAGAAAGACCCAACCGTGCAGTGACCGCGCTCACGAACCTGTACGGCTATGCCTACCACGGCATGCGCAAGCAGATCGAGGGCGGATGGGTGAACGACTACGGTACGCTGTTCCGGCCGTACGAGGGTGGGCTTGGCAGGTGGAGCAGGCAGGATCCCGTCATGAGGTCGTGGGCCACACCGTACGAAGGCATGGGGTCACTGCCGACGATGATGACGGACCCGCTCGGTCTTGAACCCACCGGTGGTGGCGGATATGCCGATCGTGCTTACTCCGGAGAGACAGGTGGCGGTGGAGGTACGACGAGCAGTAGTGTAACGCAGACGATGGCAACGACAGGTAGCTCGCAGGCTGCCAATGCCAGAGCGCCGCAGATGGCGCCGCTACCGCAGATGAACCTCATGGAAGCACTGGGACAATACTTCAGGAATCTGGCACCACGGATACCGGATATACCGAAGGTCGACAATACCGAAGGGAGCTATAGTAAAGCCGTATTGAACGGTGTTGTCAATGCAGCCAATACCGTACCACACCTTGTTAATACCGAAGTGGACGTACTCGCATCGGTAACCGGTGGTACGGTCGTCAATGATGCTGCGAAGAAACTGGACGAAGTGAAGGAGTTCGGATCAAAACAGTGGCAATACCTGACGCAAGTGCCAATAGACCAGCAATTCGACAACTCATGGAACTTCTGGACATCACCGCAAGGAGTGGAGACAGGAACGACCATTGGTATTGGTGTTCTTCTACCAGTCGGCGCCTCGAAGATGGCCAACGCCGGACGGATGGGAAAAGCTGCGGGTGCTATTGAAGCTGCTGAGACTATTGCCAATCCTATACCTTCAACAATGGCACGCGTAATTGCAGGAGAAGGTCCATTCCCGAAACTAGGACTTCCGGATGCTGTGGATGTCTTTGTGACAGATGCTGCTGCCATAAAAGGAATGAATCCGGCGGAGATATCGAGAGCCTTGGCAATACGCCCATCGGATGTTTTTACTATTATTGAGTTTCCAGCACCGACCCATGGATTAGCTTCACCAATCTTGCGATCGAATGAAGGGTTCGTTGGTGGAGGGCTAACAGAAGGTTTAGCGCCGGAGTTTGTCATTCCCAATGGCCCTATCCCAAGTGGAGCAAGGGTCCGAGTCGTCCGTTCTGGCAAACAAGGAAAGAAAAGATGAAACTAACCCCTGAAGAAACGGAACTTGTCGGCCAATGGATAACAGAAAATGGCCAGGTTCGTGGTGATAGTGTGTGTGACAGGATTCAATGGTTAACAAGTTCCTATTTGCATAGGATTGCATACAGCAAGACCCTAGGTGCGTGGGAAACACTATTTCAAGATCCAGAGGATGGAAGGTATTGGGAGCTAACCTATCCGAATAGTGGTATGCATGGTGGGGGGCCCCAAGCCTTGATTCACATATCTCGTAGCGAAGCAAAAACAAAGTATGGAGATGAGGCGGTCATTCCCTGAGGTAGGGCAGTGTTCCAATGTGTTGATATCGGTGTTGGTGGTTTTCCAGCCCGTAACGATGTTGACATATTCTGGCTACACAACATCGCCTATCATCTGTCTGATCATTCACCTTGAGCATAGTTCTGATGTCTTCTGTTCGACATCCACGCCCCAAACGTCGGAACTATGATGATGCGGCGGTCAATCTTCTCCGAATGATCGATATCGCTGTGGAGTCGTGCGACTACATCACCAACTGCTATGATGGATATCAGGACGTGCGCCGAGGTGAATTGCATGGGCTGCGCCAACGGGTTCTCCAAGCGCCACCCGAAATGCGGAATCTGCGGGTACTCAATGCCGTACAGCGTGAACTGCTGAGACATTACTATTGCATGTATGGAGAACCAGACATCGAGTTCTTCTGGACGAAGGCGGAGGATGAATGTCTTGCAGAACGCCGTGATCATGTCGCTCGTGCATTGGAGCGCAGTCGTATCGTCGGCCGTGATGAACACTATTGTATCGAGTACATGTATATGAAACAGTATGATGAAGGTCACATCACGAAGACGCAGATGCGGAAAGTGGAGCGCATGCTCGACGCCTTCATACATCATCGAGGATATAAGGTATGAGTCTTGAAGACGAAGTCCGGAACGTCGATTCGAAGGAGAGCTTCATCGCCTTCATCTAGGTATTGCGTAATGACTATGTCCAGAACAAAGACGAATGGACGAACCGGACCGTCGATCGATACTTCAATAGTATTGCAGGCTGGATAGCTGAGTACGATACGTCTGATGCAGACAAGACAGGAAACAGTTGGCAATCTTTCGCCAAAATCCTGTGGGCGGCATCGGAGTATGAGAGTAGGAAGTAACACTCAGCGACAATAAAGCTTTGTGTACAATAGCCCTCACATGTTCCAACGTCACATAGCAGTATGCACAATGCCTTTTACACAAATCTTCTCAAGTAGAGAGATTGCAGTTGGGATATACATCCTGATCGCAATACTCGGTGTTCTGTTTAACAGTAAACTGCGAAGGTCGTTGTTCGATATTATCACGGCCTTCTTTCATTTCAAGATCCTGGCCTTCTTTCATTTCAAGATCCTGTTGGTTGTT
>Ga0124846_1000202_pt1 | contig 10293 bp, 8 predicted proteins | sample ThiBio_1000_biof_FD_88620 | JGI IMG/M metagenome (GOLD analysis project Ga0124846, IMG submission 88620) | Wastewater bioreactor microbial communities from Cape Town, South Africa - Thiocy_expt_1000_biof (PacBio error correction) | ecosystem: Engineered > Bioreactor > Thiocyanate-remediating >... | reverse complement strand
CCGTGTCCGCAGGCCGATCAGCCAGGCCGCGCCATGGGCCGCGGCGACCCCGGCCAGGCCCGCCGGCAGGCTGTCCGTCCAGTCGGGCAACCCATGCAACAGGCTGCCCATGACGGCGACGCCCAGCAGCGTGCCGATCTGCCGGTTGGCGTTCAGGATGGCCGCGGCGCTGTTGGCGTGTTCCTTGCCGCCGGCCTGCATCACGGTCGCGGTCATGGCGGGGATGGCGATGGCCGCGCCCAGGTTGCCGCAGACCAGCAGCGCCATCAGCAGCCAGTAGGGCAGCGCCAGGCTATCGACAGCGGCCACCGCCGTGGCGAGCGTGGCTAGGCCGGCGCCGGCCAGCATCGGGAAGCGCGTGCCGCGCCGGCTGGAAAGCCGGCCAGACAGCAGGTTGCCCAGCACCAGGATGAGCATCAGCGGCATCAATTGGAGACCGGTGTCCAGCGGCCCGGCGCCGCGTGCCCGCTGCAGGTAGAGGCTGAGCAGGAACAACTGGCCGTATACCGCGAAGCTGGCCAGCGATCCCAGGGCGTTGGCGGGCAGGAAGCGCGGCGCGGCCAGCAGTTGCCGGGGCACCAGCGGCGAGGCGGCGCGTTGCTCGCGCCAGGCCAGCAGGGCACCGGCCGCCAGGGCCAGGGCCGCCGCCAGCAGGATGGGGGGCGCGGTCCAACCCCGCTCGGGGCCCTGGATGAGCGCGTAGCACAGGGCCGCCAGCGCCGTGATGCCCAGCGATTGGCTGGCCGGGTTCAGCGCGCGCGGCCGGGCAGGAGCGGGCCGCACCAGCTTCAGGGTAAGCAGCGCGCCGGCGATGCCGATGGGAACGTTGATCAGGAAGACGCTGCGCCAGCCGAAATGCGCGATCAGCAGCCCGCCCACCAGGGGGCCGGCCGCGACCGACAGCGTGACGATGGCCGACCAGAGCGCCACCATCCGTGCCCGGATGCGTTCGTCGGCGTAGGTGTGGACCAGCAGGCTGAGCGAACTGGGCACGAACAGGGAAGCGCCCACGCCTTGCGCCAGGCGCGCGCCGACCAGCGCCAGGCCGTCCTGGGCCAGGCCGCACGCCACCGAGGCCAGCGTGAAGACGGCCAGTCCCGCCAGATACACGGCGCGGGCGCCCAGGCGGTCGGCCAGCGCACCGCCGACCAGCAGCATGGCGGCGAAGGCCAGCGTATAGCCGTCGATCACCCAGACCAGGCCCGACAGGGAGACCTCCAGGCTGCGCGCGATGTCGCTCAGCGCCACGTTGACCACGGTGACGTCGAGCATGGCCATGATGAAGCCTACCGCCAGCGCGGCCAGCGGCAGGGGGTCGGCCGATGCCTGCCGCGCGGGCGCGGGGGAGAGGGGAATGTTGGGGCAGGGATACCGCACGATCGTCGTCCGAAAAGCAAGGGAAGGCGTTATCCTAGGCGCCGGAATGATGCGGAAAAAGGGGTGAAAATGCAGTGTGATGATGCAAAAATGCATTGCCTGGAAAGACGCCCGGCTGGTGCGAAGCGCGCGTGATGAACTGGGACGATGCCCGGATCTTCCTGGCCATCCGGCGCGCAGGCACGCTGCGGGGCGCCGCGGCGCTGCTGGAAGTGGACCAGGCCACGGCCGGCCGCCGCCTCGCCGCCCTCGAAGCGGCGCTGGGCGCCCGCCTGTTCCTGCGCACGCCCGGCGGCTACGTGCCCACGCCGGCCGGGGAGCTGGCCGGCGCCGCCGCCGAACGGATGGAGCAGGCCGCCGACCAGCTTCAGCGGCAGATGCAGGGCCTGGACGACAAGCTGTGCGGTGTGGTGCGCGTGGCCACCTCGGACACCATGGCGAGCTTCTATGTGATCCCGGCGCTGCGGACGCTGCGCGAGGCCCACCCGGACATCAAGGTCGTGCTGGGCACCTCCACCCAGGTCACCAACCTGACCCGGCGCGAGGCCGACATCGCCGTGCGCACGGTCAAGCCCACGAGTCCGGACCTGATCGCGCGGCGGCTGGCGCGCAGGCAGATAGGCGTTTATGCCTCGCGCGATTACCTGCGCCGCCGGGGCGAGCCCGCGATGGACGCGGCGCTCAAGGGCCACGACGTGATCCGGTACGACCGCCCGATCGGGCCGCTGGACGGCGGCCGGCTGGGCGGGGTGTCGACCGGCAATGCGCGGGTGGCGCTGGAGGTCAATTCGGGCTTGATGATGCTGGAGGCGGTGCGGGCGGGCCTGGGCCTGGGCGAGTTGGCCGTGCTGATGGCGCAGGACGACCCGGACCTGGTGCGCGTCTGGCCCGAGCGGACCGAGCGCCTGGACGTCTGGCTGGTGCTGCACGCCGACCTGAACCGCACGGCCCGCGTGCGGGCCGTGGCCGATGCCATCATCGCCGCGTTCAAGGGCGAAGACTGAGGCTTACATGCCCAGTTGGAAGCGGGGCTCCATCAGCGGGTCGGGCCCGGGGTGGTAGCGCGTGACCACGCCCTTGTCGGTGACGTAGACGTACATCAGCGAATTCCACACGCCGTCCTCGCGGAAGCGGTAGCCCCAGACGATCTGCTCGCCCCTCAGGCCGACGCGGGTGATCTCGGCCGGAGGGCCGAACTCGAACAGCAGCCGCTCGGTATCCCAGTGTCCCGAATCCAGCATGCGGAAGCGTTCGCTGGTCAGCGCCTGGGTGGTGCCGATGACCTTGCCGTCGGGACCGACGTCGGTGATCCAGGCGTATTGCCCCATGGGCTGGCTGGAATAGATCAGGCGCTGGCCGCCGTTCGGCAGGGGGCGCTCGAGCGTGGGCCGGCCCAGGCGGGCCGTGACGGCCGAGCCGGATTCGCCCGGCTGGATGCCGGCCGGGCTGGCGCAGGCCGTGAGCAGCGCCGCCATGCCCAGCAGGCAGGCGCCACGGCGCAGGAGGAGGGCGATACTCATACAATTCACCTTGTTCTTGGATTGACGACCGGAGATGACCGTGTTTCTGTCACGCAGGCGTGGCTGTGGTTCGCTGATTGTAGGACTTGTGCTGGGTTGCGCGGGTTCCATGCCCGCCTGGGCGCAGGGGGAGGTGGGCGCGCCGGTGCGCATCGCCGTGATCGAGGCCATGTCCGGGCCCTTCGCCAATACCGGCGAGGCCATCATGCGCAACCTGCGCTTCGCGGTCGAACGCGTCAACGCCCGGGGCGGCGTGAAGCTGGCCGACGGTGCGCACAAGCTCGAACTCGTTCCCTTCGACAGCAAGAACCAGATCGACGAAGCCCTGCTGCTGCTGCGCGGCGCGGCCGACCAGTCCGTACGCATCGTCATGCAGGGCAACAGCTCGGCCGTGGCGGCGGGCCTGATCGAGGGCGTCAATCGCCACAACCAGCGCAATCCCGGCCAGCGCATGGTGTTCCTGAACTACTCGGCCGTCGATCCCGCCTTGACCAACGAAAAGTGCAGCCCCTGGCACTTCCGCTTCGATGCCAGTTCCGACATGCGGATGGCGGCCCTGACCGAGGTCATGCGGCGCGACCGCGAGGTGCGCAAGGTCTACCTGATCAACCAGGACTACAGCTTCGGCCAGGAAGTGGCGCGCAGCGCCCGGGCGATGCTGGCCGAGAAGCGGCCCGACGTCGAGGTCGTGGCCGACGAGTTCCACGCCATAGGTAAGGTCAAGGATTTCTCGCCCTATGCGGCCAAGATCCTGTCCAGCGGCGCCGACACCGTCATCACCGGCAATTGGGGCAATGACCTGACGCTGCTGGTGAAGGCCGCGCGGGAAGCGGGATTCAAAGGCAGCTTCTATACGTTCTACGGCAATGCGCTGGGCGCGCCGGCCGCGCTGGGGGAGGCCGGCGTGGGCAAGGTGCGCGCGGTGGCCGAATGGCACTACAACGCCGGCGAACCCGGCATGGACCGTGCCTACGACGCCTATCGGCGCATGTTCCCGCGGCCGGGCGACGACTACCTGAACGCGCGGATGCTGCACATGACCGACATGCTGGCGGCGGCGCTGGAGCGGGCCGGCAAGGTCGATGCCGTGGCCGTCGCGCGCCAGTTGTCGGGCATGCGGTGGGCGGTGGATGGCGCGGACCTGTGGATGCGGCCCGACGACCACCAGGCCATCAAGCCCCTGTATGTCTTCACCATGCAGAAGCTGGGGGTCGGCACGGTCCGGCGCGACGTGGAAGGCAGCGGCTATGGTTTCGAGACCACGCTGAAGGTGTCAGCCGCCGACCTGACGCTGCCCACGCGTTGCAAAATGGCAAAATTACCGGAATAAGGCTATACTTCCCGGCTAACTTTCGGTTTTTTGCTTATTTGAAACACTGATCGTTAGCGCGTATTACCCCCGCCGGCCGCAGCCAGATAAAAGCGTAGCGGCCGGGTCGTCAACTTTCACGGCAGGGCGCCTCGGCCTTGCCGCCAGTCCGAGAGGAAAAAAAATGTCCGTCGCCGACATCAACAAGGCCAATATCGTTACCGAATTCCAACGCGCCCAGGGTGATACCGGATCCCCCGAAGTGCAGGTCGCTCTCCTGACCGCCCGGATCAACGAATTGACCAGCCATTTCAAAGAGCACACCAACGACCACCATTCCCGTCGTGGGCTGCTGCGCATGGTCAGCCGTCGTCGCAAGCTGCTCGACTACCTGAAGGGCCGCAACGCCGACGCGTACCGCGCCCTGATCGAGAAGCTCGGTCTGCGTAAGTGAACTTCCAGGGGATCGGGAACCTGGCGGGCGCTGCCGTCGCAGCGCCACTCCGCGTTTCCGGTGGTTGCCGGTTTCGTCGCTTCCTGTTCGGGCGCGACGCAGCCGGCACTCTAGCAACCCCCTCCTGAAATATGAGAGTGCCTGTGTCAGGGCCCGCCTGTCACAGGCATTTTCGTTTCAGAAGGGCAATCGCAAAGGATGCCTGTCATGTTCAATAAAGTCACAAAAACCTTCCAATATGGCCAGCATACCGTCACGCTCGAAACCGGCGAGGTTGCTCGCCAGGCTTCGGGCGCGGTAGTGGTGTCCATCGAGGACACCGTCGTGCTGGCAACCGTGGTCGGGTCCAAGAAGGCCAAGCCCGGCCAGGATTTCTTCCCGCTCACCGTCGACTACATCGAGAAGACCTACGCCGCCGGCCGCATTCCGGGCGGCTTCTTCAAGCGCGAAGGCAAGCCCTCCGAAAAGGAAACGCTGACCTCGCGCCTGATCGACCGGCCGCTGCGTCCGCTGTTCCCCGAAGGTTTCTACAACGACGTGCATGTGGTCATCCACACGCTGTCGGTCAATCCCGAGATCGATCCCGACATCGCCGCGATGATCGGTTCGTCGGCCGCCATGGCCATTTCCGGCCTCCCGTTCAACGGCCCGATCGGCGCCGCGCGCGTGGACTGGATCGATGACCAGTACGTGCTGAACCCCACCGCCTCGCAGCTCAAGACCTCCAAGCTGGACCTGGTGGTGGCCGGCACCGACGCCGCCGTGCTTATGGTCGAATCCGAAGCCCAGCAACTGTCCGAAGAAGTCATGCTGGGCGGCGTGGTCTACGGCCACGAGCAGATGCAGACCGTCATCAACGCCATCAACGACCTGGTGCGCGAAGCCGGCAAGCCCGAATGGGACTGGAAGCCCGCCGCCAAGAACGAGGCCCTGATCGCCTCGGTGCGCGCCGTGGCCGACGAAGGCCTGAAGGCCGCCTACCAGATCCGCTCCAAGCAGGAGCGCACCACCAAGCTGCGCGAAGTCTATGCCGACGTGCGCGCCAAGCTGGCTGCCCAGGCCGAGGCCTCGGGTACCGCGGTGGACGGCGTCGAAGTGGACAACATCCTGTTCGACTTCGAAGCGCAGATCGTGCGCGGCCAGATCCTGAACGGCGAGCCCCGCATCGACGGCCGCGACACCCGCACGGTGCGCCCGATCAGCATCCGCCTGGGCGTGCTGCCCCGCGCGCACGGCAGCGCGCTGTTCACCCGCGGCGAAACCCAGGCCCTGGTGATCGCCACGCTGGGCACCAAGCAGGACGAGCAGATCATCGACGCACTGATGGGCGAGTACCGTGATCGCTTCATGCTCCACTACAACATGCCTCCGTTCGCCACCGGCGAAACCGGCCGCATCGGCGTGCCCAAGCGCCGCGAAGTCGGCCACGGCCGCCTGGCCAAGCGCGCCCTGGTGTCGCTGCTGCCCGCGCCGCAGGACTTCCAGTACACCATCCGCGTGGTGTCGGAAATCACCGAGTCGAACGGTTCGTCGTCGATGGCGTCCGTGTGCGGCGGTTCGCTGGCCATGATGGACGCCGGCGTGCCGGTCAAGGATCACGTGGCCGGCGTGGCCATGGGCCTGATCAAGGACGGCGGCAAGTTCGCCGGGCTGACCGACATCCTGGGTGACGAAGATCACCTGGGCGACATGGACTTCAAGGTGGCCGGTACCGTCGGCGGCGTGACCGCGCTGCAGATGGACATCAAGATCCAGGGCATCACCAAGGAAATCATGCAGGTGGCGCTGGCCCAGGCCCGCGAAGGCCGCCTGCACATCCTGGAAAAGATGCGCGAGGCCCTCGAAGGTTCGCGCGGCGAGCTGTCGGCGTTCGCGCCGCGCATGCTGTCCATGAAGATCAACCCCGAGAAGATCCGCGACGTGATCGGCAAGGGCGGCGCCACCATCCGTGCGCTGACCGAGGAAACCGGCACGCAGATCGACATCTCGGACGACGGCACCATCGTCATCTCCAGCGCCGACCTGGACCGCGCCAAGGAAGCGCAGCGTCGCATCGCCGACCTGACCGCCGACGTGGAAGTGGGCCAGATCTACGAAGGCGCCGTGCTGCGCCTGCTGGATTTCGGCGCCATCGTCCAGGTGCTGCCGGGCCGCGACGGCCTGCTGCACATCTCGGAAATCGCCAACCACCGCATCGCCAACATCAACGATGTGCTGAAGGTCGGCCAGCAGGTTCGCGTCAAGGTCATCGAGGCCGATGACAAGGGCCGCCTGCGTCTGTCGATGAAGGCTATTGCTGCTGAAGGGTAAGTCCCCCCTACGCGCTTACGCGCGCCCAGCATGGTGAGCCCCCAGCCGCTACGCGGCAGCCCCCGGAGGGGGCGGGGACCCGCCTTGGGGCGGCCCAGCGGCGGGTCCCCCGGGCGGCACTGGCGGACCGGCGGAGCCGGATCCGCTGTGCCCTGGGTCTTGGGGGAGGGGTGTAGTGCTGACGGCGTCCTGTGGGGCGCCGTTTTTTATTTGGTGGGATGTTTCCGTCCTATGGGGAGACGACACATGACGACGAGCAAGCCTGGCCGCTTGGCCAGTGAACTTCTGGAAATGGCCGACTCCCAGCACCGGTTGGGGATCATGGACAGGGCGACGCATCAGAAAATCACTGCCCGCCACCTCGGAGCGGATGCGCTGCCTACCTCGGAGCCTATTACCGCGGCTCAAGTGCGGGAAGTGCGCGAGAAGGCTCATCTCAGTCAAGCCGCGCTTGCCCGGTATCTCAATATGACGCCGGGCTATGTCTCGCAGCTCGAGCGCGGTGCGACGCAAGCGAAAGGCCCTGCGCTGGCGCTGTTGAACGTTATCCGGCGCAAGGGAATCGAAGCGCTTCTCTAAGTGTGCGGATCCGGCGCGAGCGCTGGGACACGGATATCACAACGCCGCCCTATGGAAGCGACGGGACACCTGCATCGCCGGCAAGGTGGCTCAGCAGGTCCCGGACCGGGGCCGACAGGCCGGCCCAGTCGCGAAAGCACAGGCACAGGCGGCGGTGGGCCCAGCCGTCCGCGAGCGCGATGCGCAGGTAGGGATGGCGGCGGCGATAACTCTGGGCGATGCTGTCGGGGACGATGGCCACGCCCACGCCGTGCGACACCATCTCGCACAGGCCGCCGAAGGTGTTCATCCTGATGCGCAGGGCCAGCGCCTGGCCGGCGCGCCGCGCATGTTCGTCGATGTGGTCCTGCAAGGCGCTGCCGGGGGCCAGGCCCACGAAGGGTTCGCGCAGGATTTCCGAGAACGGGACCACGCGCCGCTGCGACAAAGCATGGCCGGCGGCGGCGATCAGGACGAGGTGGTCGGTGGCGACGGGATGCAGGCGCAGTTCCTGGGCGTCGACCTGGTCGGAGGTGATGCCCGCTTCGACCAGTCCGCCGGCGACGGCCTTGACGATTTCCTTGCTGGTGCGTTCGCGGATGTCCACGTTCAGGTGCGGGCGGGTGGCCATCCACGGGGCCAGCTTGCGCGGCAGGAAGGCCGTCAGGGCCGCGGTGTTGGCGTGGATGCGGATGGTGCCGCGGGCGCCGGAGGCGAAGTCCAGCAGTTCGCCCTGCATCAGTTCCCGTTGGCGCAGGATCAGCCTGGCATGGTGGGCCAGCGCCTCGCCGGCTTCGGTGGCCACCACGCCGCGATGCCGGCGCTCCAGCAACTGCACGCCGGCATCGGCCTCGATGTTGCGCAGGCGTTCGCTGGCCGAGGCCAGCGCCAGGTTCGCGCGCGCGGCGCCTTGCGTGATGCTGCCGGCATCGACGATGGCGAGGAACAGGCGCAGGTCCGCGAGATCGAGACGCATGGAGATTCTCCGTGGCGGTTTGCCTTCGGGACAGCCGAAGGCATGAGGCATAGAACCGCATTGTGCCAAAGCGCGGCGACGGGCCCAATAGGCACGTCAAAGGAGACGGCAGTGAAGCGCTCGCACATCTTTCCCCGCATCGGCTGTTCCCTGGGCCGGACCGGTTCGCGCCTGGCGCCGTGGCTGCTTGCCGCGGCGGTCCTGGTGCCCGCCGCGTCGGCCGCGCCACCGCTTTCGGAGATCGCCACCTCCGAGCAGTTCTATCAATTGGCATTGGAGGCCCGCTCCGAGGGCAATTACGGCGTCATGCTGATGCGGCTGAGGCAGGCTGCGACGCGGGGCGACCTGGAGGCCCAGGAAATGCTGGCCTCGGTCCTGCTGGCCGGTCCGGCGCTGTATGGCGCCGGCGTGAAGGCCGATCCGTGCGAGGCGATGCACTGGGCCCATCTGGCCCAGGAGCGGGGCAGCGCGACCGGACGACATCAATGGATGGTCCTGAACGGCTTGCGCGACGCGCCGCGCATCCGGAAGGACTGCCGGCCTCCGCCCTTGTACCGATGAGGCCCAGGGGGCCGGAGCACAGGAGAGGGGCGGTCTACAATGGCGCCTCCTGTCCACCCGCCCCGTCCCCATGGCCGTTCCTCGACTCGAACTGCGCGGGATCACCAAACGGTATCCCGGCGTCCTCGCGAACGACGAGGTCTCGCTGGCCATCGCGCCGGGCGAGATCCACGCGGTGCTGGGCGAGAACGGGGCGGGCAAGTCGACCTTGATGAAGATCGCGTACGGCGCGCTGGCGCCGGACGCGGGGCAGATCCTGTGGGATGGCCGGCCGGTGGCACTGCGCGCGCCGGACGATGCGCGCGCGTTGGGCGTGGGCATGGTCTTCCAGCACTTCGTTTTGTTCGACACGCTGACCGTGGCGCAGAACGTGCTGCTGGGACTACCGGCCGGACTCGCGCGCGAGGTCTCGCGCGGCGCCGCTCCGAGCGCCTGGCTGGCTCCTCTGATCGAGCGCTATCGCCTGGGCCTGGATCCCGAAGCCTATGTGGGCGACCTGTCGGTGGGCGAACACCAGCGCGTCGAGCTGTTGCGTGCCTTGGCCGCGCGCCCGCGCCTGCTGATTCTGGACGAGCCCACGTCGGTGCTGTCGCCCGAGGCCAGGACGGCCTTGTTCGCGACCTTGCGGCAACTGGCGGCGGAGGGGTGCAGCGTGGCCTACATCAGCCACAAGCTGGCGGAGATCCGGGAACTGTGCGATCGCTGCACGGTGCTGCGGGCGGGCCGTTCGGTGGCCGTGGTCGATCCGCGCGCGATGGCGCAGGAAGAGCTGGCCACCTTGATGCTGGGGATCGCGGTGGACGATGTCCGAAGCGCCTCGCCGCGGCCGGCGGGCGATCCGGTGTTGAGCGTGAAGAATCTGTCGATGCCCGTTCCGGCCGGCCAGCGCGTGGGCTTGCGCGAAGTCTCGTTCGAGTTGCGAGCCGGCGAGATACTGGGCGTGGCGGGGGTGTCGGGCAACGGCCAGTCGCTGCTGCTGTCGGCCTTGTCGGGCGAGGAGATCGGCATGCCGCACGATGCCATGCGCCTGATGGGGCAGCCCATCGGCCGGCTGCGGCCGGCCGCGCGGCGCGAGCTGGGACTGCGTGCGATTCCGGAGGAACGCCTGGGGCGCGGATGCGTGCCCGAAATGGGGCTGGACGAGAACATGCTGCTGACCATGGCATCCGGGCAAGTGTCATCCGGAGGCTGGATACGGCGGCGCGGACTGGTCGACAAGTGTCATCCG
>Ga0124846_1000199_pt1 | contig 10317 bp, 9 predicted proteins | sample ThiBio_1000_biof_FD_88620 | JGI IMG/M metagenome (GOLD analysis project Ga0124846, IMG submission 88620) | Wastewater bioreactor microbial communities from Cape Town, South Africa - Thiocy_expt_1000_biof (PacBio error correction) | ecosystem: Engineered > Bioreactor > Thiocyanate-remediating >... | reverse complement strand
CTGGCGGAGAGTGCCGCCCCCACGCTGGTCGGGGCCGCCCTGGCCTGGCTCAGCACGTCCACCATCCTGGTGCTGATGATGGTGGTGCCCGGCCTGGCGCTGTTCTACGGCGGCCTGGTACGCAGCAAGAACATGTTGTCGGTCCTGATGCAGGTCCTGGTCACGTTCTCGCTGATCGTCGTGCTGTGGTTCATCTACGGTTATTCGCTGGCCTTCACCGAGGGCAATGCCTTCTTCGGCGGGCTTGACCGGCTGTTCCTGAAGGGACTGTTCGATGCCGAGACCGGGACCTTCCCGCTGTCGGGTACCGTGCCCGAGCTCAGCTTCGCGGCCTTCCAGGCCACGTTCGCCGGCATCACCTGCGCGCTGATCGTGGGTGCCTTCGCCGAACGCGCGCGCTTCTCGGCCATCCTGCTGTTCATGGTGCTGTGGTTCACCTTCGCCTACATCCCCATCGCGCATATGGTGTGGTTCGGCGGCGAGGTCAAGGGCTTCCTGTTCGAACGCGGCGCGCTGGACTTCGCGGGCGGCACGGTGGTGCACATCAACGCCGGCGTGGCGGGCCTGATCGGCGCCTATGTCATCGGCAAGCGCATCGGGTTTGGCAAGGAAGCCTTGTCGCCGCACAACCTGCCCATGACCATGATCGGCGCCTCGCTGCTGTGGGTGGGCTGGTTCGGCTTCAACGCGGGTTCGGCGCTGGCCGCCAACAACGTCGCCTCGCTGGCCTTCATGAACACGCTGATCGCCACGGCCGCCGCGGTGCTGGCGTGGGTCTTCACGGAATGGGCGGTCCGGGGCCATCCCTCGATGCTGGGCGGCGCGTCCGGCGCGGTGGCGGGCCTGGTGGGCGTGACCCCGGCGGCCGGCGTTGTCGGTCCGGTGGGCGCGCTGGTGATCGGCCTGGCCGCGGGCGTGATCTGCGTCTGGGGCGTGACCAGCCTGAAGCGCATGCTGAAGGTGGACGACTCGCTGGACGTGTTCGGCGTGCACGGCGTGGGCGGCATTGTCGGCGCGCTGCTGACCGGCATCTTCAACGCGAAGGTGCTGGGCGGCCCGGGCGTGGACGGCATGACCATGCTCGGCCAACTGTGGGTGCAGGTCGAGGCCGTGGTCATCACCATTGTCTGGACCACCATCGTCGCGCTGATCGCCTACAAGATCTCCGACGCGCTGCTGGGACTGCGCGTGACGGAAGAGGAAGAGCGCGAGGGCCTGGACATCACGACCCACGGGGAAAGCGCGTATCACTCGTAGTTCCCCCCTACGCGCTTACGCGCGCCCCCCAGGGGGCGATGCGAGCGGACCGGCAAAGCCGGATCCGCCGCATCCTGGCAACTTCGGGAGTGGGTTCACAGAGGCGGCGTCCAGAATCGGGCGCCGCTTTTTTTTCGAGGTTGTATACGGGATCTGGCGTTTTCCCTAGGCAGGGTACAAAGTTCTTGTTATTGATCGGGATCTCTGTATACAGTCTGTATCCAGTAAAGCGGTAAAGAGCTGTAACGGAGACATGACTACCCACTGCCGTATTCCGGGCGCCGTAGGCGCCTTGCCTGTCCGGACTTCCTGTCCGCGACCCGTTTTCCCGATGCGAGGCCTGCATGACTGAGCGGGCTTCCGCACGCGACCGGGCCGAGGGCAAGGCCAAGTCGGGCGGTGCGCAGACGACCGCCGCCGAACTGGGCCTGCGGGAACTGATCCTGTCGGGCGAGCTGACGCCCGGGGCGCGCCTGTCCGAGCCCAGCGTGGCCGAGCGCCTGGGTATTTCGCGCACGCCCATCCGCGCCGCGATGGCCAGGCTGGAAGACGAAGGCCTGCTGGAAGTGATTCCTTCCGGCGGCTACGCGGTCAAGGCCTTCACCGAATCCGAGATACGCGATTCCATCGAGGTGCGCGGCACGCTGGAAGGCTTGGCCGCGCGCATGGCCGCCGAGCGCGGCGTGTCGGCCGCCGACCTGGACGCGATGCGCGACTGCCTGACCGAGATCGACCGCATCCTGACTGGCCGCGACAAGGGCGTCGCGGACCTGTCCAGCTACATCGAGCTGAATCGCCGCTTCCACCAGATGCTGCACTACCTGCCGGGCAGCTCGGTGCTCGAACGCCAGATCGCGCGCGCGACCAACCTGCCGTTCGCCTCGCCCAACGGTTTCCTTCAGGCCCAGGCCGACGACGAGGAAGCCTGGCTGAGTCTGATCGTGGCGCAGGACCAGCACTGGATGGTGCTGGCCGCCATCGAGAACCGCGAAGGCGCGCGTGCCGAAGCCATCATGCGCGAACACGCGCGCATCGCTTTTCGCAACATGCAGTCGGTGCTGCGCAACCAGGACATGTTCTCGCAGATTCCGGGAGCCCGACTGATACGCAGACGCATACCGCGATAACGTTTTGCGCCTGCGGATTACCCGCAAGCGTCACTTTTGCCGTTTACAAGCTGATACGCTATGCCGCGTTTTTCGGCTGCCCCTGGCCTCTGATTTCCCTCGTTGTCCCATCCGGTGAGTAAGCAAGGAGACACCATGAACAACAAACGCAATCTGCTCAAGATCGCCGCCGCGCTGATGCTGGCGGGCACCGCCGCCGTGCCCGCGTATGCGCAGAACGTGGTCAAGGTCGGCCTCATCCTGCCGATGACGGGCCCGTTCGCGTCCACCGGCCGACAGATCGAAGCCGCCGTCCGCCTGTACATGGCCGAACACGGCACCACGGTGGCCGGCAAGAAGATCGAGCTGATCATCAAGGACGACGGCAACGTCGCCGATATCACCAAGCGCCTGGCGCAAGAACTGGTGATCAATGACCGCGTCGCCGTGCTGGCCGGCTTCGGCCTGACGCCGCTGGCGCTGTCGACGACGCCCATCGCCACCCAGGCCAAGACGCCGATGGTCGTGATGGCTGCCGCGACCGCGATGATCACCGAACAGTCGCCCTATGTGGTGCGTACCGGCTTCACGCTGCCGCAGGTCACCCTGGGCATCGCCCAGTGGGCGCCGAAGAACGGCATCAAGAAGGTCGTGACCCTGGTCGCCGACTACGGTCCCGGCATCGATGCCCAGAATTCGTTCAAGAAAGTCTTCACCGCCAACGGCGGCGAAGTGCCGCAGGAATTGCGCGTGCCGGTGAACAACCCCGACTTCGCCCCCTTCCTGCAGCGCGTGAGCGACGCCAAGCCGGACGCCGTGTTCGTGTTCGTGCCCTCGGGCATGGGCTCGGTGGTCATGAAGCAGTTCGCCGAGCGAGGCCTGGACAAGGCCGGCATCAAGATGATCGGCACCGGCGACGTGGTCGACGATGATCTGCTGAACGACATGGGCAACGTGGCGCTGGGCGTGGTGACGTCCATGCACTACTCCGCCGCGCTGGACAACCCGGCCAACAAGGCCTATGTGGCCGGCATCGCCAAGGCCAACAAGGGCATGCGCCCGAACTTCCACAGCGTTGGCGGCTATGACGGCATGCACTTGATCTACAAGGCCATCGAAGCCACCAAGGGCGACACCAACGGCGACAAGCTGCTGGCCGCCATGAAGGGCCAGAAGTGGGACAGCCCGCGCGGTCCGGTCATGCTGGATCCGCAGACGCGCGAGATGGTGCAGAACGTCTACATCACCAAGGTGGAACGGGTGAACGGCGCTCTGTACAACGTCCCCTTCGACAAAATCGAAGCCGTCAAAGATCCTGCAAAGATTAAGTAACCCCCCCCTACGCGCTTCGCGCGCCCCCCCCCAGGGGGGCGGCACTGGCGGACCGGCGGAGCCGGATCCGCTGTGCCCTGGGGTACTACCGGGCTGGCCGGGGGTGGCGTTTTGTAGTGACGTCATGCGGGCTTTGAGTGTTGCCGTGTTTTGAGCGCGGTTTGGAATTGCGGTGGCTTCATGTTGACTATCTTGTTCGATGGCATTGCCTACGGGATGCTGTTGTTCGTGCTGGCCTGCGGGCTGGCCGTGACGTTGGGGTTGATGAATTTCATCAACCTGGCGCACGGGGCGTTCGCGATGGTGGGCGGTTATGTGACCGTGCTGGCCATGCAGCGCCTGAACGTGCCTTTCCTCTTGTGCCTGCCGCTGGCCTTCATCGTGTCGGCGGTGATGGGGGCGATCCTGGAGCGCACGCTGTACAAGCGGGTGTACGGGCAATCGCACCTGAACCAGGTGCTGTTCTCGATCGGCTTGACCTTCATGGCCATGGCCATGGTCGATTACTTCATGGGATCGCAGCAGCAGTTGCTGCACCTGCCGGAGTGGCTGAGCGGCCGTTCGGTCGTCGGCGGCGTCGGCATCGGGCACTACCGGCTGTTCGTGATCGTGATCTGCGTGGCGCTGGTGATCGGGCTGCAATTGATCCTGAGCAAGACCCGGTTCGGCAGCCGCCTGCGCGCCGCGGTGGACGATCCGCGCGCGGCCAGCGGCCTGGGCATCAACATCAACCTGGTGTTCCTGTCGACCTTCGCCTTCGGGTCCGGCCTGGCCGGCCTGGGAGGCGCGCTGGGCGCGGACCTGCTCGGCATGGACCCGACCTTCCCGGTCAAGTACATGATCTATTTCCTGATCGTGGTGGCCGTGGGCGGCACGTCGTCGCTGACCGGGCCGCTGGTGGCCTCGCTGCTGCTGGGTGTGGCCGACGTGGCGGGCAAGTACTACATCCCCACCGTCGGGGCATTCATCATCTATTGCGTCATGATCATCATGCTGATGTGGCGCCCGCAAGGCCTGTTCGCCCGGGCGGGGGGTAAGTAATGAAAGCCACGATCGCTTCCGACTCGCTGCGCGCCGATGGCGCGCGCTGGTCCCGCATCCGGTGGTTCGAAATCGTCTTCTGGGTGGTGGCCATCGGTGCCGCCTTCGTGCTGCCCAGGGGGTTCCTGCTGCTGAACGAACTGGCCATCCTGGCCCTGTTCGCCGTTTCGCTCGACCTGATCCTCGGATACGCCGGCATCGTCTCGCTGGGCCATGCGGCCTTCTTCGGATTGGGCGCCTATTGCGCGGCGCTGCTGGCCAAGTATTTCGGCATCGATCCCATCCTGGGGCTGGTCGTCTCGGCGGCCCTGAGCGCGCTGCTCGGGCTGGTGACCAGCGTGCTGGTGATGCGCGGCTCCGACCTGACCCGCCTGATGGTGACGCTGGGCGTCGCGCTGATCCTGTACGAGATCGCCAACAAGCTCGGCTGGCTGACGGGCGGCGCGGATGGCCTGACCGGCGTGACCATGGTGCCCTTGTTCGGCACCTTCGAGTTCGACCTGTTCGGCCGCACGGCCTATACCTACTCGGTCATCGTGCTGGCGATACTGTTCTTCATCGCCCGGGCCATCGTGCATTCGCCGTTCGGCATGTCGCTGCAGGTGGTGCGCCAGAATCCGCTGCGCGCCGCGGCCATGGGCGTGGCCGTGAATCGCCGCCGCGCCGCCGTCTACACCCTGGCGGCGGCCTATGCGGGCGTGGCGGGCGCGCTGCTGGCGCAGACCACGGGCTTCGCCTCGCTGGACGTGCTGGCCTTCCACCGCTCGGCCGACGTGATGCTGATGCTGGTGATCGGCGGTGCCGGCTACCTGTACGGCGGCATCATCGGCGCCGTCATCTTCAAGTTCATGCAGGACTGGCTGTCGGGCATCACGCCCCAGTACTGGCCATTCTGGATCGGCCTGCTGCTGGTCGTCATCGTGGTCGTCGGCCACGAGAAGCTGGTGCGTCCCTGGACCTGGTTCCGCCGCGGCCATGGAGGCAGGCAATGACCACCGTATTGCAGACCTTCAACCTGACCAAGCGCTTCGGCGGGCTGGTCGCCACCAACGACGTGTCGATCACGGTCGAGCGCGGCGCCCGTCAGGCGCTGATCGGCCCCAACGGCGCGGGCAAGACCACGCTGATCAACCTGCTGACCGGCGTGCTGGCCTCCACCGCCGGCCGCATCGAACTGGAAGGCGAGGACGTCACGCGCCTGCCGGTGCATGCCCGCGCGCGCCGCGGCCTGGTGCGGACCTTCCAGATCAATCAGTTGTTCGCAGAAATGACGCCGGCGGAGTCGCTGGCGGTGGCCATTTCCGAGCGCGAAGGCAAGGGCTGGCGCTGCCTGCGCCCGCTGGGCAAGCGCGGCGAGATCATGGACGAATGCGCGGCCCTGATGGAGCAGTGCAACCTGCTTGACGTGAAGGACCGCAAGACGGCGGTGCTGCCCTACGGCAAGCAGCGCCTGCTGGAGATCGCGCTGGCGCTGGCCGCCAAGCCTCGCGTGCTGCTGCTGGACGAACCCGTGGCCGGCGTGCCCGACGGCGAGCGCCGCGAGATCCTCAACACGGTCGGCGCCCTGCCCGAGGACGTGACCATCCTGCTGATCGAACACGACATGGATCTGGTCTTTTCCTTCGCCAACCGTATCTCGGTCCTGGTCAACGGCGGCTTGTTCGTCGAAGGGACCAATGCCGAGATCGCCCGCGACCCGCGCGTGAAGGCGGTGTACCTGGGCGAGGAAGTGGTGGAGGGCTACCATGACTGAGCTGCTCAAGCTGGAAGGCATCGTCGCCGGCTACGGCGAGGCCAAGGTCCTGATGGGCATAGACCTGAGCCTGGGCGAAGGCCGGGCGCTGGCCTTGCTGGGCCGCAACGGCACCGGCAAGACCACGCTGATCAACACCATCGTCGGCCATACACGGCGCTTCGTCGGCCGCCTGCACCTGGCGGGCCGGGACATCACCGGGCTGCGTCCCGATCAGCGCGCGCTGGCCGGCATCGGCTGGGTGCCGCAGGAACGCAACATCTTCAAGTCGCTGACCGTCGAGGAAAACCTGACCGCCGTGGCCGTGCCCGGGCCATGAAATCTCAAGCGCATCTACGAGATGTTCCCGCGCTTGCAGGAACGCAAGGCCAACATGGGCAACCAGCTCTCGGGCGGCGAGCAGCAGATGCTGGCCATCGGCCGGGCGCTGATGCTGAACCCGCGCGTATTGCTGCTGGACGAGCCGCTGGAAGGGCTCGCACCCATCATCGTGCAGGAACTGATGAGCGCCTTGCAGCGGATCATCCGCGACGAAGGCATGTCGGTGATCCTGGTCGAGCAGAACGCCCGCAAGGCGCTCAGCATCACCGACGACGCCATCGTGCTGGAGCGCGGCAGCGTGGTGCATACCAGTACGGCACAGGCCTTGCTGGCCGATGGCGCAACGCTGGACGGCCTGCTGGGCGTGGCCAAGCACTAAGGGTGGAGGGTGTCGGCCTGCTCGCACTGCCTGGGCAGGGCCGGCACCGCGGCGCGGCGGTAGTCGCGCGGCGTGAAGCCTTGCTGGTCGACGAAGAACTTCGAGAAATGGCTTTGCGCGCCGAAGCCGCAGCGCTGCGACAGCTCGGCGATGGGGCCCGGGTCGTCGGCCAGGTATTCCACCGCGGCGTGCAGCCGCAGCATGTTGACGTAGTGCTTGGGCGACAGGCCCGTACAGGCGGTGAACAGCTCGAAGAAGCGTGAACGGGACAGACCCACGCGCGCGGCGATCTCCTGGGTGGGCAGCGGTTCTTCCAGGTGTTCCTGTATCAGCGCGATGGCACGCCGGATGCGATAGTCGTTGCTGCGGGCGGGGCGTTCGCGATTCGGATAGGTGGGGCCGTGCTGGTGGCACAGGTGTTCGGCCAGTTCGCCGAACAGGGCCTGGACTTCGGGGGTGTTGATCTCGGCCGCCTCGAGCATGTGCCGGGCCAGGCGCTGGGCAAGCTCGATTGTGCCGATGCCCAGCTGCACGCTGCTGTCCCGGAAGAACCTCACGTACGCGGGCAGGCCGGGGAATTGTTCCTCTATCCACAGCGGCGAGAAATACAGCATCAGGATCGTGCTCTTGCCCTGGCCGACCGAAAGATTGGCGTGCAGTTCGTGGCTGTTTACCAGAACGGCGTGGCGGGGGGCCAGCACGGCCGACGCCTCGCCCACCTGGTATTCATGGCAGGGGCCGTCCAGTTCGATCATCGCGTGGTGGACGGGGTGGGCATGCGCGCCGGCGGGACGCACCTTGTCGAGCAGGCAGGCCCGGCCGATGTGGCCTTGGGTAACGGCTAGGACTCTGGACACGTGGCACTTCCTTCGCCCCGTGGGCGATGAGACGGCGATGTTGCGTGTGTGGCCACAGTATATCCAAGGGCCCGGCGAACGCCATCGGCCGCCTCGACAAAATCGGATGAATTCATAAATGGGCAGACGGCGACGTAATGGTCGCCCAGGCCCCCGTTCCTACACTCCTTGGCACCCAGGACACATTGCCAAGAAAAGGAGAGACGGAATGGCCCAGGATCTGATCGTCGGTGGCGCCATGCTGCCGCATGCCCCGCAGTTCTTCACGATGCCCGATACCGAGGACAAGGACACGGTCCAGCGCGTCCGGGACGTGGCCGCGTCGATCGGGGAACGGCTGCAGGCGCTCAAGCCCGATCTGTGGATCATGATCGCCAACGACCATGCCCAGCAGTTCTTCCACCAGTGCGCGCCGCCGTTCACGCTGCACGTCGGCGGCGTGGCCAGGGGCGAGTTCGCCGGCCGGGACTTTCGCTACCAGGTGCCCAGCGACATTTCCTTCGCGATCGTCGAAGACCTGTACCGGTCGGGCTTCGATCCCGCCTTCACCAGCAGTGCCGAGATCGACTACGCGCTGGGCATCCCGCTGACGCACCTGGGGGTCTCCGCGCCCGTGCTGCCGGTCTACGTCAATGCCTACCTGCCGCCGCAACCGACCACCCAGCGATGCCATGCCTTCGGCGTGGCGCTGGCCAACGCGGTGCGCCGCCTGGGGCTGCGCACGGTGGTCGTGGCCAGTGGCGGCATGTCGCATTTCCCCGGTACGGACCGCTACAGCCAGCCCGACCTGGATTTCGACAACCGGGTGCTGGATACCCTGCGGACCGGCAACCTGAAATCGCTGATCGGGTACGGCGAGTCGAAGCTGGACGATACCGGCAACATCGAACTGCGCTGCTGGGCGCTGGCCGCCGGGGCGCTGGGCGAGCGCGTGCCCGACGTGGTGCAGATGGATCCGAGCTGGCACCACAACTATGCCTCGGTGGGGTTCTTCTCTCCACCCCAGCCGGCGCCGCGCCCGCACTATCCGCGCATAGCGCCCGAACTGGTGGAGCTGACGCGCGCCCTGCACGGCCTGGCCTACGACCGGGCCAACCAGCGCGCCTTCGTGGCGGATCCCCAGGCCTACGCCGCCCGCTTCGAACTCAGCGAGGGACATCGCGGAGCCCTGCTGGCCATGGATCAACTGAAGTTCGCCGAGATGGGACTGCATCCGCTGATCGGGTTCCTCGCCAACATGAACATCCGGCACCTGCGCGCCGAAGCGGGAGGTGGGCAATGAAGGACGCACTGGCTGGAGAGGTGCAGTCCTCGTTCATCGACGGCGTCCGGGTGGCGCCGGGCGCGGCGCGCATGCCGTGGCGCCAGGCCGGCAGCGGTGGCATGTTGGCCATCGCGGAGGCTGACGAAAGCGTCGTGGCGCAGGCGGTCGCCAGCGCGCGGCGCGCGTTCCAGGCGCAGCGGCCTTCGCCGTTGACCGTGCGCCTGCGGCACCTGCAATGCCTGCGGGACGCCTTGTCCCGCGAAGCCGCGGCCCTGGCGCGTCTTATCAGCGAGGACGTCGGCAAGCCGATACGCGTGGCCCGGGGCGAGGTGGCGCGCGGCCTGCAGTTCGTCGAGGCCTGCATGTCGGAGCTGTCGCATCTGGGCGGCGAGGTCCTGCCCCTGGATGCCGTGTCGGCCGGCGTGGGGCGCATCGGCTACACCCGCCGCTTTCCCTATGGGGTCGTGGGGGCGATCACGCCGTTCAATGCGCCGGTGAACCTGCTCGTGCAGAAGCTGGCCCCCGCGCTCGCGGCCGGCAACGCGTGCGTGGCCAAGCCCGCGCCGGCGTCGCTGCGCACGGCCCTGCACCTGGCCGCCGCGGTGGTCGAGGCCGGGCTGCCGCCGGGCATGATGAACGTGTTGGCCGGGGACCGGGTGGCGGCGCTGGCGCTGGCGGGCCATCCCGACGTTGGCGTGGTGTCGTTCACGGGCGGGGTGCAGGCCGGGGAAGCGCTGGCCAGGGCGACGGGCGTGCGCCGCTTCGTGTCGGAACTCGGGTCGAGCGCCGCCAATGTCGTGCTGGCCGACGCGGACCTGGAGGCGGCCGCCGCCAAGATCGCCGCGGCCGCGTTCGAGGCGAGCGGACAGCAATGCATTTCGGCGCAGCGCGTCATCGTCGAGGCGGGCGTCTACGACGCGTTCGCGGCGCGCTTCGCCGCCGCCGCCGAGCGGATGCGCGTCGGACCCGCGGACGCGCCGCCGAGCGGATGCGCGTCGGACCCGCGG
>Ga0124846_1000182_pt1 | contig 10404 bp, 5 predicted proteins | sample ThiBio_1000_biof_FD_88620 | JGI IMG/M metagenome (GOLD analysis project Ga0124846, IMG submission 88620) | Wastewater bioreactor microbial communities from Cape Town, South Africa - Thiocy_expt_1000_biof (PacBio error correction) | ecosystem: Engineered > Bioreactor > Thiocyanate-remediating >... | reverse complement strand
TCAGCAACCCGCTCCTCTGGGGGATCATGATACTGTTTACCATTTTAACAGGTTTGCTTGCTGGTAGTTATCCCGCATTTTATCTTTCATCCTTTAACCCGGTAAGTGTATTAAAAGGAAATTTAAACGTTGGTAAAAGCAGTGCTTTACCACGTAAGATATTAGTGGTTGCCCAATTTGCAAGCTCAGTTATATTAATGATAGGCACTGTAATTGTGTACCGGCAGATACAATATGGAAAAAATCAGCCAATCGGTTTTAATAATAAAGGATTGATTTCCGTAAACTGGTCAGATGATATTGCTAAAAATTATGAAGCCTTTCGTCATGATTTATTGAATACAGGCGCTGTAGTATCTGTTTGCAAGAGCAATTCACCTCCTTCGCAAATATTCAGTAACAATAATGGTTGGGAATGGAAAAACAGCCAACCAGTAGAAAAAACAGTTATATTTTCTACCATTGCTACCGACTACGACTACACGAAAACCCTTGGAATAAAAATGATTGATGGGCGTGATTTTTCAAGGGAGTTTGCCGATTCAAATTCAGTTATTTTAAACCAGGCTGCTGTAAAACGCATGGGCTTAAAAGATCCTGTAGGTCAAACGGTAAAATGGAATGAGCGGCCAATGACTATTGTGGGAGTGATACCAGATATACAAATGCAATCTCCTTATCGCCCTGTTTCTCCACTTACTATTATTTTTGATAAAGGATGGGTTAGCTATATAAATGTGCGTATGAATCCTGGTATGCCGTCATCAAAAGTGCTCAGCCTCATAAAACCGGTTTTTGACAGGTATAATCCCGCTTTTCCATTTGAATATCAATTTGCAGATGAAGAGTATGCGAGGAAATTCAATTATGAAGAATTGGTAGGTAACCTGGCGGCTATTGTAGCGGTGCTTGCAGTATTTATTTCCTGTCTTGGTCTTTTTGGGTTAGCATCTTTTACCGCAGAACAACGGGTGAAAGAAATTGGTGTAAGAAAAGTATTGGGTGCAACGGTATTCAATCTGTGGCAACTGCTTTCAAAAGATTTTGTAATGCTGGTATTAATTGCCTGTGTTATTGCTGTTCCTGTAGCATATTATGCTATGAATGAATGGCTGAAAAACTACGAAAATAAAATTACAATTGAAGTTGGCGTGTTTGTGCTGGCGGTGATGGGTGCTATTATAATTACATTGATCACTGTGAGTTTCCAGGCGATTAAGGCGGCAATGGCAAACCCGGTGAAAAGCTTGAGAACGGAATAGAAAAAGTCTGAACCGTGATTAATCGGATTAAGGGATTAGCATGATTCAGAAGAAAATAAAATCAACAAAATCATTTAATCACATAAATCCCGGTTCAGACAATGCTTAAAGATTATTTCAAAATCGCCTGGCGGAATCTGAGGAAGAGCCCGATATTTTCCTTCATTAATATTGCAGGATTAACAATCGGAATAACCAGTTTTCTCCTTATTGCCCTGTACATATTTGATGAGTTTACTTTCGACAGGTTTCACAGAAATGGTGATCATATTTACAGGATAATAGATAATAAAATATCTGCAGAAGGAAAAGCATCTAAAACTACAGGAACAGGCTACCAGGTAGCGCAGCGAAGCACGGATTATGTACCGGAAATAAAAAGTGCTGCAAGGCTTTCCATATATGGCAGGGTAAACGTGGCAACCCTGGAGAACAATAATGTTTTTTATGAAGACTTTATAGCAGGTAGCCAGGATTTTTTTAAAGTTTTTGATTTCACATTGCTTGAAGGCAACCGTAATACTGCATTGTCAGTACCACACTCGATAGTGATAACCGAAGAAACAGCAAAAAAACTTTTTGGTGTAACAAGTGTGTTGAACAAAACTTTAAGATTAGGTAATGATACCACGCTTTATACAATAGCAGGAGTGTTGAAAGATTTTCCTGTCAATTCAAGCATTTCATTTAATATGCTTTTTTCTGAATCAAGTATTACCAGTGAGAACTTTAAAAAGTTTACAAGCTCGGATTGGAATTCCGGAAGGTTTTCTACCTATTTTTTACTTGCAGATAAAGCTGATCCCCTTATAGCGAGCCAAAAGCTGAATGATATGGTGTCGGCCAATTACAAAAATAATACAGGGATTAAAGGCACGCTTTCACTTCAATCAATGAAAGATGTTCACTTTCATTCAGCGGATATTGAGGGTTATTCCGGAAGAAAAGGCAATATCACCTATGTATATGTTTTTCTTATCATTGGTTTTTTTGTACTTTTTATTGCCTGTATTAATTATATGAACCTTGCTACGGCAAGATTTACCAGCAGAACAAAAGAAATAGCCGTTCGGAAAGTAGCAGGCGCTTCAAGAAAATTACTTATCGGGCAGTTTCTTTCAGAAGCCTTCCTGGTTACAGTAATAGCAACCGTACTTGCATTAATACTTACAAAAGTATTCTTACCGGCTTTTAATTCGTTTGCTGAAAAAAAGCTGACGCTTGATCTCAATACAGATCATCGCATCTGGACAGGAGTAGTGTTAATTATTTTCATGGTAAGCCTGCTGTCGGGGCTTTATCCCGCCTTGTTTCAATCAGGCTTAAAACCTTTGTTGCTGTTGAAAAGCAAAGTTCAGCCCGGCAAATGGAATATTTCATTAAGAAAATCCCTGGTAATATTTCAATTCTCCTTATCTGCGGTGATGATTTTTGCTACCATCATCATTTATAAGCAAATGCGGTATATAGATAATAAGCATATGGGCTTTGATAAAGAAGGTAAGGTGGTGATAGATATTAACAGTGGAAAAGTGAGGCGTGCCGCAGAAACGATAAAAAACGAGTTGTCTAAATTATCTGAGGTTACTAATGTATCTGTTACATCCCGTGTTCCCGGTGAGTGGAAAACAATTCCTGTGGTAAAAATCAAAAATGGAAATGCAACCACTGCTCAGGGGGTTGACATGTATTTCCTGGGAGTAGATGAAAATTTTTTATCAACCTATAATGTTGAGTTGTTAAGAGGAAGGAATTTTAATAATGGTAATACGCTTAATGCTGCCAATGTGCTTATTAATGAAGCGGCGGCAAAAGAACTGAATATTACGGAACCCGCAGGGCAACTTATTACCATTCCTTCGGCAAACTTTGGAGGAGATTTTTCAATTCTGGAAAAGCCTTTTGTAGCTACCGTTGCAGGAATTGTGAGAGATTTTAATTTTCAATCATTACATGAGCCGCTTGCTCCTATGGTCCTGGCTTACCAGGATAACCCGATTCATTCTATTGATTATTTTACGGTGAGCATCAGCAGTAGTTCAAATACCGGTAAGGTATTGTCCGGAATGGAAGAAATTATCCGGAAAATTGATCAGACGCATTTATTTGAGTATCATTTCTTAGACAAGCAATGGGAATTGCTATACAGAGAAGATAAAATAAGGCAGACTATCTTTTTCATCATCGCGCTGCTTGCCATTTTCATTGCAGCCTTAGGCTTGCTGGGGCTTACTGCATTTGCCGCGGAACAACGGGTGAAAGAAATAGGCATACGGAAAGTACTGGGAGCTAATGCGCAAAGTATTGTTATGCTTTTATCAAAAGATTTTTTAAAGCTTGTACTTATTGCATCGGCGATCGCTTTCCCCATTGGATGGTTTTCGATGAATAAATGGTTGAATGATTTCGCATATAGAATTGATATGAGGTGGTGGATGTATGCCTTAGCTGTTTTAACAGCAATAATCATTACTGTTGTTACCATCAGTTTTCAGGCAATAAAAGCAGCAATGGCAAACCCGGTTAAGAGCTTAAGGACGGAGTAGAAATGAAGTTGGAAATGTAATTGGGAAATATTCTGTTTGAAAATGTTTTGTTGATGATATGAAAGAATTTAATGTTTGGGCTTAGTCTGTAGTGCCGCTCCTCTCCGTGGGGCCTGCCTGCGGGGATGAGGCTAAAAATTGAAAGTATATAAATGTATATAACTGCTGAAAGCTGAAAGCTGATAGCTGACAGTTCAAAGTCTACAACTATGTTTAAGAATTATATAAAAATTGCTTGGCGTAACATTACGAGAAATAGATCTCACGCAATAATTAATGTTACTGGCCTTGCAATAGGTATAGCCGCATCTTTGCTAATTTTTATTGTAGTAAAATATGAGTTGAGTTTTGATGCCTTTCAAAAAAACTATAACTGTATATATAGAATTGTAACAGGTACAAAACATATTGATGGAAGTGAAGATTATAATTCCGGTATCCCATGCCCGGCTTATGATGCATTGAAAGTGGATTTTCCACAGTTGAAAAATATAGTAGCTGTAAATGTAAGCAGCGATAATCAATTTACTGTTTTAGGTAATAATCCTAATAGTGATGTTGCCGTCAGTAAGAAATTTATTGAAGAAGGAGTTATTGCTTTTACCTCACCTGATTATTTTACAATATTTAATGCAGCCTGGCTATCTGGCAGTGCAGCATCTTTAAAAGAACCTAACAATATTGTTCTATCTAAAGCTATTGCAAAAAAATATTTCGGCGATTGGTCAACCGCCGGAGGACAATTTTTAAAACTGGATAATACTATTTTGCTGAAAGTTTCCGGAATTGTTGATGATATGCCTGATAATAGTGATTTTCCGATCAGGGCATTTATATCGTACGAGACATTTAAAGCAGCAGGCGAGCGTTATGGTTACAGCCTGTTTTGGGGCAGCATCAGTAGCAATCACCAAATATATATAACACTTCCCGAAGAAGGATCAGAAAAAAAATTTGAAGCACAGCTAAAGGATTTTACAAAAAAGCATTTTAAGAATGCCGGCAATAGCAGCCGTACATTAATTGCCCAGCCAATGAGCGATTTTCATTTTAATGATCGTTATCCAAGCCTCGGTGATCATAGTACAAGTAAACCTGTTTTATGGACATTGTCTTTTATAGGCGTGTTGATTATTGTGATGGCATCTATCAATTTTGTAAATCTTGCTACCGCACAGGCTGTAGGAAGAAGTAAAGAAGTTGGTATAAGAAAAGTGCTGGGAGGCAGCAGGTCTCAATTGGTAAGGCAGGTAATGGGAGAAACATTTTTAACGGTATTATTATCCTTGATTGCAGCAATCATTATTGCCTGGTTAACAATGCCCTGGTTAAGTGCAGTTTCAAATACGCCTGCCGGTATTTCCCTGTTAACAGGATCAAGTGTGGTTTTCCTGTTTAGTGTACTGGTGAGCGTTACATTATTATCAGGCGCTTATCCCGCACTCATCGTATCCGGATTTAAACCTGTATTAGCCTTAAAAAGCAAAATAAATGCGGCCAGTATTGGTGGTGTCTCTCTGAGGAGGGTTTTAGTGGTTACACAGTTTGCTATTTCACAAGTGCTCATCATCGGAACTATCATTGCTGTTAGTCAAATGAACTATGTTCGATCAGCAGACCTTGGTTTTAATAAAGAAGCAGTGATGGTGATACCTGTTGATGTGGATAGTGTAAATCTTCAGCGTATGGTATCACTCAAAAATGAACTGCTGAAAAATCCGTCAGTAATAAGCGTTTCTTTTGCAAGTGATGAAGCATCTTCTGAAAATAACTGGGCATCGAACTTTGCGTTTGATCATAAAGAAGATGCTCCTTTTCCTGTATTTTCAAAATATGCAGATGATGATTACCTGAAAACTTTTGGGTTGCAGTTGCTTGCAGGCCGGGGATATAACAAAAGTGATACGGTAAGGGAATTTATTATTAACGAAACGCTGGCTAAAAGGCTTGGTGTTAAAAATCTACAGGATGCTGTTGGAAAAGATCTGAGAATTGGTAGTGGCGGGTGGTTTCCTGTTGTTGGCATAGTTAAAGATTTTACAGTAAACTCCTTACGGGAAGAAGTGAAACCAATAGCTATTGCATCATACAAGCCTTATTATTATACCCTCAATGTTAAATTAAATAGCAGCCAATTGTCTCAAACAGCTGCAATTGTCCAGCATATATGGGAAGCAACTTTTCCCGAGTATGCTTTTACAAGTCATTTTTCAGATGAGACGGTTGAACGTTTTTACAAACAGGAGAACAAGCTGGCATTGTTATATAAAATTTTTGCTGCTATAGCCATATTTATTTCTTGTCTTGGTTTATATGGACTGGTTTCGTACATGGCAGTACAAAAAACAAAAGAAGTTGGTATACGCAAAGTTTTAGGTGCAAGCATTACGAATATAGTCATACTCTTTTCGAGAGAATTTACAGTACTCATTTCTCTTGCATTTATAATTGCTGTACCTGTAGGTTGGTATGTAATGCAGGGTTGGCTACAAAATTTTGCTTATAGAGTTGATATTGGCATAGGTGTTTTTCTATTGGCTATTGTATTATCACTTATTATAGCATGGTTAACAGTCGGCTATAAAGCAGTTAGCGCTGCATTGGCTAATCCGGTGAAAGCATTGCGTAGCGAATAGCTCTCACCCCCGCCGCTCTCCGCGGGCCTGCTACCGGCAGAAAGGGAGAGGCAGAAAATGTGAATTGTGGAATTGTGCCAATGATAGATATTGGCGATGAATGAAAAGGGGTTAAAGCTGATTAATAAATTTCTAATTAAATAAAACTACAGTTATGAAGGTTATAAAAAGTCTACTGCTATCCTGTTTTTTATTAACAGGTAGTATTTTATCTGCACAGCAGACTGAAACAAGAAAAATTTCTGCATTTAATAAAATTGATGCAGGTACTCCATTTGATGTTTTTACAGAAGAGGGTAACGAGGAATCGGTAAAGCTGGTACTTGAAAATATTGCACTGGATAATGTAATTACGGAGGTGAAGGATAAGATATTGAAAGTATATCTTAAAAAGGGCAACTATAAGAATATAAAAGGCAAGGTGTATATCACCTATAAAAATCTTGAAGCTATCAATAACTCGGGCTCGGGCAATCTTATCTGTAATTCAGATATTAAGTCAGGTGATTTTTCGATAGGACTAAGTGGTTCAGGCAATGCCAGCACAAAAAAAATAAAAGCAAAGCAGTTTAAAGTACGAAAGAGTGGTAGCGGCAAAGTGGAGGTAAGTGATATAGAAACAGAAATAGCCGAGATATCAATATCCGGCTCCGGTGATTTGTACATTAAAAACGGATATGCAAAAAAAGAGAAGATAAACATTTCAGGGTCTGGTAATGTAAATGCTTCAGGTGTTCAAACTGATGAATGCGCCGTTTCTATATCAGGTTCTGGCAATGTTGATGTGAATGTAGCTAAACAATTATACGGAATAATAAGTGGTTCAGGGAATATAGTATACGAAGGAGATGCACAGGTAAACTCTTCAAATATTGCAGGATCGGGGAGGATAAGGAAGAGATAATGTGAAAGTGAGAAATATGAAAATGTGCAAATTGGGAAACGTTTTGTTTGGATATGTTTTGTAATTAATGGGGAAGAACGAAAAGCCCGGAATTGTTATGTAGCACCATCTCTTTCCGTGAGGAGAGGCATAAGAGCTTGCCTGCCGACAGGCAGGGGTGAGGCTGAGAATTTGAAAGTAAATAAATAACCGATTGCTGATAGCTGAAAGCCGGTAGCTTACAGCACAAAGTCTACATCATGATAAAAAATTATTTCAAAATCGCCTGGCGGAATTTAAAATCCAGTAAAGCTTATACTGCTATAAACATTATTGGATTATCGCTTGGTATTGCCTGCAGTATTTTAATTTTTACATTTATCAGTCATCAGCTGAGCTATGATGATTTTCACCATAATGCAAACAGAATATATCGTTTAGTTACAGAGTGGCATGATGAAGAAGTGAATCATTCGCAGGCTGTACCGCAGCCGCTGGGCAAAGCTTTTCGAACAGACTTTTCATTTGATGAAAATACGGCCCGTATTGTTGATTACAGGAATACATTAATTACGTTGATCGGCGATAAACAAAACAGAAAGTTTAATGAAGAAAATGGTGTTGCATTTGTAGAACCGGCATTCTTTAGCATATTCAATTTTCCTTTATTAGCGGGTAATGCCAGAACAATTTTACAAAATCCCAATGAAGCGCTGGTAACGGAAACCATTGCCAGGAAATATTATACTTCCGCTGATGCAGCCATTGGCAAAACCATCCGGCTTGATAACGGAACAGATTTTGTGATCAAAGGCATTTTAAAAGATCTTCCCGCTAATACTGACCGCCGCCAGAATATATTCTTATCATATCAAAACTTAAGAGACCGGAACGCATGGCTTGCCAGCGACAGCAGTTGGGGCGGTGTGTATAGTGGCAGCCAGTGCTATACATTGTTAAAGCCCAATATAACAGCAGCACAGGTAAATAAAGCATTATCGCTGATTGTAAATAAAAATTTTGAAGGGAGAGATGCAAAAGTGTGGACATTCAGGTTGCAGCCCTTAAGCGATATTCATTTCAACCCTGATTTTAATGGCTATGCAGATAAAGGCTATTTATGGGCGCTTGGTTTTATAGGTTTGTTTTTATTGATAACAGCCTGTGTAAATTTTGTAAATCTTGCTACAGCGCAGGCGCTTAACCGTTCAAAGGAAATTGGGATCAGGAAAGTGTTGGGCAGTTTAAAAAAACAGGTGTTCTGGCAGTTTATTGCGGAAACTGCATTGATAACCCTTGCTGCTGTCATTATTGCCTGTATTATTGCCTGGCTTGCTTTGCCATTCTTTAACCAGTTGTTCAGATCGCAGATGCAATTGCACCTGCTGGGTTGGCAAATGATTTCTTTTATTCTGATAACGGTATTGCTTGTTGTGTTTTTTTCCGGTTCATATCCTGGACTTGTACTGGCAAGGTTCCAGCCTGCTCTTGCTTTAAAAAGCAAGCTTTCCCAAAAACATATCGGTGGTTTTTCATTGAGAAGAGTACTGGTGATTACACAGTTCGCTATTTCGCAAATGCTCATTATAGGCACGATTGTAATTGCCAGCCAGGTAAATTATTCAAAGCATGCAGATCTCGGTTTTAATAAAGAGTCTATTGTAATACTGCCTCTGCCACAAAACGATAATGTAAAGGCAAATACTTTAAAAACACGGCTTGCCGCCTTGCCTGGTGTTGAAAAAGTTTCATTATGCTTTCAGCCGCCGGCATCGCAAAGTAATAATAGTACCGGTATAAGGTATGCTAACCGTGCTGAAGACGAACATTGGAGCATTAATATGAAGAGCGCGGATGATCAATACCTGAATACATTTGATTTAAAGCTGGTTGCAGGCAGAAATTTTTTCCCTTCAGATACAACAAGAGAATTCCTGGTGAATGAAACATTTGTAAAAAAACTGAATATTTCATCACCGGAAGAAGTTATCGGTAAAAGAATCAGTGTAAACGGAGGTACTATTACTGCCCCGGTTGTTGGTGTGGTAAAAGATTTTAATAATTATTCTCTGCATAGCCAGATTGACGCGATATGCATCATGCCTAATGCGGCAAGGTATTCTAATTGTGCTGTAAAGGTCAATGGCAATAATATAAAATCAACGCTTGCATCTTTCGATAAAATATGGAATGAAACCTATCCCGACTATCTCTATAATTACCAGTTTCTTGATGAGCGCATCGGGGAGTTTTACAGGATGGATGGTATTATGCTGATCATGATAGAAGTTTTTGCTTTTATCGCAATCATTATCGGGTGCCTGGGATTATACGGGCTTGTATCATTTATGGCATTGAGAAAAACCAAAGAAATCGGTGTACGCAAAGTGCTCGGCGCTTCCATGCAAAGCATTCTTTGGTTATTTGGTAAAGAATTCAGCAGGCTTTTAATAATAGCTTTCATTATTGCGGCGCCTGTTGCCTGGTGGGCAATGAGTAAATACCTGCAGGATTTTGAATACAGGATTCCGCTTGGTATTGAAGTGTTTGCTTTGGCAATAGCAGCCACATTTATAATAGCATTTGTAACGGTAGGGTACAGGTCATTACGGGCAGCAATAGCTAATCCGGTGAAGAGCTTGAGGATGGAATAGGGGAATTTGAAAATGTGAAAATATGGAAATGTGAAAATGTGGGAGTGTGGAAATGTGGGAATGCGAAAAGGTATAGGCTGGAAATGTTTTGTAGTTGGATGGAAGTGGCACAGCTTTTTAAAGACATGTAATATTACTTTCTTTCCCAGCCTGCCGGATATGAAGGCTGAGAAAGAAAGAAGAAGGAATAGGCTTAGAATATAAATGTGTGTAAATGTACATAACTACTGAAAGCTGATAGCTGACAGATCAAAGCTATAATTATGTTTAAGAACTATTTAAAAATCGCCTGGCGTAATATTCGTAAAAACAGGTTGTACAGTTTTGTAAATATTGCAGGGCTTACCATTGGTATTGCGAGTTGCCTGCTTATTGGCATATATGTGTGGAATGAATTAACCTATGATATGAATTAACCTATGA
>Ga0124846_1000178_pt1 | contig 10445 bp, 13 predicted proteins | sample ThiBio_1000_biof_FD_88620 | JGI IMG/M metagenome (GOLD analysis project Ga0124846, IMG submission 88620) | Wastewater bioreactor microbial communities from Cape Town, South Africa - Thiocy_expt_1000_biof (PacBio error correction) | ecosystem: Engineered > Bioreactor > Thiocyanate-remediating >... | reverse complement strand
CAACGCTGGTCGAACTGCGCGAGGCATTCGATCTGGATAACCTCGATACGCTGGTGGTCGGCGACGGCGCCAACGATCTCGGCATGATCCAGCAAGCCGGCATGGGTATCGCCTACCACGCCAAGCCCGCGGTCGCCGCAGCCGCGACCATGCGGATCGATCATGGTGATCTCACCGCGCTCCTGTACGCACAGGGCTACAAGCGCAGCGAATTTGTAACCGTTTAAGACGCCCGGCATCCAACCGATGATTCAGGCAAGGCGCACCCTACCGCGCGGAGTATCTCGGGAGCCATGACGATGCACGTCACCATCTATCACAATCCAAGGTGTAGCAATTTACGCGGCGCACTGGACCTCATTCGCAACGCCGGCATCGAGCCGGAAATCGTCGAATATCTGAAAGCACCGCCGACGCGCGAACGACTCGGGCAGCTTCTCGCACGCGGCAACATGTCGGCGCGCGACATCGTGAGAGACAAGGAACCGCTCTTCCAGGAATTGAAACTGGACGACCCGTCGGTAACCGACGAGATGCTGCTGGATGCCATCGTCGCCCATCCTGTCCTGATGCAGCGCCCGCTGGTTGTGACCCCCAACGGCGTGCGCATCTGCCGCCCACCGGACCAGGTGCTGGACCTGCTGGCAGCGCACTGAACACGTAGACAATGGTTATCAGACACCAAAATGGCCGGGTCGCCCCGGCCATTTTCATTGCAACGTGCGTCGCGAACGTTACTGCAGGCTCAGCGCCACGAAGCGCAGTTCGCCTTCACTATTCGACACCAGCAGCAGCACGGACTTCTTGCCGTCCTTCCGGAGCTGATCGACGCGCTTCTTGACATCGTCGGCATTCGACACCGCCTCCTGCGCTACCTCGACGATGACGTCGCCGGCGCTCAGGCGCTTTTGTGCTGCATCCGAATTGTCATCGACATTGGTGATGACAACACCCTTCACCGACTCCTTGATCTTGTAGCGACCGCGCAGATCCTTGCTGATATTAGCAAGGTCGAGACCGAGAGCCTTCTGCGTCGGTGTCTTGTCGACGTTGTCGTTGGATTTGGTCGACACCGCGACCGGTTTGACGCCATCGTCGAGGCGTCCGAGCGTCACCTTCTTGGTCTGCTCGGCCCCCTTGCGAACGATAATGACATCGACCGTTTTGCCGACGGCGGTATCGGCAACGACGCGCGACAGATCCTTCGGCTCCTTGACATCCTTCCCATCGAATCTGACGACGACGTCGCCGGGCTCGATGCCGGCAGGCTTGGCCGGACCCTTGTCGTCCACACCGGCAACCAGCGCACCGCGCGCCGGCTTTACGCCGAGGCTCTCAGCAATTTCATCGGTCACCTGCTGAATGCGAACTCCGAGCCAGCCACGACGAACTTCCTTGAACTGACGCAGCTGGTCGACGACCGCCGCCACGGTCTTCGACGGCACGGCAAAGCCGATGCCGATCGAACCACCGGAGGGTGAAATGATCGCGGTGTTAACGCCGACCACCTCGCCATTCAGATTGAAGAGCGGGCCTCCCGAATTGCCGCGATTGATCGCGGCGTCGGTCTGGATGTAGCTGTCATAAGGGCCGGAGTTGATGTCGCGATTGCGCGCCGAGACGATACCGGCCGTCACGGTGCCTCCGAGGCTGAACGGGTTGCCGATCGCAATTACCCACTCACCCAGCCGCAGTGCATCGGAATCACCGAACTTCACCGCGGTGAGCGGTTTCTCTGGCTTGAACTTCAACACTGCGAGATCGGTCTTCTTGTCGACCCCGACCAGTTCAGCGCGCGCCTTGCTGCCGTCATTGAGGATGACATTGATCTCGTCGGCGTCGGCGATGACGTGCTTGTTGGTCACCACGAAGCCGGCCGTGTCGATAATGAAGCCGGACCCAAGCGAGTTGACTTTACGCGAGCCCGGACCACCGCCGCCCTTTTCACCATTTGGGCCGCGCCGGTTCTTGAAGAAATCCTCGAAAAACTCTTCGAACGGCGAGCCCGGCGGCAGTTGTGGCATTGAGCCCTTGCTTTCGCCTCCAGCCTTGGCTTCGACATTCTGCGTCGTCGAGATATTGACGACCGCGTCGATCACCTTCTCGGCCACATCCGCGATGCCTTCGGGTCCTCGTGCAAAAGCCGGCGCCGATAACATGGCACCCGCAGCACCGAGACACATTGCCGTCACCAGCGGTCGCAGCCGCAAGCCCAGCGTTTGGATCGCTCCGGTCATATTTGAAAGGTCTCCTGCAATAGGCCCAGAAAGCTCTGAATTCAAAACTAGGGGTTAGACAATGAGGCCGAAAGCGGTCCCGGCGCAAGCGCTCCGAACGATATGGCGGCCTTTTCGCAGCTCATTCAACCGTATCGATTGCGGCAAAATGACGGGCAGCAGCTTTCACGATATCGTAGCGCCGGCCGCACCCACTGCTCGCAACGGTCGCGGGTGATGGCTCCCGCTATCGCCGGATGATCCAGATCAGGATCAGGCCGACCACCGCCGATCCGATGCCGGTAAGACGGAGGATGTTGTCCGGCGTCGCCACCACGCTGGTCATGGCTCGCCGCATCCAACCCGGCATGGCCGCGAACAGCAATCCTTCGATGACAAACAGCACACCTACACCGATGAGGAAGTCGGCGAACGCTATGGACCCCATCGGACAGCAACCTCCCGCAATCGCATGACCGCCAGCGGATCCGGGCGAGCAAATGCTCACCTCGGGAGACTCGCGTGCTTGGCGCGATTAGAGCCTATACAGCCCCGATGTCAAAGCGGCCCGCGCGAAGACCTTCGCGCGGGCCGCTTCAGGGTCTTAAATCGCCCGGCTCTCTGCGCTATCTGGCCGAGGCGCCTTGCGACGGGGGCGCGGCAGATGAATTACCCATCGGATTGCTGAAGAAGCGGAAGAAATCGGAATCCGGACGCAATACGAAGCGGGTGTCATTGCTCCTGAGACCGTTTTCGTAAGCCGTCATCGACCGGTAGAACGCAAAGAAAGCCGGATCCTGACCGTAGGATTCCGCGAACAGCCGGTTCCGCTCTCCGTCACCCTGACCTCGAATCTGCTCGGCCTGGGAGTTGGCGTCCGCGATAATGACGGTCGCTTCACGATCCGCCTTCGAGCGGATTTCCTGCGCCTTCTGACCACCCTGGGCGCGGAACTCGGCGGCTTCGCGCTGGCGTTCGGTCTGCATGCGCTGATAGACGGCCTGACTGTTCTGTTCGGGAAGATCAGCGCGGCGGATACGAACGTCCACCACCGAAATCCCGTAGCCCTGTGCCTCACGGTCGAGCTGAGCGCGGATCTTGCCCATCAACGAGTCGCGTTCGTCGCGCACCACCTGAATAAAGGTAGCCTCACCAAGCACGCGGCGCAGCGCCGAGTTCAACAGCGTCGCCAATTGAACGTTGGCGGCCTGAATCGAACCGATGCTCTGATAGAACCGCAGCGCATCCTTGATGCGATAGCGCGCGAAGGCATCGACAACCAGCCGCTTCTGATCGGATGCGATGACTTCCTGTGCAGGATTCTCAAGGTCGAGAATTCGCTTGTCGAGCGAGATCACCGTATCGACAAACGGCGCCTTGAAATGCAGGCCCGGGTTGGTCACTACGCGCACCGGCTCGCCAAGGCGAACCAGCAACACCTGCTCGGTTTCGCGCACGGTGAACAGCGAGCTATAGCCAATGACAATGACGGCGAGCAGCACCAGCAGCGCGACGACCCCTGAAACTCCGGTTCTCATCGGTTGCCTCCGCTCTGCGACTGGGGTGCTGCCGGCTGACTGCGACGCGGCGACAATTCATTGAGCGGCAGGTAGGGCACGACACCCTGCGAGTTGCCACTATCCATCACCAGTTTCTCGGAGTTGCCGAGAATGCGCTCCATGGTTTCGAGATAAATACGTTCGCGCGTCACGCCGGGCGCCTTCTTGTATTCCTCATAGACTTTGAGGAAACGCGCGCTCTGGCCCTTGGCTTCCGCAACGGCCTGCTCCTTGTAGCCTTCGGCATTCTGGGTGATCTGCGAAGCACGACCGCGCGCATCGGGAACGACGCGGTTGGCATACGTCTGCGCTTCGTTCTGCAGCCGCTCGAGGTCGGCACGCGCCGCCTGGACGTCGCGGAACGCATCGCTGACCTGCGAAGGCGGATCGACCTTCTGCAACTGCACCTGCTGCACCAGCACGCCGGCGCCATAGCCGTCGAGAATCTTCTGCATCATCTCCTGCACGGCCGTCTCGGTCGTCGTGCGCGCTCCGGTCAGAATCGGCTGGATCTCGCTACGTCCGATGACGTCGCGCATCGCGCTCTCCGCCACAGCCTTCACGGTGCCTTCCGGGTTCTGAATGTTGAACAGGAAATCGCCGACGCCATCGGGCTTGATCCGCCACAGCACCGCGAAATCGACATCAACGATGTTCTCGTCACCTGTCAGCATCAGGCTTTCCTCAGGCACGGCGCGCGACGAACGCGCACGGCGCGAGGAATCCACCACGGTCTCAGTGCCAATGCTGATGGTCGAGACGCGCAGCGCCTTCGGCAGCAGCACGGTCTCGATCGGATAAGGCAGGTGATAATTCAGGCCGGGCTGCACGGTGCGAACGTGCTTGCCGAAGCGCAGCACGACGCCGAGTTCTTCCGATTGCACCCGGAAAAAACCGGACAGGCCCCAGACAGCCAGCGCGCCAACTAAAATCAGCAGGATGCCCATGGTGCTCATGTGGCCGCCCGGCAGCAACGACTGCAGACGGTCCTGGCCACGACGCAACAGGTCTTCCAGATCGGGCGGCCTCGGTCCCGGCGACTGCGGCCCCGACCCCCACGGCCCCTTCGGACCCGAACCCCAGGGGCCTCCGCCCTGATTCTTCCATGGCATCGATATTCTCCTCCGCAGGGCGCGCGATCGAATATCCGGCCCGGCAACGTCTGCACGGCTTTATAGGGGACGCTACCGACCCTTACAACGCGGCTTGTTAGCGCGTCGACGGCAATTGTGACGCTGTCGATGCAGGAGCTAAGCCCGAACCGGCAATTGTCAATGCAAACATTGACGGATGCGGTTAATGCGCTCCACCGGAAGCCTCTATTTGCACGCGCTCCCGCGGATTCCAGCGCTTGCGAAACGGCCTGCTGAAATGGGACGCAAATGTGAAAACTGAGCGACTAGCGACGCCGATAGGTGACGTAGGAATAATCACTACTGTCGTCAGCCAACGCAGCGTGACGCGTGCGCGCGACCTCCTCCCAGACCGTGAGGTCAATCGGCCCAAAATACGTGTCGCCATCGGGTCTGGCATGAACTTCAGTGACTTCAAGACGATCGGCATCAGGCATTGACTGCGCGTAAATATCTGCACCGCCGATCACGGCGATTTCAGTGACGAAACGCCGCAGTGCATCGCCGACAGCAATATCGCGTGCATTGGCCAGCGACGTGGTCACGACGGCACCATCGGCCTGAAAACCACGATCGCGCGTGACAACGATATTGGTGCGTCCAGGTAATGGCCGTCGCAACGAGATGAAGGTTTTGCGTCCCATCACGATCGGCTTACCCATCGTCATCTGCTTGAGGCGCTGCTGATCGGCTTTCAAGCGCCACGGAATCGCATTGTCACGTCCGATGACGCCATTCTCCGCCATCGCGACGATCAGGACGATTTCGGGGCGCGTAGCGGCAGACAAGCTCACACCGCGACCTCAGCCTTGATGTGCGGATGTGGATCGTAATTCTCGAGTTTGAAATCGTCATAACGGAAAGCGAAGATATCCTTCACGTCCGGATTGAGCGTCATCGTCGGCAGCGCGCGCGTCGGCCGCGTCAATTGCAGCCGCGCCTGATCGAGATGATTGGAGTAGAGGTGCGCATCGCCAAGGGTGTGGACGAAATCCCCCGGCTTCAGGCCGGTGACTTGCGCGATCATCATCGTCAATAGCGCATACGACGCGATGTTGAACGGCACACCGAGAAACACGTCGGCCGAACGCTGATAGAGTTGGCACGACAGCTTGTTGTTGGCGACATAGAACTGGAACAGGCAATGGCAGGGCGGCAATGCCATCTTGTCGACGTCGGCCGGATTCCAAGCACTGACGATCAACCGGCGCGAATCCGGATTGCGCCGGATCATGTCGATGACGTTGGAAATCTGATCAATGCTGCGGCCGTCCGGCGCCGGCCACGAGCGCCACTGCGAACCATAGACCGGGCCGAGATCGCCGTTGGCATCGGCCCACTCATCCCAGATCGAGACGCCATGATCCTTGAGGTATTTGATATTGGTGTCGCCGGCGAGGAACCAGAGGAGTTCGTGAATGATCGACTTGAGAGACAGCTTCTTGGTGGTCAGCAGCGGAAATCCCGCAGCCAGATTGAAGCGCATCTGGTGGCCGAACACGGAGAGCGTACCGGTGCCGGTACGATCGTGTTTTTCCACGCCGTCAGCGAGAATTCGTTCGAGCAGGTCGTGATACTGGTTCATGGGTCTCGTTGCTGGCCTGACAAGCGGCGAACCTAGCGCCTTGCGCCCGGCGATTCGACAAGTTCGCGTGGATTATACCCGGAAAATGTACCGTTCGGAGGCGGGATCAAGGGCATCAGACCAGCCCTGCGGCCCCCAGCAGCCCACCGGCGAGCAGCAACCAGACCGGATTGAGGCGCGTCACTGCGGCGATCACGGCCGCAACCAGGGTCAAGGCCGCAGCCGCCATCGATCCGTCGGCCGCGATGGCCACGACCAGGCCGCTCGCCGCCATCAATCCGATCGAAATGGGAACCAGCGCCTGCTGGATCAGGGACGGCCATGGCGAGTTACCGGCACGGTGCAACAGCCGGCTGACGGCATAGGCCAGCGCCGCCGTCGGCCCGCACATCGCCAGAGTCGCAACCAATGCGCCGGCGATGCCCGCCACATGATAGCCGACCAGCGAGACGATCAGCACATTGGGGCCCGGCGATAGCTGCGAGATCGCATAGGCATCGGCGAATTGCGTATCGCTCATCCAATGGTTGAGTTCGACCGCGATCCGGTGAATTTCGGGAATAGCCGCGGCAGCGCCACCGACTGCAAACAGCGACAGCCAACCGAAGGTGACCGCAATCCCGAATAGGCTCGCTGGCGCGATCATGACTTTGCCCGCCTTCGCACCAGAAAAGTGATCCCAAGGCTGGCCGGGACCGCCACCAGCAGCACCTGTGGCAACGGCCAGCGCAGCACTCCGATCGTCACGAACACTGCAAGCAGCAACCCAATGGCGCTGGGATCGCGCCGCTTCAGCAGCGGCAACATCATTCGCCACGTTACCGCGAGCAGCAGGCCCACCGCCGCGCAGGACACGCCATCGAGAACGCGCCGCAGCACCGGCAAGTCACCATAACGGGCGTAGATCATGGCCAAAGCCGTGACGATCAGAAATGGCGGTCCGAGCAATCCGGTGAAGGCTGCGATACTGCCCGCAACACCGCGAATCCGTGCCCCGAACACAACCGACAGGTTGACGATATTCGGACCGGGCAGGAAGTGGCAGAGCGCAAACGTCTCGTTGAATTCATCCGCCGTCATCCAGCGGTACTTATCGACAATGGCACGCCGCGCGAAAACCAGCACGCCGCCAAACCCCGCGAGCGACATTCCGGCAAAAGCCACGAACAATTCGAGCAGTCCGGGCAGAGCCGGCTTGTCGATATGCGGTGAGGCGGACGTCGTGACAGGCAATTCGGGAGGCATAGGCGATGTCTAGAACGCACCTAGACCGGAACCAACCGCTATTTCCGCGGTACGCTACGCATCATCCTCATATGTCGCACGGAACAATGCCGCGGCGGGCTTTTGTCCCCCGGCATTCCACCCTATATTAGTCCTGCCGGTTCGCCGGCTATGGAAATAAATGGCCGTCGCAATAAACCATTCGGACCCGGGGGCAGTACCCGGCGCCTCCACCAAAGCCCGCTCGAAACCGGGTTTCGGCGGGGGCGAAACAGGATCGACGAGGGCGTAAAGGGCTCGCTTTTTCTCGGTATGGTTCCGCCGTTATCGGGCTATGCAATAGTTGCAAACGACAACTATGCTCGGGTTGCTCAGGCTGCGTAACGCAGTTTGAAAGACCAAGTCTAAAGTCCTAGTGGGTTAAGCTCCGCTAGGCGGGGTTCGGAGGCACCTGGCAACAGAAGCCTCCACTTCTTTCCTTCTCTGCTAACCATCTGAAAATCCTAGTTTTTCGTTTTGCAGTTTTTCAGTGTTTTACAGTTCTGTTCTTGTTCTGGGTCGCCATCTCCAGCAACACGGCTTTGCCGCCAGCCTTTCGATCAGCGTGCCGTGAGTAACGCTCCACCATCGGCGGCGACATGCCGATCGCGTCACTGATCTCCGATGTTGTGCGGTTGGAATGCCTCAGCCGGATCACGGCGTTAGCGCGCAAACCATGCCACACCGCATCGGCGAGCTCGGGATGGCCCTCCCTCGCCTTGTTGAACACCTTCCAAAGCTGGTTTGTTGAGAACGGCTTCCCGTTGTCCTGCGTCAGGAACGGTCCTGGGCGCTTCTCCCATGACGCCATCGCCGCTTCCAGTTCCGGGAAGATCGGACACCACGGCCGCACGCCAGTTTTCTTCTGACGTAGAGCGAAGCCACCTTCGTCGATATCGGTCCATCCGAGCCGGACAACATCGCTGATGCGTTGTCCTGTGTAGCGTGCAAGCACATAAGCCCTACGCAGCATGCCGGTGAAATTCTTATCGGCGATGCGAAGCTGCTCCGCCGTCCAAGGTTTATGCCCCTCGCCACCCTCGAAATGAGCAACGCCTAGCGTCGGGTCACGACTCAATAGTTCACGCGGCCCCATCGCCCAGCGGCACATAGCCCGCAGCGCATCCAATACATTGTTGGCGCTGCCGGGTTTCGCGGCGAGTCCTTCCATGAGTGCCTGAACATGCGAGGGCCGCAGTGCATCGGCACGAAGTTGACCCCATGCCTTGCGAACAACGCGCAGCGACCGCCGGTACTGTTCCTTAGTGGCATCACTCAGCTTCCGTGGCAGCGTCGGCCACGCGGTCTCGTATGCGTCGGCCAGAGCATTGATGGTGTCGGTCGGCACCGGTCCCGTAATACCCTGCGCTTGCCGAACCGCTTGCCAGAACTCCGGCGAGTGCGGGTTGTTCGGTAGCTTGATGCGCGGTCCAGCGTGATCGGTGCCGCGACCTGCCTGATAGTAGAAGTATTCGCGAGCGCGCGCGACAACGCGGTGCACTCCATTAGGCAACGTGACCGCAGGCGACTTATGACGCTGACGTGACATCGCGGACCCCTTTTAGGAATGGATCGTTCGTGGAGCCCTGCGCACCGGCGCCAGCTAGTGAGCCCAGCGCCCGCTGCACATCCACCCAGCACCAGCGAACACAACCCGACGACAGCTTGATCGGTTGCGGCAATGTGCCCCGCAGAACCATCTCGTAAACGGTGGTCTCGGACACATCGAGTTCGTGGGCAAGTGACGCGCACGAAAGATACGATGCGGGGCGCGCGCCACTCATGCGAGCGTCACCGACGCCGGCGCTGACCGTTTTTCTTCGGTTTCGTTGATGATGATCACGACACGCCCATCTCGGCCGATCTCAACTCGTCGCGGCTCAAGACCGGCGTTACGTGTACCCTTTATCGCCTTGGTTAGGTCTGTCTGCTTGAACGCCTGAATGCCTCGGGACATTTCGGTCTATCGCTCCAAATCTCGGGTAACGGTTCGTCGGGGGACTGATTTGACCTAACGATACGGCGGCCGATGGCTCGGTTGATAGAAAAACCGGAGATGTCCACAGTACTCACAGAATTATTTTAACCGGCACATAAAATCAGAGGCTTAGCAGGGGGAACGGACGGGAAACGCCTCTTGACCTATTATATTTGCCTGTGAAGAGCCGGTGGATAGAGACTTGCGTTTTAATAATCGGGACTCCCTTAACGCGGCCCCCCGCTTCCTGCGACACCAATCACCGACGAAGTCGCGTCGAGTGTTTTTCTTCGAACACCCGCCGGCATTGACGCCGGCGGGCATCGTCAGCAATCAGCGAGGCGGATCAATCCAGCCGTTATGACCGACGAACGCGACGACCGGCCGGTCGTAATATGATCGTCCCTTGCTCTCGTCGAAACCGATGGAGCCGGGTTCAGGCAAGCGTATGACGGGCGGCGCAATGACGTCCGCCCCATACCAGTCGCGCAGTGCCTTCTCCAGTTCGCGGGCGTGATGCTCGACACGCGACTTTGCGTCCGCAAGTGTGGTGATCGGCACCGCGACTGTTGCACCCGCCGCGGTAAAGCCGAGCGCGCGGATTAGGAAGTTGCGGCGCGGCGTGATGAGTTGGGTTTCGGTGCTCATGGCGCCACCTGCCCAATTTCGAGATCCCGGGTATTGCCGATTGTTGTGCCGGCATCGGTCCAG